>Ga0308159_1003157_pt1 | contig 17293 bp, 16 predicted proteins | sample PhyCR1_FD_201040 | JGI IMG/M metagenome (GOLD analysis project Ga0308159, IMG submission 201040) | Phyllosphere microbial communities from UC Gill Tract Community Farm, Albany, California, United States - DLSLC.R1 | ecosystem: Host-associated > Plants > Phyllosphere > Unclassified | place: USA... | reverse complement strand
CCTCACGGGCGGCGTTGTCGTTTATGGCGTACGCCACCAGCGACGCTACGCTGGCCACCACCTCCGCTGCAGGACCCTCCGGTGCATCCGGATAGATCGTCACGCTCTCGATAAGCCGCGACATGATCGATGCAGCCTGCCCGCGTACCACAGGATCTGCCAGCGTGGTGCGCAGGGCGGCGATCCGCGCCCGAAACCGAGCCTGCAGAACCGATGGCGTTGGAAGCGGGGGTTGCGAGCCCCCCCCTCTGTCGACGTTAGCGTTTCGCGAGATCAGGCGGGCCTTTTCCCCTTCCCGTTCGTCGATCATTTGCCGGAGGGCAGGGGTCGCGATACCCGCCAGCAGATTTTCGTACAGATTGCCGAGTTCGCGCTCGAGTTGCTGCAGCCGGATCCTGGCCGTGTCAGCCTCATGGCTGTCGATCCGCGCAAGTCGCGTGGCTTCGCGCTCATATTCCGCAATGAACAGGCGGACATGGTCTTCGGTGAGCAGGTGGTGCTGGATAGCCGTCAGGCTTGCCTCTTCCAGGGGCCCCTTGCGGACCGATAGCCTGTTGTCACAGGTGCCACGTTCCTTCTGACTGGCGCAGCGATAATAGTCCTTGCCGCTGATCGTGTAGTTGGACCCGCAGCAACCGCATCGGATCAGGCCGGATAGCAGATGCTTCTTGCGATTACCCTGGGCCAGCGGCAGCGACGTAGTGGTGCGCTTGCGGGCGTTCATTTCCGCCTGCACCGCCTCGAAGTCACTGTCATCGACGATGCGGAGGTCCGGGACTGCCACCTCGATCCACTCGCTGGGGTCTCGAAGTTGGTAGCGCCGTTCGCGCTTTTCCGAGTCCGGATCGCGGCGCCAGTGTCGACGTTTCCAGACAAGCCGTCCTGTGTAGAGGGGGTTGTTAAGGATGCCGACCAGCTTTTTGGGGTCGCCCCGGATGGTCGAGGCATTCCACTCCCCGCCACGAGGTGCTGGAATACCCTCAGCATTCAGGAGGGTGGCGATATCGACGGATGACAGGCCGCCAGCGAACCATCGATAAATTTGGCGAACCATGTCTGCCTTTGCCTCGTCGATCGCGAGCAGCCCACGGACAAGTTCGCCTTTCGCATCGAGCTGGATGACACGCTTGTAGCCATAAGCGCGTCCTCCGGCGAAACGCCCTGCCAGGACCGCCGCCTCCATGCCGCGCAAAGTTTTGTCGACAAGGTGTTTGAGGAAGATCGCGCCCATCAGACCTGCAACGGCAAACTTGATCTCGTCGACCCGGCCTTCGCTGATCGTATGCAGCTGGACGCGGTGATAGGGCAGTTTCTTGCCTAGCCAGGCCACGTCCTCCGCGTCACGCGCCAGCCGGTCCAGTGACTCGCATACAATGAGATCGACCTCGCCCGCCTCGACGGCCGCAAGCAACCCTCTCAGTCCGGGGCGGTCGCGCCGATAGCCTGAAATCTCTGGATCGAGCCAGGTTGCTACGACCCTGCCACCAAGGAGATTGACGAGCGGCGCACACGCCGCAACCTGATCGTCGGACGACGTGGCCGTTTGCAGGGCGGTCGAATGTCTGCCGTACAGTGCGACGCGACGTTGGCCGGAAATGGTCATAGGGTTGAAGCCTTTTTTGTTGGGAGCCGCGCGGAGGACGTGGTGTGGCGGTGTTCTGCCGCCAGCTGCCGGGCGAGCAGCTGCACGAGTTCGGCCAACGCCTTCTCGCTTTTTGCATTTTTCACCCAGGAGATCCGCACAATGGCCATGGGGCGGTGATAGGAAGACAAAATTCAGGCGTGCATCAAGGATACACAATCGTTAGATCCTATTTCGATGGCTCATCGAAAGCCCGCCCGGATGCGCCTCCCGCCTGGCTATGCCAGGCTCAAGGACAACCTCGGCCAGATCATCCGGGCGCACCGGCTGGCCGGCACCGGCACCGATGTGCCCCTGCCGCCGAAGGTCTTTGCACACCTCGTCGGCATAAGCCGGGTAACGCTATCGCGGATTGAGCATGACCGTGTCTGGCCACGCTCCGAGACGCTGGTGGCGATCATGGACATTTTCGGGATCGACTGGCCCGATGTTGCCGAGCCCGGTGTGACGCGCTCACCACCTCGGCGGATACCTGACACGCAGCAGGATATGCAGCGCGACTATCTCTGCCGAGCATTGAGGGCGGGGCGCATCGCATTGGGATGGAGCCTGTCGGACCTGGCGCGCTACAGTGGCATATCCGCGTCGCAGCTATCGAGGATTGAACGCGGGCAGGGCGGTAAGTCTGCGGTCTTTGGCTGGCACCGGGATTACCTGACAATAGAACTGCAGGACCGGTTGATCGTGTTCACTCACCCCGTCCTGGCAAATGTCGCTGGGGGCGGGGTTCGACCTATCCATCCCCGTCATCAAAAATGAACGTCGCATTGCCCTGTGAGGCAGTTTGACTACATACCTCATGATATCGGTAGGACCGCTGAAAACTTTGGTGGAGAGCGGCTAGTCCGCTTTCAGGCGACCGTCGCGAGAAAGCGGATGTTCGTTCAATCAGCTGGAGTAAATCACTTCTTTCCGCTAAAAAAGATGGACACATTGATGTACGGCTCGTCGAGCCGGCTATTCGCTTGAAGAATTTGGTGTCGACTCAACACTGATAGCGCCGCTCCGAGCGGCTTAAGTAACCTTAAGTTGGTAAAGATTCAGCCGTTATTGAGTCAGCCTCTCTGCGGTGCTTCGGAGGTGGCATCCGGCACAAAGGCAAATCCTCTAAAGCGGTTTTCGATCAGTCTGCATCGTAACCGGCGTTGGCGAAGTATTTGGCGTACTCCTGTGGTGGGTAGAGGTCGAGGATGCGGCGGATGGCGTCCCACAGGCCGTGAATGGTGCGCTCGGCGGCCTTGCGCAGGTGCGCCTTGAGCTTGGAGAACGCCTGCTCGATCGGGTTAAAATCGGGGCTGTAGGGCGGAAGGAAGAGCAGCCGGACCCCACCGCTTCGATGGCGTCGCGCGCGGCGGGCGCCTTGTGGCTCGACAGGTTGTCCATAATGACGATGTCGCCGGGTGAGAGGCCGGGCACCAGCACCTGGCGGACATAGGCGACGAACGCATCGCGGTTGATCGGGCCGTCGAGCACCATCGGCGCCACCATGCCGGTGCGGCGCAAGCCGGCGACGAGGGTGGCGGTCTTCCGTGTCCGTGGGGTACGCCCGAGCGCAGCCGTTCGCCGCGCCGGCAGCGACCATGGCGACGCGCCATGTTGGTGGACGCCCAGGTCTCGTCGATGAACACCAGCCGCCCGGGATCGAGGTCGAGTCGTCCATCGAACCATTCTTCCCGGCGCTTCAGGACGTCGGGGCGGTCTTGCTCGGTGGCATGTGCTGTCTTTTTTTGCGCGTGATCCGATGCCGGTCGAAGAACCGCCAAAGCGTGCCGATCCCGACGGGCGTACCGCGCTCGGCCAGCAGCGCCTGCAACTCCACCAGCGTGATGTCGTCCTTCGTCTCGATCGCCTCCAGGATGAAGGTCACGTGGGCGTCGATCCGGGCCGCACGGCGGTCGCCACCCTGCCGCTTGGCCACCGGCGTGCCGTGCTGAACGACCAACTGCCGCCAGCGGATCGCACTGGCTGCGCTTACTCCAACCGCGCTGCCGCGGCCCGGCATGACATCCCGCCATCAATCTCGGCGATCACCCGCTCCCGAAGATCCTGTGACAACACTCGTGGTATCCGTGCCGACCTCCTGACCCGGCTCAGAGCCTGAATCAGAAAACCGCGCCTGTGTGAATCCTTAACGATTCAGAAAGGCCGGAAACCGCTCTAAATACTGGGATGCCCACTAAAGAGTTGAAACGCTCGCGGTTTGGAAACCTTGCTGTTGGCCCGCTGTTAGCAGCTCTGCGGTCGCGTCGCCTTCGCCGCGCGATGATCCCTCCCAGACAGCGACGGCGAGCCTTTGGTCGGCAGCGCGTCGTGCTTCGCTGATGATCCGTGCGTTGCCGACCGTGAACGCGGTTTCATCGTTCTCAGCGAAACCGAGCGTGATTAGATCATCCCGGCGAACCGCCGCATCAACCAACCGATCGTAGAGTCCGCCCCAATTCCCAGGTCGGTCAATTACGGAAACGCGTCGGAACGTAGCGCGCGAGAATGGCAGTACGATTAGCGCCGGAATGCCCATACTATCCGCAACATCCAGCGCGACGAGGTCAGCACCACATGCAGCGGCGCATACAAGTCGATCAATCGATTCGCGACGGAAGAGGTCGGAAATACGCTCTTTAACGAGGTCAACGTTTCTCGCGGGAAACCGGGGCGGCGTATCGCCTTCTAAGTCGGCCCGTCGGCCGGCGAGTGCGGCTGCCTTCATGAATGAGTGTTCGGCCATGATAATCTGCTCTCGGAAGTACCTGAGTCTTTGTCCTTGGGGATACCGGCTTTGACCAGCATCCAACAGCTTGAAACGTACGGCATGGTAGGCGAACATGATAGTTGGAGATGCGGAGGTACATCATCCGAAGCGAGGCGGCTTCGAGCGGGTCATCATGGGCTGTATCAGGAATTGGGCGATGGCGGTTCAGATTGCGTCTTCGGCCTCGGCTTCTGGCGTTGAAAGAAGGGGTGAGTTTTGCCGCACGTGACTTTTATCCATGGCATTGCGAACAAGCCGCCCGCGGACCGGTTGCAGGAAGAATGGCTCCGGACATTGGCAAATGCCGGGCTGGATCTGGGCGTCGAAGGTGTGACTACGCGGATGGTTTATTGGGCCGACGTGATGCACGAGGCGCCTGAAGGGATAGAGGCAAGGGTTGAAGCGGCGGTCAGCGGAATCGCGCCTGATATGGCGGGGAATACCGATGCGCCTCTAAGCCCTACGCTCAGTGAAGCGGAATTCATCGCGTGCCTATCGGCAAAGGTCGGAGGGGTTCTAGCTGCCAAGGAGGAAGGTCAAGACATCTCGAACCCCAACGCCACTTTAGAACGGATACCGCTGCCCTGGTCGGTCAAGAAGCGGTTTCTCCAGGCCTACCTCCGCGATGTTCATCACTACCTCTTTAACGTCGAGAACACTCCGCGAGTGGGCGAGACGTACCGTGTGCAGGACATCATCCGCGGCAGATTCGTGGATGCCCTACGCCAAGCGCCTGGCGGAGAACCGCACATCGTGGTCAGCCACAGCATGGGGACAGTGATCGCCTATGACTGTCTGAAGAACGTGGCGGACTGCCCGACCATTGACGCGCTGATCACCATAGGCAGCCCCTTGGGCGTCGACGAGGTACAGGACTGTTTGCTGCCCGGCTGGTCGCGGCACGACGGGTATCCAGCCAGCGCACGGAATTGGCTGAACTTTTCCGACCGGCTCGATCCGGTATGCGGTTTTGATGCGCGGATCGCGGATGATTTTCTCGTTCGAGGGAAGCTAGCCGTAGCCGATACGATGGTGCGGAACACCGGCGCTTGGCGCCATTCGATCTCGCAGTATTTGAGCCGGGCCGAGGTGCTGTCGGCGATCAGGCAGGAGCTCGGCCTTTGAGCGGCACCATCGAGGAAGCCTACGCTGAGCGACGCGCCCGACTGCGTACGCGTGCTACGTCGCTCATCATCGACCTCGACAACGGTAACGACGAGGTGGCCGAGGAGGCGTATGAGATCGTACGACGCCTCAAGGTTGAGCGGGAGTTCGATCTGCTGGATCGCTTGGCCGATGCCTTGCGCGCATACGGCGACGACGACGGCCGTCTGACGAAAGAGGTCGGCCAAGCGCTTATCGAGATAGGGCGGCCTCGTCTTGCCATCGACGTGCTAAACGGACTGGCCGGGCGCGTGCCGGAAGGAGGACCGGTTTGGATCGATGCCAAGGGCGTGCTCGGACGCGCCTGGAAGCAGCAGTATCTCGACATGTCGGACCGTGAAAATACAAGGGCGCACGTCTCGTTTCACGCAGCGGTAGCGGCCTACGCTTCGGCATACGACGCGAGCGGATGCACTGACGACTATGTCGGCGTGAACCTCGTAGCTCTTCTGGCGTACGCTGAGGCAAAGGGGCGTAGGGTTAATTATGGCAGAACGTCGATTGACGTCGCAAAGGAAATCGAGCTTTGTCTTAAGCGTAGCCGTAAAGAACACCGCAATGAATGGCACCATGCGTCGATGGCTGAAATCGCTATCGCCCTTGGTGACCTAGAACGTGCTGAAGCGTATATCGCTGAATACTTGGCGTTTGAGGACCTTACGGCGTTCGCGCTTCACGGCACCCTTCGCCAGTTCACCGAGCTCTGGCGTCTGGGGGCGGAGCCGGGTCGTGGTCGGAACATCGTGAACGCCCTGAGGGCGGCAACTTTTCGATTACCCGGCGGCTATGTGGAAATGACGTCGGAAGTTCTCCAGCGCATCTTGAACGACCCTGAAGAACAGCGGGTCCAAGCAATCCTCGGTCGCGATGGACAGGTCACCTATCGGCTTCTATTGACGGGGATCAGGCACGCGAATTCCGTTGCATTGATTGAGCACCGTGGCACGACCCCGATAGGAACAGGCTTTCTAGTTCGGGCGGGAGATTTCATCCCTGCGCTCGGTGACGAGATTTGTCTGCTTACGAATTCTCATGTGGTCGGGCGGGAAGACCCGAAAGCTGCGCCGCCAGAGGAATGTCAGGCCGTCTTCCAACTCCCGGGCCCGAACGCGACGCGTGTAACCATCACCGAACAGATTTGGTCGTCCCCGGTGGGCAAGTTAGATGCGACCCTTCTGCGCCTAGCGCCAGGCGTCGAACTTGCCGTGGGGCTGCCGCTGGCCAAGTATCTGCCGACTCTGGACAGTAAGAGCCGCGTCTACGTGATCGGACATCCTGAAGGACGTGAGTTGACCTATTCGCTCCAGGACAATCGGCTGCTGGATCATGAAGGACCGACCGCGGGCACTCCCGTCGATCCGGAGGTTCGGAAGCTGCACTACCGTGCTCCTACCGAGCACGGTAGTTCGGGCAGTCCGGTCTTCAATTCGCGCTGGGATGTGATCGGGCTGCACCGCGCGGGAGGCCAACTACAGCGTCTGAACGGCAACAGCGACGAATGGCCCGCCAACGAAGGTGTGTGGATCCAATCAATACGCGATGCAGCCACGACCTCCGCAGAAATAGCCTCTGCGGCAGCAGTAAGCGACAGGTCTTAAGTTCTGTGTCCCGCTCCCATTGGTGAAATCGCTGTTGGACGACCCCAGGGTTTCTTCGGAAGATTTGTTGATGCTATCGGGTGGGTTTGGCACCGGCGGTCCAACTAATGTCGCTGACGAGCTAAAAAACTAAATTCATTTCAACTCTCTGCCAAGTTTCGACCAAGTCACCGTCTTAATGCCGTGCTCCTTAACCCATCGCGGTGGATTTGCGGGCGCTCCCGACTTCGGATGAACCGCGACCACGCGCTTGCCCAGTGCGAGGCTTTTTTCCACCTCCCACTTCACCCATCTGCTCGCGGCCGTACTTTCTGACAGATAGACGACCGTCACTGACGTCCGCTCGATGCGTTCGGTAATCTTTTGCTTGATGTACGCAGCGCGATCACTGTCGTAAGGTTCGCGGACCGAGTGGTCGTTGAACTCGATGTCGCTGTTCTCGTTCTTCGCATGGGCGCGAAGGAGATTGACCTCGTCCATATCTTCAGTCGCGAAGCTGATGAAGACGTTGCGCTTTCCCCCTTGCAGGGCCGCCTTAGCCTTCTGTTCGAGTGACCGGATGTCGCCAAGCGTGTTCCAGCCCCCGCCACCACCACCGCCCATTTCATTTTTCCTCGAACTTGAATTCATTGCACGCGATGCACGCGCCGCACGGTTCCTCGTCCCCCATATGGCACGAGTAGGTATCCGCTATGCCCTTCTCGGCGGCCAGCGCCACGACGTCCTGCTTATGAAACTGGGAGAGTGGCGCGAGCACTCGGATCTTTCGTCCCATGCAGAGGCTAATCATTGCTTGCGCCTGTTCTAGGAAGTGCGACGTCTGATCGGGGAAGAGCGCGGTATTCTCGTGCAGCAGGCCTATCGACACCGCCTCAGCGCCCCTCTGCGCCGCGTGCGCGGCTGCTACTAGGAGAAACAGCATGTTCCGACCCGGTGTGAACGCATCCTCGAGCACGTGAAGCGACGTGTCAGTCAGGCCTGACTGAATTAATCGGCCGTAGCCGCCCAATTCGGCGACCGCGGGGTCTGGCAGTCCGAGGCGCGACATCGCGAGCTTGCATGCTGCGAGTTCGCGGTCCCGCGCGCGCTGCCCGTAGTCAATAAAGAGTGGATGCTGGCGAACCCCTTCCTCCTGTGCCAGTTTTGCGATCAGCGTGGAGTCTAGTCCGCCTGATACGAGGGTAACAATGCTCATGCGGCAAGAACTTCCTTCTTGGTGGTTTTCGCGACGCGCATGACGATCCAGATCGCCCAGTCCAGCAGCCCGACGGATACGCCGATGTCGTCGGCATGAACCCGAAGGGCGGTCTCTCCTTTGAGATAACGGGGAAGCGACGATGTCGTTGGGATCGGAGTGGGCATGATGTCTAGGGCCGTCATGTAGTTCAAGACGTGACGGTCCAGTATTGCGAGTTCGTAGCTGAGGCCCACGTTCCGAACGAACATACTCGCCTGCTTTGGACCAATCCCCGCGGCGTTGGCGACGAGCCATTCCCGTACGGCCTCGCCGGTACCGGCGACACGGATGAGTTCGTTGAGCGATCCCGCGCTTGCGTGAATGGCTACCGTGGTCGCCGCCAGCTGACGTGCGCGAGCATGAGGGAAGCGATATCGGCGTAACGAGCCGGACATCGACAGTGGAGTAGTCAGAAGCGTCGTGAGATCGTCCGCAAGATCCGCCTCATCCGCGTGGGGCAAGATGAGTAAATCCCTTTTCGCGATTCGATCCGACGCGGCGGCGGCAAGCGCATACGGCACCTGACTACTGAGCAGACAGCAGGAAAGCTCCCACCAGAGGCGCCGCTCACCTCGAACGCGCGGGGTGGCGTTCGCACGGTCGGCGATGTCGGGACAGATCGCCGTCACGGCTCGTTGCAGTTGTAAGGGGGCAAACGCGTTCATGCGAAGAGGTCCGGTATCTGGTTAGCCAGCTGTGTGGCGTTCTCCCGCCCTAAAAGTTCGCGCACCAGCGCCTCCAACCTATTGCTCGCCGCGCCCGTCTGAAGTTCCGCGGCGAACCGGGTTAGCACGTCCAGGTTGTGGAATGCGACCTTGCCGGCAAAGTCGACGAGGTCGTCGTCCATCGCCGCGGCCGTCACGGGAGACGAGGCGACGCGCGCCTGATAGGCGAAGAAGTCGAACTGCTGGAAATGGTACAGCCTGCGTGTCACGTCATCGGCGACCACGCGGCACCACTCGAGTCCGTCGAAACTGTCGGCACCGGCAGCGGCGAGGATGGCAATGCTCCATGGGTTGCCCGTACCCAACAGGTGGATGGGTTGATAAAATGGAAGGGTGTCCAAAGCTGCCCTGATCCGACGGACGGTCCGGGCGCTCGCGACGAGCCCGGGGCCGAGCTCGCGTTCAGGAATCGCGATTAGCGGCGGTCCAAGCTGGTCCGCGATCTCCCGGATCATTGAGGGGATATGATCGAGGTCGTAGTTCCCGTTGCTCTTCTTGGGCGCATGGACGATCGGGATAACGGGCTTCGTAGTGGCCTGGGCATCGCGGGCCACGGCCGCCAAGATTTCCCTTACCGCAACTGTAGGCGATTTTGAGGGGCGTAGCACGTCGAACGAAAATGCGTAGTCGTGCGGGATGCCTTCAAGGGCCGTCTTAAAGCTGGCGGCGGTCCAAGTCGAATCGCCCCGGCGATAGGCCTCATAGTTGCCCGAATCAACGAGGACGACGGCCCCCTGTTTACGCAGTCGCGTCAACTCGCGGACGATGCCCCTATGACGACGTTCAGGAAGGAGGTCGTAGGCCGAGACCAGCACCGTCTTCGCGTTGAAGACCCGCAGCGCCCTGACCGCTTCGATTGGCTTCAGATGCGTCTCATGCGAACTAACCGAAAGGAACATAGCAGGGAGCGTGACGTCCGCGAAACCGCTTGCGCGGGGGGCTGGCGCCCGTGCCGGAACGACGCTAGCGAGCTTGCGCACGAGCTGCTTGAAACCGCCGTGGTCACTATCTCCGTTCCAGTCGAGGAGTTCGACCGTGCTCAATTGACCGTAAGCATAGGGAGCGTTGCAGGCCTCAACCCGTACGGGGACCATGTCCTTGTTAAGCTTGCGGGCAAGCGCAAGTTCGTCCCGGACACTCTCGCTGTTGCGGGCGGCGGGAGACCAGATTGGGATCACGCATCCGGCTATCGGCATCTCGCGCTCGATCGCCTCGACGAAGTCGCCCACGATCATGTCGTCCCAGAAGACGGTCCACCGTGGACGGAGCAGGGCTGCCAGATGCGCTGCCGCTGCCGCCGCGAGCGGATCTCGGCTGGAATAGACGATGTAAACGTCAGCCACAGTGTGACGCACCATGGTCTGACCGATGGGCGGTCGCGTCAGGCAATGAGGCGTCCCTGGGTGCCGATCCGTTGCGGCGTCGCCGCCCAGGCAACCAAGTATAGAGACGACGCGAAATCGTCCGTGATGGTGAGGTTCGCGTAAGCGGCGCCCACGGTTGCAGCCAGTCGATCGCCGCCCTCGTAAAGCACGACGACTGGCAAGTCCGGGGGCATCACCGGACGCATTCTTGCGTCGACCAACATGTCCATTCCCTCGGCTATGACTAGCACCGCGGCGACCGCTCTACTCTCGTCCGGCGCGTCGCCGAGAGCCGGAGCACGGACGCTCAATCCCAATTCTCGCAGGCGGAAGCGCGCCTCTTCCATTGTCCAGCGCCGACCGATGGTGTCGACGGCGCCAACGATTTCTATAGGGCCCGGGGGAAGGTCGCTTAGCGCAACCATTGACGGCTGGGGGCCCATTGGCGGAAGCATGCGTGTCTCGCAATAGGTAGCGACCGCTTTCGACGCTAAGATGGCGGCGTCGTGGGGTGACATTCCGTCCTCCGCCCAGTAATGTGCGAAATTCGCGCTGAAGACGTCCCCCGTGCCAATCTTGAAGACGCGGGTGGACCGAAACGCGGGAACATGCCGGGCGGCTTTACCGCGTTCAAAGACAGTAGCGCCGCGAATCCCCGCCTTCACGATGACGACGTCGGCACCTTGGCTCGTCATTGCGCAGGTTGCGGCCGCTGCGATGTCCGCGGTCCCGGCCATGGCGCGGATCTCTAACTCGTTTATCACGAGCGCTAGGCATTTGGCTTCTGAACCGTTCGCGCCGAAAAGCGCCGGCTCGTGGTAGGTCTGAGGATCGTAGACTACCCTATCTCCCCGGACGATGGCGTCACCTTCGACAAACCCGAAGCGGAGGATAGCGCCGCTCTCCACCAATATCGGCGGATTGGCAGCAATCTTAGACCGCGGCGGCTCGAGGTGTGGGCGGGAAAGCGGATGGAAATATGCGAACACTATTGCGGTATCTGTGTTGTGTCGTCGAACGTCGATACCGAGCTCTTTGAGGTAATTTGCGCCATTCTCTGCTGCCGGGGCGACGTAGGTGTGCAGTACAGAACTTGGCGATAGGTCGGCGACCGCTGCCGCGGCCCGACCGCCGGATCCGAAGGTGGCATCCCATTGTGGAACATCGCAGAGTTCCAGGTATAGGCCGCCGGCAATATCCATTACGACCGCCGGAGTAGGATGGCATCCCACAATGTCTGACTGGCGTAGTTGATCTGGTCGGTCTTAAGCATCTTTGCTAAGTCTGCCGCAGAGAAGCCGCCATGTCCCGTCTTTTTTGCGTCGAATACAAAGAAATTTGTTGGGGGCAAGTTAGGCAGGCGGAGCCGATCAGAATCAATCGCAGGCCGTATCGTTGCTATCGAGCGAAGCGTCTCATATATCTAATTTGCAATGGAACGTCGCGGTCTCGCGCGCTTCCGTACATAGGAATGCGTAACGAAAAGGCGATGAGTGATGTCAAAGGCAAAAGTTTTTGTGAGCTATGATCACTCCGAGGACGCGCTTTATAAGCGACTTCTCCAGGCATGGGACGCCAATCCGGAATTTGACTTCGAGTTTGATAGTCGCGGTCCCAATGTGGCAATCAACAGCACTGATGCAAGCGTCGTCAAGGCGGCGCTCGTGAAGACCATGAAGACCGCGACGCACCTTCTCGTGTTGGTCGGTGAGAAGAGCGCAACGAGCGATTGGATCAACTGGGAGATTGCCCGAGCTAAGGAGTCGGACGTGCGGCTGAAGTTCGCCGCCGTCAAGCTGACGGGTAGTAGCATATCGCCAGCGGGCCTCTTGAATGTCGGCACGGCATGGGCGACCAGTTTCACGCGGGATCGCATCGTCGACGCACTGAAGATTGCGAAGGTCGGCTACTGAACCGAGCCCCGATCGTCCTTGCCGCCCTTCAGGTGGCAAGAACCGGCATGCAATAGGAGCACATTGATAAACGCATGAGTACGGACACCCGCAAACTCTGTTTCGTTGTAATGGGCTTCGGTAAGAAGACTGATTTCGAAACGGGGCGCACCCTAGATCTTGACGCGACCTACGAGGCAATTGTCGAGCCGTCTGCAAGGGCGCTTGATTTGCGCTGCATTCGTGCGGACGAAATCATGCACTCCGGCATCATAGATACGGCGATGTACGAGATGTTGCTTAGGGCAGATCTGGTGATAGCCGATATTTCAACTGGCAACATCAACGCCGTCTACGAACTTGGTGTCCGTCATGCCCTACGCCCGAATTCCACCATCATTATGATGGAGAGCGATGGGAGCCTGCATTTTGATTTGAACCATGTCGCCACGTTTAAGTACGAGCATATGGGTAAGGACATCGGTTCACGCGAGGCGGCTCGCGCCCAACGCGAATTGACTACGCTCATCGAAGCGGTCCTAGTAGCGGACCGTCCAGACAGCCCTGTCTACACCTACCTGCCAGCCCTTCAGCAGCCGAAGCTGTCCGAAGCAGAATTCGCAGAGTTGGTCGACGAAGCCGAGGCGGCGCAGGAGCAACTGTCTGGCTTTCTGGAAGCCGGGGAAGCGGCTGGCAGGGCAGACCAATACGAGGCGGCCGCCACAGCGTTCTCGAAAGCCGCCGAGATGAAGCCCGATGATCCCTACATTCTTCAGCAATTGGCTTTGTGGACCTACAAGTCAGCCTTGCCATCGCAGCTGGATGCTTTGATCACTGGGCTTCGCCTGATCGAACCGTTGCGGCCGGACCGTTCGAACGATCCCGAGACGCTTGGGATCGCTGGCGCCATGCGCAAGAGACTTTGGCTCCTAACTAAGGATCGGGTGCAACTTGATACTGCAATCCGCTATTACGGTCGCGGGTTCGAGGTCCGACGAGACTATTACAATGGCGAGAACCTTGCCACCTGCTACGACTTTCGAGCTGACGAGCAGATGGACCCAGCTGAAGCGCAATTCGATCGCATGTCAGCCCGAAAAGTAAGGCAATCTCTTATAGAAATTCTTTCCGGAATTCGATCTTCTGTAAGTTTTGACCAGCGCTCGGATCGACGCTGGATTTTGGCAACGCTTGCAAATTGTTCATATGGGCTGGGCGAAGAAACGGTCGGCGCTGAATTCGAAGCTGCCTTCTATGGCGAGAAGCCGGCGAACTGGGAGAGGGAGACCTATCTCAGCGGCAAGATTGCTGCGAAGAACGCAGCTGCTCGATTACGCCGCTAGAGGGAAAGTTTTTTACAGAGGGAAGCCTATTTAGTAAAATTGATCCGGTATTCAATCTATTTATGGCTGCTGGCAGTACGCTCACCCCTGATGGTAGACGTGGGCATCCCAAATTCTCCCCCGTGTCCACTCACTTGTCGATTGGAGGTGCCGGAGTAAGGAACAATTATTGAGTGTGCGGTTAAGGTTCGCCAAGCTAGTATGACTATTAGGAGCATGCGGGTTCAACTACGGGAATTTGGGATGACGTTGGTTGACTGGGCGGCGGTTTGGGGTGCGGTGGTTGCGACCGCGGTCGGCCTTAAGGACATCATCAAGGCCGTTCGCGACCGTGCTTCAATCGAGGTCGGCGCCGGACTCGCATTCGTCGCCCTAGGTGCGGAGGAACCGGTTTACGGAACGCGGATAGATACGGAACATGGTCCTAAGGAGGCGTTCGTGTCAGTGGACATCGTAAACCTGGGGGCTAGGGCAGCTCAGATCGTATCTGTATTCGTAGGCGACGTGGAGGGGCGTCTGCACCATATAACCTCGGAAAGCCTGCCGGCGATGTTGGAGCCGGGCTGCAGGTTGACCACGAGGATTCAGAAAGAATGGCTGGATGATCCGGCAACGTCCGCGCTGGGGGTTATTGACGGCTTCGGCAGACGGCATGTGCCGCCGCTTGAATTGATGCGTGACCTGATCAATCGCAGCCGTGGCCTTCCCACGGCGCGGGCCCGGTATCGTCACAGGGAGGATCCGGCGGCACCGGATGTCTGGGCTTGGCCGGTCAGGGACCGCGCGACCCTAACCACGGCGCGTTCATCGGCGGGCATCCATGGGGCCAGCAAGGGCCAGTCGGCTCCCTGTCCCTGTGAGCCGAACGATCAAGCTTAGCTAGTAGCCCATCTTCGGGAAGCGCCAATGCTGCACCGAAGGGCGGTTTCGATTGTTCATTGGCGGGCGGCCACCGCCTCCGAAATCCAACCCTCAATGTTTTTCCTGATGTGCTCGTATACAGTCCTGCTGTCATCGAAGGGCGGATCATAGACCCGGCCGACGACGGGGCTGCCGTCGACGAGCAGGCCCTCAAACGGATCGGCGCCTTTCCTGGTTTGTCTACCTTCGCGGTCCCTCAGCTTGTGAACGTGGATTGCCAAGAGTCCCAGGCCCTCCCGCCAGGCCCGCTCGATCTCGTAGGTCGCCCACTTCCGGCGCGTGGTCTCGGCGCCGACGAGCACCACGAGGCACTCCTTTGACCGCATGTTTTCGGCGATCAGCTCGAAGATCGCCGCGTCGCCTCCGCGGCGGACGGTCTCCCAGCTGCCATGGTCGAGGATCGGCTGGGTCTCAACCGAGCCCATGTTGCGGATTTGCTGCACGCGCCAGAGGTCGTGAATGTAGCTGAAGCTTAGATAGCACTTCCGTTTGACCTTGAACGGCGTCTCCGCCAATCGAGGCTGCAGGAGTTCCGCCAACTCCCGCGCAGCCCTGTCGAAGTCGATACCGAGCTCGATGGTGCGGTACTGCCTCAGTACATCTGGGATCGCGGACGGCGGTGTCCCCTCTAGGAGGACCGGCACTACAAATCTTGGCCGCACGTCACTGGCCGCCTGCCGGAGGAACTTGCGTATCTCGGCGGTCTGCCCGCGGCGCTCGCGCGTACGATCGCCGACTAGCACCAGCATATGGTCCGACGCTTCGATGGCGGCGTCCAGCTCGGCCTCAAAATGCGCGCCAGACGGGATATCGTGAAGGTCCATAAAGACCGGCGTGCCCCGCTTCTCGAGCGCCTCCCTCAGGCCTTCTGCTGCGAAGGTGTTTGCGTGGTCGTAGCTAAGGAACACGCTGCGGCGCGCGGCGCCGCCGTGTCGCGCGAGCCGCTTGGCGGCAGCAACGAAGTCGTCGCGGCTGTCCAGCAGCAGACCGGTCTGCCCGAGCCTGTGCGCGAGCAGCGCGGCGAGCGTCTCTAGCGTAAAGTTGATCCCAAGTGGGTCCGAGCTTTCGTCTTCGACGACGGACAGCCGTTCGCCGAAGCTCCAGTACGGCACGTAGGGGATGGTGGTGGCCTGGACTAGCTTGGGGATGAAGTCGTTCGGCCCCGCCCAACCCGCGTAGAACTCGGCCAGCTCGGATACGAAGCGCTCACGCCAGAGGAGCGCGATCCGATGTTCGACCTGCGTCTCGAAGCGGGCCGGAATAGGGAGCAGGAGCAGGCGGGACCGGTCGAGCGCAAGCCCATTCCTGGCCTCGGCGGCCCGCCGGGCCACGTGCATGGACCCGTCGAGGCTCTGTTCGTTGGCAGTGAAGAGGAAAGCCAGAACGTCGGGTAGCTGCGCCGTGATAATGCCCGAGAAGTCGGTGACGCCAGTGCGCGCGTCGATCAGTACGTAGTCAAACTCCTCGCGCAACTCGTCGAACATCCGCTCGAGCTGCGAGCCCAAGCCTGCCTGATATAGCGACGGCCAGGAGAGCTGCTGTAGCCGCCGGTGATAGGTTGCGTCAGTTCGGCCCGCCTTCATCAGCGCGATGCCCCCGAGTCCGGGCGCATCCAGGCGGCGTACGTAGGATTGCCAATCGAGGGGGATCCAAGGGTCGCCCTTAAATGCCTCCACCATCTCCACGAGACCGGGGGCCTCGAGCAGCCACTCGGCGGCGTCTGGCGTCTGTGGCACCGATCCGAAGAATTGCGCCAAGCCGGGAGCCTCAAGATCGAAGTCGATGCACAGGACCTTGAAGCCCCACCTCGCCAGCAGAGTTCCCACATTTGTGAGGGCGAACGAGCGGCCGACACCGCCTTTGTAGGAGTAGAAAGTGACGACGCTGCCGGTCATGTTAAAGCCTAGCCAGCGCGATCGGGGGCGCGTCGTCGATCACTGGCTCAACGGTCGGCCAATCCGGCTGCCAGGGCGGGATAGTGGCCAAGTGCGCCTCGATCTCTGCGGCCATTTCCATCATCGCGTCATGGAAGGGTAGGTAAGTGGCCGAGTCACGGAACCCCGGGAATGGATAGGTAAAGGCAGACAGGCTACGCTTGTACTGCGTCTGCTTGGCCCGCTGCGCAAAGTGGTCCCCGTCGGAATAGACTACTGGGTAGACCAACCCCCGGGGCGGCACGGCTTCGCCAAGCACGATTTCTCGGGCAAGCATGCTCTCCCACTCGGCCATGCACCAGCGCGAGCGGAAGAATGGAGGCGTCCAGACCGGTATGAGCAGTTGGCTATGCAGGAGTGCTTGTTTGAGCTGTTGAGGCCATACTCCGCCAGTTGGCATCTCCGCGTCGATGAACACTCGCGGCTGGTGTGCCAACGTCGACTCGAGGCAGTCGCGCAGCAGTGGTAGGAAGTGGTTGTGGACCCAGCGTCCGACTTGACCCTCCCTCGGATAGCTCACGAAAACGTCCCACTCGTATGCCAACCTCGGCGGTTCCCTCAGCTTGATCCTAGTCCAAGTGATTAGCTTAATTCAGCGTGACGTGACCCCGGTCTTTCATCCAGCTGCAACCAGAGACCGACCGGTGTTGTCGCGCATGAGCGCTGGTGAAGCAACGGGCGGGGTTAACCCCGCCCGTTGCTGTTCGAGCCCGGCAGCGAAGGC
>Ga0308159_1003156_pt1 | contig 17300 bp, 14 predicted proteins | sample PhyCR1_FD_201040 | JGI IMG/M metagenome (GOLD analysis project Ga0308159, IMG submission 201040) | Phyllosphere microbial communities from UC Gill Tract Community Farm, Albany, California, United States - DLSLC.R1 | ecosystem: Host-associated > Plants > Phyllosphere > Unclassified | place: USA... | reverse complement strand
GAATTTGGGGGCACCGAGATTTCGAAGCACCCGATATTCAAAGCCGTACGCTAACGCCGCCTTTCTCGAATCACGCGCCTGAAGCGGGGTGATATCTTGATCGCCCCCCAGGTGATATCGGTCGCGCCAGAGCATGCGCAACAGCTCGGATGCTTCTTGTTCGATACTTGGCATGTCCATGCAAATCACCGCATGTAGTGTTCATGAATTGAAATAACCCAATATGTAGGGTTTTCAAGCCCGTCGAACATGCGTTGGTTGTGCTCGGCACACTGCTGCTAGTTTGCTTTACTCGAATGAGGCGCTTCGATACTTGACCGAGCTCGGGTTTCCACTCGAGGGCGGGCGTCGAGCTGGATGAACGCTGGCGGTAATGTGCTGTTCGCCAGCATCAAAGTGAGTCGCTGATGAGCCCACTGAAGCGCGGAGCATTCTTCATTAAGGCCTATGGGTTGGAGCGTGGCTTTGTTCATGGTCACTTCCTCGACGGTTTTGTGGGTGCTGTCTTTGGCTTCTCGGATGCAGGCGCAAATGTGGTGTTCGAATCGCTTCCATCTGTCTCAGCCTCGGTAGCCTGCAATCGCCGGAGTTGCTCATTCTCCGATTGGGCAGCGACAAGCAGCAGTCTTGCCTCCAGCTCGCGCTCGCCGCTCTTGGCTGCTGCTTCATTCAGTGCCGTGGCGTCCTGTCGAAGCGTGGCGATCTGTTCCTGGAGCTGCTCAGCAACTCCGGCGGATCTCGCCTCCGCCAGTTTCAGACCTTGGATCTCGCCAGTTAGTGTCTGTATGTGCGCCTCATGGCCGTGTAGCAGTTTCACCTGCTGCCTGGACTCTCCAAGCAACCGCTCGTTGTCACGATTTAAACGAGTTAGGTCATCCTGTTTCAGCACCAAGGTTTCCTGCAGCTTGCGCTTCTCCACTTGAGCCTCGTGGAGTTGGGATTCATGCCGGCGTTGATCCTGATCCCGCTGCTCTTTGACGGACTGCCGGTAGTGCTCCAAAGCACCGCGCGCATGAACATGCTTCTCCTCTAGGGAATGGATCTGTTTATCCCTGTCGCTGACCAAGGCTTCCAGGTCAGTACACCTTTGATTGAGCCCGACATTGCGCGTCAGTTCTGCCTGAAGCGAGGACTGCGTGGTTTTTAGGTCTGCGGTCTGAGCCTCAATAGCTGCTTGCTGAGTGTCCAGTTGCCTACGCGCTGCGGTCAGTTCAGTTTGCAGGCTGGCGATCTGCGCCTGGAGCTCTACACGCTCTATATCAAAGGCTGATCGGGACTGTTCGATCGACTCGTTACCCTCCTCCATGAGTCGATCCAGAAGGCTTTCCACCATTGCCGAAAGCTCTTCACCCATGCGTTCGCGGGACGATAGTGGGCGTGGATCGTAGGATTCGATCTCTTTAAGGTACCGGGCAATGGTTGTCTTCGACCCGGTATTCCCCAGTTCCACACGCACGGCGTCGATGCTTGGGTATGTGCCCCTAGCGAGCAGAGACTGCCTTGCTTTTTGCACCACCGCCTTGTTAATGCCGCCACGAGCCATGTGAACTCCTACGATTTCGTGCTGTGTTACGTGCCATGTAATTACGTGACACGATACCACCTATTTTTCGGATGTGAAGTCCAATATTTAAAAAGCTATAATAGTGCTTTATGGCTTCTTGATGCTTTCTGGCACCCAGAAAACCTCCTAGTTGCGCTGGGAAAGCAAAACGCTCCGATTTTGAAGGCAAAGTACGATGGAAAAGGCAGATCGGTACCTCAGGGCCGGTACCCGGGAAAACACGCGAAAGAGTTACCGGGCGGCGATCGAGCACTTCGAAGTGACTTGGGGCGGGTACCTACCCACGACCGGCGCGGGCGTCGTTCGCTACTTGGCGGACTACGCCGACAAACTCTCGATCAACACTCTGAAGCAGCGCTTGGCGGCCCTTGCGCAATGGCACATGACCCAGGGCTTCCCTGATCCAACCAAAACGCCTGACGTGCGCCAGATGATCAAGGGCATCAGGGTCGTGCACCCCGCAAGAGTGAAACAGGCCGCCCCACTGCTGCTGAAGCACCTGGAGCAGGCGGTCACATGGCTTGAAGGGGAAGCTGCAGCTGCGATTGAACGGGGAGATTACAAATCGCTGGTGCGTCATCGTCGTTCGGTGGCGATTATCTTGATCGGGTTTTGGCGTGGCTTTCGTGGCGATGAGTTGGCCAGGCTAACGGTCGAGGATACCCAAGCCATAAGTGGAGAAGGCATTACCTTTTTCCTGCCCTACACCAAGGGTGACCGACAGCATGAAGGAACTACGTTCCAGACGCCGGCGCTCACAATGCTTTGCCCCGTGGAGGCCTATATCAATTGGATAACGGTTGCCGGGATCGCTAAAGGCCCGGTGTTCCAGCGGATTGATCGCTGGGGCAACCTGTCAGGCAAAGCTCTGCAGCCGCATAGCCTGATACCCGTGCTACGCCGCATTTTCAAAGAGGCAGGATTGCCAGCCGAACTGTATAGCAGTCACTCGATGCGGCGAGGTTTTGCGACCTGGGCGTCCGCCAATGGGTGGGACATCAAAGGGCTGATGAGCTATGTGGGCTGGAAGGATATGAAGTCGGCGCTGCGTTATGTCGATGCGGGCATGTCGTTTGGTGGCTTGGCGTCGCGCAATACAAGCCCCAAGCTCGTGCCACTTACCTGACAAGGAGCAGACGGGGGCCGAACGGATGAGTACAACGGCCCGACATACTGATGGGGGCTCCATTGAAGGTTTCGGTGATCTGGATTTACTCGCCTTCCAGTCCTCGAAATCCTGCATCCGCTCATTCATAAAAGGGTGGTCGGCGGCATAGGCAGCGATCAAGAAAGCAACGGCTTGACCCATTTCCACGCAAACCAAAAGCTCACGCTTTACGTGCCAGCTGTTACCGCTTGGTACGCCGGCGAGCGAAAATCCGATCCCATCGTTTCCCTCAGCCCTGACGTCCAGGATAAGAGTTGAGGCACGCTCTGAATTTAGACGCTGGATTTTGACTAGAGCTATTCCGAATTCTGAATATCATACGGCCATGGATTCCGGAAACGAGACGGCATGATGAGACGATGCTTTGGAAGGACGCGCAACGGAACCAGATGCAAAAGATCTGGAAATTGGTGGCTGTTTTGCGCTGAGCACCGACTGATGGGCCTGTTGGCTATTCCGCTAATCATCGGGGGCGCTTTGAATCTCGCAGGCAATGCCACCTCGGTTCTGGGCTGGCTATCGATCATGCCACCTGACCTTGCGGGATTGATCAATCCGCAACACGTATCGCTGCCTGATGCGATCAAGTCTGCTGTGGTTGAAGGAATCAACTACACAGCGGCACCCACCAGTGAGACTCTTGTAGCCAAGGTAATTACCCGCGCTAGCTTGGATGATGCAAACTCAGGCGCTGACATGCCTTTTCTGTTTTCGTTGGTGAGTCCGTTCAAACCTACCGGAATGAATACGATCTTCCGAGGCGACGGCTGCAGATTCCTCGGAAAAGGGAGGGGGATTTCTCAAGGCAAAAACGGAGGGTACATCGACATCGTCGGTGCGTCGTGTGTGGACGACCGTGGTATCGCTTACGAGCTCCACGCGCAGGGAACGCGTCGGCTTGGCTTTGTTGTCAACGTGGGTGATTTTGCCAGCGATAGTGTGAAGCTGATCCAGGACAAAGGGGATCACACGCTGCAGCATTCCGAGAATGTAATGCTCCGTTTCGACCAACCAATTGCCCTACTTCTGGAGGCAGGTCGAGTCAGGTGAGAAAGAAGATACTGCAAGTGCGGAGCTGTACAGCAGCCATTCAATGCAACGTGGCTTTGCTGCTGGGTGCCCGCAAATGAGCGGGACATCAAAGGGCTGATGAGTACCGATCCCCCCCTAAAGCCCATTAGTCTGCATCTTGCGACAGCCGCCCCCCCCCCTTAAAGCCTCATATACTATTGGGTTAGCCAAATCTTCGGAACGTTTATTAGCATCAAGAAAATCTAATGAATCACTAATTGGCCATATTGCGTCGTTACAGGCCAACTGAACATTCCTTCCTGATCCTACCGCCAAAGGCGATGGTGTCCATCAGATTTCAAGTGGATAACACTTCTAGCTTTTTAAGAAGGCTTTAATAAAGTTACAATTACGCTCCTATTCCACATCATCAAGGCCAAAGTGATTAAAGAGCGTGCCATTTCACCAATGGCTTAGGGCTAGAGCTCCAAAAAAAATACATTGGTATTTAATCGTTGCTATTTTTATAGCCAATATACCATTCGGGGCTAATCCAGCTTGATGTCCAGTCAAGCTTCTCGGATATGGCTGCTATTTGAGTATACTCTTTAAAATACGCTTCAACAATATTATTGTTAGTTATATAAAGTGCATTCTCTAAAGAGTTGGTCGCATTTTTTGAAAAGTTAAATGAACCCGTCCAAACAGCGTAAGGCTCAATGATGTAGAACGGGCAACCTCCATCATCTCCTTGCTCGATATTTGCAAAAACTAAAAATTTATTATGCATCCTCGGAAAAGCTGATTTTTTAGCGATGTTATGGCATCCCGCACACCTGACTGGATCTAGTGGATATATGTTATCCATAGTAGTAGCTCCGAGTATCCAGTGATCAAAATCTCCTCTCGGGATCGTAAATTTGAGTTTTGAATATTTTGAGTGAAGTAATTTTTTCCACTCATCACCTGATTGGTCATCTTGATCTGGCCTTAAGAAATCTTCTTTTTGAACGATTATTTGGACTTGCTCTGGTAGTGATAGTGCGTCTAATATTTCTGGGCTAGTTAGCCAGGCGACGGCTCCAAAGACCGCATTTGCCCTTGTAATGTGCTCAATCAATTTGGTCTCGATATCTCTAAAATAAACAGAGACGCCACAGTCATCGTGCACGCTATTGTCTTGGATCTCACCGACCCCTTCAAGATTATAGTTTTCTAATTGGTATTTATTTAAATTCAAGTTCTCGCCTCGAAGTCTCGTAATAGCGATTAGGTGAGGTGGCCGCCGCACCGTCAAGCAGGTAACGGAGATTGGGCCATGCTGAAGTGGTATTGACCTAGCCGTTATCGCCAAAGCGATCTCGCTCTAGGGCAGTGGCGAAGTCATTGAACAGTTCGTCAGATACCCCTAGCTCCTCGATAACTCGATTGAGATTGCACGCATATATTGTATAGCTCCCCTTCTTCGATCCTGGTAGATAAATATATTTGATCTTTGTAATATGTTGATTGTACTCATCAATATGTGGATGGAATAACCTGTAGCGATCTGAATCCAGAGGGTAGGTTATAATAGAGTTCCTGTACAAGGGGGGCTCTAGAAGACCCTCCCTGTCTCTTTTGTAAGTGTTGCAGTCGGCACATATAACGCAAAGATTCTTTGGCTCGAACATGAACTGAACGTATTTCGACTTAGGTAAAATATGTTCAATTGGAGCATTTACGGCAGCGATTGAACCGAGTTCTTCCCTGCAGTAAGCGCAGGTCAGCTTTTGCTCTCGTCGATAGAAATTTCTAATTTCGCGCCGCAGTTCTTCAAGGTCATCATCGCCCCATCGCGTGTGATTGAGCATGGGTTCCGACTTGACTGTCGCGATTTTTAGAATAATTTCCGGGCTAAAAGTTACAGCAGAGTTAATGAGTGGCATGGCTGGCAACTAGCTCCTCTACTGAAGCGATAAGTTTTTTTACTGGATCTTCGCCTGACAATCTCGACTTAAATGTCAATAGAACATCGAGGCCATTTAAGATCTCGATGTCTACGCTTTTTCTGGCCCTTATTTTTGCTATAAGGTTGAATCCTAATCGGGATACATATTCGTTCATTCTACCAGGAGCACCGAAAAGCTCTGCCAATTGAAAGTCTGCAGACTTGTTATTGAAGTCTTTGGAGTTGAGTAATGATCCACTTTCCAATACTAAAATGTAAGAGAATTCGGATGTGGCTCGGGAAACCACCTGTGGCGAATGTGTGGCGATAATAAACTGGCAGTCCGAAAACCCCGAAAAAGCTGATGTCAGCATAGGCATGAATTCCTCTTGCCAACGAGGGTGAAGGCTAATTTCTGGTTCATCAATCAAAATTACTGAGCCGTCTCTGATGTGCCCGGCAATTCCTAGCATTATAATTAATAGGCACTGCTCGCCGGAGCTAGCGCGGCGTAGGCTCAGAGATCCGTGGTCTTCCTTCTCTAGGATGATATCCATTAGTCGCATAAGCCCAAGCTTCATCAGAATGACAATTGAGTTTAAAATGGAGGGGTATAGCTTTTTGCCGTCAATGTAGGACTTGCTTGTTGCGAAATCAAACTCAAGCTCAATGGCCTTGCGAGCTTGGTAGTAAGAGGCGACATTGGACATCGCATACTCAACTGAGGACTTCTCTTCAGTATCTAATCCGTCATAGACATGCTTGTATCTTTTATCGACTCGTATCGGGCCGGTGCTTTCAACTGGCTCTACAAAGAAATATTCTTCTGTTGAATTGGCAGTGGAATGTACGGCTTTGTCAAAGGCTGGCTTTAGTATGAAATTGGCTTGAGGCCTGAAGTGTAGTGAAGAAAAAACCTCCAGAAAACTAGCGCTATTATGACCAAACAGAGCGCTTTTAAGTAAACCGCGAGCTGCAGAAGACATAAGGGATATTAATGATGAGGCAGAAGTTGAACTGTCCCCACGTAGACCTACGTAACGGAAATTACTATAATTTTTGCTTCTGCTCCTAGAAATAGCAGGAAACTTATCAAAGGGGCTTGTTGAAATCGCTATAACCAATGGCTCATCTTCATCGTCATAATCATAGTCGTAACGCTCTATTAGCTCTTTTGCAATTCCAGACAGTAAACGACTTTTTCCTATGCCATTTTTACCCACTACCACGGTAAATGAATTGTTTGAAGCTGATAATGCTTCAGCTGGGATCAACTCAATCATAGTCCCATCATGATCAAAGCTTCCAATTTTCAATGTTGCTTCCTTGAGCTTATGTTGGCTTTAAGTTATTAGGCGTCCTAGTTTTAATACTGCAGGCTGTTTTTATGTAATCAGATCGAGAATCGACCACCCAGCCTTGTGAGCGCCGCCCACCGCTTCTCGCCCGCCGAACCTTAACCCATGCTGCTCTGGCGGATAGCTAGGCACAGTATGTGCGATGCTCGGGTCACCTCCATGTACATCTACATCGTGTTCTTTCTCGTTTTTCGTCACTGTCATCAAGTGATTGAACGAGTGCTATGAGACGCTTGGCGATGGCACCTGCAGTCTTGGGGTTGAGCCCTGATAAAGCGCCAGGCTGGATTCGCTCACAGATCCAAATCGCATTCCACTCTAGTAAGCTAAAGATGAAAACCGCTTCGCCCAGCGCCTGGGAGTACTCTGAATCGATAGATTGTCGAAAGCTAGCGTCCTTCATGACCAACTCAAGAGTTTAAGCCGGTTTCCTTGCCATACTGACCCCTCAGTCGTAGAGGCCGGATACATCCGGCAAGCCCATTCGCCTCGGAAATAATCGATGATGGGCGCAGTCGGCTGGCTGCGTTCCTGAGGAGTTCCGGGCTCAAGAACATTCCCAGCTGGGCTCTCGGTTGGTGGATCAGGCTTTGGTGCCGTCGGTGAGTTGGGTGCCGCGAGGAAAGCAAATACAACAACGCATGCCACCCAAGCGGCAAGAACCCCGACACCCGAAATGGCAGTCCGCTTGAATACAGTTTCAGAGCGCCCAACCGGTGTCGTAACCATCGCATCGTAATCGCCTGCAGATAGAAATCTGTACAGCTTGGTCTGCCACTGTTGACGTAGTCCGCGTTGCACGAGAATAAAGTGCCAACCCGACCACGCAATGGTTACCACATACAGCCACACGATGACCATGACAGCCAAAATAAGCCAAGGATTGAGCGCAACGCTAATGCGTGCAACGGCAAGGGCAATACCTACACCCGCCGCTGTTGTAATGGCGGTAACTGTCTGACGGGTAGCGTCCGTCGCCTTTGAGGTCTCATCGGTAACAGCCTTTCGTAGATCGCCCAATGACTTCAAGGTGTCTTTGGTAATCTCGGAAATCGACATTTGGTAAGCGATTTTGGCGCACTCTAACGCAGCATCGAGGTTGTCTCTGAAGTAGGTGATGACCTCACCGTCTGCACGACCCGAGCGGGCGATTTCAGTTGAGAGAAGCACGTGCTTCATCTCCGCTTCGCGAGCGTTCTCGTAGACCCAGGACGCCGCCTCTTGAGCAAGCTGGAAATCCTCCAAATTGAAAGAATCGCCCGGCTGTCGATCCTCAAATTCAAGACTGAGCTTGGGCGGGCCTTTAAAAATTAAGCGATGGTCGCCAGCGCTGACCTCGTTGGCAATGCAGCGAGTCAGTGAAGCGTGGGCATATTCGGCCCAGAGTCGATGGAAAGGCTCGAGCTCGTCGAGATTTGAGCCTTGGAGCAGTAACAGTCGAATGTCCTCTGGTACGCTACGAGTATCGGCTGCCTCCTTAACCAACATGCGGGGCGATTTTGTCGCTGGTAATGGTGTGAGCGTCAGTGGCTCATCCCAATTACCGAAAGCACGAGCCTGGCAGCTGAACGCTGCACTGAGTCCTAGGATTCGCCAAATCCCTGCCTTGTGACCTCTGCGTAGGAAGTCCGAAAACCCGACTTCAGTCATGATGTACAGAGTGTCAGAGAGATCCTCGGTTGATCGCGCAGGCTTCTTCACTCTTAACCGGAAGGTGCCGAAGTCATCGACAATGTCGACCTCGTCGCATTCAGAGTACTCATGGTCGTAGGTCGAGTAAGTTAGCCCAGCTTCCTTGGCAAGCCTTGCCAAGCGCAACGCCAACCCAGCCGCAAGCTCAGATACGATTAAGTCAGTATCGCTTTCGGTAACCGACGCATTGCCCGTTCGCGCCTCTTGGTTGAGTAGACTAGCTAGGTCTATCAGCGACAAGACTGTTCTCCGTGATCTTCTTGGTTTCTACAACAATGCGCTGGCCCCCGCCTGCTACTGGCTCGATCGTTACGTTAGGGGCACTCTCGATGTCTGGGAAGATGATTGTCACCCCTTCCACCGTTCTCAGCTTCCTAATTGCAGGCTGCCTTAACACCGCACGGTCAGGCTTGAACTCCAAGTGGTGAAGCTTGCTCTCTCTTACACGTCTTCGTGTCTCTCGTTCAAAGCGCTGAACGATTTTGTCATCAGTTGGATCACCGGCCGAAGAGAGCACCGCCTCAACGATCGCATCCTCATCAACCTTCAATCGCTTGCCTAGAATTCCCTTGGCAGTCCGAAATGCCTTGGCCACATCTTCATCAGGGAGAAGGTTTCTGCAGGCATGTAGTGCCCGACGAAGCAGTGTACTAGCTGTTCGACTCAGCTCTTCGTCTGAAATTGTCCTGGTGACGCCCAGAAATGCCTCGAAATAATCAGCTAGGTCGGGGGCCTGCTTCTTGCGATCCCGAGCTGAAACGCTAGACTGCGCAACGCCATTTACTACGCGAACTAGAGCAGTTTTCTGAATCGCCTTTTTGTCGTCAATTAAGGCCGTGACGATGCGACGTAAGGCAGCTTCTGGCTTGGATCCATCCTGCTCCAACGCCATTTTGTAGTCATACTTGATCAGACTGTAAATGACGGTGTCGGGAGTTCCAACGTCAAGCTCAAACATGCAGAGTACGCCGTCGGCGCTGCCTCCTACATGGAGGATGTTGAATCCCCGGGATAGGCTTTGCGCCCCTCGCTCGAAAGTGGTCGACCCATCGACGATCGCCTCCAGTTCGATCTTTGTCGTAGAATTTGTCTTGAAACTGAATACAGCATCAGCAGCGCTTTCTACAATCTTGGTCTTGAAGAAATCGGTATGCTCCGGCTTGCGCTCAGGCATAGCTTCAAACGTTTTCGCGCCGACAACGTGCAGGCTCATCCTGCGAATTGTCAGGGCGTCCTCTTCCTGCTGAGTGAAAAAACCCATCGGTCTTCCTGCTTGCGTCCATGCACCATGAAGTGCACACGTGATTGTGGATCTCAACGCCATGACTGCAGCTTGAGAAAACGCACCGTTCGATAACCCGGCTTATATTGTTTTTGCAGAGCAGAATATGCCCCCTGCGCAAGATAGTGGCAAGTAGACATACTAAAGGCATTAACTTATCGGTAAACCTACGTAGGTTAGGCATGCAAGACCTGAAAGTATTTTGCTCTACCCCTTTCGACGCCGGGCTTCACTCAGCCGTCAATGCATCCCTGCTTGATATGTCGATATCGGAAAACGTTTGCAAGGCTACCTGGTGATCCAAGATCGTGGATGAATGGCGTAGACGCTATTCCCAATCAGATACCAACACCAGCCAGAAACTACAGTCCTCATCTAAGAAAATCCATGGCTGAAATATTCGAAGGATGAACCAACGGAATTTACATGGGCATCACCCGTGCCACTGAACTGTTAAAGCCTCCTGGTGACTCAAGCGCGAGAAACTCCAGCTCCATCCCCGCCATGGACTCCTGCGAAAGCGCCAGCGCCCTCCTCAGCATATCTTGCACACGTGGTAGATCCACCCTCCCCAACCACTCTCGGGCAACGTGCTGCTTTGCGTAGTCCATGGGCTTGTCCCACTCCTCGAAAACGATGCTTTCAATTGCTCGCATCGACGGCACAACAATCCCGTGGGCCTTAGCAGTCAGGGTATTCATCCAGCCTTGAGGGTCGTAATCGGGGAAGCATATGACCTGCTGAACCCCGGACAACGCCTTAGTGACAGCCGCCGGGGTGATTTGTGGGCTTCCGCGAAAAAGCATGGGCAAGTGTTTCACCTCGTTTGGCCAACGGTACTCATGAACCGCATACATCACAGCCTGGTTTTCCACCAAGAGCACAGCTTCAAGACCATGGAGCTCCTCTGCCGGAACGCTGAGGCTTCCACCAATTGGGTGGCTGTGCACTCCGGAGGTTAGTTGGAGTTGGCCAGAGACCGAGGCAACCATGACTATTCGATCTCCGGTCTTCGAGCGTGCTAGCTTTTCATTGCGCGTTTTTTTCGCGACGGCCAGGCGATCCCCTTCGAGTTCTTCTAGGCTGACATTCAACGCATCCACACCTGCTTCTTTCTTCAGCATCAAACGGACAGTTTGGAGATCGAATTCGGTCAGCAACAGGTGGTTGTTACCAAGCTTCTTTCCAATTTTGTAGTCGTTATTGAGCCGCGACCAGGTCGAGTTGATCTGAACTTTCCTAGCGTCTTGTCGGATCGCGATAACTACTGGTTTGATCGCTCTCATGTTGCCAAAAATGCTCATATCCGCCCGGCCCCCTCTAGGATCAAATCAAGGACTCGTCGGTTTGCGGACGCGCGAAGGTAGGGCGCGTAAACCGCATTCAGCCGATAGTTAAGCGGCTTGTGCCGTACCTTGCTTATCGCGGACTGCAGGCGCACGTAGCCATCTAGAGCATAGAGCCATATGCTCAAAGAAATCTCGGGATCCCCGTGCTCTTCCCAATATGACACGGCTGATTGAGGTGTCTTGGTTTTGCTCAGGCTCTGCAGCATGCGTTTGAGATGATCACGAGCAAATGGCTTTTCCATTGCCATGGGCGGCTCGTGTTTTGGAACAACGGACTTCGATTCTCGGGGCCTCGGCGGTTCCTCGACCCGTCGGGCTTTCGGTGGTGGAAGCGATGCAATAAGTAGCTCAAGCGCCTCCAAGCTCTCCCCTGCATCGACATCACAATACACACTGCCTACCAAATCGATCGTTGCTGCCGGAACCCAGAAAGCCGAATCTTGCCGGTCAAAAAGAGGTTCCAGGTCGATAGGGTTTCCTGCCTGGAGAAATACATCGACGGCGTGAGCAACCTGGCGCATATGATTGCGTTTGCGTACCGCAAGACTCAGCCGGTCAAGGCGCCCGATCATTTCGTCCAGAGCGAGACGATTCCGCGACACGGCGCCCAGGAGGTTATCCAGAAGTATGCGCCGCAACGCTCGATCGCTATTGGTCATGCTGGATAAGCCAAGGTGAGTGAACAACCCAAGCTTCTCGTGCAGACGCTTGAGGCGGCCAATGGCATTGTTGATGTCCCGTAACCGGTCTTTCAGCCGGGGTGAGAATCCGTAACCGCCTTCAATGAACGCGCGCGTCTGGGCTTGCTCGTTCCGGAGATGGTTGGTGACTTGACGGCAGCTATGCGTCAAACGCTTCAGATGCCGTTCGGCTTCACCGGGAGAGTCAGACGCCTTGGCGTCATGGTATGCCTCACAGTGCTGCTTAATGGCAATGAGGGATTCTTGCAAGTCAGGAGCCGCTCGCTCGAATCCCTGGAGTGAAATCTGAGCGCCAACATCCAGAAGCAGGCCACTGAGATAGTAGAGCTCATCGTCTTCTTCGATTAGTCCTTTGGACATCAGGTAGGAAATGCCTTTTGTCCTTCGCTCAGGCAGTGCGATCCCTTCCTCGTCTGCAATCGACAATGCTTCGATAAAGGTCGCATTACGCGTGAGGGAATCTCCCAGCTCGATCCAGTCTGCCTCCTTCACAAGTTAAGCCCTCCCTGGTGGTCACCGTCATGCGGTTCACTCGTACCGACGTCAAGGCTAAGCGAATTATATTCAGCTATCCATGCCAGAATCGTATGCACGTACCCCATTTTTCCTGTGGCTACGTAGTTGGCAGACTCGCTGCTGCGCTTCACGATATAACCCGCGTCTGCCAATGCACGCAGCACTAATTTCAGCCGATCATTGTTGTCCTTGCCGCTCTTGGACTTGCTGAAAAAGTCGTACCCGCTCAAGTCCCAAAGCTGCGTGCGGTAGGTCGGGTGGTTCTCGATTGAATCGAGCATGTCGGCGAAGGAGATGGTGTCTCCCGGGGCCAAACAGGTCTCACTGCGTCCCGCACGATTGATCAAACGGATGAAATCGAGACATGGACGTATCTGATCGCGCAGCTCGACCAATTGTGCGGTGGCCGCATCACGATCAACGGGCTCAGAAAAATCAATGAACCGTGCGAAATATGTATCGGGGGCCTCGGACTCGCCCAGTGTCGCCAATTTCCGCCCTAACGGCGCCAGCGCGTTCTCGACGCCTTCTGCAAACACTTCATTGCGCAACTGCCGATGCAGCTCGGGGTAGGCGTACTGGCAGATGAAGCAGCCAGAAAGAAGCTTGTTCAGGACATCTCTCAAAGGGCTCACAGTGCACCCTCCCCGCCATCATTTCCAAGTGCATCGTTCAAGTCATCAAGCTCATCCATCTCTTCAATCCCGTATTCCTTCACCACAATTGAATCGGTGTCTGGCCTGCGCTCCAGGCTGTAACGGTTGTTGAATTGACGAAGAAGCTCAGGTGCACCTCCTGGGAAGCAGGCCAGCATGGAGAGTCCACGTTCATTGAAGTAGCTGACCAGCGCAACGTAGTTTTCAGGTGAAAGCTCGAGGGCTTCGTCGATCGGGATCGACATCTGGAAATCTGCCTCATTTCTTAACAGTTCGAACAGCGATACGTAGATCATTGCGACGATGATCTTTGTCAGGCCGGTACTACTTAGGTGAACGAGCTCAGCGTTGTTCGTCGCTACCTTCACCCTGCCCTGGTCATTGCACGTGACAGACACGTCGAAACAGTCCGACAGGTTGGATGTGAAGGCACCATCTTCAATCTGGCGTTCGATGGTTCGAAGTGCGTCCATGAAGCCATCAGTTGGAAGGTATTCACCACCCATCCCGCTCCAACGCTTGTATTGCTGTTCGTAGTTCGTAAGGTCATCCCAGAACGACATCTCGTGGATTCGTGATGAGACTTTGAATTCGAACTGACGAATCTGCACAAAGGAACTGAGAACCTCGCTCGCTTTTGCCGTCGCGTCACGGCCAAGCTTAAGGATACTTCGGTGCAGTTGCTGGAGCTTAGAGCGATTGTCACAGAGCTCGTCTGACAGGTTTTTGGCTTGGATGATCAGCTTCGTTTTTTGATCAGGATGAGAAATCTCAATGTATTGCTGCAGATTCGGGGCGGCTTCCAACCATGCGAGTTCGAGCTCATAGGTAGTATTCGCAGCATGATTCATGATTTGTTCAATTGCCGCGCCCTGTGGCGTGTGTACCAAACGATCCCTCTGGAAATGCTTGTGAATCTCACGATATAGATCTGTGCCCTTACGGTGGCAGTCCGCTCGACGGCGGCGAAGTTTGCCGACCTCATCTTCGATGTCTGATGCCTTCAACGTTGAGGCGAGATGAGCTTCCGCAGCTGCGTCGATTTGACTAAGTTCCCGCAGGACGCGTGCCACGGCGTTGAGTTCTAGGTCATCTTCATGCCCCTGACTGACCAATACTTTTCTGCGCTCAACGATCGCCCTTTGCGAAGCCTGTAACTCCAGTTGCCACTGATCGATGGCACGTTTGATACGATTACGATCAGCATTGGCACGAGCTAAAGCGGCTTTCCGATCGGGCACAGATGGTACTGTTTCTTCAACCCAAAGCCGGTAACTGTCGATCAGCGACTCGTGATCCCGAAGGCGTTTCACCCTCCTTTCCAAATCGGCAATCTCTAAGCTGAGCCGCTTGCTTGCGGTGTCATCTACTCCGGCGGACAGAAGCTGAGCTTCCATATCGATTTTGGCATTGTGAAGTGATGCCGCTAGCGTTGCATCGATGCGTTTTTCGGTGATTTCTTGGTCTCGATCTACCTGAGCCAGTTCCTGATCCAGCAGCGATCGCGAACTGTCGCCCGCGGCTTGTATATCGTTAATCTCGCGCTTGTGCCGTTTCTTCAAGTTTTCCTGCTGAGTGGTGAGTTCCTCGAGCCGAGACGCGGCTTCCGAAACGCGTGCTGCTTGTATTTCTGTTTCTTGAACCACTTCCTCGCGGGCACGGTCAATCAGTCCTCTGTGATCGCTTTTCAGTATTTCCAAATCCAGGCATGCACTGCTCAGGTCTTTTTGAGTTGTTGATGCCCTTGCGCCAGCTTGTCGTAGTCGATCTTCCACTCCACGCTGCTGTTTTTCCATCAGCTCCATGTCCGTGCTGAGCACCTGGATCTGAGCAGTCAATGAAGCAATCTCGGTTTCAAGAAGGTGAGTACTTGCAATTGCCGCCTGAGGGAGCACTTCAAGGTTGATCTCAACCCCATAGAGATTTTGCTGAACTTCCTCAAGGAATGCAGGGTTTAAATCCGTACGCATCAGCGTCTCGACTGGGATGAGTCGAGCAATATTTTCTGTCCAAGTAGGGTGATAGCGTCTTAAGAAACCGAGCAGTGTTTCAGCGCCAGCATTAATCTGTCGCTTGAGGTTATCCCGACTCTCAACCTGGGCATTCTTCCTCAACTGTAAACCGCTGTATTCCGCGGCTCGTGCCTGCCTTTCCTGCGACAAACTTTCGACTTCTGTTGAGACCGAATTGAGCAGCTTTTGCAGTTCATCAACAACAACTATCTGCTTGTTGATGCCACCTTGCGACTCATCCACCAGGCGCTGAGCTGCAGGAAGAGCACTGAGGGTTTTAAGATGCTCAAAGTGTGAAACCTCGCGAGCATGCGTGGCCGTTGCTTGCAGCTGAATCTGCGAATACTGGGTGAGGTCGCATTCGTGAGCAGTTTGTATTTCATCAAGTTGCTTTTGCCGATTAGTGGCTAGCTCGTTCCGCCGCTGCTGAATGCCTTGTGAAGCGGCTTTGTACTTAGAGAATACAGCATCTTTGCCATCCGCGGCGACCTGTCTAGCCGAAGCTTCGAGCTCCTGATAGACATTACGGATGTCTGCCCCTTGGCGGCTTAGCTTGATCTGATGCTCCTGTTTAAGGTGCAGTTGGTCTCGTATTTCGGGAAGCTGATCAAACTCCTCTAAAAGCTCGTGAGTGCGATTTTTCTCATAGACGACAAGCTTTTCTTCGAATTTTCGGAGCCAGGCTTCTTCCTCCTTAACATGGCCAGTTATTACTCCCATTTGACCATTTAGGTCGCTCATTCGATCTCTATTCAGATTTTGTAAATGATCGTCTTCTGTATGTAGCTCAGCCAAAGCCGCGGCGCGGATGTTCTGACGCTCCCTCAGCTTTTCTTCCAGCATCGAAACGCGGCGTTTTTGTGTCCCCATTTGCCGAATGACGGCGCGGAATTCGTAAGACTGGAGATTCAGTTCAAAGATATCTGGCTTGAGAGAATCCATCAGTAGATAGCCAGCACGGTTGTCGACCACACTCCGGAAGGGTTGTGCGTTCAGCATCATCAGAGTGCGACTTGGATCGGCGTTGTCTTGTTGAAGAATCTCAGCCATGGTCGCTTTCATGGTATCGAAGGTACCGCCGCTCTCTATGAGCGCCAGAGTTACCAAATCAATACCATTGAAATCCTTGCGCTTCGGTGCCAGCGAGAAACCAGAACGGAGGCTCACGACGAGCTTACGCTTGCCGGCGTCGGTGATTTTCTCGAGATGAGCTGTGCCGCTGTTAAATTGGATTATTTGCCGATAGTGATACGGCTGTAGTTCAGGGGAGCATGAGATGCCCAGTTGTGTAAGACGACCGTGTAGATCACTTGGCAACACCAAGTGGCCTGCTTCGTAATCACGGTACAAAAGCTCAGGGCTCCATGCGTTTGAAATCAAACGGTATGAGTACCCTTCCCCGCTACGGTGCATGATCGCGCAGCGCGCGTCACCGGCATAATTGAGGTACTCAAAAACGATAAAGCTCGATGCCCTTGGCAGGTACCAATTCGCAAAGCTTTCACGGTTGGTGCTCGCCTTTACCAAGCGTCCAGGAGATGCGCCGTAGAATACAGGGATCAATTTGATGAACGATGACTTACCTATGCCATTTTCACCGGTGACGCTGGTGTTCCCATCCATCACGAGTTCTGCTTTGGCTCCCGCGCAAAGCGAATCGATCAGGACGATCTTGATTAATTGTGACATCGGACGCCTCTTCGCTCAAACCCTTAGGCAGTACAGCCGATTTCTCACTCGGCGTTGCCAAAAATATGCACCAACTGGATTCCATGGTGCTTGCTCTGTGCAACAACGATATGTAGATATAGACGACACATCTATGGTGTTTACGTATACAGGTAAAGTTTTCAAGCAGATGGAGGTCGTCATGAAGCGGGGCAAAGCCATCGAGTCCGTACGCTGGGATTTGGCATTGAGGTACAGGTTGATCGAGACAGTTGCATGGTGGGAAGGCCGGTTGACTACGCACCACCTGATGCAAAGTTTTGGTATCAGCCGCCAGCAAGCCTCGAAAGACATCAATACATACATTGATGAGCATGCACCGAGAAATCTGGC
>Ga0308159_1003155_pt1 | contig 17301 bp, 14 predicted proteins | sample PhyCR1_FD_201040 | JGI IMG/M metagenome (GOLD analysis project Ga0308159, IMG submission 201040) | Phyllosphere microbial communities from UC Gill Tract Community Farm, Albany, California, United States - DLSLC.R1 | ecosystem: Host-associated > Plants > Phyllosphere > Unclassified | place: USA... | reverse complement strand
GAGCCTCACGTTGCAGCCGGGGCAAGTCCGCCAAGATCGCTTCACGCAGGCGCATGCCGGTCTCCCGAGCAAGGAGCACAATGGCACTCACCCTCGATTGCTGGCCTCGCTCTGACAACGCCTGTGTGATCAACTCGACCTGGACACGGTCTTGGCCTTGCGGGGCCTCACTACGCACACCTGAGCGCAGCAAGCCAAGCGCCTTGCTCGGACTGGGGATTTTGACGTACTGATCACCGCGCAGCGCGGCCATCGTTCGGTTCACGCTGGACAGGCGGTTCTGTGCGGTGGCGATGCCGACGTTGCCCTGATCAACCTGCTCGCGCAAATGGAAGGCGTACCGCATAAGGATCTCGCGGTCGATCTGTCGCGCGTCATTGAGCCTTGGCCCTTCCTCGGATCGACACCAACGCACGAATGCCTGCCAGCGATCGCTATGGGCTTTGACGGTAGCAAAATGGCCGTCGCCAAACAGATCTCTCAGTGCTTGCGGTCCGGCATAGCTGAGCTGGCGACCGAAGCCAAAATTACGTCCCGCTCGCTTACCGACCCGAGCCATTTTTCTGTTCCTGATCGACTGCAGCGAGATCATGCAAAAGGACTTGCCAGTACGCACTCACGATGGCGAGCTGGGCCCAATCCGTCGGACGAAAACACAGCCTGTTATCGGAGACGTAGAGATGCGCGCCCTCCTCTTTCAACCATTGGATGATGGCTGTCGGCGAGGTGATAGCTTTATGGGTGGTGGCGACACCGGCGACACCGGCGACAACCCTTGTCCTGCCTGGCTTTGAGCGTGGCGACAAAGTGGCGACAGTCGCGGCGACAAACCGCGCTTTCGGCTCCTTTTGGCGCTGAGCCAGGTGGTTGCGCAGCGCTTCATCAAGATTGAACATGGCGCACCTCGAAGGTACAACCGTCGGTGCTCAGCCACTGATGATCAATCAACTCGACCAACAGCTTGGCGGCATGACGACTGCTCTTACGGGCAAATCGGGGACCATTGCGATTCAGCTCCCGAATACTGAAGCGCTTCCAATCTTTGACCTGCAGCCAGCGCAGCAGCCGGTCTGCCTCCTCTTTTACCCGGCACACCGGTTCCTGTTCGGTCAGGCGCTGGATCTCGGAGAGGTAATAGCCGACTAAGGCCGAGGCCCGTTGGATATGATCGACCTCCACGACGCTGCTCTCCTCCACGACTGCCAGATTGCCGGCGACGCGCAGCAGGTTGTCGGCGGCCTTCGATCCGCTAGGCCGTACGCTGGCCAACTCGCCAAACTCACCCAACTGGGCCTCGATGGCATCATGCAGATCAATCCAGCGACGACGAGCCAGTGGACTGAGGCTCAGCGGTGACAGCCGCAAGGCACCGTCAGCGGAAAGCGACCAAGGCTGATGAAACAGGGCCGAAAGACGGTGGTGATATCGCTTTAGGGCGGGGTCTTTGGACAAGTCGACAGCCTGGTAACTGCGTTGTCCGGCCAGGCTGGTGGGCCAGGTCATGAGGCAGCGACCGAGAATGCCTTGCCCCAGCAGCAACGGGTCACTGAGTAACTGCATGGCTAGATACGGTTGCAGCATCAGGTGCAGGCTTAAGCGTCGATCGTAAGCTCGCAAGCTTTCACCCACCATGGACCGCGCGCGATCTATCGGACTGCCGTCCCAGAGTGACGACAAGGTCGTAACCGCTTTCAAACGGTTATCTCGACTCATGGTGCTGCTACCGAGGAATTGTCCCCCCTCGTCACAGAACAGGCCCATGCTCGGCAAGTCATGGCAGAGTCCCTTGATCAGGGCCTCGATAGTCGGATCCGTGGTGATCAGCCTAGGTGCAGAGGGCTCCGCTTCAAGCGGTACGCCGTTTGTGGGGTCGGGATAGCCAGGGTTGATACGCTGCGCCTGCCGCTGCGCGACACGGTACCGGGCGAGTTGTTCACGGTAGCGCTGCCACTGCTCACGCTCCCATTGCCGTGCTGGCAGCAATGCAAAACGATCTGCCGCGGTCTTGCGATCACCTGACGCGGCCACTGTAATCAGGAACAGCGACAGGGGGTAATTTCGTCCATCGAGTTGCAAGCCCGCATGACCTTGAGTGGCTAGCGCCGAGGCAGCCAAGACCGATTGTGCGGCCAGTGCCTGGGGCACGCCGATGACCTCGGCCATGCGCTCAACCGCAGGCCCAAGAATTCCACCCAGTGCCTGGACCGGATAAGGCTCGGCCACGGGGTTTGACTCAATCAGCGGTCGAGGCGGTCGTGGTAGTTCAAGCTTCGGATCTAACTGCTGCATGGGCCCTCTCCTCGGTAATTGCTGGTTGTCCTCACGTAGTCCCGCCACGGCTGTTGAGTGTTATCAGGGATCAAGGCCCCTGCGGCCTGTGAGGTGTTCACTGACGCGGAACACACGGCTCCTTACGACCGGGAGCGAGGGCATGAACCCATGAATCTGGCCTCCTTAGTCGCATCCGAAGATGCGGGCGGGTGGAGGCTGTGCCGACACTGACGAGTTCGGCACCTGGAGATCCTGAGCAGGAGAAGGCAACGACATGGACACCTGGGGCATGCCTGACTGTCAGTCAGGTGCAGCCCTTCCAAAGGCTGCGGCACCGGTGCCTGTATCGATGCGGATGGCGACGAATCAGATTTGTCAGGCCGATTGTCACGAGGAGAGTTGCGGCAATGCCTTGTACGGCGTGGTTTGCAGCAGTGGTACGAGCGCCCGTCTCTTTCCAGCAGAAAGAGACGGGCGCAGTCTGGCGCAACGAAGTGTGCCGAAAGGTGAGGTTGCTGCAGCGCAGCGAGGAAGGTTCATCGTCTGCCGCAGAGGGCAGATCAGTCGAGTGGGCATCCATCACTCTTGGGGAGTGACCGTGCGAGCCGCCGGACGCTAATCGCACTTCGGGAGAACCACCACGCAAGTGGCGTAGCCTTAAAGGTTCTGGCTACCTGGGCTGGTGCTGTCAACAACAGCGGTCCGTGCACCAATTTTTATACCCACTCGAAAAGACGGTCAAGCGTCACGGCCAAAGCGTGCAAAAAGTGGCGACTGTCGCCACTTTTGTCGCCACGCTCCAGGCCCCGTGCTGCATGGGTTGTCGCCGCTGTCGCCGGAGTCGCCACATCTCTAGACATAGTTCTACGACAAGCTCGGTTCTAATGCTGAAACTGCGTTGCACTTGACAGAGATTGAGGGCAATTACTGATGGGTAAAAGAGGAGTGACGCTAATCAAATTTGAAATGGAAGGATGGAACGAAGTGCCTTCGACAAAAAGCGAGTGAACCCTCCGATCGGCGCGATCAAAGATCGCTTGATCAGAGGGTTTGGCGGGAAAAGCAAAGTCTCAAGCATCGAAACTTGTTGATCGGGATACAGCAGCTTCACGAAGGTTGAGCAGCGTCTGCTGCAAACGCAGCAGAAAACCGGCCTCAAACGCTTCCTGAAAGTCCCCTGGAGGATTACGTTTTCGGTTCTGCGCAGTGCGATTCATTCAACAATGAACTGATTCATCCCTGAGGGGACTGATTTAGGCAGAGCTTCATCAGTTGACAAAATAGGATCTGATTGCAGTGCCTCTAGAAACGCGACGACTGCCCCCACGTCGTTTGGCGCCATCGGGTAGATCTCGGCAAGGATGGGGGAGCGGTACCTCAGCAGCCGCCCCGCGAGTTCCGCTTCGCGAGGTCGGCCTTTCTGCGCGGCAAACATTAATGGAATGGGGTTGAAGTGATGACTAATGACTTCTTCCAAGGATGTGAATACACCGTTGTGCCCCCATGGCCCAGTGCGCGTAACATTACGTAGCGGTGGAGTGCGAAATTGAAAGCGATCTATGGCCAACCCCGTCGCTTTTGCCCTTCCATAATCTAAATAACCTCCGTGTTTGCCAACGTCGAGTTGCGGCACGGCAAGTCCGTGATATTTAAAATCCGAGAACTCCTCACCTGTATGACAAACCGCACAGCGCCCTTTCCCGAAGAAAATCATCGCTCCTTTTTTTTGCTGCTGGGATAAAGCGGAGATTTCTCCTCTTACATAGCTATCCCAAGCTGCTGGCTTAAGCTGAAACGCCAAGGAAATGTAAGCTGCCAAGGCATTGCCAATATGAGTAATATCAAACTCGCTTGTAGCCGGATAAGCTGATTGGAAGAGTTTTCTATATTCTGATTGCATAGGGGTCGAGGCGGCCGAAGTGCCTAACAAGCGTTTAACCAAATTACTATAAACATTCAATGTCCGCTCTTGAAAGTTGTCAGGGTCGACTGTCATATCGACTAGATCCGCATGGTAGGTGGCTTGGTTCTCACCTCCGCGGCGTACAGATCGGCCCAGCATCTCATCAGGTTCAACTTGGGGAAAGCTTGCTGCGACGGCAAGTAGATTTTCGAATCCCTTTGGCAGTTTATTACCCATAGGCGATTCAAAATTCCCATTTTCACCCATCTGTACTCGTCCATCCCAAAATAGAGCGGTAAAATCGCTTTCTCCACGATTAAAAAACGGGAGCACATTTCTGGGTATGACAAAAGCTTCTGGAGATTGAAGCCTTTGCTCTCCCACTCCGCTTGAGCCGATACCCACAGCCATAGGCAACCCGTCAACACTGCCTTTGCTACGGACGTGACAAGTCGCGCAAGTCGTGTTGTTTGGCCCCCCCATGACGGGATCAAAAAACAGCATCTGCCCTAACTTTTCCTTCGGCCCCATGAACAACGGCCTGGTAGTCATGGGCTCAACACGATAGGCAGTGAGCACTTTCCTCAGAAGTTGATCTTCATGGTTAAGTTGCGACGCCTGCAGATGGCTAATCCAGGAGAGGAAAATAAAATACGTAAGAATCGACTTCCTCATATTAAAATCTATCCATGCGATGAGCATCGACCATCTGCTGTACCGTGATTTGTTCTACTTCAAGTACCTCCAGGCCTAACATCGCCAGTTGGTCTTCTGATAGACCCTGAATTAATAGCTGTTTACGAAGTATGTCGTAGTCGTGACAGACCATCATCCCAACGTCTGCACTTAACCTGAGACGTTCGGACTGTGGATCATTTCCGATCAATCCCCGTAGCGCAGCTTCCTCATGCATTGCCAGGTCGCACTCTAAAGCGAGTCGCTTGTACTCATCACCGTGACTATATTCGGCAATAAGCGGTCGAACATAATCATGGAAGACAATGAAGCCCAGTCCGATCACGGATATCACAGGAGCCCAAAATCGAATATATCTATAGACCTTATGATTCATTTGGGAACAATCACGCCTAAGGCGTTCAGTGTTTGCGTACCCATCATGCCATCTGCAGGCAAGCTGTTATGAGACTGGAATAATTTCAGTGCCAAACGAGTTTGCTCGCCCATCACGCCGTCTATGGTGCCAGGTTCATAACCTTTGATAATCAAACCCATCTGTACGCGCCGAATTAGCTCCATGAGTTTTTTATTATTAGGATCGAAATCTGAGCTGATGGGGCTGACTGTCGAAGGCCTTCCTGCGTCTACAGGATTGCGGCTACCGGTGGAACCACCAAGACTGTTCGAACCGCTCGTTCCAAAGTTGCTCGAGTAAGGTGTTTTTGGTGCTGAATAGGCAGGACTAGGGGGGGGAATAAGTCTTACTTGGAGCCGTGTAAGTCCGGCTTGGAGCAGAGTAGGAACCGCTTCCTGAACTGTGAGATGAATGCGAGGAATGTGACGAGTGGGATCGATGGGCTGCGTATAGGTTATCGCCGGGCATGTTAAGCGGACGCAAGCTGACCGGATCGAGTCTGCTGCCGAAAGGGTTCTTCAGCCCCTGCTCCAGGGCTTGCACATCCGTGTTCACCAAAGAAGTTCCGGCAATGAATGCTGACAGCGACGTGATGAATTTAGACATTGATAATCCCTTCAATTTTTTGGATTTTCATCGAATGTTTACCTGGGTGATGCCATGAGAAAAGGCCTGCACACTCTGTTTTCACTCTGCACGTAGCACAGTCCTCAGCAAACGTACGTTTCCAATCGGAGATGCTTTTGTGTGCATACGGCCACAGAGTTTGTGGCAGAGCGCAGAGTGGGGCATTCATCAAAATGGCAGGTACCTTCGCTCGCTTCAGTGTCCTGAAGCCGTGACTGAGCTCCGTGCTCCAGTCTCGAAGGTCAATGTCGGTCAGTTCAGGGTTTGCCAAAGCAAAGCCAATGGGTTCACATGCCATTAATGCGACCTCACGGACGAAAGGCAAATTACGACCAATGAATTCGCAAAGCGCTGCAAGGTTTTCCAAAACAGGGCGAATCAGCACGATTCTCAACTGAACGGCTTGCCCAAATCGACGAAGATTCAATAGACCAGCCAGTGTCTCCTCAAATGCCCCCGGACTCTGCACGACAAAGTCATGTAGAAAGTCAGCATGCCCATAGAGCGGCACCATCCATGTCACGCGCTCACTCAACCCCTTTAACATGTGCTCAGCATAGATCGGATCAGCTAACAGCCTGCCGTTGCTCAACACGTCGTACCGAGTGCTAGGATGTTGATGAGCAAAGGTATCAAGCACTAGACGTAGATGCTCACCCAGCAACAAAGGCTCTCCTCCGGAAAATCCCAATGTATGCGGAGAGCTAGCTATATGATTGGCGACTTCTACCGCCTCGTTCACCAACCAGCTATCGTCATGTTTTGTCGGGGGCTGCGAGCACATTAGGCAATAGCTATTGCACCGATTGGTGAGGAAAACAGTGTGGTGCTGGTCTGTATACCGAAATAGGACATGCGCGTGATTCATGTGGTCGGCGACGGCTACTACGTCTTCGTCCATCAGAATGCCGCCGGTTTCAACCACAGTCTCTGCCTGCCATTGGCCTGCGGCATGGAGATTAGGTGTCAGTAAAATTAGGTTGGTTAGCCCAGCACTACGCAGTTGCGCAACTTTGGTGATCCCCTCCGCATCTGCGGCCCTCACTAAAAATCTCAATTCGGGTCGCCACTGCGCGCTCAAATTCTCGAGCGAAATGACTCTAGCTACTGTTCGATATCCAACGCCATGCGTTCGTACACGGACCTTACGCATCAGAATATCCAGCGGGGTGAGCCCAGCGATAGGCAATATCGAGAAAATCGTCGTCGGCAGTTCGTAACTTACGAAAAAAGTATTCGAAGAGCCATTTATATCGTTTGCAGTGTTCAGTAAGCAAAGCAACAGTCCTCATGTCACCAAACTCAGCTTGCGCCCCCACTGGATCAGGCCCGCAAAAACTATTGAACGCGCAAATTTCACAGCCCACTGCTTGAGTAGAAATACTTGTTTCTATCAGCTGCCTCATGACAGGAGAAGTCATTAACTGTGCAAGGGACTCACCAATAGAACCTAAACGCAAAGAACAATCTCCCGTTTCGGCGAGCATCCGTGCCTCGTCGCTTGGATAGACATAACCATCGTAGTTGTAGACCAGAACAGCAAGGCCAGACCCTGTCGGGCTTTGCAAATCGACGTAACCCGCATCGAAGGGTGATAAAAGTTTGTTAAAAATTAGTGCGGCGGTACCTTCACGCAACTCAGTACCTCTGGCGTTCCATTCTAAGACACGATGCAAAGCTTTCTGATAGAAGTTTGTGAACTCTGGAAGGGTGTATCCCAAATGCTTGATGTTGCGTTTGGCAAATCCATACAAGCTTAACGGTCGTATGAAAATTTCGGTGAATCCATTTTTTACATACTCATCCACAATGGCCTCAGGGTACGCAAGAGAGGCTTTAGTTGTGGTCATCAATGCTGCAACCGCGTGTGGCCCCATGATACGCCGTGCCAGTTCGATTCCTGCCAAAGTCCGGGCATGCGAATCACGCGATGGTAATGGGCGGTTTTTATTGTGCAACGTCGCCGGGCCGTCAAGGCTCGTTGAGAGGTAGACCTGATTATTTCTAAAGTACTCACACATTCCAGAGGTTAATTGGTGCAACGTTGATGCAACCACGAAACGAATACGGCGCTTGTGTTCCAGATTCATCTTTTGAATAAGATCAATTGCTCGTTGAATAAGATCGAAACGGAGCAGCGGGTCGCCACCTTGAAACTCAATTGTCAGAGCATTGGCCTGACTTTGAAAAATAGTCGCGCAAGCAGCATCAATCTGAATTGGGGTCATTGAATGACCCACATCTTCAAGACGTCTGCTGACTTGGCAGTATTGACAAGAATGTTCGCATTGAAGGGTAGGCACAATTATGTGCAAAGACTGACCTGCCAATACAGTTTCTTTCCGGGCCGCTATTCGTGATCGTAATAGCTCTAGAGTTCCGAAAGAACTTTTTCCGGTCAAAAAATACTTAGATTGTAGTTCCGCGCGCTTTTTGAACTCTAATTTTTCAGGTGCTTGGACTAGAGCCGACAATTCCTGTTGCGTCAAAAAGGCATGGTCACCTGCAGCACTAACGGCTACAACGGACTGATCGTCGAGCCGATGAAAACCGAATGGCAGCAGGCTTCCCACAACGAAGTTAGCGTTCATTCAGAGGCCTCCATAAACATATCCAGCCGCACTAATGTATTTAGTGGAATTTTCCTACGAGTAACTTCGTCATCCAACAGTTGCGTCAAAAGCTCATTGAACGTAGGAATGTTCGATTTTTCTGAACAAAGCGCCTGAAGGCCCGCGCCCACCTGCCGCAACTCGTACCCTCTATGAATCAATTCAGCTTGAAGAGCAAGCGATAAAGGACGGTTGATATCTACCCAAAGCTTGGCCGGAGATGACTCAGGATAGATGAGATTGATATTCGTCACGGGCAACATTCCATTGATTTGCTTTATACATTGGCTCCATTCCAAAGAGCTAATTGCATGCTGACGTGTTCTGCCGATGAGACCAATTCCAACATTACGTTTTTACTCTGAACTTAAATCTTGACGAAAGATAGCAATATGATGTCGCTCCGTCCAAGTTTTTTTGGCTGACACAAACCCGCGCAGCTAACGGTGGCTTGCCTGTCAAAAAATAGGTGGGCTAGAACCCAAATCTTGCACCTCTGACTGACAGCTTTTGGCCGATTCTGTTGGAAAAGTCGGTCTGCCCAAACTGCCTGATCATTGACTGGTGAAAACGCCTTTTTTGCACGCGGCTACGTGAAGTCCGAATCCGGAAGCCCCTGCCAAAAGTAAAGATTTCAATCTCGGACGCGTACTTTTCTGATGCGCAAACCATGGCCGACTTTTTCAACAGAATCGGCCGGTTTCTGCCTGTCGCCACCTTCCGACTCGGATCGATTGCTACCTGTTGTCCCGACCGCTGTAAGAAGATCACTGCTTATCATGGATGCGAAGCAAGGTTTTCAGATCGAATACAAGCGAGGGTCAATGGAATGCTATTTCGTGAGGTATTCCAATTGGTATTCCAATCAAAATACAAAACTAATATTAACGATAATAATCAATAGGATAAATTACCGTTTCAAATTACCCCGGCCCACCAATTCGAAGCATCGACAAAACCCGCCTAGTGCGGGTTTTGTTGTTTCTGGGGTTTGGAAAGCCCAGCCGAAGGACCGTCAGACTTTCCCTACAGCATATAGCGCCACTGGTGAACTGGCGCACCACGACTGACGCGGATAGCCTCCCCCAGTCGCTGCAAAATCAGCGACCGGGTTTAGCAGCTCGGTTAATATCAAGGCCTGCAAAGCCACCATCCGTTCAGCAACTGCTGGACTGCTATATGGCGGCTGTGCGTGGGGCACTTTCGGGTGCGCTGGGTTCCTTGATTCCTGGTCTGCTAACCCGCGTACGGTCGCCACCCTTTTCGTTTAGCAGCGATGTCTGGCGACTCCATCAATCAAGGAGTTTGAGCCATGCAAAAAATCACCCCCAATCCCCCAGCCTTCAACCTCTTCACCCTCGCCCCAAACATTTCCACAGAAGCGCTACTGATCCAAACCAGCGAAACCCTCGCCTCGCTCAACGCCATGACCACCGACCTGGCCTTCGAGCTCGAAGGTGCCAACCGCCAAAAGCTGCTGGCTGCACAGCAACTGATCGGGCTGGGCGAGTTGTTGGTCGGGCGCCTTTTGGACGTGTGGGTGCCCACTCAAGAATCACAAGTATTTCCGTAACAAAAAAACAGGCCGAGGCGCATTCAAGCGGCTCGGCCTTTTGCATTTGGATTGACTGCATCGACAGCGCAGAATACGCCCGCTGAATGGACTACCCGCTTTAAGAACAAGGACGACTTTCGCAGTGAACCGAAACTCCTATGCCTACATAATACTGGTCGCCATTGGCCGTGGTGATCACGGCTGGGCAAAGGTGGAAAAGCGCAGCGGGCCATTAGGCATTAGGGTGGTCAACGCGCTGAGCCAGTGACGCCCGCACCGCTATTCAACATTTCCCAATCCGTTCACGAAACGTTCAGAAACCCCGATAGATACTAGCCGAATGCCATGGCCGCTCCCCCGAGCGGTCCTCCTGCCTCGGTAGCCAGAACCCATGACGCGCCCCGCTCCTTTGCTGCTCTTGCTTGCTGCTTTGTTGTTCTTCTTTGCCCTGGGTAACCATGAGTTGCAAGGCTCCACCGAAGCGCGCGTGGCCGGGATTGCCATGGCCATGCACCTGGACAATAACTGGGTGGTGCCGCAGCTGTTTCGCGAACCCTTCCTGGAAAAACCGCCCCTGAGCCTCTGGCTGGATGCCGGCGCGATTCGCCTGTTTGGCGCTACCACCTGGGCCGTGCGCCTGGCCTCGGCATTTGCCGGGCTGTTCAGCGTGATGCTGTTTTACGCGATGCTGCGCACCTTCGGGCGGCCGAAGACGTTGGCGTTCTGCGCCGCGTTGATCCTGGCGACCATGGCCAGTTACTGGGGCAACGTACGCGGCGTGGGTGAGGACTCGTTGCTCAGCCTGGGTGTGACCACCGCGTTGCTGGCGTTTTACCAGGCCGTGCGGCCCGAGCGCGAAGGCTCCAGCGCTTGGGCGTGGGCGCTGTTTACCGTCGGCATGGTGATCGCGACACTGAGTAAGGGTGTGCTGGGCCTGGCGATGCCGGGCATTGTGATCTTTGTGTACCTGGCCAGCACCAGCCTGATGGACAAGCGCCTGCGCATCGGCGACTGGCTCAAGCCGGCATTGTTCACCCTGCTGGCACTGGTGCCACTGATGATATGGCTGGGCTTCCTGTTCCAGCGTGGCGGCCTGCAGGCCGTGGCCGAAGTGCTGTGGACCAACAGCGTCGGGAGGTTCAGCGGTTCGTTTGTGGAAGCCGGGCATTACGAACCCATTTATTACTACATCGCCAAGCTGCCGGAGGCCTTCCTGCCGTGGAATATCCTGGTGTATTTGGGCCTGTGGCACTTTCGTAAAAGCCTGGTGCAAAACCGCTATCAATTGTTTTTCAGCGTATGGCTGGTGGCGCAATTCACCTTGCTGACCCTGGCTTCCAGCAAGCGTACGGTGTACCTGATGGCCCTCACACCGGCCGCTGCCGTGCTCGCTGCCGAGTATGCGCGGGTGCTGCTGTGTTGGCTGAAAGCCCACAAACCCGCGCTGTATCAACACCACCAAACTCTGGTGGGCGGCGTGTTCACTCTGGCGGTGAGCTGCTACCTGGTCGCCGCGTTCTGGTTCGCGCCCAAAGCGGACGTGCGCCAATCGTTCGTGCCGCTGATCAGTCAGATCCAGGCACTGCAAGCCGAAGGCAAGGACGTGGTGTTGTTTCAGCCCAACGAAAGGATTGCCGGAGCCAGCGTGTTCTACACCCAGGCCTACCTGCCGATCCTGCAGAGCGAGCCCGAGCTGCACCATTACCTCGCCGCCAAGCCCGGCAACGTTGCGCTGCTGGACCACACCACCGGCTTGAGCAACAAGGTCACGGTGATCAGGGAGATGGCAATCAACCGCCAGCCCTACTACTTCATTGAGCAGTAAGGCCGGCGCGGGGCATCAGTGTTTGGTGAGTTTGTCCAGATAACCCATGGCAAACGCCGATACCACGAAGGTCATGTGGATGATCACGTACCACATCAGATGCTGTGGATCGACGTTCTTGGCATCCATGAAGATGCGCAGCAGGTGAATCGAGGAAATCGCCACGATGGACGCCGCCACTTTCATCTTCAGTGACGAAGAGTCCATGGTGCCCAGCCAGTTGAGCTTTTCTTTGTTTTCATCGATGTCCAGCTGGGAAACGAAGTTCTCGTAGCCGGAGATCATCACCATCACCAGCAAGCCGCCCACCAGCGCCATGTCGATCAGCGACAGCAGCAGCAGGATCACTTCGGCTTCCAACATGGTGAAGATGTTGGGAATAACGTGAATGATTTCCTGGAAAAATTTCAGTGCCAGGATCAGCAAGCCCAGGGACAGCCCCAGGTAGATCGGTGCCAGCAGCCAACGCGAGGCGTACATCGTATTTTCGATAAAGCGTTCCATGGGTTCTCACACAGCGTGGCTAGAAATGGCGGCGAGTATACCAGCCGCCACCAAGTACCTGTAACCGCGAGAAAACTGACCTGGGCGGCATCTGTAAGAGAATTTTTCTGCTAGTGTCGAGCCCATCAACTCGGCTCGATGACGTCGGACAGGAAAAACTCAGATGATGGATGTGCGTTCCCCTTTGGCCAGCATCGGCCTGTGCGCGGCATTGCTGCTGGCCGGCGGCTGTTCCCCAAGCGATGAGCAGAAACAGACCAGCCTCGAAGAGAAAACCGCCAAGTTCGAACAGTCCCTCGACAGCATCCAGGACCCCAAACTGCGCGACGCCATCGCCGACCTCGGCGGCTCACTGCTGTTGCTCGAACGTGCGCGGGGCAAGCTGGCCACCAAGCCCATCGAGGCCGAATACGGCGAAGACAGCCTGGCCCTGCTCAAACACTACCCCACGCCCCAGGCGCTGGTGGACACCTACATCAACGGCCTGTTCGTGTTGCGCAGGGCTTCGCACTCCGACTACCTGACGGATCTGCAGCCGGTCTTCCCGTTCAACTTCAATGTGCCGGAACAGTTCCCCTTCCCCCATGGCCTGGAGTGGCAGTCCGTAACCTTGAGCAACAACAAGGTCGTGCCGTTCCAGCCGGAATGGTCAGAGACCGACCCCGGCATCCAGCTCAGCCCCAGCAGCTCCAACCTCACCAACCCCGATGACCTGACGGTGACCTACCCGTTCTTCGACGGTATCGAGACCGAAAACAAAAGCCAGCCCCAGCCCTTGAGCCTCAAGGGCGCGGTGGAAGTGATCGCGCCTGGCAAAGTGCTGGCGTTCGACCTGTCGAAAAAGGATGTGGGCCACAAGCGCACCGAAGGCAACATCACCGTCAACCTGCTGCTGCTGGAAAAGAACTACGCCGAAATCGAGCTGACCAACAGCCAGCCGCTGGCCCCGCAAGTCGGCGACGAATCGCCCAACCCCTTGCTGGTACAGGCGCGGGACAGCACCGGGCAATTTCTGACGCGCTCGGGGTCAATCAACGAAAGCAGCGCGCAGGTGGCGTTCTACGAGAAGCAACTGGCCGAGATGCAGAAGCAGAAGGCCTGGTCGGATGCGTTTGAAAAACAGCTGAGCGACGAGCAGAAAGCCTTCGAGCACAAGCAAAGCAGCCATTACGCCAAGGTGTATTTCAATGGTGTGATCGACAACCTGCAGATCAACGTGCTGGATTTTTCCACCGCCACGGTCACCCGCAAGGACCTCGACCTGCCCGTAATGCGCTTCGACAAGAACAGCCTGGAAAAGACCGTGCAGGCCTTGCCGATGCCGGTCACCGTGTATGACGACAGCGCCGCTGGCTGGCTCAAAGACGCGACGATGACCGAGGACCAACTGAAAAACAGCGTCACCATCAGCCAGTCCGTCGAAGATGCCAGCGCGGCGCATGTCGCGTTCGACCACCCGTTCACCTTCAACGACGACCTGGTCGGCAACGAGCGCAACAGCAGTGAATCACCCGTGACTTTCTTCACCGCCGACGACAAAGGTGAACGCGGCGAGCCCATCGAATTGCCCACCGAAGCCTTTGAACTCAACCCGGCGCGCGGCACGCTCACCTACGACCTCAACCTGTTCCCGGAAAACCCGGCATTTGTGGTGGGTTCGATTCCGCTGTTCCTGGCCACCATCGAAAAAGCCGAGATTGACGCGACCAAGCTGCCCAAGGGCCTGACGCTTAAAGGCAACGCGCTGATTGTCGACCAGAAGGAATTCCCCGCCGACAGCTGGCGCTTCTACGCCAAGGACGCGAGCGGCAACTACCTCAAGGAAATCCTTGGCGTCAGCCATCGCGCCGAGGAATACGGTACGGCGATGTTTGACGTGCACTACTTCTACGGCCAGCCAACCGCGCTGGAAAGCTACCAGCGCACCGACCTGAGCACCGTGCAATACGGCTTCGAGGTCAAGCTGGACAAGCCCGAAAGCAAATAACCACGCCTACAGCGCCAACGGCTCATGGTGGCCGTTGAGCTGACGCAGATGGGCCTGCATGTGCAGGCACCAGATCTGCGGGTCATCCAGTTGCTCGTAGCCGTGCATCGTCAAGCTATCGACGATGGAGCCCAGAATGGTTTCTGCTGCGACGGGGCCTGGAAACGGGCCCTGGGACTTGATGGTGGAAGGCTGCTCACCCGACATGCCGGCGGCAAACAACAACGTCCACATCCCGTTATCCCCCGCGAGAGGGCGAATGGAACATTCGATACGGGTGACCAGGCCAAAGCACTGGCGGGTAAGGCAAAGGTTGCGCGGCATGGCGGCGACCCTCGTTAGTTCGGTGTTCAGCCCCACTCATAGGGCGAGGCTGTCTCTATCCAGCGACTCCTGTGGATATCCCTTGAGCTGAGAATAGAAGAAAAACCCGGCGAACCAAGGCTGTAGGGACCAACGGCAGTCGTCGCTATAACCCAGCCAATTTATTGGCAGAATCGCCAACCCTGGGGTGAGCGGGCTTGCCCGCTCACCCCATGAGCTTTGCCCTCAGGTAGGCTTGGCTTCGGCCAGCGCCGCCTGCGCCAGCTCTTTTTCCGCTTCCTTGAGGTCTTCCTCGCTGATCATCTCGGCAATCGCGCGCAAACGCTCGACCACTCGCGCATTCACCGTACCTTCCGGGAACTGCCCCTCGGCGTCCGGCTCACCGGCGTCCTCGCCCACCAGCAGGCTCAACGCCTCGTCCGCCTGGCGCACCGCATAGATGTGGAACTGCCCGGCGCGCACGGCCTGCAGCACCTTCTCGTCCAGCATCAGCGTGGCGACGTTGGCCTGGGGAATGATCGCGCCCTGCTCGCCCGTCAACCCGCGCGCTTCGCAGAGGCGGAAGAAGCCTTCGATCTTCTCGTTGACCCCGCCCACCGCCTGCACTTCACCAAACTGGTTGATCGAGCCGGTAATGGCAAAGCACTGCTTGAGCGGGGTTTTCGACAACGCCGAAATCAAGGTGCACGCCTCGCCCAGGGACGCGCTGTCACCGTCCACGTAGCCGTAGGACTGCTCCAGCGCGATGCTGGCCGAAATCGCCAGCGGGAATTCCTGGGCATAACGGCTGCCCAGGTACCCGGTGAGGATCATCACGCCCTTGGAGTGAATCGGCTGGCCCAGGTTAACTTCGCGCTCGATGTCGACAATGCCGCTGCCGCCCGGGTAAACCGTGGCGGAAATCCGCGCCGGCACGCCGAAGGCCGAGTCGCCGACTTCCAGCACCGTCAGCCCGTTGCACTTGCCCACTGCTGCACCGGCGGTGTCGATCAAGATCACTCCGGCGAGCATGTCGTCGAGAATCCGCGCCGACACACGCCCGGTGCGCGTGGCCTTGGCCTTGAGCGCGCGTTCGATGTGGCCGGCGTCGGTCATCTCGTCGCCCGCCAGGTGGCGGATAAAATCCGCCTCGCTCACCAACTGGAACAGGTCGCCGATGCGCGCCGACAAACGCCCCTGGTGCTCCGCCAGGCGTGCGCTGTAAGTAGCCAGCCGCGCCACCGCGTCCGAGGTCAGCGGCGCCATGCCTTCTTCCGACGTACGGGTTTTGAGCAACTGCGCGAACTGCTCCAGGCTTTCGTCGACCATCGGGATGTCTTCGTCGAAGTCCACCAGTACGCGGAACATCTCCTGGAAGTCCGGATCGGCGTCCTGCAACGCGTAGTACAGCTGGCGCGAACCGATGATGATCACCTTGACCTGCAACGGAATCATCTGCGGGTTGAGGGTCACGGTCGCCAGGCGGCCCAGCTCGCCGAGCGGCGATTCCATCTTCAGTTTGCGCGATTGCAGGGAGCGCTTGAGGGCGTCCCACACAAAGGGTTCGCTGAGCATTTTCTCGGCTTCGAGGATCAGGAAACCACCATTGGCGCGGTGCAAGGCGCCGGGGCGCAGCTGGCGATAGGTGGTGTAGAGCGCGCCCTGGTCGGTGCTGTATTCGATGCGGCCGAACAGGTTGTCGTAGGTCGGGTGCGGTTCAAACACCACTGGCGCACCGCCGTTGACCGGGTGGCCCACCACCAGGCTCGGGCAGTATTGCTCCTCAAGCAGTTTGCGGGCCTGGGCGTCGGTCTTGGCGTCGTCCACCAATTGCTCCACCACGGTTTTCAGCAGGTACACCTGCATGGCTTGCAGGTAACCGCAGACGGCGGCGTTTTCCGCGTATTTTTCCGACAGCGGCGCGAGCAAAGGCTGTAGGGCCAGGGTGATGGTTTCTTCGTTGAACTGGCGAAGCTGGTTGTTCGACTCACGCTTCCACTGCGGCAGGCTCGCGAGCTCTTCGTTGAGGCGTTCTTCCAGTTCGGAAATATCCGTGTGAAAGCGCTCGCGATCGGCTTCCGGCAGCTGCGAAAACTCGGCTTCATCCAGCGCCTTGCCGTCGAGCATCGGGGTGAAGGCGATGTTGGTGCTGTCGCGGTACAGCGCCACGTCCTTTTCCAGGGCCAGGCGCTCGATCACGTCCAGGGCCTTGTCGTAACGCTGGTTGAAGGCGCGGTCGATGGCGCTTTTGCGCTGCTGGTAGGTAGGGTGTTCGAACACCGCCGGGAAGGTCGCGACCAGGTTGTCGACCAGGCCATTGATATCGGCGATGAACGCGGCTGCAGCGCCGCCCGGTAATTCCAGGGCGCGGGGTTCGCGCGGCTCATCAAAATTGTTGACGTAGACCCAATCCGCCGGGGTCTGCAGGCGCTTGCCTTCGGCCTTCAGGTAGCGTTTGACGAACGAAAAGCGGCCGGTGCCGGGCTCGCCCATGACAAACACGTTGTAACCGGGGCGTGGCATGGCCACACCAAACTGCAACGCTTCTACTGCGCGTTCCTGGCCAAGCACACCGCGAAAGGGCTCCAAATCATTGGTGGTCGAGAAGCTGAACTGTTCAG
>Ga0308159_1003154_pt1 | contig 17302 bp, 14 predicted proteins | sample PhyCR1_FD_201040 | JGI IMG/M metagenome (GOLD analysis project Ga0308159, IMG submission 201040) | Phyllosphere microbial communities from UC Gill Tract Community Farm, Albany, California, United States - DLSLC.R1 | ecosystem: Host-associated > Plants > Phyllosphere > Unclassified | place: USA... | reverse complement strand
CCCGCGTGAGTTCATCAGCGCGCCGATCCCCATGGCGGTGCGATTGTCCTCGCCGCAAGCCCGCGCCGCCAGATAGCAGGCGCCGAACTTGGCGGCGATCGACGCAGCCAGGATACCCAGCGCGATCAGCAGCAGCGGCAGCGAATTGACCATGTCCATCCGTGTATTCAGCCCCGAATAGGTGAAGAACATGGGCAGCAGCAGGACGACGGCCAGCGGCTCGACCTTCCTCTTCAACTCGGCGACGAAAGTCCCACGCGGCATGAAGACGCCCAGGATGAAGCCGCCGAAAATACCATGCACCCCGATCGCGTCCATGATGAAGGCGGACAGGCAAAAGGCCATCAGCGTGATCGCCAGCACGGTCGTGCTCATCTCGCCCCGCGCCTCGACCGCCCGGCCCAGCGGCGCGAGCAGGCGGCGGCCGAACAGGATCAGGAAGCCGACATAGACAAAGGCTCCGCCGATCGCGAGGATCGCCACCCCGCTGCCGCCGCCAAAGGTCGCCAGCACGATCGCCAGCACGCACCAGGACGCGGCATCGTCGAACGCCCCGGCCGCCAGCGACAGCGTGCCGAGCGGGCTGTCCGCCAGCCCCCGTTCGTTGATGATCCGCGCCAGCATCGGAAAGGCGGTCAGCGCGATGCACGCGCCCATAAACAGCGTGGCGTTGGCCTGGCTGATCCCGGCGGTGAACAGGCCGGGCACCTTCAGTAGCAGGGGGGTGATCGCCACGGCGATCAGGAACGGTGCGATCACGCCCGAGGCCGACACCGCCATCGCGCTGCGCGCCTTGGACCGGAAGTGATCGAGGCGGAGCGTCAGCCCGACCAGGAACATGTACAGCGCCACGCCCAGCTGTGCCCCCGCATAAAGGACGTTGCGGGTTTCCTTGGGAAAGATCGCCGCCTGCAGGTCGGGAAAGAACAGGCCGAGCAGCGAGGGGCCGAGCACGACTCCGGCGATCATCTCGCCCACGACCGGCGGCTGGCCCAGGAACCGCTGTCCGGCCCAGCTGACGACGCGACAGGCGAGCAGGATCACCGCCAGCTGCAGGAAGAAATGGATGCTGTAGTCGCCGGGAACATAGGTGGCGGCCGCCCCGGCGCTGGCCGGGCCATGCGGTGCCAGGATGCCGCCAAAGGTCTTCCGGAAACTGTCGATCGCGTCGTTCATCGGTCTTGGCATCCCCCCTCGCGCCGGGCATCTCCGGTCCGGCCGCGGCGATAGCGACGCCAAGTCGCGGGGCGTTGCAACGGGATTTCGGCGGGTGGGCAGCGATTTTGGCGGGCTGCTGGCAAACTGTGATGCGGCTGCTACAAAGTAGGTACGTACCTACATATCCGAGGGGCGGATGAAGACGCTGACCAGCCGCGAATTCAACCAGGATGTCAGCCGCGCCAAGCGGCTGGCCCGAATCGAGCCGGTGTTCATCACCGATCGCGGACGGCCCACCCATGTCCTGCTGGGCGTCGAGGCGTTCCGCCAATTGGCGCGCCAGACCGAGACGATCGTCGACTTGCTCGCCCAACCCGATGCGGCACCCGGCGAGGTTCCGCCGCCGCGCGACTGGGACCGGACGCGCTGATGTATCTCCTCGATGCCGATGTCGTGACCGCGTTGCGCGGCGCGCGGCGGGGACAGGCCGATCCGGGGCTGGTCGACTGGGCCACGGGCGTCCCGCGTCACGAACTCTTCCTGTCGGCGGTGACGCTGCTCGATCTTCAGCAAGACAAGGACGCCGACGACTGGATCGCGGCGCAGGTCCTGCCTGCCTTTGAGGGACGCATCCTGCCGGTCGATGTCGCGGTGGTGCGGCGGTCGGCGGGGCTGGCCTATGCGCAGACCCGCGACGCCCTGCTGGTGGCGACGGCGCTGGTCCATGGCCTGACGCTCGTCACGCGGCACGTCGCGGCCTATAAGGCCGGGCGGCCGAAGCTGTTCTGCCCCTGGGGTTTCGTGCCCGACGATATGGGCGAGGACTGGCGGCAGGCGACGAAAGGCGGCTCGCAATGGTTCCGCAACCTGTTCGTGAGGATGTGAGGGTGGTGGAGGGGCAGGCCAGGTCGATCCTGATCGTCGGCGGCGGCACGGCGGGCTGGCTGACTGCGGCCTATCTTGCGCGCTTTCTGGGGCCGGAGACCCGCATCACCTTGCTGGAGGACCCGGCCATCGGCGCCATCGGCGTGGGCGAGGGGGCGTTTCCCACGATGCGCTCGACCCTGCGCTTCCTGGGGATCGACGAGGCGCAATTCATCCGCGCGGCGGGTGCGACCTTCAAGCAGGGCATCCGCTTCGACGACTGGCGGCACGCCCCGGACGGGGGCAGGCGCCATCGCTATGTCCACCCGTTCGAGCCGCCCTTCCAGGCGGACGGTGTCGACCTGGTCGCACATTGGCTGGCGCAGGACCCGGCGACCCGTGCGCCCTTTGCCGAAGCGGTGACGATCCAGCACCGCGTCGCCGCCGCCGGGCGGGGACCGAAACAGGCGGGGGAAGGGGCGTTCGACGGGCCGCTTAGCTATGCCTATCATTTCGATGCGCATCGGCTGGTCGCGCTGCTGGCCGATCGTGCCATGGGCCTGGGCGTGGGGCATCTGGAGGGCAGGCTGACGGGCGCGGTGGTGGGCGCGGATGGACTGATCGACCATGTCGTGACCGACCGTCAGGGCATGCTGACCGCCGACCTCTATGTCGACTGCACCGGACAGCGGGCCGAATTGATCTCCGGCGCGCTGGGGGAGCCTCTGGCGTCGGTGCGCGACCAGCTGTTCACCAATCGCGCGCTCGCCTGCCGCCTGCCCTATGATGCGACGCGCGGGCACGCCCTGCCGACCATGACCATCGCCAGCGCGCATCGGGCCGGGTGGACCTGGGACATCGGACTGGCCGAGGGGCGGGGGATCGGCACGGTCTATTCCGACGCCCATATGGATGACGAGGCCGCGCTGGCGACGCTTGCCGCCTATCTGGGGCGCGACCCCGACAGGCTGGAGCCGCGCCTGCTGACCTTCGAGCCGGGTTATCGCCAGCGGCCCTGGATCGGCAATTGCGTGGCGATCGGACTGGCCGGAGGCTTTCTGGAGCCGCTGGAATCGACCGGCATCGTCCTGATCGAGGCGGCGGTCGCCATGCTGGCCGAGCTGTTTCCGCATCGCGGGCCGATCGCTGCCCCCGCCGCGCGCTTCAACACGTTGATGACCGCGCGGTATCGGGCGATCGTCGACTTTCTGAAGCTGCATTACTGCCTGAGCAGCCGGGACGAGCCGTTCTGGCACGACAATGGCGCGGCGGGAACGATCTCCGACCGGCTACGGGACTTGCTGGAACAGTGGCGCTACCGGCCGCCGGGGCGGTTCGACTTCACGCTGGATGTCGAGAGCTTCGCCCATTTCAACTATCAGTACATCCTCTATGGCATGGGCTTTGCCGATGGCGATGCGAGGCCGACCCGCGCGTCCGGCGAGGCGGAGCGTCTGTTCCGCAAGCTCCAGATGTTCGGCGACCGCGCGGTGGCTGACCTGCCGAGCCATGACGAACTGGTCGCGGCGATGCGGGGGTGATTACACTGTCTTCCTCCCCTGGCAGGGGAGGTGGCAGGCCAAAGGCCTGACGGAGGGGTGTCCCGGCTGGCGAGAACTGGCGTCCTCACCACTGGCGACACCCCTCCACCATGCTGCGCATGGTCCCCCTTCCCTTGCAGGGGAGGAACGCTGGGCCATCAAGCGATCGCGGGCAGGCGGTCCAGATGCTTTTCCAGCGTCAGCGGATAGTCCCTGATCCGCACGCCGGTGGCGTTGTAGACCGCATTCGCCACCGCCGCGCCGACGCCGCACAGGCCCAGTTCGCCGACACCCTTGGCCTTCATCGGATTAGCCTTGTCGTCCGCTTCCTCCAGGAAGATCACTTCCTGATGCGGGATGTCGGCATGGACCGGCACTTCATAGCCCGCCAGGTCATGGTTGACGAAGAAGCCGAAGCGCTTGTCGACCGCCAGTTCCTCCATCAACGCCGAGCCGACGCCCATGGTCATCGCGCCGATCATCTGGCTGCGCGCCGCCTTGGGGTTCAGGATGCGCCCCGCCGCACAAACCGCCAGCATCCGGCGGAGCCGCGTGACGCCGGTATAGGCATCGACCCCGACCTCGACGAAATGCGCGCCGAAGGTCGACAGCTGATAGGTCTTGTCGAGCGTTCCGAACTCGATCCGGTCCTCGGCGGTCAGCGGAGCCGAGGATGCGGCATCGCGAAGCGCGGCCGATCGGTTGCCGCCCGTCACCCGACCATCGGCGAAGGTCAGGTCGGCCGAGTTGAACCCCAGCCGCTGCGCCACCGCCTCGCGCAGTTTCACGCAGGCGGCATAGACGCCCGCCGTCGCATTGGCCGCGCCGAACTGGCCGCCCGATCCGGCCGATACCGGATAGTCGCTGTCGCCCAGCCGGACATCGACCGCGTCCATCGGCACGCCCATCATCTCGGCGGCGGTCTGGGCGATGATCGTGTAGCTGCCGGTGCCGATATCGGTCATGTCGGTCTCGACCACGACCCGGCCATCCTTGTTCAGCGTGACCCGCGCGCCCGACTTCATGTTCATGTGATTGCGGAAGGCGGCGGCGACGCCCATGCCGACCAGCCAGCGTCCATCGCGGACCTGGGCGGGCCTGGCATTGCGCTGCGCCCAGCCGAAACGCTGTGCGCCCTCTTCCAGGCAGCGGACGAGCTGACGCTGCGAGAAGCGGCGATCGGGCTTTTCGGGATCGACCTGGGTATCGTTCTTCACGCGGAAGGCGACCGGGTCCATGCCCAGTTTTTCCGCCATTTCGTCCATCGCGATTTCCAGCGCCATCATGCCCGGCGCCTCGCCTGGGGCGCGCATCGCATTGCCCTCCGGCAGGTTCAGCACCGCCAGGCGCATCGCGGTCAGGCGGTTGGGTCCGGCATAGAGCAGCTTGGTCTGGTTGACCGCCGTCTCGGGACCGCCGCCGGGCTGGTCACCCGATCCGCTTTCATGCGCGATCGCCTGGATCGCGCCGTCCTTGGTCGCGCCGATGCGGATGCGCTGGGTCGTCGCGGGACGGTGAGTCGCGTTATTGGCCATCAACGGCCGTTGCATCGCGACCTTGACCGGCCGCCCGACCGCCTTCGCACCCAGCGCCGCCATGACGGCGTCGGCGCGAAGGAACAGCTTCCCACCGAAACCGCCACCGACATAAGGCGAGATCAGCCGGACCTTCTCCTTGGGCATCCCCAGCGTCTTGGCAAGGTCGCCGCGGCCCCACGCAATCATCTGGTTCGACGTCCAGACGGTCAGCTGGTCCCCCTCCCAGATCGCCAGCGAGGCGAACGGCTCCATCATCGCATGGCTGTGGTCGGGGGTGGTGTATTCGGCATCGAGCTTCACCGGCGCGGCGTCGAAAGCGCTTTCGAACGAGCCGGTCCGGTCTTCCTTGCCGGGCTTTCCTTCTTCGCCACCCGCCAGCGGCGCGCCCTTCAGCGCCTCGTCCAGATCGAACTGGCCCTTGGCCCGGTCATAGTCGATCCGTACCAGCCCGGCGGCGGCGCGCGCCTGTTCGAAGCTTTCGGCGACGACGATGGCGACGGCCTGGTGATAATGGTCAATCTCCGGCCCGCCGAGCAGCTTTGCCGTGTTGAAATTGCCCTTGGCCAGCTTGCCCGCCTCGGCGGCGGTGACGATACCCAGCACGCCCGGCGCGCCGCGTGCATCGTCGAGGTTCATCGACCGGATGCGCCCCTTGGCGATGGCCGCGCCGATGATCCAGCCATAGGCGGCGTTCGGAGCCTCGGCATGGCGTTCATAGGCATAGGGCGCGGTGCCGGTGGTCTTGCGCGGGCCGTCGATACGGTCCTGCGGACGACCGACCACGGTCATGCGGTCGATGGGGTTGGCGCCGGCTGGTTCGGTGAATTTCATGCGGTCCTCACCTGGCTGATGGCGGCCGTCAGCGTCCGTTCGACGAGCGGCACCTTATATTCATTGTCCTTGGTCGGGCGGGCATCGGCCAGTAGCGTCGCCGTCACCGCCTTGGCCCCTTGCGGCATGGCGGCCTCGGCCGCTTCGACCCGCCAGGGCTTGTGCGCGACACCGCCGACCGCGACGCGGCCCGAGCCGTCCTTCTGGACGATCGCCGCGACCGAGACGAGCGCAAAGGCATAGGAGGCGCGATCGCGCACCTTTTCATAGATATGGGTGCCGCCGACTGGGCGGGGCAGGGTGACGGCGGTGATCAGCTCGCCCGGCTGGAGCGCGGTTTCGATATGCGGCGTGTTGCCGGGCAGGCGGTGAAAGTCTGCGATCGCAATGGCGCGCGTCTTTCCTTCCGGGTTCACCGTTTCGACCACCGCGTCCAGCACCCGCATCGCGACGTTCATGTCGCTGGGGTTGGTCGCGATACAGTCGTTGCTGGCGCCGACAATGGCGAGCTGGCGCGAATAGCCGCCGATCGCGCTGCACCCGCTGCCGGGCCTGCGTTTGTTGCAGGCCATGTTGGTGTCGTAGAAATAGGGACAGCGCGTCCGCTGGAGCAGATTGCCCGCCGTCGTCGCCTTGTTGCGCAGCTGTCCGCTGGCCCCCGCCACGATGGCGCGGGACAGGACGCCATAGTCGCGCCGCACGCGCTCGTCGGCGGCCAGTGCGGTATTGGTGACGAACGCGCCGATGCGCAGGCCACCTTCCCTGGTCTTCTCAATCCGGTCGAGCTTCAGCTCCTGTACGTCGATCAGATGGGTCGGCGTCTCGACCTCGATCTTCATCAGGTCGAGCAGGTTGGTGCCGCCTGCGAGGAACTTGGCGCCCGGCTTGGTCGCCGCGCGCGCCGCAGAGACGGCATCCTTGGCGCGTTCATAGGTGAAGGGTTTCATGCCCCCATCTCCTTATTCGCGACTCCCGCGACGTCGGCCATCGCGTCGGCGATGTTGGAATAGGCGCCGCAGCGGCAGATATTGCCGCTCATCCGCTCGCGCATCTCGATGCCGGAGTTCTGGGGCCTGGCGGTCAGGTCGGCCTGGACATGGCTGGGCACGCCGCGCTTGATCTCGTCGAGCACCGCCACCGCCGAGCAGATCTGGCCCGGCGTGCAGTATCCGCACTGATAGCCGTCATGGCGCACGAAAGCGGCCTGCATCGGGTGGAGCTTCTCGGGCGTACCCAGCCCCTCGATGGTGGTGATGCTGTCGCCCTCATGCTGAAGTGCAAGGGAGAGGCAGCTGTTGATCCGCTCGCCATTGACCAGCACGGTGCATGCGCCGCACTGGCCATGGTCGCAGCCCTTCTTGGTGCCGGTCAGGTGCAGATGCTCGCGAAGCGTATCGAGCAACGTCGTACGCGGGTCGAGCGACAGGCTGCGGGCCTTGCCGTTGACCGTCAGCGTCACGGGCATGGCGGGGGGATCGGCGGGCATGGTGCTCCTCTGGTTCTGCGCCTCGGCCGGGGCGGAAGCGGCCATCGCGGTGGCCGCGCCTCCGACGATCACGCCGCGTCGCGACACGGTAAATTCACTGCTGTCCGCCAATGTCCCGGCTCCCTTGCACCCTGTCCAGACCCCTGTCCGGCCGCTGGTGCGTACACCGCTGGCTGACATTTTGTTCATAACGCACGTAAGGGGTTTTGGTGGCGGGTAAAAATATCATGGGATAGAAATTGTCGCGCTCGCTACCGGGGCGCATCGGGCGCGCCAGAAATCCGAAGACGCCGCCCGCCGGGCGTGATAGCATCGCCTATCGCCGGTTTGACGACCGCAAGCACTGGCGGCTGAGAGACCCTTGTGCTCCCGCTTGTTGCGAAGGAGCCGTCCCCAGTGAACCATTTCTCCTGTCTTCAGGGCGCGGGCGCTTGATCGCCCGGTTGCTGGGCCGTTGGCTGCGACGCTGGTACTGGCACCGCCGAATGGGCGGCCGATGAGGGCGGACACGGCGGAGCGGGACCGGGCGCATCGGGCGCTGATGACCGGCATCGACGTGCTGGAGAGGCGGATCGCGCCGCTCTGGGCGGTGGAGGCATGCGCCTTGTCCAACCGGCATCGCCATGTCCGGGCGCGGGTGACGGCGAACGGTCTGCGCGAGCTGGACGTCCTGCTGGCCCATTGGATCGGACTCGTCGCGTGTCGGCCGGTCCGCATGGCGGACATCGGCGACTGGCGTGAGCAGGAGGAGGAGGATGTGGGGCGCTATGACCGCGACTTCACCGTCATGGACCTCGCCCGGCTGGCGGACGATTATCGCCTGGCCGCGCCGATGCCGTGTCCGCTTGACATGGCGTCGGCGGATCGCGGGTTGGCCGCGTGAGACGCCGGTTCGATAGGCGTTGATCGGGCGCACCGTCCGTTGCACAGCCTGAGGCCAATCATCGCGAAAAAGGGGGGGATGTGATGCGCCTGGCAAAGGGGTTCGCCGTCTTGGCGCTGGGGCTGGCCAGCCCGCTGGTGGCGCAGACGACGCCAGTACCACAGACGACACCGGTGCCGCAGATCGTCGGCAAAAACGGCCGCCATGCGCTGATGGTCGATGGCCGCCCTTTCCTGATGCTGGGTGCGCAGGTCAACAACTCCAGCAACTATGCCGCCGCCCTGCCGCAGGTCTGGCCGGTGCTGGACCGCATCCATGCCAATACGATCGAAATCCCCGTCGCCTGGCAACAGATCGAGCCGGAAGAGGGGCGGTTCGATTTCGTCTTCGTCCAGACCCTGCTCGACCAGGCGCGCGCCCATGACAAGCGCGTCGTATTGTTGTGGTTCGCGACGTGGAAGAACACCTCGCCCGGCTATACGCCCGACTGGGTCAAGCTCGACAATCGCCGATTTCCCCGGATGAAGACGCGCGGTGGGCAGGATCATTATGCGCTGACCCCGATGGCGCGCACCACGCTGGAGGCGGACAAGCGTGCCTTCGTGCGGCTGATGGCGTACCTCAAGGAGCATGACCTGCAGAACACGGTCATCATGGTCCAGCCGGAGAATGAGGTCGGCAGCTATCGCAACCCGCGCGACTATTCGGCGGCGGCGCAGACGCTGTTCGACGGAACCGTCCCGGAGGCGCTGACCCGCAGGCTCGGCAAGCCGCGCGGCACCTGGGCGGCGGTGTTCGGGGCACAGGCCGACCGGGCGTTCAACACCTGGTATACCGCGCGCTACATCGACGAGATCGTCGCGGCGGGCAAGGCGGTCAAGCCGCTGCCCATGTATGTCAACGCGGCGCTGGCGGGGCCGTCCAACGTGCCCGATCCCGACGGCGTGGCGAGCGGGGGGCCGCAGCAGGACGTGCTCGACATCTGGAAGGTCGCGGCTCCCTCGATCGATTTGGAGGCACCCGACATTTACGACCGGGCGAGCACCAATGTGGTCGCGTATATGAATGCCTATGCCCGGCCGGACAATCCGCTGCTGGTGCCCGAGATCGGCAATGGCCGCGAGTTTGCACGCTATTTCTACGAGGCGCTGGGGCGCGGCGCGATCGGCTTTGCGCCGTTCGGCATGGATGACACCGGATTCTTCAACTATCCGCTGGGGGCCAAGGCACTGGACGCCGCGACCCTGGACGCGTTTGCCGGGCCTTATGGCGCGGTCGGGAGGGTGATGCGCGACTGGGCGAAGGCGGCGTTCGAGCATCCGAGCTGGGGCACCGCCAGGCCCGATGACGGCAGCGACCGGGACGCGGTGCTGGGCGACTGGCGCATCCGGGCCGAGTTCGGCCAGTGGCAGTTCGGCGAAAAGAGCTGGAGCTGGCTCAAGTCCGAGCCTGCGCCATGGAAGGCCGAGCCGGTCGGCGGCGTGGCGGTGGTCCAGCTGTCGCGCGACGAATATCTGATGACCGGCGACCATGTCCGTGTTCGCTTCGAGCCGGCGACCCCGGACCCCAAGGCGATGATCGTCCGGGTCGAGGAGGGGCATTTCACCGACGGTCGCTGGATGATGGACCGTGTGTGGAACGGCGACCAGACCGATTACGGCATCAACCTGATCGACCGGCCGGTCGTGTTGAAGGTCGTGATGGGGCGCTATCGCTAAGGGCTGGGACAAATCGCTTTGCACACCCGGATCAACGGCTTAGCCTGACCCGCTAAGCCAGAATGATCCGGGAGTGTTCATGCAGCGTCGCCAGTTCCTCGCCTCCGCCAGCCTTGTCGCGGCGGCCGCCGCCACGCCGTCCTGGTCCAAGGTTTCCAAAGGGGCGGGCGGGCGCGATGCGGAATTGCGGGCGATGCTGGACCGCTTCTTCTATGCGCGGCTGGAGGACAGCCCGGAGCAGGCGACGTCGCTTGGCCTCGACACTGGCCCGCGCGCGGGACTGAAGGCGCGGTTGAGCGATGCGTCGCGGGCGGGTGAGACGCGCCAGTTCGCCCGCGCCCGGCAGGAACGCGCGCAGTTGGCCACCATCCCGCGCGATGCGCTGGGGGAGGGGGCGCGGCTGGATTACGACATCCTGGCCTATAGCCTCGACCGGATGATCGCGGGAGAGCGCTTTTCCTATGGGGCCAGCGCGGGGCGCTATGCCCCCTATGTGCTCAGCCAGCTGTCGGGGGCTTACCGCGACGTGCCCGATTTCCTGGGCAACCAGCACCGCGTCACCAACGCCGCCGATGCCGACGCCTATGTGTCGCGGGTCGCGGCGTTCGGCCCGGCGATCGATGCGGAAACCGAGCGCCAGCGCGAGGATGCGGCCAAGGGCGTCTTTGCGCCCGACTATATCCTCGACACCACGCTGAAACAGCTGGCGGCGGTGCGGGACAAGCCCGCCGAAGCTACCGGCCCGGCGGTCGATCTTGCCGCCAAGCTGAAGGCCGCCAACCTGCCGCCGGATCGCGCCCAGGCGGTCGCACGGCTGATGACCGAGCGGGTCTTCCCCGCGCTCGACCGGCAACGCGCGCTCGTCACCGAATTGCGTGGCCGTGCGGTCCATGACGCAGGCGTCTGGCGGCTGCCGGACGGCGAGGCCTATTATAGCGCGGCGGCGGCCGCTGCGACCACGACCGAGATGACCGGCGACGAGATCCACCGGCTCGGGCTGGCGCAGGTGGCGGAGATCGGCGCGCGGATCGACACCATCCTGAAGGCGCAGGGCATGGCGCAGGGCAGTGTCGGAGAGCGGCTGGTCGCGCTGAACCGGCGGCCGGACCAGCTGTTTCCCAACACCGATCCGGGCCGTGAGGCGCTGCTGGAGCAATTGCGCACGCAGGTCGCCGCGATGACCCGCCGCCTGCCCGAACAATTTGCCGTCCTGCCCAAGGCGCCGGTCGAGATCCGCCGCGTGCCGGAGGCGATCCAGGCGGGCGCGCCGGGCGGCTATTACCAGTCGGCCTCGCTCGACGGGTCGCGGCCCGCCATCTACTTCATCAATCTGCGCGACACGTTCGACCGGCCGAAATTCGGGCTGGCGACGCTGACCTATCATGAGGCGGTGCCGGGGCATCACCTGCAGGTCATGTCCGCGCTGGAGAGCCAGGACATTCCGCTGATCCGGCGGCGCGGCTTCTATTCGGGTTATTCGGAAGGCTGGGCGCTCTATTCGGAACAGCTGGCCGACGAGATGGGCATGTATGAGGGCAATCCGCTGGGACAGGTCGGCTATCTGCAATCCTTGCTGTTCCGCGCGACCCGGCTCGTCGTCGACTCGGGGATGCACGCCAAGCGCTGGAGCCGCGAGAAGGCGACGGACTATCTGATCGCCACCACCGGCATCGCACGCGGTCGCAGCCAGGGGGAGATCGACCGCTACACCGTCTGGCCGGGGCAGGCGTGCAGCTACAAGATCGGGCACACCGTCTGGACCCGGCTGCGCGACGAAGCCAAGGCCAAGGCGGGCGCGAAATGGGACCCCAAGGCCTTCCACCGCGTCCTGACGCTGGGCGCGATGCCGCTCGACGTGCTGGAACGGGTGGTGCGCGAGCGGATGGTGTAACGTCCTTCTTTCCCCTCTCCCCTGGACAGGGGAGAGGGTTAGCCGAGCTTGCCAGCGTGCTGGCTAGAGTCGAAAACGATCAACTCTGCTCACCCCTCCCCTTCAGGGGAGGGGCCGGGGGTGGGGCGCTTCCGCAAGCGAAACGCCCAGGGCGAGGGGGCCCCCTTCCCCCCCCCCCCCCCGGGCGCGCCCCCCCCGGCCGGGGGGGCCCCCCCCCCCCCCCCCCCCGCTTCCGCAAGCGAAACGCCCAGGGCGATGCCCCACCCCAACCCCTCCCCTGAAGGGGAGGGGCTAAAACCGTGCAATGCTGATCGCTTTCAACTCTAGCGCAGCTTGGGTGAGGGGTTGCGCACCCACCCATCACCCAGCTCCGACCAGGCCTTTGCTGCGCAAAGACCAAGTCCGCGCAACCCTCTCCCCTCTGCGAGGGGCGAGGGAGGATATAGCGCATCCCTCTCGGACCTGAGCCTTGGCCAATTGGGGGTAAGCCGGATAGGATCGGCATCAAAGGAAGATGCCCATGAACCTGTCACGCCCCCTGTCCATCCTGTCGCTGCTGGGTCTGGTCGCGTTGTCGCCGACCGGAGCGACGGCCGCCGACAAGGACGCCCTGCCGCGCAAGATCGGCGACTGGACGCTGGCGGTCAGCGAGGATGGCGACGGATGTTTCCTGACGCGTATCTATGACCGGCCGGGCGATACGACATTGCTGCTGGGACTTGACCGTGACGGGTCGAACCACCTGACGGTGCTGAACGCCAACTGGTCGATCAAGCCCAGGGAACGGCTGGCCCTCGACTTCAAGCTGACGAACGGCAGCTATCCGAAGCATTTCGCGGTCGGGCTGGCGTCGGATGACCAGCGGGGTTTCGTCACCAGCTTCGAAAAGCCGTTCCCGACCTATCTCGCCCGGTCGCAGGCGCTCAACATCGCGCGCGGCGACGTGCCGGTCGAGCGCCTGTCGCTGGCGGGCAGCGGTGCGGCGATCGCCGCGCTGCGCGATTGCGTCACGGCGCAGGAGGCCCGCCCGACGAAGGCGACCCGTTCAGACAATGCGACGGACGGCATTCCCCGCGATCCGTTCGCCAAGGCTGCGTCACGCAAACGCTGAACCCTGAACGGCATCTTAACACACCAGGTCTTTGTGTAAATAGTGTCTCAGTAAACGCTTGGTCGAAAACCCGGCACGCTCGAACAGAAACAGGATTGTCGAAATTTTCGCGCTCGGCTTCGTTGTTGCGGTTGGTTAACGACTGAAAGAACTGTTATGTCTGCTTACGCGTCAAAATCCCTCCTCGCTCTCGTGACGCTGACTGGTGCCGTCAGTCTTGGTGGTTGCGCGACGAAGTCCTTCGTGCGTGAACAGATCGCCCCGGTGAGCCAGCGCGTGGACTCGCTCGAATCGCGGCTCCAGCAAACCGATGGTACGGCCAAACAGGCACTGGCCGAGGCGCAGGCCGCTTCGGGCCAGGCGCAGCAGAACGGCCAGCGGCTCGACCAGCTGGGCGGCCGCGTCGATGGCGTCGAGCAGCGCCTGACCGTGCAGGAGCAGAAGCCCGCGCGTCGTCCGCGCCACTGATGGCGGCGGGCTGAACGACGATATCCGCTGAATGACGTGCCGGTCTCTCCCCCTTGCTGGGGGAGGGGCCGGCATTTTGCCTGAGTATGCCGCACCGATGAAGTCCCTGATCCTGTCGCTGGCGGGCTTCGCCCTCCTGGCCCCCGCGGTCGCCGATGCGCGCGCCGCCGAGCCGGCCAAGGCCGTCCGCAAGGCCCCGCCCAAACCAAAGGCGAAAGCGAAACCCGCACCGATTGTCGCGCCCGGGCCGGTATTGACCCCGTCCCCGGCGGCGCAGCGGGTGATCGACTGGGTATCCGGTGTGCAGGACAATCGCGGCCTGCCCTGGGCGGTGGTCGACAAGGTCCATGCGACCCTGTTCCTGTTCGCGCCCGATGGCACCCGGCAGGCGGCGGTGCCGGTCCTGATCGGCATCATGCCGGGCGACGAGGCGAGCCCGGGTGTGGGCACCAAGACGCTGGCCTCGCTCGGCCCCGCCGAGAAGACGACGCCTGCCGGTCGCTATCTCGCCAAGTTCGGCCTGCCGGTGGCGGGCGAGCGCGTGCTGTGGGTCGATTATGCGACGTCGGTGGCGCTGCACCCGATCCCCAAGGATGCGGGCGCGCGCGAGAAACGTCGCGAGCGGATGCTGTCGCCCACGCCGGACGACAACCGCATCACCTTTGGCTGCATCAACGTCCCCCAGGCCTTTTACACCCGGCAGTTGCGGCCGACCTTCCGTCGCAAGGGTGGCTATGTCTACATCCTGCCCGATACCAGGCCGATCGACGAGGTCTTCCCCCGTCTGAGGACGCAGGCACCCGGTTAGAATGATTTGCCCATCCGGATCAGGGGAACCTGTACGCCTTCGACCGGGGCCGACCGGATCGACTCGATCGGGGCATAGCCGCCGGCGCGGTAGAGCGGCTCGCCTGCCAGCGTCGCCATCATCTCGGCAGAGGTGAAGCCCGCCGCCCGCGCCGCCGCCTCGCACCGGGCGAGGATGGCGCGGCCCAGCCCCTGCCGGGCGAAATCCGGGTCGACATACATCGCCCGGATGCGCGCGGGGTCACGTGCCGGGTCGAGCATCGCCGCGTCGCGCAACGCCTGGCTATGATCGCCGCCATAGAGCGTCGCCCGTGCGCTCCACCCGCCGCAGCCCGCCAGCCGCCCGTCCTGCTCGGCCAGCAAATAGGTGCCGTCGGCGATCAGTTGTGTATCCAGGCCCATGACCGAACGGCTGGCCGCGATCTCGGCTGGCGAGAGGAAACCCTTTTGCAGCACCGAAATCGCGCGATCCATCAAGACGGCGATGGCGGGTATGTCGGCGGCGTCGGCCCAGCGGAAGGTAAACATTGCACCTTTTCGGGGCAATTATTCGGTTGCGTCAATGACGATAGGATGAACAGTTGCAATCGACACCATCGATTTGCTGCGATAAGCCGGTCAGATGGCAGACATTCCTCAGACCCCGCTGCTCGACACGGTGCAGACTCCCGATGACCTTCGTCGCCTGGCCCCCGAGCAGTTGCGGCAACTCGCCGACGAGTTGCGGACCGAGACGATCTCGGCCGTCGGCACCACCGGCGGCCATCTGGGCTCGGGGCTGGGCGTCGTCGAACTGACGGTCGCGCTCCATTATGTCTTCAACACGCCCGACGACCGGCTGATCTGGGACGTCGGGCATCAATGCTATCCGCACAAGATCCTGACCGGGCGTCGCGAGCGTATCCGCACCATCCGCCAGGGCGGTGGCCTGTCGGGCTTCACCAAGCGTTCGGAAAGCGAATACGACCCCTTCGGCGCGGCGCACAGCTCGACCTCGATCTCGGCGGCGCTGGGCTTTGCGGTCGCCAACAAGCTGGCGGGCACGCCGGGCAAGGGCATCGCGGTCATCGGCGACGGCGCCATGTCGGCGGGCATGGCCTATGAGGCGATGAACAATGCCGAGCAGGCGGGCAATCGCCTGGTCGTCATCCTGAACGACAACGACATGTCGATCGCGCCGCCGGTGGGCGGCCTTTCGGCCTATCTGTCGCGCATGGTGTCGAGCCGCGAGTTCCTGGGCGTGCGCGACGTGCTCAAGAAGCTCGCCAAGCGCTTCCCGCGCCCGATCCAGAAGGCCGCGCAGAAGACCGACGAGTTCGCGCGCGGCATGACCATGGGCGGCACGCTGTTCGAGGAGCTGGGCTTTTACTATGTCGGCCCGATCGACGGACACAATCTCGACCATCTGATCCCCGTGCTGGAGAATGTGCGCGACGCCGAGCAGGGGCCGATCCTGATCCATGTCGTCACCAAGAAGGGCAAGGGCTATGCCCCGGCCGAGGCGGCGGCGGACAAATATCACGGCGTCCAGAAGTTCGACGTCATCACCGGCGCCCAGGCCAAGGCACCGCCGGGGCCGCCCGCCTACCAGAACGTCTTCGGCGAGACGCTGGCCAAGGAAGCCGATAGCGATCCGCGCATCTGCGCCATCACGGCGGCGATGCCGTCGGGCACCGGGCTGGACCGGTTCGCGAATGCGCACCCCGAACGTTTCTTCGACGTCGGCATCGCCGAACAGCACGCCGTGACCTTTGCCGCCGGTCTGGCCGCACAGGGGATGCGGCCGTTCTGCGCCATCTATTCGACCTTCCTCCAGCGCGCCTATGACCAGGTGGTCCATGACGTCGCGATCCAGAATCTGCCGGTCCGTTTCGCGATCGATCGCGCCGGGCTGGTCGGCGCGGATGGGGCGACCCATGCAGGCTCGTTCGACGTCACCTATCTCGCCAGCCTGCCCAACATGGTCGTGATGGCCGCCGCCGACGAGGCGGAGCTGGTCCATATGGTCCATACCTGCGTCAACCATGACAGCGGCCCGATCGCGGTGCGCTATCCGCGCGGCAACGGCGTCGGCGTGGCGCTGCCCGAGACGCCGCAGCTGTTGGAGATCGGCAAGGGGCGCGTCGTGCGCGAGGGCAAGAAGGTCGCGATCCTCTCGCTGGGCACCCGCCTGGCCGAAGCGCTGCGCGCCGCCGACACGCTGGAGGCCAAGGGGCTGTCGACCACGGTCGCCGACCTGCGTTTCGCCAAGCCGCTCGACGAGGCGCTGATCCGCCGGATGCTGACCACCCACGAAGTGGCGGTGACGATCGAGGAGAATGCGATCGGCGGCTTCGGCGCGCATGTCCTGACCATGGCGTCGGACGAAGGGTTGATCGACGGTGGCCTCAAGCTGCGCACGATGCGCCTGCCCGACATCTTCCAGGACCAGGACAAGCCCGAGGTGCAATATGCGCAGGCCGGACTGGATGCCGATGCGATCGTCGAGACGGTGCTGAAGGCGCTGCGCCACAACAGCGCCAACGTCACGGAAGGTGCGCGGGCGTGATCCGCGGCTGGACCGCCGTCATCGTCTTTACGACGCTGGCGGTGGTCATGATGGTGGGTCTGAACGTGCGGATGTGGCGGCGGATGAAGGCTGCCACGGCGGCGGCGAAGGCTGAGGCGGAACGGGAGGCGGTCGAGTCCGATCAAACTTCGAACCCCCGTTCAGCCTGAGCGAAGTCGAAGGCCAAGGGCCTACCGTAAACCCGTTCCCCGGCAAAGGCCGGGACCCGGTTGCTGGCCGGATGAGAGGGCGCGGTAAGTAGGCGTCAGAGGCCGTAGCCACTGATCGGTTTGGCCTTCCAAGCGTCGTCTCTATTCCCTCGCAGCGTCATCGAAACTCGACCCCGGCCTTCGCCGGGGAAGGCGAGGGGAGAGGCTTTCCCTTGGCCTTCGACTTCGCTCAGGCCGAACGGGGTGAGGGGGCCTATCACCCCCGTTCACGTTGAACGGGGTGAGGGG
>Ga0308159_1003152_pt1 | contig 17313 bp, 14 predicted proteins | sample PhyCR1_FD_201040 | JGI IMG/M metagenome (GOLD analysis project Ga0308159, IMG submission 201040) | Phyllosphere microbial communities from UC Gill Tract Community Farm, Albany, California, United States - DLSLC.R1 | ecosystem: Host-associated > Plants > Phyllosphere > Unclassified | place: USA... | reverse complement strand
GCAAACAGATCGCCGTCGACACCACGCCACAAGGCGCGGCGATCAATCAGGCCCTCGGCCGCACCGCGCTACTGGTGCGCTTGCACACCGGCAACTTCACCTTCGACGGCGTGAAAGAGGACGGCTCCGATCTGCGCTTTGTCGCGGCCGATGACAAAACCGTGCTCAACCATCAGATCGAAAGCTTCGACGCGCTGATGGGCATGGCGCTGATCTGGGTTGATGTGCCGAATGTAGAGGGCGGTCAGCGTCAGGACCTCTGGATGTACTACGGCAACCAGAAAGCCCCGGCCACCAGCAACGGCCAACTCACTTTCGATCCCAGTTATACCGCGCTGTATCACTTCGACGGCGCCACCGGCACCCCGGCGAAAGACACCACGGCGTACGGCAACACCGCGCAAAGCGCGACCGGCACAGCGATCGATGGCGTCGTCGGGCGCGCCTTGCAGTTCAGCGGCCAGCCGTTGTTGCTGCCGGCGAGTCCGTCGCTGCAACACAACGCCGGCAGCGCGTTCACTTTCAGCGCCTGGCTGCGTCTGGATCAGGCCAGCGGCGAACAAGTGATCCTGGCGCGGCGCGAGGGCACGCAAAGTCTGTTGGTCGGCGTCAGCCAGGGTTTGCCATTCGTGGAGATCGACGGTCAGCGCGCCGCCGCCACGCAAGCGCTGACGCCGGCGCAATGGCAGCACCTCGCGCTGACCGCCGAAGGCTCGAAAGTCACCCTGTACATCAACGGTCGCGAGAGCGCTGCACTGGCTCAGGCTATGCCAGCGTTCAACTCGGTCATGGCCATCGGCGCCGATCTGCATGAAGGTGCGTTCCAGCCGTTCGCCGGCGCCATCGACGAACTGCGCTTGTCGAAAGTTGCTCGCCCGGCAGCGCTGTTGCTGGCCGATGCGACCTCGCAAGGCGCCGAATCGAAACTGGTGGCTTACGGTGTCGACGAAGAACAGTCCGGCTTCGGTTTCGGCAGCCTCGGCTTCCTGCTCAACGCGGTGCCGATCGACGCCTGGGTGATCATCGCCGTGCTGGTGCTGATGATGTTCCAGTCGTGGATCATCATGCTGCGCAAGAACCGCAGCCTCAGCCGCGTGACGGCTGCCAACGAAGACTTTCGCGTGCAATTCGCCAAGGTCGGCACGCGTCTGGAAATGTTCGCCGACGACGCGCAACTGGCTCAGCGTCTAGAGCATTCATCGCTGTGGCGCCTCTATTTGGTCGCGGTGAAAGAGATCCGTACTCGCCGCGAGCAGGGCGCCGATACCTCGTCGGTTTCTGCCGCGACCATCGAAGCCATCCGCTGCTCGATGGACGGCGTGCGCACCCGCGAAAACCAGCAACTGAGTTCGAAACTCTCGACCCTGTCCAACGCCATCGCCGGCGGCCCGTACATCGGCCTGCTCGGCACGGTGCTGGGGATCATGGTGGTGTTCCTCGGCACGGCGATGGCTGGCGACGTCAACATCAATGCCATCGCACCGGGCATGGCTGCCGCGCTGTTGGCCACGGCGATGGGCCTGTTCGTCGCGATCCCGGCGCTGTTCGGCTACAACCGCCTGATCACTCGCAACAAAGAAGTCAGCGCCGACATGCGCGTATTCGTCGACGAGTTCATCACCCGTCTGGCGGAGATGCACGGCGAGAGCCAGTTCAGTGAGGCGTCGCACCAGCGCGGCCATCATGCCAACCACTCCGTACCGGCCTGAGGAGCACTGCCATGGCGTCCGTAAATGCCTCCCACGACGATGATGACGATGCCGCAGTCGACAGCATCAACATCACCCCGCTGGTCGACGTGCTGATGGTGGTGCTGGTGATGTTCATCCTCACCGCCACCGCGCAGGTCTCCGGGATCCAGATCAACCTGCCCAAGGCCAGTGCCTCGGTATCGCTGTCAGAAGCCAAGACCAAGGCGATTTCGGTGAATGATGGCGGTCAGGTATTTCTTGACGCCTACCCGGTGACCCTTGCCGAGCTTGAAGAGCGCCTGCGCATCGAGAAAGCGCAGAGCCCGGATTTCCCGGTGATCGTGCGCGGCGATGCGACGGTGCAATACCAGAAAGTCATCGAGGTGCTGGATCTGTTGCGCCGGCTCGAACTGTCCCAGGTCGGTCTCGTCACCGGCAAACCGAGTCAGGGCTGAGTCATGACTGCACAACTTCCGATCGAGCCCTTGCCGGTGAAGAAGTCGCCGCTGCGTTATGCCAAGTGGGGCGCCGGTCTGCTCATCGCTGCACTGGCGGCGTGGTTCCTCTGGCAGTGGGCCAATGACATGGCAGGCGTTCGCCGCGAAGCGCCGAAGGTGCCGACGATCATTCCATTGCCGCCACCGCCACCACCGCCGCCGGAAAAACCGCCGGAGCCGGAAACCCCGGTGGAAGAAAAAGTCGTCGAGCCGGAACCGACGCCGGAACCCGAAGAGGTCAAGCCTGAAGAAGAGGCACCGCCATCCCCGGCGGACGATCTGGCCAATCCGATGCAAATGGACGGCGATGCGCAGTCTGGCAATGACGCCTTCAACATCGGTGCGGGCAAGGGCGGCGGCATGGCCGGGGCCGGCGGCGGGCGTTTGGGCACCGGCACGTACAGCCAGTTCCTCGCGTTCACCTTCCAGCGCTTGCTGCGCGAGAACCCTGAGCTGCGCAACCTCGCGTTCTCGCTGCAGGCGGATGTGTGGCTGAGCAGCGTCGGTGAGATCACCCGCGTCGAGCTGATCAAGTCCAGCGGCAACCCGCAAATCGATACCCAGGTGCTGGCCGCGCTGCGTGGCGCGCCGGCCCTCAGCGAACGGCCTCCGGCCTCGATCACTTTGCCCGTGCGCCTGTCCCTGCAAGGACGGCGTCCGGGTTAACCCAGCCTGTTTATTGCCAAGCCATCGAGCTTGGCCAAAAGGAGTTGTGTGCAGATGATTTCCAATGTGAATCGATTGTCCCTGGCGGTCGGCATGGTCGTCGCGACCCTGGTCGGTCAGGCCGTGGCCGCGCCGGCACCCTCGGAGAACGCCACGATCAATCTGATCCGCTTGCTGGTCGAGCAGGGCATTCTCAAACAGGACAAGGCTGATGCTTTGATCGCTCAGGCACAGAACGAAGCCGCGCAGGCCAAGCAGGCTGCGGCGACCACGGCAGTGGCTGGCGGACCAGTCGCCGCACCGGGCGATGTCCGTGTGCAATACGTGCCGGCGGCGGTGCGTGATCAGATCCGCGATCAGGTCAAAGCCGAGGTCATGGCCACCGCCAAACAGGAAAACTGGGCGGCGCCCAACAGCTTCCCGGAATGGGCTGCGCGCATCAGCTTCGACGGTGATATTCGCCTGCGCAACGAATCGCGCTACTACTCGGACAGCAACAGCAACGAGATCGTCGACTTCGCCAAGCTCAACAACAACGGCCCGTACGACGTCAATCCCAACAGCAGCACCAGCCTGCCGCCGCTGCTCAATACCCGCGAAGACCGCACCAACCAGTTCCGCATTCGCGCGCGGCTGGGCATGAAAGCCGAGATTTCGCCGCAATGGACCGCCGGCATTCGCATCGGCACCGGCTCGGATAACAACCCGGTCTCGACCACACAAAACCTCGGCGGCGGTTTCGCCAAGAAAGACATCTGGCTCGATCAGGGTTACCTCAATTGGAAACCGAGCGATGAGCTGACCCTGACCGGCGGGCGCTTCGCCAACCCGTTCATGTCCACCGACATGCTCTATTCCAACGACTTGAATTTCGACGGCGTCGCAGCGCTGTTCGATCACAAGCTCAATCGCGACTGGGGCGTGTTCGGCACCGTCGGCGCGTTCCCGGTCGACTACACCAACGACACCGCCAGCAGCAACGGCTTCGACAAGGAAGAGAGTGACAACAAGTGGCTGTACGGCGCGCAGATCGGCGCCAAATGGGCGATCAACAGCAACAACCGCTTGAAGGGCGCATTGGCCTATTACCGCTTCGACGATATCGAAGGCCAGCGCTCGGCGCCTTGCGAACCGTGGGCCGGCGCGCCCGGTTGCGACAGCGATGGCAGCCGTGCGGCGTTCATGCAGAAGGGCAACAGCGTGTTCCTGCTGCGCGACATTACGCCGAACCCGCTCAACCCGACGACCACGCCGCAGCCGCAATTCGTCGGCCTCGCCTCGGAATTCAATCTGCTCGATCTCAACGTGGTCTGGGATGCCGACCTGCCGGAAGATTTCAAACTGCGCAGCCAGGGCAACTACATCCACAACCTCGCCTACAACGAAGGCGATATGCGCAGGCGTTCGGCCGGGCAGATCGTCAACAACCTCGACAGCAACGGCGACATCGACAGCGGCGCGAGCGCGTGGATGGTGCAGTTCACCCTCGGCAGCGCGCTGGACCTGAAAAAGCAGGGCGACTGGAACATGTTCGCCGGCTACAAATACATCCAGCCGGACGCCTTGCCGGACGGCTTCAACGACTCGTCGTTCCACCTCGGTGGCACCAACGCCAAGGGCTATTTCCTCGGCGGCAACTACGGGCTGGCGAAAAACGTATACGCCACCGGTCGCTGGATGAGCACCGAGGCGGTATACGGCGCGCCGTACGACATCGACGTCTTGCAGCTTGAGATCAACACGCGCTTCTAAGGCGCCGGGAGAGGCTTATGAAATCGCGATTCGTGTTGCTCGGGCTCGGCCTGTTGATCGCCACTGGCGCGAATGCCGAAGGTATGGAGGAACGCCTGCGCACGCAATTGCGCAGCACCACTCAGCAGCTTCAAGCCCTGCAAAGTCAGCAAGCCCAGGCCAGCGCCGCGCAACTGGCGGCGCAGAACGAAGCCAAAGCGGCTCAGGCGCAGATCAAGCAGCTGACGGCAGAACTGGCCAAGGCCCAAGGCCTTGCCGAACAGCTCGCCGGCCAGCAACAGAGCCTGCACAGCCAGGCCCAGGCGCAAGTGGCGGCCAGCGTCGAGCAGACCGGCAAGTTCAAGAAGGCCTACGACGATTTGTTGGTCATGGCCCGTGGCAAAGAGGCGGAGCGCGCGAAGCTCGAGGCGCAATTGACTGAACGTGACACACAAGTGCAGCAATGTTCAGCCAAAAATCAGCAGATGTACGGCGTCGCCAAGCAGATCCTCACCGCCTACGAAAACATCGACGTCGCCGAGGTGATGAAAATCCGCCAGCCCTTTGCGGGCAGTGCGCGGGTCAAGTTCGATGAACTGGCCCAGGGCTTCGGCGACGAGCTCTACAAGACTCAATTCGACGCGCCGCAAGCCGCGATCGCTCACTGATGAACAAGGAAGAAACCATGACTCAATTGATCAGCCACGTATCGCCACAGTCCCTGACCGAGGTGCTGCAAGCCGCCGGTTACCGCGTCAACCAGACCGAGCAGAACGGCATCGTCCAGTTGCTCAGCGCCAGCCAGGGCATCGGCTACGCCGTGCGGTTCGGCAACCCGGCGGCGGAGCAGGGCAGCTACGTCGACTTCACCTTCAGCTGTGCGCTGCGCGTGCAAGGCGAGTTGCCGCCAGGTGTGGCCGAGCAGTGGAACGCCACTCGGCGCTTTGCGCGGTTGTCGTTGCAGGGTGAGTTTCTGGTGATGGAAATGGACGTGGTGCTGGCCGCCGGCGTGAGTAACGATCATCTGCGCGGCAACCTCGAATTGTGGGATCGGCTGTTGCAGGAATTCATCGTCTACCTGCGCGACTTCAGTCAGGCCACACAGGCCGCGACCGCCAAAGCGGCAGTCGCCGAGCAAGAGGAAGTCGCGCTGTGAAAAAGCCTGCCATGGTGATCAGCGCCGCTGCGGTGGCGCTGTTGGTGGTGGCCGTGGCGCTGGTGCTGCGGCCGGGCAGTGACCCGGTTGCTGCCCAGCAACCGTCGCCTGTCACCGCGATTGCTGCGGGGCCTGCGGTGGCGCGGTTGGGTAATCAGCAGGTCACCCCTGAGGAACTTCAGGCGTTGCTGGCCACCGTTGCGCCTGAAGCTCGGGAACAACTGCGCGGTAATCGCGAGGCGCTAGAGCGCTGGATTCGTGCGCGGCTGGCCGAAAAAGCGGTACTCGAACAGGCCGACGCGCAGGGCTGGGCGCAGCGCCCGGATATCGTGCGCCAGACCCGTGCGGCGACTGAGCAGATTGTCTTTCGCGATTATCTGCGCTCGGTGAGTCAGGTGCCGGCGAACTATCCGAGTGCGGCTGAAATCCAGCAGGCGTACGAGGCGGGCAAGGCCAATTGGCAGACGCCGGCGCTGTATCGGGTCAGTCAGATTTTCCTAGGCGTCAGTGATGCTGCGACGCTGGAAGCGGTGCGCAAACAAGCATTTGAATTGAGCAAGAAAGCGCAGTCCGCGCCGGGTGATTTTGCCGCACTGGCGACGCAGTATTCGCAGGATCGCGTCACGGCGGAGCGGGGCGGTGATAGCGGGCTGCAACCGTTGCAGCAACTGGTGCCGGAGGTGCGTGGCGCCGTCGCTCGGCTGAAAGTCGGCGCGGTTTCCGACCCGGTGCAAAGCGCCGCCGGTTTCCACGTCATCAAACTTACCGAGCAACAACCGGCCCGCACCGCGACACTGGACGAATTGCGCGATCAACTGACCCAGGCCCTGCGTGCGCAGCGCCAGGAGCAGATCGCCCAAGCCTACCTGGACGGCATGCTCAACACCGCCACGCTGAGCATCGACGGCGCCGAACTCAATAAAGTCCTGGAGGAAAAACGCTGATTTCACCTTCACTGAGTAACCTATGGGAGCTGGCTTGCCAGCGATGGCGGCTTATCAGTCACCCATGATGTTGGATCTGCTGGCCTCATCGCTGGCAAGCCAGCTCCCACAGGATCTCCACTGGGTTCAGAAATAGTTAAAAGTGCTGGAAATCACCAAAATACATAGATCGACAGGGAGTCATCAATGTCATTCACCGAACCCGCAGGACGCGCCGGCACCAGCGATTACCGCTCGCCCGACAACAAACCCGAAACCTGGCTCAGCCACGCCGTCGCCATCGACAGCGACGTTGCACAATACTTCCTCGTCAGCGCCCGTTGCGGTTGCTTCATGCAAGCCGCACGCAGCCTCAATGTGCGCTCGACGCTGCTGCGCAAACAACTGGCGCAACTCGAACAGCAATTGCAGCACAGCCTGTTCAGCTTTCAGGGCAGCGCCTTGAGCCTGACCCGCGAAGGCCTGCAACTTCAGGCACGACTGATCAGCCTGGCCCACGAGCGCAAACTGCCGGTGATCGAACAACCGCTGATTCGCCTCGCGGTGGCCGAATCGATCCTTCACGACATCCTTGGCCGTGACCTGATCGCGTTGCTGCGGCGCAACGCCAGTGTACGTCTGGAGATCATTGCGCTCGACAGCGAACTGTCGCTGCGCGCGGTCAGTGCCGACATTGTCCTGTGGCTTGCCCACGGCGAAACCCCGCACCCTGGTCCGGCCTTTGCCATCAGCGAACCGCAGCGGCTGGCCTGTCTGGATTACCTGCCGCACATCGCCAAGCGCTACTCCCGCGTGACCGCGCGCCCGGAAACGCCGGACGATCTTGTTGATTTCATGTTGGTGCAATGGCAGCACGATCGGCAGATCGACAGCTTTCGGCCGTGGAATGAGCTGGTCGAACAGCGCCTGGCCGGGGTGGTGCAGATGCAGTCGTATGAATTGATGCTGGAGATGATTCGCTGCAGCGCGTGCATCGGGTTGTTGCCGGCGTATATGAGCCGGTTTGATCGGGGGTTGATTGCGTTGCCTGGGTTGTTTGTTGAGCCTATGCAGTTGCAGGCGTGGCTCGCGGTCAATGCTGAGTCTGAGGAGTTGCCTGAGGTACAGGCGCTTACCGAGCTTATTCAACATACGTTTGCCGAGCGGCGCGAATGGTTTCAGCCTTGATCACCAGTTACTTGTGGGAGCCCAGCCTGCTGGTGATGGCTATCTCGCTGAGGGGGTGCGGACACACCGCGAACCCTGTGGGAGCTGGCTTGCCAGCGATGGCGGCCTGACAGCTGACCAATCTCTGGCTGATATACCTAGGTCTACTGTGGGAGCGAGCCTGCTCGCGAAGGCTTTCGTTCAGGCGCTGGTTTTTTGGGGTACATATCCGTTGCTGCGGTCACGGCCACTCAGGGTTCCGCCCTTACGGCGGGTCACCTTTTTCAAACGCCAAAAAGGTAACCCAAAAGGCTTGCTCCTACGTACGGCCCTCGCAGGCTCGGGTCCCTTCGCTCCGGGACTGATCCGGGCGCAGCGGCTACGGTTTGCTTCGCTGCACCTCCTTCCGCTGTGTCTGGCTGCGCCAGACGGTCGCTGCGCTCCCACGCCCGGATCAATCCCTCCACTCAGCCTTCCGACGTCGCCGGTGGATCAAGATCAAGAGCACTCGAGCTTGCGCTCATTGTTGAGTGGGGCGGCTTCGCCGCGGGCAGCTGCGCTGCTTTGCTTTTGCTTTTGTGGGAGCGAGCCTGCTCGCGAAGGCGGCCTGACAGCCGACCTGTTTCTCACTGAACGCACCCGATCAAACTGTGGGAGCTGGCTTGCCAGCGAAGGCGGCCTGACAGCCGACCTGTTACTCACTGAACGCACCCGATCAAACTGTGGGAGCTGGCTTGCCAGCGAAGGCGGCCTGACAGCCGACCTGTTTCTCGCTGATGTACTCGATTCAAACTGTGGGAGCGAGCCTGCTCGCGAAGGCGGCCTGACAGCCGACCTGTTTCTCACTGAACGCACCCGATCGAACTGTGGGAGCTGGCTTGCCAGCGAAGGCGGCCAGTCAGTCAACAACGCTCTGCCTGACTCACCACCTGCGCAACCAACCTCTTTGCTCTTGTCACTCCGGCACAAGCCTGTCCAATACGCGGTTGACCGCCAGTTCGCCCAGCATGATCACTTGCTGTATCCCCAACAGGGAGCTGCGCTGCGGTCCATCGATAAATCCGGCGAGGTCGCTGGCCATGATGCTCGCCGAGGCCAGTGATTCGCAGGCATGGACCAACAGGGTTTCGTTATCCGCAGCCGGGTCGACGAGGAAAAGCGTGCTGGGTTTGCGCGGTGCGGCAGGGTCTTTGATGAGGCGGGGGTTGAGGTAGTAATCGATGGCGCGGTCGGCGGCTTCCTTGAGCTTTTGCGCTTCGAGGAGCGGATCGGCAACGGGTGGATCGGGCGTTATCTTTTTCACGGGCTCAGTCTCCTGATGGAGTAGGGCCGCAACCCGTTCGCGACTAAACGAAAGGGAGGCAGCTGCACGCAGGTTAGTCGACCGATGAGCCACGAAATCGGCGCGCCCGGAGGCGCCCTGCGCACAGCCACCATCAAGTGCAGGTATGCAATACCTGGCTGACAGAGACCTGTGCGGCGTGGACAAGCGGGCGACTAAACCCGACCACTGATGAGCAGTGGCAGGCAAACGATAGAACCCGCGCCCCAGGCGCACAAGCCGGCGGATTCTGGCGTAGCCGTAGGCAATGGCGCAAGGATTTGTGGGCTGTTGCTAGGTAACGGGGCGTGTGTTTAAACGGCTGGTTTAAGCGGTGCGATAACTCGGTTGAATAGCCCGAACCATTTCACGAAGAGGGTGTGTCAGTTGAAAGACTCCCGACTGACACGCCGCCGCTTCTCACAACTGATAACTGAAACTGATGCTGTACCGCGGCTTGCGATTGAACGTGTCCAGCGCTTCATCGGACATGGCCTTCGCCACTTCCAGGGCCACGTTGTAATACCTGGCATCACCAAAGCGCAGCCCGAGGGCAGTCGATGACAGGTTGTTGGCCTGCACCGGCAGTTGGTTGAACCAGCTGCGCGAGCGGTCGAGCACTACGTAGGGTTGCAGGATGCGCACCCAGTTGCCGTCGCGGTTGTAGCTGTAGTTGACCTCGTAGGCCACGCCCCAACCTTTGTCGCCCGAGGCCTGATCGTCGGGGTAGCCGCGGCCGAAATTCTGCCCGCCGAACACCGCGCGTTCGCTGTCGGGCAAGGTGTCGTCGCTCCAGTACAACGCGGCCGAGAGCACGCCTTGCCAGTTGTCGAGAAACTTGTCGCTCTGCACGCCGGACAGGCGCACGCGGAAGAAATCCAAGTCGATGTCGTCGTAGTTGGTGTGCGCGCCGAGGCTGTCGAAGCCCTGGTAAACGCCGGCGCTGAGGATGCGCAGTTGGCGGGCGTCGGCTTTGCGCCAGTCGCCTTCGAAGGCGAGGGCGCGGACGTCGGTGCGCAGTTCGGTGCTGAAGGGAAAGTTGATGCCGTCGTAGCGTGTCTTGTCGTCGACCGCATACAGGCGCGAGCCGGCGGTCAGCAGTTCGTTGGCGGAGGCGATCAGGGGCGTGCTGAAGCCGATCGAATAGCGATCGTTCTCGCGATGGGTACTCAGGCGTCCGCCACCGCCCACCAGCACTTCGGTGTTCGGGTCGGCGCGGTAACGCGAGGCCGAAACGTTGAGTTGCGTGCCCTCGGTGTCGAGGAACTGACTGTAGTCGAGACGGTAGTAATGTTCTTTGTCGTCGCCCGGCGGGAACAGGCCGCTGAGGCTCAACTGTTCGCCCATCGAGGTTTGCGAATTGCTGCTGACACCGAGCAACGCCTGCGGGCCGTTGCGGTTGTCTTCGGTGGTGCTCAGGGTACTGGTGAACGGTTTGCGACTGGCCTGGGCAACCAGAGTGGTCGCGCCATCGGTGGTGCCCGGTGGCGGCACCTGCGCCTGAATGGTCACCCCGGGAATGCGGCTCATCAGCGTGGTGTAGCGCTCGAAGGTCTTGCGCGTCAGTGGGCGTTCGGCCTGGATTTTCGCGGCGAGTTTGTCGAGCAGGCCTTTGACCCGGCCGATGTCGCCCTGCATCTGGATATCGCGCACGTAGCCCTCGACCAGCACCACCCGGGCCACGCCGTCATCGAAGTTCTGTTGCGGCAGAAACGCGTAGGACAACAGGTAGCCGTCCTGCTGATAACGGCGGGTGATGTTGCGCGTCGCTTCGATCAGTTCGGCCAGGCTGGCCTGGCGGCCGATCAGAGGCTTGTAGATTTGCGCAAGTTCGTTGAGCGGGTAGATCGTGCCGCCTTCAATCTGCACGGTCTTGAGGTTGATCCTGGTTTCCATCAGCAGTGGCTGTGCGGCGGTCGCGCCCGGGTCGGGCACTTGCAGCGGTGCCGCGCTCGGGCGATAGGCGTCGGCGGGCAGGTTGGGTACGGGCAGGTTGCGCGTGGTTTCGTTACTGTTGAGAAAGCTGGGCAAGGTGTCGGCGAGGGCAACGGAACTGAGGCTCAGGCACAGCAGGGATGCCAGGACGCGCATAGGACACTCCATGGTCAGGACCACAGCACGAGGCTGATTTTTCCTAAGAAAAAGCGGAAGACTCGTGGGAATCTTCCGCCCTCAACCAAGCGTAGGCGCTGTAGGTAAGGCCGTCGAATCGGCCAGGTGCAATTCAGCGTTGAGTGCCGCTCAACGCACCGGTCAGGCCGCCGAGTACACCGCCCAGACCACCGGTTGCGGTGCCGCCGCCGGTAGCAGTGCCACCGTTGACCAGACCACCCACTGCCGCCACCGTGCCGCCGACGTTGCTGACCAGACCGCCGACCGCTGTGGTGACCGGGTTGTTGGTTGCGGCAATCGCCCCGCCGAGACTGCCGACGGCCGCGCCGACCTGGCTGGTGATACCGGCAACCGGAGTGCCGAGACCGGTAGCGGCGCCGACCTGTTGAGTCACAGTGGTGACGGCGCTGGTGACCGGATTGAGGCCTGCACCGACTGCGGCGCCGACGCTGGCCAGCGGCGAAGTGGTTGCCGTGATCGGCGTGCCCGAGCCGCCGAGTACGGTGTTAAGCGAAGCAATCGTGTTGCCCAGCCCGCCAGCGGTGACACCGCCGGCACTGACCACGCCGCTGGTGCTGCCGGCATTCAGACCGCTGCCGACGTTGACCACGGCGCCACCGACGGTTTGCAGCAGGCCGGTGCCGCCAAGCCCGCCGCCGATCCCGCCAGTACCCGAGCCAGTGCCATTGGACACCAGACCGCCCGCTTTGCCGACCGCCGTGCCAGTGTTGCTCAGGGCGCCGCCGAGGGTGTTGGTCAGGGCATTGCCGTTGCCGGCATCGGTGAGCTTGCCGCCGAGGCTGTTCACAGTGCCACCGACTGTCGCAATTGCCCCTTTGAGCGGATCACCCAGGCCGGTGGCAACGCCGAGTTTGTCGGTGGTGCTTTCAACCATGGCGATCACCGGCACCAGGCCGCTGCCGAGCTTGTTGGTCAACTGGCTGGTCGGTCCGCTGGTCAGTGAGGTGTTGAGGGTGTCGCCGAGCATGGTGACTTTTTCGCCGATGTCATCGACCAGCGGCGCCACCCGGGTGACTACACCGCCAACGACGGGAACGCTACGGGTCGCAGTGTTCAGTTTGACGCTGAGGTCCGACACGCCGTCGCCAACATCGGAAACCACACCGCCAGCCGAGGCCACGGTGGTGGTCAGGCCGTTGGGGTCAGTGGCCAGTTTGCCGATGCCGTCAGTGACGCCATCGCCCAAGGTACTGACCACATTGCCGGTGGTGTTGGCCAGGCTTTGCACGATGCCGCCAGCGACCGGAACAGTGCTCAGCGAATCGCCGATCTGGCCGACGCCATCGCCGACACCGCTGACGGTTTTGCCGACGTCCTGAACAAGTGTTGTGGTTACCAGCGAAGGTGCAGCGGGATTGGTCGGGTTGGTGGGGTCGGTCGGGTCGGTCGGGTTGGTTGGATTGCTCGGATCGGTGCCGCCGCCTGTTCCGCCAGTGCCGCCGGTTCCACCAGTGCCTGCGGTATCGCCGCCGGTGCCACCAGTGCCGCCAGTGCCGGCCGTATCGCCGCCGGTTCCGCCATCCGCGCCACCCGCGCCACCGCTGCCATCGGTGCCCGCTGTGCCGTCCGCCGTCGAGCTGCCCGAGCTGCTGCGATGTCCGCCACCACCGCTGCTGCAGCCGACGAGCCCTACAGAAAGAATCAGTGCCAGCGCGATTGCCGATTTGGACCACATCACTTGAGTTTTCATGATTGAGATTCCTGCACCTGTCACAACGTTACGTTGCCTTCGATGGCCCGCCGATCTGTCGTCGTCGATGCCTCGTCCGTGGCTGTAATCTCAGTCGAGGGCAGGTTTTTCACCATTCTCAAGTTGGTATTAACCCGTTTTTATAGCGGGCTCGGCGCTATGCCGAAGGACTAATACCCAGGTGATAAACGCGCAAAAAAAAGCCTTGAAATTCAAGGCTCGGTTTTTTATGAACGCGCCGGCAGGGCGGGGGAAAACGTAAGTGATATACACACAATTGACGGGTTCTCCCCGCGCCGCGGATCAAGCAATCGGTTGCCATTGAGCGACCATATGTTCCAGGTCGCCGGCGCCGACCAGGCGCAATTCACCGCTGGAGCCCGCCGCACTCGCCAGCAATGTCACGTCACTGGGCAGGCGCACCGGTTTGCGAAAATGCACGGCGACTTCCAGATTGGCTTTGGGCAGGTGATCGGAAAGTGCCGCCAGCGTGCGCGCCTTGTTCCACAAACCATGGGCGATCGCCGTGGGAAAACCGAACAGTTTTGCACTCGCCGCACTCAGGTGAATCGGGTTGTAGTCGCCGGAAACTTTCGCATACTGGCGACCGATATCGGCCGGCGCCGTCCAGCGCGCCACTTCCAGCAAATCCCGAGACGGCTGCCAGTCCTCAGCCAGCGCCTCGCCCTCGAGTTTCACGCCGCGACAGAGCATGCGGCTTTCGGCTTCCCACAACGGCCCGAGTTGATCGTCCAGGGTGGTGAGCAGATCGAATGTCGCGCCTTTGGCATGTGGCTGCAGGTTGTGCACCCGCACGCTGACTTGCGCGCGACTGATCGCGCCCATTGGCCGCAGCACACGGATGCGGTTGCTCAGGTGAATCAGCCCCAGCAGCGGGAAAGGAAAATCCCTGGCCGTGAGCAATTGCATCTGCAAGGCGAAGGCGAGGATGTGTGGATAGGTCGGCGGCAGCAGGCCGTCATCGACGAACCCGCAGACCTTGCGATAAGCCGCCAGCCGCTTGCCGTCGATATCGACCCAGCAGCGCAGGCCGCTGTCCGGCAGTTGCGTGCCGGTGATTTTGCGTCGCGTCGCTGCGCGCGAATAAAGCCCCGGCAGACTCGGTTCACGATCCAGCGTGTGCCATTCGATGCTCATGCTCATGCCCCCAGAACGCTTTGCCCACAGACTCGTAGCGCTTGGCCGGTGAACGCACCTGTACCCGGTTGCGCCAGCCACGCTACAGCTTCGGCGACGTCTTGCGGCAAACCGCCCTGGCCCAGCGAACTCATGCGGCGCCCGGCCTCGCGCAGGCCGAATGGAATGTGCGCAGTCATTTGCGTCTCGATAAAACCCGGGGCAACAGCGTTGATGCTGATGCCGCGTTCGAGCAGTGTCGGCGCCCAGGCTTGCGCCAGACCGATCAGGCCGGCCTTGCTCGCCGCGTAGTTGGTCTGCCCGCGATTGCCGGCGATGCCGCTGATCGAGGCGAGCAGAACCACCCGTGCGTTGTCGCGCAGGGTGCCGCTGTCGAGCAGGGCTTTGGTCAGCACTTGCGGCGCATTCAGGTTGACGGCCAGCACCGCGTCCCAGAACTCCGGGGTCATGTTGGCCAGGGTTTTGTCGCGCGTAATGCCGGCGTTGTGCACCAGGATGTCGAGGCCCTCGGGCAGGTGTTCGATCAATTGCGCGGCGGCGTCATCGGCGCAGATATCAAGAGTGATTGCGCGGCCACCGAGGCGGGCGGCGAGGGCTTCGAGGTCGGTTTTGGCCGGTGGCACATCGAGCAGAATCACCTCGGCGCCGTCACGGGCCAGGGTTTCGGCGATCGACGCGCCAATGCCGCGTGCAGCACCGGTGACCAACGCCTTGCGCCCGGCCAGCGGTCGGGTCCAGTCGGTGACTGGGGTGGCGCACGCGGTCAGGCGAATCACCTGGCCGGAAACGAAAGCACTTTTCGGCGAGAGGAAGAATCGCAGCGGGCCTTCCAGTTGATCTTCGGCACCGTCGCCGACGTAAATCAGCTGCAACGTGCCTCCGCTGCGCAGCTCCTTGGCCAGTGAACGCGAGAATCCTTCAAGCGCCCGTTGTGCACTGCAAGCGAACGGATCGCTCAGGGTCTCCGGCGCGCGACCGAGGATCACCAGGTGCGCGCTGTGGTCGAGATTCTTCATCAATGGCTGGAAAAATTCGCGCAGTTGTTTGAGCTGGTCGGTGTGCTGCAGTTCGCTGGCGTCGAACACCACCGCTTTGAGTTTCGGCCCGTGGCCGGGGATCCACGCGGTGGCCAGCGAGGGCTCGGTGCCGTAGCTGTAGATCGCATCGGTCAAGCGGTTGGCAAACACGCCGATCCGTTCGGCCAGCGGCCCGCCACCGATCAGCAAGGCGCCCTCGATCGGCCGCAGACGCCCGGCTTGCCAGCGTTCCAGCCGCACCGGCGACGGCAGGCCCAAGGCCCCGACCAGACGATGGCCGAAGGATGAGGTGGCGAAGTCGATATAGCGGTCAGACATGGAACGCTCTCCAGAAGTTGGGGTTCAAAGTGTGGGATGCCTGCGGCAATCAATCGTTCGATCGGTGCAATAAGGCCTACGCTGGTTTAGCAGAGTAGACCACTGACCCTGTGGTAGCGGGCTTGCCCGCGAGGGCGGAGTGTCAGCCGCTGAAGGGTTGGGAATGCCGCCCCCATCGCTGGCAAGCCAGCTCCCACAGGGTTCCATGTGAATCCGCAAAGTCCACAGGAGTTATTCATGACCCAGCTGCGCCGCGTCGCGATCATTGGCGGTAACCGTATCCCCTTCGCCCGCTCCAACGGACCGTACGCCACGGCCAGCAATCAGGCGATGCTCACCGCCGCCCTCGAAGGCCTGATCGAACGCTACAACCTGCACGGCCAGCGCATCGGCGAGGTGGTGGCGGGCGCGGTGCTTAAATTGTCACGGGATATGAACCTGACCCGCGAATGCGTGCTCGGCTCGCGCTTGTCTCCTGCGACACCGGCCTACGACATTCAGCAAGCCTGCGGCACCGGTCTGGAAGCGGCATTGCTGGTGGCCAACAAGATTGCCCTCGGTCAGATCGACTGCGGCATCGCTGGCGGTGTCGACACCACCTCGGACGCGCCGATCAGCGTCAGCGAAGGCCTGCGCAGGGTTCTTCTGCAGGCCAACCGCGCCAAGAGCACCGGCGACAAACTGAAAACCCTTCTGCAGTTGCGGCCCCAGCATTTGATCCCCGAATTCCCGCGCAACGGCGAGCCGCGCACTGGCCTGTCGATGGGCGAGCACTGTGAATTGATGGCGCAGACCTGGAATATTCCCCGCGAAGCACAGGATCAACTCGCCCTCGAAAGTCACCATAAACTTGCCGCTTCCTACAGCGAAGGCTGGCACAACGATCTGATGACGCCATTCCTCGGCCTGACCCGCGACAACAACCTGCGCCCGGACCTGACCCTGGAAAAACTCGCCACGCTGAAACCGGCGTTCGAAAAAAGCGCCAGGGGCACCCTGACGGCAGGCAACTCCACGCCGCTCACCGATGGTGCTTCGCTGGTCTTGCTCGGCAGTGAAGAATGGGCCAAAGAGCGCGGCTTGCCGATCCTTGCCTACTTGCGCGACGGCGAAGCGGCGGCGGTGGATTTCGTCAATGGCACCGAGGGCCTGCTGATGGCCCCGGTGTATGCCGTGCCACGCTTGCTGGCGCGCAATGGGCTGACGTTGCAGGATTTCGATTACTACGAAATTCACGAAGCGTTCGCCGCGCAGGTACTGTGCACGCTCAAGGCCTGGGAAGATGCGGAGTATTGCAAGACTCGACTGGGGCTGGACGCGCCGCTGGGTTCGATAGACCGCAGCCGGCTCAACGTCAAGGGCAGTTCGCTGGCGGCGGGGCATCCATTTGCTGCGACGGGCGGGCGAATTGTGGCGAATCTGGCCAAGCTGCTGGAGGCGGCGGGCCGGGGGCGAGGGTTGATCTCGATTTGCGCGGCGGGCGGGCAGGGCGTCACCGTCATCATCGAACGCTGAGCCGTATTCCAATGTGGAGGCGAGCTTGCCCCCACAAGATCCTCGATGCATGTGCATGTCAGATTCTGTCGCAAATGCCCTTGCCGGCTGGTACCGATCAATGCCACGGTCTCGGCTATGATTCCCAGCGGTCGCTGCGGTTTGACCGCGATTTAACCGGCACAGTGTGTGCATCCTCAAGGTTCACAGGTCGGCAACCCCTCCCCGTCGGGCGAGGATTGCCGTATAACGAGTGACATTCGCGTGTTTGGTAATAAAGGACCCACAATAAAAGCTGATGAAGACTCCAAAACGCATTGAACCCCTGATC
>Ga0308159_1003151_pt1 | contig 17318 bp, 19 predicted proteins | sample PhyCR1_FD_201040 | JGI IMG/M metagenome (GOLD analysis project Ga0308159, IMG submission 201040) | Phyllosphere microbial communities from UC Gill Tract Community Farm, Albany, California, United States - DLSLC.R1 | ecosystem: Host-associated > Plants > Phyllosphere > Unclassified | place: USA... | reverse complement strand
CTGGATGCCGGGCTACAGTAGTTTTGGATGTTTTTAATATGTGGAGAAAAGATGGACTTTCAAGCGTCGAAACCACCGGAACAAGCAAAAATGATGCCTTTGGCGCTGTTCCCCCTTCGACGCCGGTCCGCTTACTTTCCCTGGGCCACCGTCACCAGCGCGGGGCGCAACAGACGGTCGGAAATCATATAGCCTTTTTGCAGCACGGCCACGACGGTGTTGGCTTCCTGCTCGGCCGGCACGGCCGAGACGGCCTGGTGCTTCATCGGGTCCAGCTTGTCGCCGGTTTGCGGGCTGACTTCCTGCAGCTTGTTCTTGTCGAAGGCCGAGGTCAGTTGCTTCAAGGTCATGTCCACGCCTTCCTTCAGGGATTCCAGCGAGGCGTTTTCGATCTTCAGGGCCATTTCCAGGCTGTCCTTGACGGCCAGCAGGGATTCGGCAAAACCTTCGATGGCGAACTTGTGGGCCTTGGCGATGTCTTCCTGAGCGCGGCGGCGGATGTTCTCGCCTTCGGCACGGGCTCGCAGGAAGGCGTCCTGCATCTCGGCAGCACGGGCTTCTGCGGCGGCCAGCTTGTCTTCCAGGGTGGGCTCGGCCGGAGCAGCCTGCTCGGTGGCATTGGCGGCAGCGGCGGCATCCTGCGACTGGGGATCTTGCTGGGCGGTTTGGGCTTCCTGTTTTTCCATGTCTTGCATTCCTGAATTACCTCCAACGAATCGATTGGTGACGTGCATCCGGCAAATTGCGTGCAGTATCGCCGGCGCAAGATGCGGCTCAAGTAAGGCATATCCCTGCATTTTCAAGGGCTATTTAGCCTTTTTTGAGTGGTTTTTTGCCTGATTCTGCCGTTACCGCGTGAAATCCCGAACGTTGGACAGCGCTTTGGACAGTGTTTACCAGGCTGGCCTTCACGTTCACTCGATGCCGGCCTAATATGAATTTAGCCCAATAGCGGGCTGCCCTCGGACTTATCGTATCAACAAGGTGACATCATGAAACCGCCACTGATAGCGGCCACCATCCTCATCGCCGCCTACAGCCTCTTGGCCACCGCCTGGATCAGCTATACCCATCTGGTCGGCGAATTCACGCTCTGAGACTGCCTCTGGGCTGACATCCTGCTTCTGCCGTCGCAACCGCTGGCAAGCCGTGGCGACCTGCGGAACGGCTGCTTTGTTCTTCTATAGAGCAAGCCATCGCGCGGCAAAGAGTTGCACAATAAACAACAACGATGCATCCCGTCCGTATTCTAGCAGGCTGCACGCGGCATTCCGTCGATTCCGGGCAACTTGTTGTTGCCCCATGGCAATGTATTATTGGGAGGCCCCCAGGGCCTTGGCACGTTCGGCGGAAATGAGCGCTTGCCGGGCGGCCTCGTCGCGGGCCGCCACGTTGCTCATGGTGGGCCAGCCGGCCAGGTGCTGCTCGACGATCTCCACCATGCCACCGATCCAGGCTGGGGCTTCATTCAGACATGGAATAAAGTGAAACTCCTTGCCACCAGCCTGCAGGAAGTCATGCTTGACCTCCATGGCGATTTCTTCCAGCGTTTCCAGGCAGTCACTGGTGAAACCGGGGCACATCACATCGACCCGGCGCACGCCCTGGCGCCCCAGTTCCTGCAGGGTCGGGGCGGTATAGGGTTGTAGCCATTCCGCCTTGCCAAAGCGCGACTGGAAGGTGACCAGATATTCTCCTTCGGACAAACCCAGCGACTGCGCCAGCAGGCGCGCCGTCTTGTAGCACTCGCAATGATAGGGATCGCCCAGCAGCAGCGTGCGCTTGGGAACACCGTGGAAACTCATGACCAGCTTGTCGGGGCGCCCATTGAGCTCCCAATGATCCAGCACCGACTGGCGCAGGGCCTGGATGTAGCCGTCCTGGTCATGATAATTGCGGATCAGGCGCAGCTCGGGGATATTGCGCACCTGGCGGTAGTGCTCGAACACGGCATCGAAGATGGAGGCCGTCGTAGTGCCGGAATATTGCGGATAGGCCGGCAGTACCAGGATGCGGGTGCAGCCCTGCTCCTTCAGCTGGTCCAGCACCTGCGGCAGCGAGGGTGTGCCGTAGCGCATCGCATACGTCACCTGCAATTGATGATGGCCGCGCGCAGCCAGCTGCACGCCCAGTGCGGCCGCCTGGCGCTGCGTATGCACGCGCAGCGGCGAGCCCTCCTCGGACCAGATGCTGGCGTACTTGGCGGCGGATTTGGAAGAACGGAACGGCAGGATGATGCCATTGAGGATGAACCACCAGACCGCCCGCGGGATTTCCACCACGCGCGGGTCTGACAGGAACTGCCTGAGGTAGCGGCGCAGTGAGGGGGCATCGGGAGCGTCAGGGGTGCCGAGGTTGACCAGCACCACCGCAGTGGAGGCCGGACTGCCGTGGGTGTAGGGAGGTTCTTTGCGGAAGGCCATGGTCGCTTGATTGGATGTTCTTGTTGTGATCGTGGACGATCAGGGATCTGGGATCAGGAGGCCAGCAGTTCGCGTGCATGCTTGCGCGTGGTGGCGGTGATTTCCAGGCCACCCAGCATGCGGGCGATTTCCTCGACACGGGCCTTGGCATCCAGGCCGTCGATGTCGGACAGGGTCTTGCCACCCTCGCTGCGTTTCTTGACCTGGTAATGCTGGTTGGCCTGGCTGGCGACCTGCGGCAGATGGGTCACGCACAGTACCTGGCGTTCCTGTCCCAGGCGCTTGAGCAAGCGTCCCACCACTTCGGCCACGGCGCCGCCGATGCCGCTGTCGACTTCGTCGAAGATCAGGGTCGGCACGGTCGTGGCCGCCGAAGCGATCACCGAGATGGCCAGCGAAATACGCGCCAGCTCACCGCCCGAAGCCACCTTCGCCAGCGCACGCGGTGCCACCCCGGCGTGACCGGCGACCAAAAACTCCACCTGTTCCAGGCCGTACGCGGCGGGCTCGCCGACGTTGAGCGCGATCTCGAAACGACCGCTGGCCATCGACAGGTCCTGCATGGCTGCCGTGACGGCCTCACCCAGTGCAGTTGCCGCCTTGGCCCGGGCCTTGGACAATTTCTGCGCCTGAGACAGGTAGGCGGCCTGCAGCTTGTCTTCCTGGGCGCGCAGGGCGTCGAGGTCGCTGGCGTCGGCCAGCTGCTTCAATTGTTCGGACAGCTTGCGATATTCCTCGGGCAGTTCATCGGGCTGCACGTGGAATTTGCGGGCACTTGAATGAATCGCCTCCAGGCGCTCTTCCACTTCCTGCAGACGCGCCGGATCGAGTTCCACCCGCCCCAGGTAATCATTGAGCGCATACACGGCTTCCTGCAGCTGGATCTGGGCCGGCTCCAGGGCGTCAAGCACGGGCTTGAGGGCGGTATCGACATCCACCAGCTTGCCCAGCTTCTGCGTGATCGAGGACAGTTGCGAGAGGATCGGCGACTCCGATTCGGAGATCACGCCCAGCGCTTCCTGCGCACCGCCGATCAGCGCTGCCGCATGCGAGAGGCGGCTATGCTCGGTGCTGATCTCGGCCCATTCACCGGGCTTGACGGACAGTTTCTGCAGCTCCGCCACCTGCCACTCCAGGCGCTCGCGCTCCAGCAGCACATTGCGGGCATCCTGCTCGAACTGCTCGCGTTGGCGCGCCAGGGCGCGCCAGGTGCGATAGGCGGCGGCGACTTCACCTGCCTGGTCGAGCAGGCCGGCCTGGCTATCCAGCAGCTGGCGCTGGGCATCGGCCTTCATCAGCGACTGGTGCGCATGCTGGCCGTGGATGTCGACCAGCATCTCGCCGACCTCACGCAATTGCCCGGCGGTGGCCGCGCTGCCATTGATGTAGGCCTTGCTGCGACCGGCATTGTCGATCACCCGACGCAGCAGCACGCCGCCATGTTCGTCGGCGAACTCATGCTCTTCCAGCCAGGCCTGGACCTCGGGCGTAGCGGTGAAATCGGCGCTGACATCGGCCTTGGCCGCGCCCTCGCGCACCACGCTGGGATCGCCGCGCCCGCCCAGGGCCAGCGCCAGGGCATCGATCAGGATGGATTTGCCGGCGCCGGTTTCGCCGGTGAAGACGGAAAATCCGCGCGCAAATTCGAGCTCGATGGCATCGACAATCACGAAGTCGCGGATCGTTAAGGTACGCAGCATGGTGGTCTCGCATCGGGTTAGACGGACAGGCCTGAAGAATGGCGCAAGCCGGCATGCGCCGGCCGCGCTTATTGTAATCGGCCTTCTATCGAGGGGTATTCATTCCAGTGCAGCTTCTCGCGCAGGGTGTCGAAATAGCTCCAGCCCTGGGGATGCAGGAAGGTGATCTTGTGTGCCGAACGGCGGATCACGATGCGGTCGCCATGCAGCACGCTGGTGAGCGACTGCATGTCGAAGTTGGCGCTGACCTCGCGCCCGGAAACCACCTGGATCACGATCTCGCAGGAATCCGACAGCGTGATCGGACGATTGGACAGCGAATGCGGCGAGATCGGCACCATCACGATGCCATGCAGGCTGGGGTGCAGGATGGGGCCGCCGGCCGAGAGCGCATAGGCGGTGGAGCCGGTCGGGGTGGCCACGATCAGGCCGTCGGAGCGCTGGTTGTACATGAAGCGGCCATCGACCTCGACCCGCAGCTCGACCATGCCGGAGGTGGAACCCCGCGCCACCACCACATCGTTCAGGGCCAGGGCGCGGAAGATCTCGCCGCCCTCGCGATAGACCCGCGCTTCCAGCAGCGAACGCGACTCGGCTTCGACATTGCCGTCCAGCATTTCGGCCAGAGCCGGTATCATGCGGTCTTGCGCGATGTCGGTGATAAAGCCCAGGCGTCCCTGGTTGATGCCGATCAGCGGTACGTTGTACGGTGCCAGCTGGCGCGCGATGCCCAGCATGGTACCGTCGCCGCCGACCACGATGGCCACGTCCGCGTGATGACCGATCTGCTCGGGAGTCATGCTGTCATAGCCTTGCAGGGCGATGTTCTCGGCGGTTTCGGTCTCGAAGACCACGGTGTGGCCGTGCGACTCCAGGAACACGGCGATGTCCGACAAGATCTGCGCGATGCCGACGGCCTGGTACTTGCCGACGATGGCGACGGTTTTGGGTACGGCTGCCTGAACGGGTAATTTGATGGGCCACATGCTGCGGATTAGACCATAATTTGAGATGACATTGTAATGAAACCAAGCGCTTCCACCCTGCCTCCCCCGCCCATCGAAGCGGTCCTGTTCGACCTCGACGACACCCTCTGGGCCATCGAACCGGTGCTGGTGCGCGCCGAAGGCCTGCTCTACGACTGGCTGCGCCAGCACGCACCGGCCGTGGCCGCCACGCATACCGTGGCCAGCCTGCGCGAACGCCGCATGGCCCTGATGCAGACCGATCCGGTCTACCGCATCGACCTCTGGAGGTTGCGCCATACCGCCTTGACCGAGGTCTTCCGCGAACATGACGTGGACCTGGCCCTGGTCGATCCCGCCATGGCCCTGTTCTCCGAAGCACGCAGCACGGTCGCGCTGTTCGACGATGTGGAACCGGCACTGCTGCGCCTGAAAGACAAACTGACGCTGGGCTCGGTCTCCAATGGCTTCGCCGACCTCGAACGCATCGGCCTGGCCGGGCACTTCGGCGTCTCCATCGCAGCCCACCGCTTTGGTCGGGCCAAGCCCGATCCGGCGATCTTCCACGCCGCCTGCGAAGCGCTGCAGGTCGCGCCGGGCGCCACGGTCTATGTCGGCGACGATCCCCTGCTGGATGTGCAGGGTGCGCAACAGGCCGGCCTGCGCGCGGTGTGGATGAACCGCTTTGCGCGAACGCTGCCCGATGGCATCAGCCCCGATGCCATCTGTCGCGATCTGCACGAGCTACACGACTGGCTGGCGGCTCAGGCCTGAAGTGCCGGCTGGCGCCAATTCACATCCGCCCTCACGTAGCTGTCACTCTTTGCATCATAAGCCGCTAGAATATGCACCATGCAACTCGATAACCGCGCCCGCACACTCCTGAAGGCACTGGTCGAACGGTACATCGCCGACGGCCAGCCGGTGGGCTCGCGCGCCCTGTCGAAACTGTCCGGCCTGGAACTGTCACCAGCGACCATCCGCAACATCATGGCCGACCTGGAAGAGATGGGCTTCGTCGCCAGCCCGCACACCTCGGCCGGACGGGTGCCGACCCCGCGCGGCTACCGCATGTTCGTCGATACCCTCCTGACAGTCGAGGCGATCGACGAAAGCGCCCTGGAAGGCCGCTTGCAGGCTCGCCTGCAGCACAACACCTCGCCGCAGAAGATCATCACCAACGCAGCCCAGGTGCTGTCGTCGCTGTCGCAGTTTGCCGGCGTCGTGATGACGCCCAAGCGCGAATCGGCGTTCCAGCAGATCGAATTCCTGCGGCTGTCGGAAAAGCGCATCCTGCTGGTGATCGTGGACCAGGGTGGCGATGTGCAGAACCGCATGCTGCTCACCGAGGTCGATTACACCCCCAGCCAGCTGGTCCAGGCCGCCAACTACATCAACCAGCATTACGCCGGCCAGTCCTTCGACCAGGTGCGGCTGCGCCTGCAGGGCGAGCTGCGCCAGTTGCGCGACGACATGACCGTGCTCATGCAGGCCGCCGTGGAAGCCGGCAGCGACGCCATGAGCGAGGAGGCCGACAACAACGTGGTCATCTCCGGCGAGCGTAACCTGCTGTCGGTGAGCGACCTGTCCTCCAACATGAATTCCCTGCGCCGCCTGTTCGACATGTTCGAGCAGAAGACCGGCCTGCTGCAGTTGCTGGATGTGTCCAGCAAGGCCACGGGCGTGCAGATCTTCATCGGCGGCGAATCGCAACTGGTACCGATGGACGACATGAGCATCGTCACCGCCCCCTACGAAGTCAACGGACGCATCGTCGGCACCCTGGGCGTGATCGGCCCCACCCGCATGGCCTACGAACGGGTCATCCCCATCGTCGACATCACCGCCAAGCTGCTCTCCAGCGCGCTAAGCCAGCACTGAAGACGGATACGGCTTCCGCCGGCGGAGCCAACGAAAAAAGCCACGTGGAACATCACGTGGCTTTTTCATTGTCTTTGCAAAGGATTGCCTGCGTAAATATCCGCAAGCAAGGCCCCTGGTTTATTTCTTCAGCTTCTTGCAGTTCTTGCAATGTCCGTACAATGCCAGGGCGTGGTCGGCGATTTCGAAACCGTGTTCCTGGGCGATCTTGATCTGGCGCTTCTCGATCTCGGCATCGAAGAATTCCTCGACCTTGCCGCAGTCCAGGCAGACCAGGTGGTCATGGTGCGAACCTTCGTTCAGTTCGAAGACCGCCTTGCCGGTCTCGAAGTGGTTGCGCTGGAGCAGGCCTGCCTGCTCGAACTGCGTCAGCACGCGGTAGACGGTGGCCAGGCCCACGTCAAGATTGTCGGAGAGCAACTGTTTGTAGACGTCTTCGGCGCTCAGGTGGCGCACGGAGGTGTTCTGGAAGATTTCCAGGATCTTCAGGCGTGGCAGGGTGGCCTTCAGGCCGCTGGCCTTCAGTTCGGATGGATTGTTCGGCATGGTAGAGTGGGTTCCCGGTTTTTACTGGTCTCAAACAGGCGCGCTGGTCCGCTGGGAGGGCCTGGGGACCGCTCCGGCCGGGCTGGTGGGGCAGCCTTTTGCGTCCGGAACGCACTCATGCCTATTTAAGAAGTAAGTTCTAGCTTATCATATAGCGCTTTAGGCTCATGGCTCAACCCGGTTGAAAACTTTATGCGCATGCTTTCCCGAATGAAGTCCCGTCATCAAACCGCCGCAATCGGCGTCGTCGCGGTCCTGGCCCTGCTGGCGGGCTGTTCCTCGACCAAGTCGCCCGAGCAGGCGGCCCCGACCGACACCTCGGGCGTGAAGGTAACCGGCAAGAGCAACAGCCTGTTCGGCTTCCTCAAGCCCTACCGCATCGACATCCAGCAAGGCAATTTCGTCTCCAAGGAAATGGTGGCCCAGCTGCGCCCCGGCCTGACCCGCGACCAGGTGCGCTTCGTGCTGGGCACCCCGCTGCTGACCGACATGTTCCACGCCAATCGCTGGGATTACGATTTCCGCCTGGCCAAGGGCAATGGCGAAATCATGACCAGCCGGGTCTCGGTCTTCTTCAAGGATGACCTGCTGGATCACGTCGAAGGCGGCGAGAACCTGCCCACCGAGAGCGAATACCTGACCCTGATCACCGACTCCAAGGTCGGCGCCAAGGCCAGTTTCGGCGCCGACAAGGACAAGGCCGACAGCGAAGTCAAGCCGGCCTCTCCCGTGGCGCCCTCCTCGGCCACTGGCAAGTAAGCAATACCCGTCTCCCGTCATCCGTCATTCCGAGTTTCCCATGACAGTATTGAATATCGCAGTCGCCGGCGCCTCCGGGCGCATGGGCCGCATGCTGATCGAAGCCATCCTCAACGCCGACGACCTCAAGCTCTCCGGCGCCCTTGACACCCCCAGCGCACCGGCCATCGGCACCGATGCCGGCCTGTTCCTGGGCAAGACCACCGGCGTACTCACCGAATCCGACCTGGCCCGTGGCCTGGCCGGTGCCGACGTGCTGATCGATTTCACCCGTCCTGAAGGCACGCTGAAGCACCTGGAGTTCTGCGCTGCGCATGGCGTGAAGGTCGTCATCGGCACCACCGGCTTCGAAGCCGAAGGCAAGGCCGCCATCGCCGAATTCGCCAGGAAGACCGCTGTCATGGCCGCCCCCAACATGAGCGTGGGCGTCAACGTGACCCTGAAGCTGCTGGAACTGGCCGCCAAGAACTTCTCGCACGGCTACGACATCGAGATCATCGAAGCGCACCATCGCCACAAGGTCGACGCCCCCTCCGGCACCGCCCTGAAGATGGGTGAAGTCATCGCCGACGCGCTGGGCAAGAATCTCGACGACGTGGCCGTCTATGCCCGCGAAGGCGTCACCGGCGAGCGCGATCCGTCCTCCATCGGTTTTGCCACCGTGCGCGGCGGCGACATCATCGGCGACCACACCGTGCTGTTCGCCGGCATCGGCGAACGTATCGAGATTTCGCACAAGTCGTCCAGCCGCGTCTCATACGCCATGGGCAGCCTGCGTGCCGCGCGCTTCCTGGCCGGCAAGCAGAGCGGTCTGTACGACATGCAGGACGTGCTGGGCTTCAAGTAAGCCTGGCCCGGAACCACAGGAAATGCCCGACGCTGCCGCGCCCCACCAGGTCCGGCAGCGAATTTTTTTGGGGCAGGCCGCTCCAAGCGACAGCCCCCCTTGATTGCTTCCGATTGACCCATTGCCGCGCTGGCGCGGCGCTTTCCCGAAAGAACGCAATATGGAACCGAACGTTGGATTTGCCCACTACTGGGCGCAAGGCGATGCCGTTTCCCACTCCGTCGCCTATCTGCTGCTGATCATGTCGATCGCCAGCTGGTACTACATCCTCTCCAAGGCCTGGGCCGCCTGGCGCATCCGCCGTGGCAGCAACGCGCTGGAACAGTTCTGGCAGGCTCCCACCCTGGCCGACGCCACCGGTGCCATGCAGCGCCTCGACAGCGAGCAGATCTACAGCCCCATGGCCGAGCGCGCCGCCGAAGCCGCCGACATCGGTACCCGCCAGCAAGGCACGCCCTCGCTGAATGCCGCCACCGACCCCGGCGAACTGATCACCCGCACCCTGCGACGCGAAATCAACCGCGTCTCGGCCCGGCTGGAACGCGGCCTGACCCTGCTGGCTTCGGTCGGCTCCACCGCGCCCTTCGTCGGCCTGTTCGGCACCGTCTGGGGCATCTATCACGCGCTGGTGGCGGTCTCGGCCAGCGGTACGGTACAGATCGACAAGGTCGCCGGCCCCGTCGGCGAGGCCCTGATCATGACTGCGCTGGGCCTGCTGGTGGCGATTCCGGCGGTGCTGGCCTACAACGCCTTCACCCGCATCAACCGCGTGGTGCTGGCCGAACTCGACGGCTTCGCCCACGACCTGCACGCCTATCTCACCACCGGCGAACGCGTCGGCGGCATGCGCAAGCCATGACACCCGGGAGCCCATCATGAGTTTCGGCGGATTCAACGACAACCAGAACTCGGCCCCGATGGCCGACATCAACGTCACCCCGATGGTGGACGTGATGCTGGTACTGCTGGTGATCTTCATCATCACCGCGCCCATGTTCACCCACGCCCTCAAGCTGGACCTGCCCACCGCGCAATCGGCGCCGGCCCCGGAAAAACCGGAGACCATCACCCTCGGCATCGACGCCGCCGGCAAGCTGTACTGGAACGACCAGCCGGTCAGCGAAGAGGAAATGGACAGTCGCCTGGCCGATGCCGCCGGCAAGAAGCCACAGCCCGAGCTGCAGCTGCGCGCCGACAAGTCGACCCGCTACCAGATCATCGCCGAGGTGATGTCGGCCGCGCAGTCTGCCGGCCTGACCAAGCTGGGCTTCGTCACCGACCCCAAGGCCGGCAGCAAGACGCAAGCCAAAGCCAACTGAAAGAGATAGCACATGGCCACCGTAACACTGGCGGGCGACCGCATCACCGACTGGGAGAGCTTCCACACCGAGAGTGCGCAAGCCTTCGGCTTTCCCGATTTCTATGGCCGCAACATGGATGCCTGGGTGGATTGCCTGTCCTACCTGCGCGATGACGAAGGCATGTGCAAGTTCAAGCTCAAGCCCAAGGAAGTGCTGGTCATCGAGATCAGCCACAGCGCCGAGTTGCATCAGCGCCTGCCGGACCTGGTCGAGGATGTGGAATTCTGCTGCACGGCCATCAACGACCGCTGCGAGGATTACGGCGAAGCGCCGGTGATCGAGCTGATCTGGAAGTAGATCGGCGCAGTTGACTTATCTTTCGTATCGCTGCGGCCGGATGAATTGATCTCTATTGCAGATCAATCCATCCGGCCCCCTCAATCACCTTCAACCACCTTCACTCGACTTCAATCGATCAGTTCATCGCCGTCATAGAACGGATACGGCCCATCGAACTCGCCGATGAATGCCGTATGGCTCACCAGGCTGCGCGCCTGCGCATCCCACCAATGCAACTGGAAGCCCGGCGGCTCCATCACGAAACAGGATGGCGCCTGCGGATCCAGGTCCAGTTGCACCTGATGTGACACCCCCGGACAGGTGGTGGCCACCGTGCCGGCAAAACGCCGCTGGATGGAGCGATGCAGGTGACCGCACAGGATGCGCTCCACCTGCGGGTGCTTCTTCACCACCGCTTCCAGCACCTGCGGATTGACCAGCCCCATGTCATCCATGTGTCCGATGCCGGTCGTAAACGGCGGGTGGTGCATGGCGATCACGGTGGGCCGCTCCGGCTGCTGCGCCAGCACCTCATCGAGCCACTGCATGCTCTGCGCCGACAACTCGCCACCGCTGGCGCGCGGGATCACCGTATCGAGCGCCACGATGCGCACCGGATAATCCTCGACCACATACTCGATGCGTTCACCGCCCTGCTGCAGGTAGGCGTGCTCGGGAAAGGCCGCGCGCAGCGCATTGCGCTCGTCGTGGTTGCCCGGCAGCAGGTAGTAGGGCATTGTCAGCGGTGCCAGCAGCTCGCGCAGGCAGGCATATTCGGACGGCTTGCCGAAGTCCACCAGGTCGCCTGTGATAACCAGCACATCCGGGCGCTGCTTCAGGCCGTTGACCTGCGCCACGCAACGGCGCAGGCTTTCGGCGGTATCCACCACCCGGTACGACTTCTTGCCATCGGTCTTGATGTGCAGGTCGGAAATCTGTCCCAGTATCATGCGTTCTCCTTCACGGCGGCGGGCGCCATCTTCACCAGGGCCTCGGCCGGCACCCGCAGCGCGATCTGCTGGCCGGCTTCCCACCAGCCACGGCGGCTGGTCTCGGCGATGACCGGGCGCTCCGCCCCGATCTCGATTTCAAAGCGGGTGCGGTCACCCAGGAAAAAGGTATTGATCAGCTTGCCGCGCAGGCATTGCGCATCGGCTTCGGTGATATCGACCACCTGCACATCCTCGGGACGGAACATGGCCCATGCCGGCTGGCCCTGTTGCGTCGCATTCATCGGATTGCCGGCATCGGGCAGCGGCAGGCTGCCATTGGGCAGCAACAACCTATCTCCGGAAACGATACCCTGCACGCGATTCATCGCACCGATGAAATCGGCCACGAAGTCATTGGCAGGATGATAGTAGATCTCCTGAGGCGTGCCGATCTGCGATATCTTGCCGCGTTCCATCACCACGATGCGGTCGCCCAGCGCCATCGCCTCACCCTGGTCGTGGGTGACGTAGATGGCGGTGATGCCGAGGCTGCGCAAGAGCTTGTTCAGGTCACTGCGCACCGCTTCGCGCAACTTGGCGTCGAGCGCTGTCAGCGGTTCATCCAGCAGCAGCACGCGGGGCTCCATCGCCAGCGCCCGGGCCAGCGCCACACGCTGCTTCTGGCCACCGGAAAGCTGGTCCACGCGACGATGCGACAGCCCCTGCAGATGCACCATCTCCAGCAGCTTTTCCACGCGCTCGGCGCGCTCGCCGGCCGGAATCTTGCGGATCTTCATGCCGTAGGCGATGTTCTCGCCCACGCTCATGTTGGGGAACAGCGCATAGTTCTGGAATACCATCCCCACGCCGCGCTTTTCGATCGGCAGCGCGGTCACGTCATCCTCGCCGAAGAGCACACGACCGCCCTCGTCGGGAAATTCCAGACCGGCAATCATGCGCAACGTGGTGGTCTTGCCGCAGCCCGACGGGCCCAGCAACACCAGGGTTTCACCGGGATGGATTTCCAGGTCCAGCGGCTGTAGCGCCCGCGTACCGTTGGCGAAGGACTTGGCACACTGATGTAGGCGAATGGAAACGGCTTCTTTCTTGGACTTCATAGACTGACTTTCTTGCGTGTTGCCTGTGTCGCCCACTGCATACCGATCAGGAGCGGAATGATCATGAAAAAGAAGATCAGCGTATAGGCCGATCCCACCTCCAGCCGCATCGATGCATAGGCATCGGCCAGGCCCACCGGCAGGGTCTGGGTCAGCGGTGTGTGCAACATCCAGGTGATATTGAATTCGCCGATCGACAGGGTCACCACCATCAGCGCGCCGGCCAGGATGCCGGAGGCCGCATTGGGACTCACGATGCCGAAGAAGCGACGCAGGCGCCCCGCACCCAGGCTGGCAGCGGCTTCTTCCAGCTGCGCCAGTTGCGAGGACTGCATCACCGCCAGCACCGGGCGCACCATGAAGGGCAGCGTGAAGAGCACATGCCCCACCAGGATGAAGAGGATGCTGGCGCGGAACTGGCGATACTGCCCATAGGCCATGATCAGCGCCAGCGCAGTGGCCAGGCCCGGCACCGCCACCGGCATCATCAGCAGCTCCTCGATCACCCGTGCCAGGCGGCTATGCCCACCGCGATAGCGCGCCAGCATATAGGCCAGCGGTACCCCGGCCACCAGCGTCACCACCAGGCAGGCCAGCGCGATGAACAGCGAGCGCCAGATGGTGGGCTGGTACATCTCCCACACCTGGGCCACCCAGCGCAGCGTGAGTCCGCTAGACAGGCCCACGAAGAAATTCTCGGTGACGCCGGCCAGCATCGACAGCACCACCGGCACCACCAGAAAAGCGCACACCAGCAGCGTAAAGGCCAGTTGTACGTAAAAACGCAATCGTTTCTGCATCATCGTTCCTTGCGCGCCTTACGCCGCTGCCGCCACGCCGCTGCCGGTGAGCGAGCGCGCCAGGGCCAGCATGGCCCAGGTGATCAGGCCCAGCACGATGGACAGCGAGGCCGCCGTGGCGAAGTTGGCGTAGCCGGTAAATTCGTTGTAGATGGTCATGGGCAGCACATCGATATTGGCGGCCAGGGTGAAGGCCGTACCGAAGGCACCGACGCTGGTGGCAAAGCAGATCGCCCCCGACGAGATCAGGGCCGGCAGCAACGCCGGCAGCACCACATGCAGCATCACCTGCCAGGGTCTCGCGCCCAGCGAACGGGCCGCCTCTTCCAGCGAGGGATCGAGCTTCTCGGCCGCCGCCACCACCGTCAGGATCACCCGTGGAATGGAGAAGTACAGATAGCCCAGGAACAGCCCCGCCAGCGAGTACGCAAACACCAGCGATTCACCGAACAGCCAGTTGGTGAAGCTGCCGATCAGGCCTTGGCGCCCGGCCAGCATGATCACCATGAAGCCGACCACCACGCCGGGAAACGCCAGCGGGAAGGTCAGCATGGCCAGCAATACCGACTGGCCGGCAAAGCGGTTGCGTTGCAGGAACAAGCCCACCATCACCGAGATCGCCAGCGTGGCCAGGGTCACCACCGCCGACAGCGCCAGCGTGGACAAGAGGCTGGCGAAATAATGGCGATTGGTCAGCACCGACAGATAGGCCATGGCACCGTCCGGGCCGGATGCGCCGACTGCGACCAGGCGCGCCATCGGCAACAGCCAGAAGGCGCAGAACAGGGTCAGGCCCGGTGCGGCAAACCACAGCCACACGCCGTTGCCGGCGCTGCGCACACCGGCGCCCGGTTTGCGCTCGGGCTTGAGCACGCCCGGTGCACCTGGCGTAGCGGGGATGGCGTTTTTCATGCTTGCTCCTGCGTCTCGCATTTATCGCACTTCAGCCAGGTAACGCTCGCCGAACTTGCGCTGTGCTTCGGCCATCTTGCCGTAGTCGACCGACTTGGCGCGGGCATATTCGGCCGCCGGCAGGAAGCGCGATTCGGCTTCCTTGGACATGGCCGCAGCACGCACCGGACGCAGATAGGCGTTGGCCCAGATGGCCTGCCCCTGGTCTGACAGCAGGAAGTCCAGCACCTTCTTGGCCTCGGCCTGGTGCGGCGCATTCTTCACCAGCGACACCACGTAGGGCACGGTCACGGTGCCTTCGGTGGGGATCACGAAGGCGACGTTGGCGTGGTCCTTGTACTTGGCGCGATAGGCGTCGAAGTCATAGCCCAGCAGGATGGGAATCTCACCCGAGATCAGGCGCGCATAGGAGGTCTGCTTGGGCACGATGGGCTGGTTCTTCTGCAGGTTCTTGAAGTAGCCGATGGCGGGCGAAAAGTCGTCCAGCGTGCCACCCAGGGCCTGGTTGATCGCCACCGCGCCGACGTAGCCGACGAAGGCCGAGGCCGGGTCCAGGTAGCCGATCAGGCCCTTGTATTCCGGCTTCTGCAGGTCAGCCCAGGACTTGGGGACCGGCTTGCCCTTGAGCGCATCGACGTTGACCATGATGCCCATGGTGCCGGAGTGGATGGTGAACCAGTAACCGTCCGGGTCCTTCAGGCCATTGGGAATGTCGTTCCAGTTGGCCGGCTTGTAGGGGGCCACCAGATCCTTGTTCCTGGCTTCGATGCCGAAGGACACACCCAGGTAGGTGAAGTCGGCCACCGGACTGGCCTTTTCGGCCGTCAGCTGGGCCAGGGCCTGGCCACTGTTCTTGTTGTCGGGCGGCACGGTGATGCCGGTCTTGTCCTTGATCGCCTTGATCTGGGCAGCCCAGTCGGCCCACTCCGGCGGACAGTTGTAGCAGATCGCGGTCTGGGCAGAAGCAGCGACGGAAGCCGAAAGCAGCAGTGCGCCGGCAGCGGTTTGAATAACACGTTTCAGGAACATGTCAGATCCTTTCCTAGAGGTTGAACAACGAAAGCACGACAAAATTCAGGACAGCGAATGTGCAGCCGGCGGCGGTGCCACCGACCCGCCCTCGCGCAGTACATGCGGCAGGATGTGACGCAGCGCCGGCTGGGCAGACTGCGGGGACTGCGGGGACTGCAATGACGGGCCCTCGGCAGCCGCCGGCACGGCACGCTCGATGGCTTCCACCAGCGTGCGCAGGGCGACATCACCGATGCGCTCGGAAGGCTGCACCACGCTGGCCAGCACCGGAGCCATCAGGGCGCCGACCGGAATGCCGTCGAAGCCCATCACCGAGATATCGCCCGGCACCTGCAGACCCAGTGCGCGCAGGTCGCGCATGGCACTCAGGGCCAGCAGGTCGTTGGAACAGAACAGCGCGGTCGGGCGCTGCAGCGGGTCGGCCATCATCTGCTGGTAGTCGGTGGCGGCGGTGAGGGTATGGCGCTCCACCTCGATGGCCGGCAGCGGCGCCAGGCCGGCCGCCTTCATTGCATCGAGATAGCCGTAATAGCGCTGCATGGCACGGTCGGACGCATTGAAGCGCCCCGACAGCATCTGGATACGCCTATGGCCCAGCCTGATCAGGTGGGCCACCGCGTCACAGGCGGCGGCGCGGTTGTCCACCGAGACCGAAGCGCGATGGGTGGTCGGGCCGGACGTGGCCAGCTGGTTGTAGGTCAAGACGAAAGGGATGCGTTCACGCTCCAGCAGGTCCAGCGTGGCATTGGAGCCGGCATCGGCCACCGTCAGGATCACCCCGTCCACCCGATGCCCCAGCAACAGCTCGACGGCCGCCGATTCTTCCTCCGGCAGGTATTCGGTGGTGGTGAACATGACCGAGTAATCCAGCGCGCGCGCCGCCAGTTCTATGCCCTGCAGGCACTGGGCGAAGACGGTATTGGACAGCGTCGGCACCACCACCCCCACGGTGCGCGAATTGCCGGCCCGCAGATTGCGACCGGTGAAATTGGGCCGAAAACCCAGTTCGGCGATGCTGCGATGGATCTTCTCGGCCGTTTCCGCGCTCACCGAACCAGGCTTGTTGAGCAGGCGGGACACCGTGGCGATGGACACACCGGCCAGATGGGCAACTTGTTTGATGGAAGGACGCACGGCGGCACCAGGGGGCAAATGAAAACGATTTCATGATGCCGTCCGATTGTTACGACCTCATGACCATGCGCGACAGGCAGGCGGTGTGCCGCAGGCGGCCGGGGCGCCCGGAGGGGGGCCCAACCCGGGGGCGCCAAATTCATCGGTTCTATCGTAAAAAAATAGCTTTTTCGCAATTTTTCGATATTTGATGAGAACAAATTCGAGAATCGACATCGCCCGACGTGAAGATGGTTTCATACGTCTGCTCGATCAACAACACCGCCTACAGCCGCGCGAATCCAGCCGATCCGTCCCCCCTGACCGGCCGGATGCACGTAGCTGCGGTCCCTGATGCCGCCCTGCTCTGGCACAGGGATCTTTGCCCGCCCCCGGCTTTTTCCAGGGGGGCGGGCTTTTTTTGTTTCCCGTCGGAAAACCCTCATCCAGACCTGCCCCGGGCCTGACCGGCGCAGACTGCGTCGACGGGGTGGCGAGCCGGTATAATGCAGGGTTTCGAATCGCATTCCCTTCCCAACCGAATCCCATCCGTATCAGCCCGTCATGCAAGATAAATACAGCCCAGCCGAAGTCGAACAATCCGCGCAGCAGCACTGGAACGCCATCGACGCCTACAAGACCGTCGAAAA
>Ga0308159_1003149_pt1 | contig 17322 bp, 12 predicted proteins | sample PhyCR1_FD_201040 | JGI IMG/M metagenome (GOLD analysis project Ga0308159, IMG submission 201040) | Phyllosphere microbial communities from UC Gill Tract Community Farm, Albany, California, United States - DLSLC.R1 | ecosystem: Host-associated > Plants > Phyllosphere > Unclassified | place: USA... | reverse complement strand
AGCCCTCGCCGCTGCGCGAGTTGGCAATGCGCACGACCTCGGATGTGGCGCGGGCCACGTCGTCGGCATCGTCGCCGGCGATGTCGCCGAACAGCACCATCTTCGGCAAGCCGCCATGCTTCTTCGACTTGGTCGCGTAGCCGACCGCCTTCAGGTAGCGGTCGTCCAGATGCTCCAGCCCGGCCAGCAGCACGCCCGAGCGCTTCTGCTCGGCGAACATGAAGTCCTTGATCTCGACGATGCTGGGCACCGCGTCCTTGGCGTTGCCAAAGAACTCGAGGCACACCGTGCGCGTGTGCGCCGGCATCTTGTGCACGATCCAGCGGCAGCTGGTGATCAGGCCGTCACAACCTTCCTTCTGGATGCCCGGCAGGCCCGACAGGAACTTGTCGGTCACATCCTTGCCGAGGCCTTCCTTGCGGAAGGTCTTGCCAACGATGTCCAGGCGCTCGCGGCGCAGCTTCGTCTTTCCGTCGGCCGCGAAGTACTGCAAATCGAACACTGCGCGTTCGGCGTCGTGGATCTTGCCCAGGTTGTGGCCGACGCGCGTCACTTCGAGCCACTCGGCCTGCGGCGTCACCATGCGCCACGACGCCAGGTTGTCGAGCGCAGTGCCCCAGAGCACGGCCTTCTTGCCGCCCGCGTTCATGGCGACGTTGCCGCCCACGCAGGAGGCCTCGGCCGATGTCGGATCGACGGCGAACACATAGCCTGCGCGCTCGGCGGCATCGGCCACGCGTTGCGTCACCACGCCGGCCTCGGTCCAGACCGTGGCCACCGGTGCGTCCAGCCCGGGCAACGCCACCATTTCGACCTCGGTCATCGCCTCGAGCTTCTCGGTGTTGATGACCGCGCTGTTCCACGTCAGCGGGATCGCGCCGCCGGTGTAGCCGGTGCCGCCGCCGCGCGGAATGATGGTCAGGCCCAGTTCGATGCAGCCCTTGACCAGCCCGGCCATCTCGGCCTCGGTGTCGGGGCAAAGCACGACGAAGGGGTACTCGACGCGCCAGTCGGTCGCGTCGGTCACGTGCGACACGCGCGACAGGCCGTCGAACTTGATGTTGTCCTTGGCCGTCAGGCGCCGGAAGGCGCGCGTCGCCTTGCGCCGGAGTGCGGCCACGTCGCGGAACATGCCGTCGAAGGTGACGATGGCCTGGGACACCAGCCCGGCAAGCTCGCCCACCAGTGCATCACGGTGCGCGTCGACGTCGGGGGTGCGACGCTTGCCGACTTCAGCCAGGCGGTGGTGTAGCGCTTCGACCAACTGACCACGGCGGCGCGGATTGTCCAGCAGGTCGTCGACCAGGTAGGGGTTCCGCTGGACGACCCAGATGTCGCCCAGCACCTCGTACAGCATGCGTGCCGAGCGGCCGGTGCGGCGCTCTTCGCGCAGCGACTCGAGCAGGGTCCAGCCGCGTTCTCCGAGCAGGCGAATGACGATCTCGCGGTCGGAGAAGCTGGTGTAGTTGTAAGGGATCTCACGCAGTCGGGCGGGCTCTGCGGCCTGCGACAACAGCGCGGTCAACGCGGTAGGAGCATTCATCGGGGTGGGCGCCTCGGCCAGACGCTGCGCGCCCATTGCCGGGCCGGGCATTTTAGGCCACCCGGCATCTGGCGTGCGACACGGGGTTTGGAGGTGCGCGGGTCGGCACTCGCAATTTCCGCATCCAATCTCTCTTCAGCAGCCAGAAAGCGTCGAAATATCGGCTATCATTTGCGCCGCGAAACACACTTCGCCGCCTCTCGCAGGCACTGCCGCAAGGCAAAGCGGGCCTCCCGCTTCAAACCCAATATTCCTCGATAGCTCAGTTGGTAGAGCGCCGGACTGTTAATCCGTAGGTCCCTGGTTCGAGCCCAGGTCGAGGAGCCAATTCATCATGTGCCCGAAGGCCCCTGTTCTCTGGACAGGGGCCTTTCTCGTTGGTCCCGGTTCTTGTCGATGCCATGTGCTCTTGGCGCTTTGCGCGTCAGGTCGGTTCGAACACACCGCGTGGCGCGCCGCCGCTATCGGACGCATTAAAGGGTTCTATTCGCCGGCATGCTGCTTCTGCGACAGAATTTGAATCCCACTCATTGAACGAAGAAAGCGCAAGCACCATGTCAAATGATAAAAACGAAGCGAAGTGTCCTTTCAGCCAGGCCGCAGGCGAAGGAAGGACCAATCGCGACTGGTGGCCCAAGCAATTGCGCGTCGATCTGTTGCACCAGCATTCGTCCAAGTCCGATCCGATGGGCGAGGATTTCGACTACGCCGCTGCATTCAAGACGCTCGACCTCGCTGCCGTCAAGGCCGACCTCGCCGCCTTGATGACCGATTCGCAGGACTGGTGGCCGGCGGACTTCGGCCACTACGGCCCACTCTTCGTTCGCATGGCCTGGCACAGCGCCGGCACCTACCGCATCGGTGACGGCCGTGGCGGTGCAGGCCGCGGCCAGCAGCGCTTTGCGCCCCTCAACAGCTGGCCCGACAACGTGAGCCTGGACAAGGCCCGTCGCCTGCTGTGGCCGATCAAGCAGAAGTACGGCCAGAAGATCTCTTGGGCCGACCTGATGATCCTCACCGGCAACGTCGCGCTCGAAACGATGGGCTTCAAGACTTTCGGTTTTGCCGGCGGCCGCGCCGACGTGTGGGAACCCGATCAAGACGTGTATTGGGGCCGCGAGGACAAGTGGCTCGGCGGCGACGTGCGCTACAGCCAGGGCTCGCCGGGTGTCGACGAGGCGCGCGGCGTGCTCGTGAAGGACGACGACAGCAAGGTGCCGCACACCCGCGACCTGGAGAACCCACTGGCCGCCGTGCAGATGGGCCTGATCTACGTGAACCCCGAAGGTCCGGACGGCAAGCCCGACCCGATCGCGGCAGCACGCGACATTCGCGACACCTTCGCCCGCATGGCGATGGACGACGAGGAGACCGTGGCACTGATCGCCGGCGGCCACACCTTCGGCAAGACCCACGGTGCAGGCCCGGCAGACCACGTGTCGCATGAGCCCGAGGCAGCCGACATCGAGCATCAGGGCTTCGGCTGGAACAGCAGCTTCGGCACTGGCAAGGGTGGCGACACCATCACCAGCGGCCTGGAAGTGACCTGGACCACGACGCCCACGCAATGGAGCAACAACTTCTTCGAGAACCTTTTTGGCTTCGAATGGGAGCTGACCAAGAGCCCGGCCGGCGCGCACCAGTGGGTGGCCAAGGACGGCGCGGGCGCCGGCACCATCCCGCACGCACATGACAGCAGCAAGCGTCTGGCGCCGACCATGCTCACGACCGACCTGTCGCTGCGCCTGGATCCGGCCTACGAAAAGATCTCGCGCCGCTTTCTCGAGAACCCCGACCAGTTCGCCGACGCCTTCGCCCGCGCCTGGTTCAAGCTCACGCACCGCGACATGGGTCCGCGTACCCGCTACCTCGGCCCTGAAGTGCCGGCCGAAGTGCTGGTGTGGCAGGACCCGGTGCCCGAACTCGATCATCCGGTGGTCGACGCAGCGGACATCGCGGCATTGAAGAAGAAGGTGCTGGCCTCCGGCCTCACGCCAGCGCAGTTGGTGACGACCGCCTGGGCCTCGGCCTCGACCTACCGCGGCTCGGACATGCGCGGCGGTGCCAACGGTGCGCGCATCCGTTTGGCGCCGCAGAAGGACTGGGCCGTCAACGAGCCCGCACAGCTCGCGCAGGTGCTTTCCACGCTCGAAGGCATTCGCAGCGAATTCAATGCGGCACAGACCGGCGGCAAGCAGGTCTCCATCGCCGACCTGATCGTGCTGGCAGGTGGCGTGGGTGTGGAACAGGCTGGCGGTGGCAACATCGAGGTGCCGTTCACACCGGGCCGCACCGACGCCTCGCAGGAACAGACTGACATCGCGTCCTTCGTGCCGCTGGAGCCCGTTGCCGACGGCTTCCGCAACTACGTGAAGACGCGCTACAGCGTGCCGGCCGAAGTGCTGCTGATTGACCGCGCGCAGTTGCTCACGCTCACCGCGCCCGAACTGACGGTGCTGGTGGGTGGCCTGCGCGTGATCGGCGTCAACGCCGGCCAGACGCCGCATGGTGTCTTCACGCAACGACCAGGCACCCTGAGCAACGACTTCTTCGTCAACCTGCTCGACATGGGCACCGAATGGAAGCCCGTCGCCGGCAGCAGGGAGCAGTACGAAGGCCGCGATCGCAAGACCGGCCAGGTGCAATGGACCGCCACGCGCGCCGACCTGGTGTTCGGTTCGAACGCGCAACTGCGCGCCATCGCCGAAACGTACGGCAGCGCCGACAGCCAGCCAAAGTTCGTCGCCGACTTCGTTGCCGCGTGGACCAAGGTGATGAATCTCGACCGCTTCGACCTCGCCTGATCAGGCGCATCGTTCCAGCAAACCCGGGCAGTGCCCGGGTTTTTTTCATGGGGCCACGCGGTCGACATGGGCATGCGAGCGCAGCACCGCGACCGCACTTTGTGTCGCCGATTCGGGCGGATGAAGTTTTTTTGAATCCAGCGGGAACTTGCGGGCGTATCCGTTCAGTCCTGCCGTTTCGGGCAGGGCCGCGGTCGAACTCCATCCACTCCAACATCCGAGGTGCGCCCCATGAAATTCTCGAGACAACCGGTTCAGGCTTGCGTCGTCGCTTTGTGCGCCGTCGCGGCAAGCGGCGCTTTCGCGTCGAGCCATCGCGAGGCGCCGTCCATCGCCGGCATGCCCAAGCTCGATGCCACGGACTTCTACATGTTTCGAAGCTACGAACCCAATCGCCAAGACTTCGTGACACTCATCGCCGACTACCAGCCGGACCAGAGCGCCTACGGTGGCCCGAACTACTTCTCGATGGATCCGAACGCGCTGTACGAGATCCACCTCGACACCAATGCCGACGCCGTCGAGGACATCACCTTCCAGTTCAAGTTCACCAACACGCTGCGCGACATCCAGTTGCCCATCGCCGGCAAGAACGTGTCGATTCCCCTGGTGCAGGCCGGCCAGATCAGCGGCCCCAATCAGGCGACGAGCAACCTGCGCGAGACTTTCACGATGAACGTGGTGCGCGGCGACCGCCGCACGGGCAACGTGCAGGCCGTTACCAAGGCCGACGGTTCGACGGTCTTCGACAAGCCCACAGACAACATCGGCAACAAGACCTTCGGCAGCGCCACGGGCTATGCCGCCTATGCAGCGCAACACGTCTACAGCGTGAACATTCCGGGCTGCGCCGCCCCCGGCCGCGTGTTCGTGGGCCAGCGCAAAGACCCGTTCTCGGTCGCGCTGGGCCAAGTGTTCGACCTGATCAACCTGAACCCGCTGGGCACCACCAACGGCAATCCCGATGCACTGGTCGACAAGAACGTGACCACCCTGGCCATGGAAGTGCCGATCTCTTGCGTGGCGACGGCGGCCAGCCCGATCATCGGCGGCTGGACCACCGCGAGCGTGCGACAGGGCCGCCTGGTGGCCAGTCCACCCAAGAGCGGCCATGGCACCAGCACCCTCAACGGCGGCGCATGGGCGCAGGTCTCGCGACTGGGCATGCCGCTGGTCAACGAGGTCGTGATCGGCCTGAAGGACAAGGACAAGTTCAACAGTTCCAAGCCCAAGGACGACGGCCAGTTTGCCGACTACGTGACCAACCCCACGCTGCCCGCGCTGGTCCAGACGTTGTTCCCCTCGGCGCCGGCACCGACCAACTTCCCGCGCACCGACCTGGTGGCCGCATTCCTGACCGGCGTCGAAGGCCTCAACAAGCCGGCCAACGTCAAGGCGTCGGAAATGCTGCGCCTGAACACCAGCATCGCACCGACCGCCAAGGCCGGCCAGAGCAACCTGGGCGTGGCCGGCAACGATCTGGCGGGCTTCCCGAACGGTCGCCGCCCGGGCGATGACGTGGTCGATATCGAGCTGCGCGTGGCCATGGGCGCGCTGTGCGTGCTGACGGGCGCGAGCGATGCGTTGAAGGTGGGTTGCAAGCCGTCTGACGCACCGGCCGGTGGCGCCGCCATCACCGATGGCGCGCTGCAGAGCGCGGCGCAGTTCCCCGACAGCTTCCCGTACCTCAACACGCCACTGCCCGGCGCGAAGTAAGGAGCCGTCCCATGAATCACACTTTCATCCGATGGGCCGCTCCGCTGGCCTTGGCGCTGTCGCTGTCGCTGGCGGCCTGTGGCGGCGGCGGCGGCGGTGGTGGCGACGGCGGCAATGCCAGCGCCAATCCACCCCCGCCAACCAACAGCATCACGCCCATGGACGCGTTCCTTGCATACGTGCAGCAGCTCGTGGGCTCGAAACTCGACACGGCGGAGCCCGCCAGCGTGACGGCTTTCGACCCCGCGCCGACGTCGGAGACGGCATCGCCCGTCGCCACGCAGTAGCCCTGACCACCACCAGCCCGCCGCGCGCCGATGAGAACGCAACGCCCGCTGACCTGGGATATCCGTGGTGCGTTCGCGGGCCTGCTGGCGTTCTTGGCCCTCGTCGCGGGCGTGGCCTTGTCGATGTGGACCGCGCCCGCCGAGGCGACCCCGCGCGTGCCGGTCGACGACGACGAAATCGTCGAGCGCCTGCCGGCCGTCGCCGGCTGGTCACGCGAAGAGCGACGGCTGCGACGCGAACTCGTGCAACGGCCACGCGATGCGGCCGTTGCCGTCGAGGCGGCGCAGTCCTACCTCGACCTCGCCCGCTCGCAGGGCGACGCGCGCTACGCCGGCCATGCGATGGGCGCGCTGCAAGCGTGGCAACCCATGACCGCCGCCACGCCGACGGCAGTGCTCGTGATGCACGCCACGGTGGCGCAATTTCTCCATGACTTCGACGGTGCCGAGCGCACGCTGCGCCAGGCACTGGCGCAGGAATCTTCGAACGCGCAGGGCTGGCTCACGCTCGCCACCCTGCTTCGCGTGCGCGGCCGCTATGGCGAGTCCGACGCCGCCTGCAAGGCACTCGTGCGCCTGCAACAGAATCTCTACGCCCAGGCATGCCTGGCCGAGAACGCCGGTTTGCGAGGCGATCACCCGGCCGCACGCGACACCGTGCAAGGCCTGCTGGCCCTGCCGGCGCTCAGGGACCCGCGGCAAGCCGCGACCCGCCAGTGGCTGTGGACCACGCTGGCCGAGGTCGAGGAACTGGCCGGCCGCAAGGACGAAGCGGGACAGGCCTATCGGCAGGCGCTGAGCGCCGAGCGCTCCGGCTACGACGTGATCGCCTACAGCGACTTTCTGCTGGCCATCGACCGGCCTGCCGATGTGCTGCCGCTGCTTGCGACCGAACCTCGCAGCGACGCGGTGCTGCTGCGGCTGGCCATTGCCACGCAGCGCCTCGACACGCGTGGCGCCCTGCCGGCCGCACGCCGTGCCATCGCCCAGCGCGATACGCAGGAGCTGACCGCCCGCTTCGAGGCCGCCGCGCTGCGGCCCGGCACCACGGCGGTCCACGGCCGCGAACATGCGCTCTTCGCGCTCGACGTGCAGAACGATCCGGTGCAGGCCGTGCGCCTGGCGCGCCAGAATGTCCAGCTGCAACGCGAGCCCGTCGACGTGCTGGTCTTTGCACGGGCAGCCAGCGCTGCCAAGGACACGGCCGCGCAGGACGAGGTACGTGCCCTGATGCGCACCACCGGGCTGCGCGATGCACGCACCGAGGCGCTGCTGAAATGAACGCCTTGCGTCACCGCTCGCGCAGCCTCGCGGCCTTGCGCTTCCTTCGTCGCCCGTCGATCGGGCGGCCCTGGCTGGCGTTGTCGATCGCCGCCGCTGTGCTGCTGCTTTCGTTCGGCGGCCCGGCGCAGGCCCACAAGGCCAGCGATGCCTATCTGCAGCTTCGGCAGCAAGGCGACGCGCTCACGCTGCGATGGGACATTTCGCTGCGCGACCTCGACACCCTGCTGGAGCTCGACCGCAACGACGACCAGCAGCTCGCCTGGGGCGAGGTGAAGGCACGCCTGGGCGACATCCGTGCCTACGCCTTGGCCCACCTGCGCGTGCAGCAAGGAGCCTGCGCGTGGACGGAGACCGCGCCGCCCGCGGTCGAGCCGCGCGTCGACGGCAGCTACCTCGTCCTGCAACTGCAGACGCAGTGCGCGCTCGGCGACACGGTCGACATCGACTATCGCCTGTTCCGTGAAGTCGACCCGACGCACCGTGGCTTGCTTCGCATCGATCGAGGCGTCGGCACGGCGCCCTCGCTGCAGCCGCTCGATCCGACTGCCGGCCCGGTGTCCGTTGCCCTGGATGTGCGTGCGGACAGCGCCGCAGCCCGTCGCACGTCGGGCGGGACCCGCTTCTTCCAGGACGGCGTGCACCACATCCTGATCGGCTATGACCACATCCTGTTCCTGCTGTGCCTGCTGTTGCCCGCAGTGCTGGTGCGCAGGGAGGCTGGCAGCGACGGCGCAGCGGGCTCGAACGGATGGAAGCCCGCCACGCGCTGGCAGCAGGCCGTGTGGCCAATGGTCGGCATGGTCACGATGTTCACGCTGGGGCACTCGATCACGCTCGCACTGGCCGGGCTCGGGTGGGTGTCGCTGTCGCCCAGGGTCATCGAACCGGCGATTGCGCTCACGATCATCGTGGCGGCACTGGACAACCTGGTGCCGGTGCTGCGGCAATACCGCCGCGTCTTCACCTTCCTCTTCGGCTTGATCCACGGCTTCGGCTTTGCCGGCGTGCTCGCCGAACTGGACCTGCCCACGGGCAGCTTCGTTGCCGCCCTGCTGCATTTCAACCTTGGCGTAGAGGCCGGCCAGCTGCTCATCGTGACGCTGGCGCTGGCGGTGCTTTGGTTCGTGCGCCGCTGGCGCGGCTACCCGCGCGTGGTGCTGCAGTCGGGTTCCGTGCTGGCCATCGGCGTGGCCGCGCTCTGGTTCGTCGAACGCGTGTTCGACCTCAAGCTGTTGCCGTTCTGAACCGTCCCGGCACCAAACGGGACTTCGGATCAGGCCGCCGCTTCGGCGGGGCACGACACAGCCGCCGGCGACAGCTGTTGCGCCCGCAGGATGTCGCGGCGCCAGGCCTCGATCTGTGCACCGGAACCTGCGCCTGCGTAGCCTGTGACGCGCGTCGTGTTTCGCCCGAGGTCTTGAAGCTCTATCAGCCCGTAGTAAGCCGGGGCGGCACCCAAGGTAATGTCCGCGCGGCCATCGGCCAGATGCACGGTAAGGCCGCTGGCGTTGCGGCCTCCGCCAGTGCCGCGCAAATGGTCGCTCCAGTAACGCGCAAGCTGCGTGTAGCTGCCGCAGGCAACGACGACCGGCCCGGTGGCGTTCGCTGGCGATCGCAAGGCATGCAGGCTGCCGGCCACGGGCAGCGCGCAGCCTGCCAGGAAAACCGTCAGCAGCACCATGGCCGGCGCAGCGCTTGGCGGCTCTCGGCCGCCTCCTTCGATCCACATTGCTCGCCCTTTCGCCTCGGCGCAAAATCGCGGGCGTCCGAACATTGTCCGTTCATTTCAGAGGAAGATTCCATGGCTGCAGCACCGTCCCCGAACCCCTCCGCACCCACCGGCCACCGCCGTTGGTTGTGGCTCGCGCTCGGGGCGGCACTGCTGCTGGCCGCGTTCTATGGTTTTTTCCGCTCCGGCCGCGCTCCGGGCCTGTCGGGCGCCGATGGCGACAAGCGTGCGGCCATCGAGCTGTGCTGGAAAGAGCAGGCCAACCTCAAGCGCGGCGAACGTCTCGAAGGCGGCGCCTGCGACAACATGGAGCGTCTTTTCATGCCGAAGATCGACGCCCAGGCCTACGGCGGCACCTGAACCGGCTCTTGCAGCCGAACGGCGTCTCCGAGGTCAAACGTGGGCGCCCTACAGTCCTTTCGCGCTGATGAAACATGCGCGTCAAGCAAGTGGGTACCTACCCCATGTTTGCAGACCGCTGAAGTTACAAGTTCGACGCAAAAACTTATGCCAGATCTGGCATAACTTCACGGATTGGAACAATACGGCGAGTTGAGCGTTGTCATGCGACAGCACTCTGTATTTGTTTACTAACAAACGTTGTCAGTGATCGCCACGTCCGTGACAATTGGTAAAGCGTGAAATCTATGACATCGACTGAATCACTTCTCGGCTATTACGAACGCAATGCATGCTCCCCCCAGTGGCTGGAGTTCAATCGGGGTTTGGCGCTCGAATTGAGTGCGGGCCTGCCACCGGACGAAATCCGGGCGTTGTTCAAGCGCGTCGGAAGCCACATGGCCAACGCCATGCCCATGCCGCGTTGCGATTCGCTCCCCGAATTGCAGGCAGGATTCAACGCACGTTGGGAATCCATTGCCTGGGGCTTCAGCAGCCTGCGTGAAGAGGAGGATTTTCTCGAGATCACGCATGCCTGCAGTCCGTTGGCCATGGCCTTCGGTCCCGGATCGTCTGCCTGGGCTTATGGATTCTTCGAGGGCGCGTACCAGGTGTGGTTCGCTTCGCAGGGCGTGCCTCCGGTGCTGCGCGTGAGCGCAGAGGAGCCCGTCGCGGCAGCCGCAACGCCGCAGATCGTTTTGAGATTGAGCAGGAACCACGCATGAAAGAGGACGAGGAAAAAGGCGAAGACATCGCTGGTCTTTTCAAGAAGTTCGGCGGCGATGCCAAGGGCTACCGCGAGTTCGACCATGCGCCCGCCGCGCCGGACGGGCAGGAATCGCCGTGGCGCCTGCTGCCCGGCGCCCGACCAGGCGATACGCCTGCCTCGCCTGTCGAACCCGTGATGGCGCCACCTCCGCCGCCACCTCCGCCGCCGCCGCCGCCGCCGCCGCTTCCACCGCCGCCCCTGGCGGCATCACGCATGCAGGCACCCGTGCCCGTGCAGCCTCCCGTGCCTGTCCAGGCACCGGCCTCCGTTGGTGCGGCCGGAGCAACGCGCCCTCTCGACGTCCTCTTCGCACGCCTCGCAGCCGACACGGCCGCCCCCGCCGAAGCAGCCCATACCCTGCTGTCGCGCTGGCGCCGGCCAAGCTGACGATGCGCATCGTTCCTGTCATTGCAGCCAAGGGAGGGGTGGGCAAGACCACGGTCACGGCCAACCTGTGCACCACGCTGGCAGAAGCCGGCCACCAGGTGCTGGCGATCGATCTCGATCCACAGAACGCGCTGCGCTTCCACCTCTCGGCCGACCTGCAGGCCTGCGAGGCGGGACTGGCCCAGGCCATTTCCGGCGAGCGCGCGTGGATGAAGGCCATCCAGCCGGCACGCAGCGGCGTGCTGCTGCTGCCCTTCGGTGCGATCGACGACGAGCGCCAGCTCGAGATCGAGCAGTACCTCGCGTCCTACCCCCATTGGCTGGGTGAGCTGCTCGCCTCCTTCGGCATGCCCGAGGAGACGCTGGTGCTGATCGACACGCCTCCCGGTCCTTCGGTCTATTTGCAGCAGGCGCTGCGGGTCGCACACTTCGACGTGGTGACGCTGCTGCCCGATGCCGGGTCCTTCGCCACGCTTCCCATCATCGACCGCATGGTCGACAAATACGGCCCGTCGCGCGGCGACTTCCTGGGCAGCGGCTACGTGGTCAATCAAGTAGACCCTGGCAAACGCCTGAGCCGCGACGTGCTCGATCGCCTGCGCCACGACCTGGGCAGCCGCCTGCTGGGAGTGGTCCACCAGGATCAGGCGGTCAGCGAAGCGCTGGCTTCGGCCCTGACGGTGCGTTCGTACGCTCCGCACTCGCAGGCGGCGCAAGACATCTCCGAATGCGCGGACCGCCTGGTCGAGCGCCTTGCCATCGCCGAGCCTTCGCGCTGGCGCCCCCAGTGACGCCCATCACTGCAATCGCCGCCGCCGCCACCGACCGTCCGAGCACGCCCTCATGAAGAAAAATTCTCCCCCTCGCGCCAGGCGTTCCCGCCAGGGGCTGGCGCTGTTCGAGCGCCAGCCTTTCCGGGCACTGGCCTGGATCGTCACGCTGCTGGCGCTGGGCGCACTGATCGTCACGCCGATGACGCTGCAGCAGCAGCTCATCCTGTCGATCGGCATCTTCGTGATGGCGCTGTTGATCAATCGCGCCAAGGGACGCTACGCCAGCCTGGCGATGATCTTCCTGTCTGTGATCGTGTCGTCGCGCTACATGTACTGGCGCGTGACCGAGACGATGTTCATGGACAACCCGCTGGACCTGGTGCTCGGCCTGGGCCTGCTGGTTGCCGAAATCTATGCGTTCGTGGTGCTGCTCCTGGGTTACGTGCAGACCGCCTGGCCGCTGGAGCGCAAGCCGATCCCGCTGCCCGAAGATTCGTCGACCTGGCCCACGGTCGACGTGTTCATCCCGACCTACAACGAGGCGCTGTCGGTGGTGCGCTCGACCGTGCTGGCCGCGCAGTCGATCGACTGGCCGCAGGACAAGATCAAGATCCACGTGCTGGATGACGGCCGTCGCCCCGAGTTCCGCGAGTTCTGCCAGGCGGTGGGCGTGGCGCACGTCACGCGCGACAACAACCGCCATGCCAAGGCCGGCAACATCAATGCCGCGCTGAAGAACACGACTGCCGAATTCGTCGCGATCTTCGACTGCGACCACATTCCCACGCGCTCCTTCCTTCAAATCGCCATGGGCTGGTTCGGCCACGATCCGAAGCTGGCCATGGTCCAGCTGCCCCACTATTTCTTTTCGGCCGACCCGTTCGAGAAGAACCTCGACACCTTCGGCACGGTGCCCAATGAAGGCGAACTGTTCTACGGCCTGATCCAGGACGGCAACGACCTGTGGAACGCCACCTTCTTCTGCGGCTCGTGCGCCGTGCTGCGCCGCACGATGGTCGAGGAAGTCGGCGGCATCGCGGTGGAAACCGTGACCGAAGACGCCCACACGGCGCTCAAGCTGCACCGCCTGGGCTACAACACCGCCTATCTGGCATTGCCGCAGGCCGCCGGCCTGGCCACCGAAAGTCTTTCGGGCCACGTGGGCCAGCGGATTCGCTGGGCGCGCGGCATGGCGCAGATATTCCGCATCGACAACCCCATGTTCGGCCGCGGCTTGAAATGGCCGCAGCGGCTGTGTTACGTCAACGCCATGCTGCACTTTCTGTACGGCCTGCCGCGCCTCATCTACCTGACCGCGCCGCTGGCCTACCTGTTGTTCGGCGCGAGCGTGATCCACGCGTCGGCATCAATGATCTTCGCGTACGCGCTGCCTCACATCTTCCACGCCAACCTGACCAACAGCCGCATCCAGGGGCGCTTTCGCTACCTGTTCTGGAACGAGGTGTACGAGGCGGTACTGGCCTGGTACATCTTCCGGCCCACGCTGGTGGCGCTGATCAACCCCAAGCTGGGCAGCTTCAACGTGACGGCCAAGGGCGGCCTGATCCAGAAGGAGTACTTCGACACGTCGATCGCCAAGGCCAGCCTGTTCCTGCTGGCGCTGAACTTCGTGGGCGTGGTGGCCGGCCTCTGGCGCCTGACCTGGGTCGATCCGGACAACATCGCCACCGTCTGGCTGAACTTGGCCTGGACTTTTTACAACCTGGTGATTCTGGGTGCCTGCGTGGCTGCGGCCAACGAGTCGCGCCAGCTGCGCGGCGCACACCGCATCGCCCTGCGCATCCCCGCCGCCCTGCACTTCCCGGACGGCCATTCGCTGCGCTGCCACACCTACGACTTCTCCAGCAGCGGCCTGGGCATCGACCTGCCGGCCGACCTGAGCGCTGAGGACGGCGCGCCGCTGGAAGTGGCGCTGTTCCGCGGCGAGGTCGAGTCGCGCTTTCCGGCGACCGTGCGCTTCAGCCGCGGCAAGCGCATCGGCGTGCAGTTCGAGCCGCTGAGCTTTGCGCAGGAACGTGCGCTGGTGCAGTGCACGACGGCCCGCGCCGACATCTGGGCGGCACGCTGGGGCAACCATCCTCGCGTGGCAGCGCACAAGGTGATCGGCCACATCGCCAGCATCAGCATGGTGGGCTTCCGCCAGATGTTCGCCCACTACTACCACGCGAGCGGACGCAAGCTGCGGCGCCTCACGGGCGGCGGTGGCAGCGCCGAGCCGGCCACGGCCAAGAAGCCGTCCTGAATCCTGTCCACCGTCCCGAACCCGATTCCGTTCATTGACCCAGCCCGCCTTCGACTTCACAACATGACTTACCGCAACACGAAACTGACGACGGCTGTGGCGCTCGCCCTGATGGCATGGAGCGGCGGCTCGGCGCCGCTGGCCTGGGCGCAGACGCGTGCCACCGCGGCGCCTGTGCCCGGTGCACCCGCCCTGCCGGCGCTGTCGGCGCCTGCTGCACCGGTGGGCAACGTGCGGGAGTTGAACCTGACCCAACTGGGCATCGACTACGCGATCAAGCTGCGAGGCATCAACGGCACGGTCGGCATTCCGTTCAGCGTGCGCGCCGACGAGCTCATCACCGGTGCGTCGCTGCGCCTGAACTACGCCTATTCGCCAGCGTTGATTCCCGAGCTGTCGCACCTGAAGGTGAGCGTGAACAACGTATTGATCAGCACGTTGCCGGCCGCGCGTGCCGATGCCGGCAAGCCGCTGACGGTGGAGATCCCGATCGACCGGCGCCTCATCACCGAGTTCAACCGCATCGACGTCGAGCTGATCGGCCACTACACGCGCGAATGCGAAGACCCGGTGCATACCAGCCTGTGGGCCACGGTGGACGCATCGACCACCCTGCGCCTGAACGTTTCGCCGTTGAAGCTGGTCAACGACCTGGCTTCGATGCCGCAGCCTTTCTTCGACCGCCGCGACGTACGGCGGCTGAACCTGCCGTTCGTGTTCGGCAGCGCCAACGCCAACCAGACCCTGGAGGCGGCGGGCATCCTGTCGTCGTGGTTCGGTGCCCTGGCCGGCTACCGCGGCGCGACCTTCCCCGTCAGCAACGGCGACCTGCCCATGGGCAATGCCGTGGTGTTCGCCATGCCTGAATCGGCGATCAACGGCCTCACGCTGCCTCCCATCCAGGGCCCGGCACTGGCCATGGTCGATCACCCGCAGGATCCGAGCGCCAAGCTGCTGCTGGTGATGGGCCGCAACCCGGGCGAACTGCGCACCGCGGCGTCCACCATGGCGCTGAACAACCGCGCGCTCACCGGCGCCAGCGCAGGCATTCCCGAGTATGAAATGCCCGCGCCACGCAAGCCGTACGATGCGCCACGCTGGCTGTCGAGCGACCGTCCCGTCCAGTTGGGCGAGCTGGCGCAGGCCAGCGAGTTCACGGTCGCCGGCTACACGCCGAACGTGATCCGCGTGAACATGCAGCTGCCACCCGACCTGTTCACGTGGCGCAGCCGCGGCGTGCCGCTCGACCTGCAGTACCGCTACACACCGCGCGTTCAGGCGGACCAGTCCACGCTGAACCTGAACGTCAACGACACCTTCATCGGCTCGATTCCCCTGCGCCCCGGCTTCCCGACCGGCGACCACTGGTGGAATCCGATGACGGCCAAGCTGCTGCCCGACGGTACGGTGGCCGAGCGCAAGGAAGTGCTGCTGCCCACGCTGGCCATGGGCTCGCGCGCGCAGGTGCAGATGCACTACTACTTCGAGCCGGCGGCCAGCAATTGCAAGCCTCTGCTGGACAACGTGCGCGGCGGCATCGACCCGACTTCGACCATCGACGTGTCCAAGTTCCCGCACTACATCGCCATGCCCGAGCTGGCGGCCTTCGCCAACAGCGGCTTTCCGTTCACCCGTCTGGCCGATCTGGCCGACACCGCGGTGATCCTGCCGAATCAGCCCGACCGCGCCGACACCGAGACCTTCCTGGCGGCCATGGGCCAGCTGGGCAATGCCACGGGTTATCCCGGCCTGCGCATGACCGTCGGCCGCGCGGCCAATGCCAACGAACTGAGCGACAAGGACCTGCTGGTGATCGGCAGCCTGCAGAGCCAGCCCCTGTTCACGCAGTGGGCCGCGCAAATGCCGCTCAAGCGCAACAGCAATGCGCAGCAGTTCCGCATCGGCAGCTGGATCGACGACACGCTGAATTTCGTCACCGGCACCCGCAAGCGTGAAGACTTGCCGTCGGCCACGCAGTTCTCGATCGCCGATGACGGCTCGGACGCTGCCATCGCCGGCTTCGAGTCGCCGCTGCGCTCGCAGCGCAGCGTGGTGGCCATGGTCAGCACGCCCCAGTCGCAGCCCGCGCTGGTCAACGCGCTGATGACGCCCGACCTGATCAAGCGCATCCAGGGCAGCATGACACTGGTGCGCGGCCAGCAGGTCAACAGTCTCCTGAGCGGCGACACCTACTACGTGGGTCGCCTTCCCCCCTTCGCCTGGCTGCAGTGGAACCTGTCCCGCAGCCCGGTCATCCTGATCGGCATGGCGCTCGCGCTCGCATTGATCGGCTCTGCAGCCGCCTACGCGAGCCTGAAGCTGCGCGCACGCGCCCGCTTGCGCTAGATCGGGACACCTTCGTTTCTTCCATGATTTTTTCCCCACACGACGACCCCTACCTGTTCGCACAACGACGACGGCGATTGCTGCAAGGCATGACGCTGGCGCCTCTGGCCGCCGCGTTGCCCGCCTTGGCGCAGCAAAACCAGCAACCGACACCCACGCCTGCCAACTGCCTGAACAGCAACGACTGGCAGAGCTTCGCGGCGCGCCATGTCCAGGTCGACGGACGCGTGGTCGACTTCGACACGCCGCAACAGCAATCGACGTCCGAGGGCCAGTCGTACGGGTTGTTCTTCTCGCTCGTGCACAACGACCGCAACGCCTTCAACCGCGTGCTGCAGTGGACCCACAAGAACCTCGCCGGTGGCGACATGGCCAAACGCCTGCCTGCCTGGCAGTGGGGGCGCAACAACGAAGGCGGCTGGGGCGTGCTCGACGACAACTCGGCGTCAGACTCCGACGTCTGGATCGCCTACACCTTGCTCGAGGCGGCGCGCCTGTGGAAGGAACCCGCCTACCAGCGGCTGGGCCGCACGATGATGGCGATGGTGGTGCGCGAAGAGGTCATCAAGCTCGACGGCCTGGGCCAGATGCTGATGCCCTGGCCGCGCTCGGTGGCGCGAGGCCCGAACTGGCGCCTCAACCCGAGCTACGTGCCCATCCAGATCCTGCGCCGCTTCCATGAGGAAGACCCCAGCGGCCCCTGGAACGAGATCATCCAGAACGCCATGCGCATGTTCGGCGCGGTCACGCCGCAGGGCTATGCGCCCGACTGGTGTGCCTGGTCGTCGGACAGCAAGACCTTCGTGGCCGATCCGCAAAAGGGTGCCATCGGCAGCTACGACGCGATCCGCGTGTACCTGTGGGCCGGCATGTTGAACCCGCAGGACCCGACGCGCAATCCGCTGCTCAAGTCGCTGTACGGGCCGCGCCGCGCCATCGAGGCGCAGACCATGATTCCCGAATACGTCGACACCGCCACCGGCGCCCCGCGCGGCACCGGCGGCGTGGGCTTTGCCGGCGCC
>Ga0308159_1003148_pt1 | contig 17329 bp, 17 predicted proteins | sample PhyCR1_FD_201040 | JGI IMG/M metagenome (GOLD analysis project Ga0308159, IMG submission 201040) | Phyllosphere microbial communities from UC Gill Tract Community Farm, Albany, California, United States - DLSLC.R1 | ecosystem: Host-associated > Plants > Phyllosphere > Unclassified | place: USA... | reverse complement strand
TGAGCAGCGATACGCTGGCCGGCATGGTCACGGTGGCCAACGCGGACGCGAAGTCGAAAGCTAACTGGGTAGAGAGCAGCACCAAGGGGACCTACGTGGGGACCTACGTTGCGCGCGCCGCGGGGGCAAACCTGAAGGCGACCCTGACCACTGAAAGTTGGGAAAAAGAGTCGGCGACCTATAGTATTGTTGCTGATGTTGCATCAGCTCATGTGGATACAGTGACTTTGAGCGATGACACAACAACAAAATTTGCGAATGGCTCGGATTTCTTCACCTATAACGCTTTAGTTGTTGACCTTAATGACAATCCGGTTAAGGACATAACGATCGCTTGGTCTCAGGATAAAGGCGAGGCTGTAACACTTTCAGACTCGACAAGTATAACTAATGTTGATGGTGTTGCAGCGATAACACTCAAGAGCTCAACAACATTGGTTGCAGATGTTGGAGTTAGTGCACAATATGCAAAAATGGCCAAGAAGGACGCAAATCATAAGGTAACATTTACTTATGGTGAGGCAGCCTCTGTGACGGTTAACACAACGGATAATGCGACTACTGCGGTTGTTGGAACTCAGCCTACGTTGAAAATTGCTGTTTTGGATAGCTCTGGACATCAATTACCAAATAAGACAGTGACTCTCGCAGTTGGGGGGAACACAAATGCATCTGTTTATCCGACCTCTGTTTCCAGTAATGCTGATGGGGAAATTTCAACTCAGCCATTAGTTGCCGATACAACCGCACAGGTGGTAACGATTACGGCAAGTCTTACTGGAAGTGATATCAAAGGTACTCTTGACATAACATTCATTCCAGATGTTGTTTCAGCTAATACATCTACGATTATTGCGAGTCCCGAAAGCATTAAAGCGGATACAGTATCGACCTCTCAGGTGACCTATGTAGCCAAAGATCGGTATGGCAATATAATCAATAGTATCAATGACTCATCCATAACTAGTGGTATTGTGGGCATGAGTAAGAACGATGTTGCGTTGAGCGACTGGAATCGCGTGGGCGAGGGAAATAGCACTAAATATACCGTTACAGTTACTGCTGGTTCGACGATTGGCAGTCTCAAGGTTATTCCCATTATTAACGGTAAGGATGGCGTGTCACGGACGGGTAACGATATATTAACCTTAGTCCCCGGAGATATTGACTTAAGTGAATCTTCAATTAGCGCGACCCCTAAATCGATTGTTGCGGACGGTAAATCAACCAGCTCGTTACTCTTTATTCCTAGGGATAAATTCAAGAACATTATATCAACACTAGATACGGCAACAATATCACAATCGATAACAGGGGAGGCAACGGATATGACCGTTAGTCAGTGGACATGGAGTCCTGGCTCAAAATGGTATACAGCTATCCTGACTGCGGGGGTTATGCCTGGGGTGGCAAATATTATGCCAACAGTTGCTGGGGAAAATGCTGCCTCACAAGGTATTAACAATACTTTGACTTTAAATTATTCCTCAAGCGTGAAAGATATTGACACCCAAAGTACTGGGACCGCCATCGCTGATGGTTCCCAGACAAATCAGATGACGGTGACCGTCTATGGTGAAAATAAAGCGTTAATGTCAAATATCGACGTCACTATCACGCCATCTAATGATGAGTTACTGATTAATGGGAAAAATGAGGCATTTATACAAAAAACGAATGATAAAGGACAAATAACTGTATCAATGGCTTCCACTTTTATAGGGAGTAATGACTTTACTGTAGAAAGCGACCAATACAGTGAGGTTGGAAATACATCATTTGGCATTTACGTGTCACCAACATTATCAAGCGTTCGTTTTGATAAGACCGATCTGTATAACAATGGAACAGATAAAATGACGGTCACTCTTAATGCTGTTGATGCTAAGGGAAGGGGGGTTTCAGGTCTAAATGTTAGTTTTTCTTCTACTGATAGTAATGCTGGATTGATTTCAGAAGGTTATAAAACTATCGTTACGTCAACCTCTAGTCCGTCAACGTACTTCATGAAAGCGAATATAAGCAACTATACACTGTGGTCACCTGATAGCGTAGAGTACAACTTAATCCCAACCTCTGGAGTTTTATTAGGGGTACTTGAAGTATCACCAAAATTATGCGGAGCGACAAGCCAAAGTACAGCGCCGGTTAACTTCGATGCATGCTCAGGAAATAGTTCATCGGATGGATTTTATTATTCAGGCTTAGGTTTTGTCGTAACATTAAAAAGTAAAAGTGATTTATGGGATGGCAAGCTTACCCTCAAGTCATCGGAAATTACAGGAGAGGTTAACATTACACCGATTGATACGAGCTCAAAGCCTTTCAATTGTTCATTGCCTGTAACATCTATGGACTCATGGATGAATGATTTCTATAGTAGTAATAATTACTCTGTAGACATATCACTTAATACGTTAGGTGAGTCATTCGATACATATTCATCAAAAGGAACAGGCACAGGAAATGGAGGTGCTGGCATTTGTAATGTTGGGTGGGATAAGTCAGCTAAAAAAGTTACCCCGCTTTTGTCAGGTAGCGGAAGTGTTTTATTCGATGTAACAACTAAGACTCCTGTAGGAACAGCAGAGTTTAGAATCCCTCTTCAAGGCGAAAGAATAGATCAGGGGGTCATTAGAGGGGTTAATATAAACATATATTCTAAGTAACGACAGGCTAACTCATTGGCAGCAATATCACTTGTTGCCAATTTTTTTGTGATGATTCACTGGCCCTCTTCGCGAGGATTTTTTTACTGTACCTTGAGCGTACACATTTGTACGTTACCTAAGCCGGAACTCATGAAGGTTGTTATTCAAGCTCCAACCACAATAACTATGTGGCACACATAGAAAAAAAAGAACTATTGTTTTTTTTGATCTGTAGTTACGATCGATAGTTGCGTTTCGACCGGTAATTACCATTGGAGTCCTAAGGGTTCAGCGGAAGAATGCATAAATTTATGAGGGCTAAGAACATTGTGAAAATCATACTGCTTATGCTCATCGTTCTGGCGATTGTTGCTGGTCTGATTTGGTGGGTTATGAAATCGGGAGTCAATGATACGAATGATGACTATTGAGCAAAAAAAACCGCCGAACCTGGTTATTTTACGCATACAGTCAACTAAATTTTGAACTGTTGTTAATCATCCAATATCGAAACAAATCTTCATCAGAAGCCTTTTTTAGCAGGTTCATAGCCGGATCGATAAGCAGCATTGTGCCGGAATTGATGTGCATTCTGTGATACCGCTCGGCAATGTACAGACGTGAAGCCGGACCGGTGCAATTAGAGACTTTCTTCAGATCGATACGCGTTTTGAATAGACCCGGATTTCGTAGACACTTTTTTGCCTCATAATGGAGGCCTAATGAAAGAGTATTTAAGTCAGCCAAAACGTTCACTGAAGAATTCAAAATTGAAGCCGTAAAACAGATCACTGAGCAGGTCAGGAAGGCGAAATATGGCGGGATGGAGCCCGCTGATATCAAAAAAATCAAAGATCTTGAGGACGAGAATCGTCGTCTGAAGCAGATGTTTGCCGATCTGAGTCTGGAATGCCGGGCGCTGAAGGACGTTATCGAAAAAAGCTCTAAAACCAGCGATAAAGCGGGAGCTTGTCAGCTATCTGACTGCACAATTTTCCATGAGCATCCGCCAGGCATGCAGGACAGTATCGCTGAGCAGGACGGTGTATTTTTATCAGCCCGATACCCGGCGTAATGAACTGGTGATCCAGGCGTTGACTGAACTGGCAGAACGCTATCCGCAATACAGATTTAAGAAGCTTTTTCAGGCACTTCGCAGGCAGGGTAACGCCTGGAATCATAAGCGTGTTCACCGGATTTACTGCCTGCTGAAACTCAATTTTCGCCGCAAGGTGAAACAATGTCTTCCGGTGCGCAATCCGGCTCCGCTGGCAACGCCGGAAGCACTCAACCAGAGCAGGTCGATTGATTTTATACACGACGCGCTGACATGTGGCCGACGTTTTCGGACTTTCAACGTCTTGGATGATTTTAACCGTGAGGCTCTGTCCATAGAAATTGACCTGAATATCCCGGCGCTGCGGGTTGTGCGGGTGCTGGACAGGATAGTGGCAAACCGTGGATATCCGCTGAAAATGCGGATGGATAACGGCCCGGGCTGATATCACTGGCTCTGGCACAATGGGCTGAGAACCATGGCGTGATGCTGGAATTTATCAAGCCAGGCAAACCGACACAGAATGCCTTTATCGAACGCTTTACCCGGACGTACCGGACAGAAATCCTGGATTTTTATCTGTTCAGAACGCTGAATGAAGCAGGGGAAATAACCTAGCGCTGGCTGAAGGAATACAACAGCGAGCGGCCTCATGAATCCCTGAATAACCTGACGCCGTAAGAATACCGGCTGATGGCTGAAAAACCGGAACTCTCAAAAGTGTGTGGAACTAAAACAGGTATGCTTACAAATGGATGATGTCAAGAAATTATAGTTCAAATCATGTTTTTACCAATTAGTAAAGGTTGTGGGTTGTTAAAATTTGGGGGTAATTTTTGTTTTACTAAAAAACCACCGCTAAGGTTATTCTTATATCGAATTTGAAGCTTAGCATTTCTCGACCAAGATGTTTTTGGTAATGACGGTAGTGTTCCTAAACATAGGCTCTTACTTTGAAGTATTTTGCAAAATTTTTTTCAGAGTTTTTCAACTCACTTTTAACCCGTAAATTACAAAAGAAAAGTAATATGCCATATAGGACCTGAACATTGAATTGAAAGTATCAAGGATTTGAATGTGCCCTGACTTGTTATCAAAAACTAGGAGGTTCAATTTATTTGCCTCAATAAGAATGTTTCTTAAGTGCGAACGTGATACTCCACAATTTTTTGAAATATATAATATTTTCGATTTTTTTGACTCAATCTCGCTATTTTGGCATAACATAAATAAACTAACCATGATCATATGGCCTGAGTCCTTAGTGATGAATATCTCAGCTCCTTTAGTTAAATCTACAAGATATAAACCAGCGTGGAAAATATCATAGTATTTTTTGAAAAAAAAACCTAACTTATTTTTCGATAAACTGGATGAGTTGACAACATCAGGGAGCAAAATATTGAGAGCCGGCATAACAGAATTTATTAAAGATAGCGTATCTAACTCCCCTTTCTCTGTGAAAGAGAACTTTATTTTACGTTTATCTAACCTGCTCTTATCGACAGTAATTCTTCCTGTGATTTTAAGCATGGAGAGTAGTGAGGTTATTGTATTTTCACTAATCATTCCTGTTTTTAAGCACTCTGATTTTACATCAGAAAAATAGGAGTCATTTTGATTATGAAAAACACATGCAGTGATACTAACAGCTAAGAAACGATTATTCTTAAAAATATATTTATAAAAAAGTTTTTTTGAACTGAATTCATCCAAAATGAGCAGTGAATGATTTATGATGGCTTCGTTTATAGACTCGTTTTTGAGTATGGTTTCGTATAGATCGCATATTTCCCTGTAAACAAATAATTTATTTTTCATGAATACCCCCATAATTAATTTTTGAATTTCATGGTCAAATTGTTTTATAGTAACTAATTTGCACAACTATTTATAAATTAGACTATAATTTAAACTAATTATTAAAGAGCATTAAGCATCGAAGGTGATTAATATGTAGCATGCAATTTACGATACAAAATGCAAATAGTAAAGTTAAAGTTGATATAATCATACTTATAATCAATCACAATATCAAAATTATAATAATCGCTCAACGTATTCTAGAATAAATAATTTAGATTAAGTTAATCTCGATTACAAAAAGATTGAGTGAGTTTTTTTGTGGCACCATATAACTTATATACACAAGTGTTACTATTAAAATTAATGCATAGCTTAGGGAACATGGCAAATAGACATGACTCGGAGCACTATATTCTGCAGGAAACTACTGCGTTCCTTTATTAGGATACGTGCATTAAAATAATTTATGACTCGGAAAGAACACTTTTTTCAAAATTGCAGGTATTATATAAAATGGGAGTTGGTTCATGATTATTACAGAGAATGGTTATTTTGAGATTGGTTTAAAAGAGGTATTAAGCAATAGTTTCTTACCTTCGGGCCTAAATATTAAATATTTTTACACAGGACACGGCAACGTATATGTTTTTTTTCCTGATAAAATAAAGCCAAATTTATTTGCACAACCAATACAGATATTTGCAATATGCAGAAATAATAAAATTCCAATGAACCTCAACACTAATGATTTCACTGATGAACTCATGGAAATCATAGGTAATAGTCACTTCATCCCTAAACCGCTGCTGACTATGCGTGAGTTATGGGTTTTAGATAATATTTACAAAGGTATGAGTACTAAAAGTATTTCAAAATTCCTTAATATTGATGAGAAAACAGTTAGTAGCCACAAAAATAATGCATTGCATAAAATGAAATTGGGAAGTTTTTCGAGTTTTCATATAGAATTTATGTCTTGGTGTAAGTTATGGTTTAAATTCAAATTCGGATTTAAATAAAATATATTTGAGTTGCACATATTATAGTTATTAAATAAAAGATTATCACATCAGGAATTTTAATTCATCGCTTAAAATGTTTCGAAAATTCAGATTCTTAATAGAATCTAGGCAGTTGTGCATCTAATGCGAGCGGTTAACCTGCTTGATGTCGGGTGTTGTATCCGTCTTTCGAGCCTAAATAAAGGAATTATGTGTGTTTGTATTTAAAAAAAACCAATATTTGATCTTTTTTTGGCCTCCTCTCTTCCTTCAATACCTTCGCTTTACAGGACGGTTATGGAAATGAAGTGCCTTCACCATCTAATACAGGAAGTAGTTATCAGAATCAAGGAGTTAATCCTTATTGGAATTATAATGAAAACATCCTTAATAATCCATATGGTTCAAATGACGACTCTATACGTATTACTAACTATGCAACAGGAGTTGAAACTTCAGATTATCGCGGAGAGTTTATTTCCGAAGTAGGGGGAATTCCTTTTGCCTACAATTTTGAAGGTAATAATTTAGTATCAACATACACTGGTGGATCTTCAATTTCTTCTGAAGGAGAAGGATCAAACATTGTTTTGTATAAAAATAATGCCAACTTCATTTCACTTTTATCATCTAATGGCGGTACTTTACTTGTCGACGGGAATTCAGCAGAAGGTGCAATTATAAAAAATAGCGATGGCTTCATATTGTTAAAAGAAAACTATGCAAATGGAGCAGAAATAGAGAATTCTAATAATGGTAAAATAGTTGTTGATGGGAACTCTGTAGAGGGCGCAACTATTACCAACGATGACGCATCCATAAGTTTGTATCATAACATTGCAAAAAATACTAATATAAGCAATGTTAATGGAGGTACTATAGTTGCGCTTGGCAATAATATATCGGACTCTGAAATTACTAATGCCAAAGGCACTAATTTTACCATTGGTGATTGCAACGATGAAGTTTGTAAAGATAACGCGGGAACTACTGCAAATAAAATAACTCTTAACAACAATGGTAATTTTTATTTCTCAGGGAATCTTGATCTTTCCGGTTCTACCATAAATAATGAAGGTCTAGTATCTGGTGCCGATAATATAAAAATGACTGATAGCAATGTTTATAATAATGGATTGATGACTTTATCTGGAAATATAAGTCTAAATGATTCTAGCTTTGAGAATACAGGTACATTTACGCTTTTAAAATCATTATTAAATCTCTCGGGAACAGATGCTAAAAACTCCGGAGTTTTTATTATTAAGAATATAAATATTTCTGGAGGTACGTTAAAAAACACAGGGACTATTAAAAATAGACGGAGATAATTCCACGACCATGGATATTACCAATGCTGCAAAAGTTGTTGTTAATACAGGTAGTTACACAAACTTGAATCAAGGCGTTATATTAAATGAAGTTACGGGGAGTATCGATTTATATGATAATACACGTCTCGTGGGTGATTTGACAAACAATCGAAACATTATACTAAGCCTGGTTCGTGAAGTTCATCATGCCAGTAATGGCTCTGCGGGGGCCCAGAGCATTGCCGATATGGTCAGCGCAAAAGGTGTTCCGTTGAGTCGCTGGCGGGCCAGTAAGATAATGAAAGAGCTGAATATTGTTAGTTGCCAGCAACCGGATCATCGCTATAAAAAAGCCACAAAAGAGCGTGTGGATATCCCTAATCATCTGGATCGCCAGTTTGCAGTAACGGAACCTAATCAGACCTGGTGCGGGCAAACGCTGGGCTTATCTGGCGGTTGTTCTGGATTAATTTTCCCGCAAGCCAATAGGCTGGGCGATGTCGCTTTCTCCGGACTCAGGTCTGACAGGAAAAGCATTAACGATGGCCTGGGAAGCCAGGGGGAAACCGGCTGACGTTATGTATCATTCTGACCAGGGAAGTCACTATACCAGCAGGGAATTCAGACGGTTACTGTGGCGTTATCGTATAAAGCAAAGCCTGAGTCGCCGTGGAAACTGCTGGGACAACAGCCCAATGGAACGATTTTTTCGCAGCCTGAAATCAGAATGGGTACCGAACTGTGGATACGCTAATTTTAGCGAAGCAAATAGATCAATAACAAATTACATCATTGGTTATTACAGCCAGCTCAGACCCCACCAATATAACGGTGGCTTAACACCCAATGAGTCATAGCGATTGTTCTGGAAAAACTCTAAAACTGTGGCCAGTTTTTGTTGACCATTTCACTTTTAGTGCAGAACTACTGTGGCGTACCTACCTTAAAAATAGATCCCAAAAAAGATTTTTCATGTCAAGATTTTGCTATTACTACACCCAAAAAAATATAAAAATTCTTTCAATCTTAGAGGTGGGTGGACAGTTTGTGCTATGGATGTTAGGCCTACAACTATAAAGCCAGCTGAAGGTTTCCAGACCATCTTGGAAGTGATGCGCAGCCGCCTTGGTCTACCCTACTATGAAATATTGCTAAACCCTTGGGATGATGCTGATCCACAACATTTACCCGTCGAGGCTTTATTCAGTATCATAGGTTTAGAATTAAAAGAGGCTCAGAGAGATCAACGTGACTATAAAAATATAACTGGAAAATTTATACCTATAATAAGATTAAAACTTCCTTCAAATAACAAGCAAGATGCTGTATTTACTTATGATCCGAAAGACCAAGCAATAATCGATAAATGATTGTTATTCCAGTTTAGCGAGAAGATGAAAATACGCGTTGTTCAAGTGTACTGAAATACATTGCGACCACTATCGTGAAAATCTTAATTAACAACATCATCTTAACGAAATTTAATGTTCTGAACGTGATTTTTTTTTCGACCCGCTACATGCGGGTTACTTTTGCGGAGGATAGGTTGTAATTATTCTTTTTTACGAATTTGCAGATTTGCCACGAGGGAAGCGGCTGGCACGGCGGTTCCTGACTGCTTAACCCACATGCCCCCCGACTGCTAATGTTCTTTTTATGGATTAAGCTTTCCTAAAAGCCCAGTGCAGTTTTCAATGGGTAGTGGTATACCCTCATACTGTCTAATTTATTTCAGAAGCCAAATTTTCTCTTTCTTTTAGCTGATTGTGATTTAACACCAGACTACCTATTAGCGTTTATCCAAATTGGGGTTTAGGCGTATAGTGCCTAACTTTTCCCTCTTCCACCCCGCGCCGCCGCTTTTCCCTTTAAAATCCGTGGCTTACCCCCCTGCCGGACGAGCTGGTAAAGACTCGTCCTAAACTCTCCCACGCCTTTACCACCTCTGGTATAATCCGTTTTGTATCAGGGGCTTGCATACCGTCTGATGCGGTAAGGCGGCGGTAACGGGGGCGTTCCCGACCGCCCTATCCCCCTCCCGCACGATTGGGCTTTACGCCGCATAGCCGGAAACTCCCCAAATTCCCCGCGTAGCCCAAATGACCGATCACCTATTTATTGTGATCGAGTATCCCGCCCGTTTGCGGCAAACTATTCCTCTTCCCTGAAAAAAACATGACGATCGCCAGCTGCGTGACGCAGAGTGCGGAGATTAAAAAATTGAGCCTTATCCCTCACGAAGATTTGCAGAATTCACGTAGCGTCACCACCGGCTATTTTGACTACCGCGCCGCGCTGTCGCTGCGGCAAATGGCACTGACCGCCGGTGTCGGCCTGCCCGACTACCTGCTCGCCCCCGAAATCGGGTTACTGCTGCCCTACCTGCCGAACCTGAAACAGCGGCTGTTTGTCGATACGCTGTGGAATACCGGCGCACGTCTCAACGAGTGCCTGGCACTGATGCCGTCTAACTTCCAGCTGGACGACGAGCGCGGGGAAAAACTGGACAGGCCGTTTGTGGTACTCGAAACGCTCAAGCAAAGGAACCGTGGCCGTGGCCGTCCCAAAAAGGGCGAACCGCTAAAACGGATCGTGCCGCTCCTCGATGCCGACTATGTGAACCGGCTGCGGGAATATTTTGAGACGTTCCGGCAAAGCAAGTATGAGCCGATCTGGAACGTCGCCAGCGACGAGACGCCCCGCAACTGGATCAGGGCGGCGGTGACACGCGCTGCGCGTGACGGCGTCACTTTCTCCCTGCCGACCATCACGCCCAAAACCTTCCGGCACAGTTTTGCGATGCACCTGATCCAGTATCGCGTACCGCTCAAGGTGGTTCAGTCGTACATGGGACATGCGGAGATTGCGAGCACTGAGGTGTATACCAAGGTGTTTGCGCTGGACGTGGGGTATCAGCGGGAGGTGCGCTTTACGGTTCCGCTGGGGGAAGTTGCTGCATTACGCCTGTATCACAAGGATCGGTAAATCGGTGAAACGTAGATAAGGCAGTGGAAGGGGGCGACCTCCTTTCTCTACCTTTAATGAACTGTCACTACATCCAATTCCCCCTGCACTTCCCTATTAAAATCAGTCATATACTGTAGGTTATATATATATTACGATTTTGTGATTTTCTGTCTAAACGTAAATGCACAAAATCGTATATCTGGTTAATCGTAATCATATATCGTTTTTAAGTTATTGCGTTTCTGTAATCGCGTTTAGGTATCCCATTATCCCCAAAACCCTCCCAAACACTGTTTAGTGCGACATTACTTTCTATTGCGATAATGTAGCCTGCTCCAAAATAGGCTTACCGTTCAATAATTTTCGATCCTCAAACTCTCCCCTGTCAGGCAGCTATCACCCTGCAAGAAACCTTTCATTTGGATTGAAAATATAACTCATAGCTTATATCATGAGATATAAGCTACAACTTATAAGGATTGCGCTTTGTGGACTGTCATATTTACCCCACGGTTTGACGCCTGGCTCTTGGAACAAGATGAGGCTATGCAGGAAAAGGTGTTAGCAGATTTGAGTAACCTCGAAACGTATGGGCCGAAGCTATCACGTCCTTATGCCGATACGGTGAAAGGTTCCAGGCACAAGAATATGAAGGAACTCCGCGTGCAATATTCGGGGCGCCCTGTCCGGGCTTTTTTTGCGTTTGACCCCAAACGGCAGGCCATCGTGTTGTGCGCCGGTGATAAAAGTAACGACAAACGATTTTATGAAACGATGATCCGATTGGCTGATGAAGAATTTACCGCACATCTAATCTTGATCGAGGAGCAAAAATGAAAACTTTACGTGATGCAATATCCGCTCGCTCGCCTGAGAGTCAGGCACGGATCAAAGAAATGGCGGATGAAGTGATCCTGGAAACCGGTCTTCAGCTCATGCGGGAAGAACTTCAGCTTTCTCAAAAATCCTTAGCGAAATCTATGGGCGTCAGTCAACCGGCGATTAACCAAATTGAGCAACGAGGCAATGAAGTGAAGTTAGCTACGCTCAAACGCTATATCGAAGCTATGGGGGGTAAACTTAGTTTAACTGTAGAATTGCCTGAAGGCGGAGGCAGAGTTTTTCATATCTGACCTGCTCGTCGATACTGCCGTAGCTATTGCCACAATAATTATTGATCCCTACATTTACGGTTCGGCTGAAAAAGGTGGATAAGGGTTAGTTTTCTTATCTGCCTACTGCCTTTGCTGACTCACCTGCCCTGTTAAAACTAATTATTATTCATGCGGTTATGTTTTGTTCTTTTCTTTATTTCTGTGTAATCGTAAAAACACAAAATCGCATATGCGTTTAATCGTTTTATCGTATATACTCTTTTCATCAAACGTACAACCAGTGCATGGAGTGATGAGATGATAATTTCAGTTTTGAATCAGAAAGGCGGCGTGGGTAAAACCACGATGAGCGTCAATATTGCCGCCAGCTTAACCAGGATGGGTAAGCGCGTTCTTCTCATCGACGCTGATCCACAAGGTAGCTCGTTAGACTGGGCAGCCGCGCGAGATGGAAAACCCTTATTCACCGTTATCGGTTTGCCAAGAAGTACCATCCATAAAGAGGTTGAAGAGATCGGTAAGGGCTTTGATCATATTATTATCGATGGCCCGCCTCGCGTTACCGATTTAGCCCGCTCTGCCATCATGGCCGCTGACCTTGTTCTTATACCGGTTCAGCCAAGTCCCTATGACGTTTGGGCTGCTGATGAGGTGGTATCGCTTGTCTCTGAAGCCCGGATTTATAAAGAAACACTGAAATCTGCATTTGTGGTTAATCGTAAAATCGCAAATACGGCGATTGGGCGTGATGTTGGTGAAGCGCTGGCCACTTATGAAACTACAGTTTTTGATGCATCGGTAACGCAACGCGTGATTTTTGCCGAAGCAGCTGCTCAGGGAAAGGCTGTCTTTGAAATTGAGGCAGAAGGACTGGCAGCCAAAGAAATAGACAGTTTGGTGAATGAAATTTTGGAGTATGTGAAATGACGGCAAAGAAAATTTCAATCGGCGGGCGCCCAAGCAAACAGTTGCCGGCGGACTCACAACAGTGGGTAGATGATAGAGAAGCGCAACCTGAAAAAGAAAAGATGAAGCGTCTCACCATCGATGTGAGTGAAAGCTTACACCGGCTTATTAAAACCGACTGTGCGCAGCGCGGCGTGAAAATTGCGGATGAAGTCAGAGCGATGCTAAAACAGAAATACGATAAATCGTAAAATCGTTTAATTACATAAGCGTTTAATCGTGAAAACTATTACTCTTATGGCCGCATTCTGCGGCCTTTGTCTTGTGTTTTAAGAGATATGTAGATTAGCCCTCACCCTCTCTGAGATCCTTCAGCTAACAGCCGCCCTATTTCAAACACCGCTGCTGACCGCCAGGACTTTACCGCTTCGGTTTTCTGACCTTCAATAAACCAGTGAACCCCATCCGAACGTATCAGTGCAAACAGATAGGACATATCATAAACGTGATCTGGGATTAGGGTGCCTTCACCAGCCAGAATGCCAGCCGTTATGGAATGGTTGCCGCCACGAACAAAACCAATACGCCACGGCAGCCACAGGTCGACATAATGGTTGATTTTATCCTGCTTCCACGGCCTTCCCTTATGGGTTCCGATATGCGAAACATTATCGATGTAGCGTGACAAGCTCCAAGGCCACGGCAACACCATGTCACTTGCAAGCGACAACGGATAACCCGCTCTGTCCAGCTCGCTCTCTTTCATCTTCTCGTAAGATGTCACCTGGATAAGCCCGTCAAAGAAAAACTCTTGTGGGGTCATATCCGGGCGGGCATCCGTTCCTTCTTCTGCTACCGCCAGCAGAAAGTCACTTTGCACTGGCCGCACGATAGCGCGAATGAGATCAGGCAGTGCATCAATGGGCAGTTTTTCGGCCACCGATAGCAGGTGATCGAAGCGATTTTTTTCTGTGCCGGCAGCGGTTTTTTCTTTTTTATTTCGGTTCCATAACATCATAGTCCGCAGCCTTCCTGGTTGTGGTCATATCGGGGTCGGTTCTTGGAGCGGAAATTATTGTACATTTGATGGATTATGTAACTATTCGAGATACTCTCTTCCTCTCTGGATGTTGACTGTATACTCAACAATACGACAATACGACAATACGACAATACGACAATACGACGAAGTATAGATAATATAAATCAACTAGTTAATTTTAGCATTCGGCAACTCGCTCCAACGGGTTGTATATGCGGGGGAGAGCATGTCGCGTTTCATGTTCCAGCCTGTATCGATGCCCTGTCCTGCAAACCACACTTTGCCCATCCCGGTCGTATTAATCCTGTCGATGGCGTGCATCAGCGCGTCGCTGTTCGGGCGCGGCGGCGATTCGTCAAACATGTCTATCTGTCCGGGCTTGTCACAGAAGTCGTTCAGCACGATGCCCGCCTTCTGATACCGGTAGCCGTCACGCCAGGTTGGGTCGAGCGCTTTCATCTACGCTGCCACAATATCGTGGGTGTCCTGCGTGGCCAGCATCAGCGTCTGGTTGGCGTTGTTCCCGTATTGCGGCTCGTTGGCGTAAGGGCTGGTTCGCATAAATATGCTGACATGTCTGCAATATTGTCGTTCCTGGCGAAGCTTCTCGGCGCCGCGCTCGGCGTACTGGCAAACGGCCTGTCTCATGTCCTGCAGCTGCGTGATGCGCTCGCCAAAGCTGCGGCTGCAGATGATTTGTTGTTTGGCGGGCAGGGCATCGATGGATACGCAGGAGACGCCGTTGAGTTCGCGCACGGTGCGCTCCACTACAACCCCGAACGTCTTCTTCATCAGGTTCAGGTTGGCGTCCGCCAGCTGCAGCACTGTCTTAATCCCCATCCCGGTCAGCTTCTCAGATAATTTTCGCCCAATGCCCCACGTCTCATTCACCGGCAGCAGTGCCATCAGCTTACGCTGGCGGTCGCGATTGCTCAGGTCAACGACGCCGCCGGTGGCCGGCCAGGTTTTCGCCGCGTGGTTGGCCAGCTTTGCCAGCGTAAGCGTCTGCGCAATCCCTATCCCGCAGGTCAGCTCCGTGCGCTGTCTTACTGTTGCCCGGACGCGCTGGCCAAAGGCCAGAAATGACTCGCAGGCATCGATGCCGGTGACTTTCAGAAATGCCTCGTCGATTGAGTAAATCGTCAGCTCCGGGGCCATTTCTTCCAGCGTGGACATGATGCGCGCAGACATGTCGCCGTACAGTGAATAATTGCTGCTAAAGCAGGTCACCTGATGCCGGCGGATGATTTCCTTTGCCTGAAAGTAGGGGGGGAAAGCGTTTAATGCCGTGCTTTTTGGCTTCCTTATTGAGGGCCACGATCGCCCCGTCGTTGTTACTGAGCACGATCACCGGTGTGCGGCGTCCCTTTCGGGCCGGGCTGTCGTGAACAGAGCCAGCAGGCTGTCTCTGCCCTGGCGGGCTTCCATCCCTACGCCAACGACAACACCACGCTTGCAGCGGCCAGATGGCCGCGCCGCTTCACTGGCCTGCGATAAATCCAAAGCCGCAGGCCGCTGTGGGGCAACCACGATTCGCTGCCGCTCGTCGTCGTTGCGGTGGTATCCGCTACATCTGCATCGGGTGCCGTCTCTCCAGTTAAGCCCCTTACGCCTGGGCTGACCAAAACACAGCCGTTGTCGCCCGTCCAGGGTAAATAAACGCCCCCAAAACTTTTCCTCGTGCCTCCGAAAACTTTCATGTTCGCCCCGGACGTTCGCCCCCGTCGGTGTTTTTTACGCCCTTGCGGCGAAGGAACTCAACTGGAGATGTGGTAACACCCGGGCCGAAATACAGCCGGATACCACAAAACGTCAACACCGCGACAAAGCGAATCTAACCGAAGATATGGGCTAAAAGCCCTGAAAGATAAGGAGAGTCATCATGGCAGAACGTGGCGTAAACAAAGTGATTTTGGTCGGTAATCTGGGACAGGCACCTGAGCTGCGCTACATGCCGAACGGCGGCGCGGTAGCGAGCCTGACGCTGGCCACCTCTGAGCACAGGCGTGACAAAGCCACCGGCGAGCAGCGTGAAAAAACTGAGTGGCACCGTGTTGTGGTGTTCGGAAAGCTGGCTGAGATTGCCGGTGAATACCTGACCAAGGGCGCAAAAGTCTACATCGAAGGCCAGCTGCAGACCCGCAAATGGCAGGACGGGCAGGGCATCGACCGTTACACCACCGAAATCGTGGTGAAGGCTAACGGCACCATGCAGATGCTGGGCAGCGCCGCAGGGCAGGGCAACCGCACATCTGGCGGCACTTCTCCACAATCTCAGGCACCGCAAAACGCCCCGTCCCATTCCGGCGAAGCACCGGCACCGGCTGAGGGTAAACCGGCAAAGACCAACCGCGCCGCGAAGGGCAAAAAAGCCAGCAAAACGGCTGCAGCGCAGCCCGCACAGCAGGCGGCACAGCCGTTGCAGCCACAGGACGGCGACCTGCCGGAAGACTGGGACTATATCCCGTTCTGATTTTTCCTGCCCTGCGTCAGCGGGGCATCACATGGAGTACTGCGCGATGGAAAACAACAAACCGGTTCTGCTGCCGTCCGGCACCTTTACCCGCCAGCAGGCTGAAGCCGTGGCCAATGCTTATGAAAATATTGCGATTGAAGACGATCAGGGGACGCATTTTCGCCTTGTCCTGCGTGTGTTCGGACAAATGGTGTGGCGGGCGTGGAATTTTCAGCCCGAAGCAGGGGCGGAGTTTAATAAATACATCGTCAGTGACGGTGTGAGAAAAAGCAGTAAAACAGCAGGCAAGCAGTAAGAAGAGGTGCCAGACGGGGAAACGTCCGGCTGACATTAATCGAAGCGAATAAGGAATCAATCATGTCAGTAACGAATGTTAAAGCAGCATCCAAAACAAGTAAAGCGGCGAAAAATCCCAAAAAATCAGCGCAGAACGCGGCGGTGGAACAGGCTCTGGCGAATACGCCGGTCGACATGGTGCCGTTCAGCCAGCTGTCTCTGTCTCCGCTGAATGTGCGCAAGGCAGAGCCGGATGCGGCAAAATTGCAGGAACTGGCCGGCAGCATCAGAGCCGTGGGCGTGCTGCATAACCTTATTGTTCACCGCCTGCCTGATGGCCAGCTGGGCGCCGCCGCCGGTGGCCGCCGTTTCCGTGCACTGAGTATCCTGCTGAACGAGGGGGCGATCGCACCGGATTACGCCGTGCCGGTGAAAACCGTCAGCGATGACGTGGCTGAGGTGGTTTCTGCCATCGAGAACTTCCAGCACGAAAGCATGCATCCGTCTGACCAGATTATGGCGTTCGCCCGCATCAGTGCCAGCGGCGAAACGGCGGCAGAAATCGGTGGCCTGATGGGGTACAGCACCCAACACGTCCAGAAATTCCTGCGCCTTGCGGGGATGGCTCCGGCACTGCTTGCTGAACTGGCTGAAGACAAGATTAACGTTGACCAGCTTCAGGCACTGTCTGCCTCTGATGACCACGAACGCCAGCTGGA
>Ga0308159_1003147_pt1 | contig 17342 bp, 16 predicted proteins | sample PhyCR1_FD_201040 | JGI IMG/M metagenome (GOLD analysis project Ga0308159, IMG submission 201040) | Phyllosphere microbial communities from UC Gill Tract Community Farm, Albany, California, United States - DLSLC.R1 | ecosystem: Host-associated > Plants > Phyllosphere > Unclassified | place: USA... | reverse complement strand
TGCTCAGTGATCTGTTTTACGGCTTCAATTTTGAATTCTTCTGTGAACGTTTTGACTGACATAAACACTCCTTCATTAGGCCTCCATTATGAGGCAAAAAAGTGTCTACGAAACCCGGGTCTATTCAATTTTAGCTTTACCTGCTGATTGTGAAATTATCCAGCAAGATAGCAAGGGAATTGAAAGATATGCTTTGAGATTTTATTCAGTTAAGGGATATGGGCCTAATATAAAGTGGATTCCACAAGTTATGGTGCCAGTTGCAAAGAAAGCTGTCAGAAGGCTACGTCATCTCTCTCGAAATGCAAGGTCACTGGCTATATGGTGCGAAGATTACCCTGACGAGTTTTATCGACATGAACTGTGTCCATTGGTCGATGAAAAAGAGAAATTAACAGTTGAGCAGGTCTGCCATGCATTGGGATATCCTTTGCATGACAAAAAAGCATGTATATTGAAAGTTAAAAGGACGAGTCTTGATGGCAATAAGACCTTCCTTAATGCAAGTAATTACGCATACACATTGACTGAACTATGGAAAATGATTCGTTCAGGATTTAGCCAAAATTTCCCATGGTTTGATAAAGAAAAATCTATAAAATATAGTAATGCATTATGTTTACTTAATGATAATCAGCTTGTTTTGTCACGAATGACGAATATCTATTCTCTGTATAAACCTACTAAAGGATTCTTTTCCGTTGATATGCAATGGAAAGAAAGTCATGAGTATGGTTATAAAAATATCTTTGCTCGATATGGTTTCTTTGATGAGGAAGGAAAGCCACTACTCATTCGTTCACACCAGCCAAGACATCTTTTAAACACAATTGCTCATTACGGTGAAATGTCGGAATTAGATATCTCAAAATGGTCTGGTAGAGTCAATGTAAATCAGAACCGTGTTTATAACCATGTTTCAGAAGAAGAGATGGTGGAAAAAGTTGGAACTATTGATTTCCATGTAAATTCTTATTGCCATAAGGAGCCGAACTCATCTGCAGGATTAGCTGTGAACTTAAATGATCTTCAGCATGGAGCAATACACTTAACAGAACGCGGTTATTGTATTCATGATTATGCAATTCTACCTTGTGAAAAAATAAATCAATATATTGAGTCATGCAATCACTTAAAAGAACTAAAACCAACTGATAAGAATAGGCTTCTAATCATCAGAGATAGAATAATAGAGTTCAAGAGACTAACTCAAGTAGCATTTGAAAATGGTGACTATGGTGCTGAAAAATGGATCAAGCATCATGAGTTGAATTTAAATAGAATAAACAATCTGTTAGGTAACTAAAATAGGAAAAATATATGGCAAAACATTTGAGTAGTAGTGAGATAAAGGCGATAACATATATTATAAAAATGTGGAATGGGAAAATTACATGGGTTGATTTGTGTGAGTCAATACACAAAAAATTAAATAGAACCATAACGAGGCAATCACTTAATTCACATGAGGAGGTTGTCGAGGCGTATAGAGTTAAAAAGAACGTATTAAATTTGAAAGCATCTGATTTAAAGAAACCTGCAAATTTAGCTATTGCTGCACAGCAGATTTTGAACCTTAAAACAGAGAATGACGCATTAAAAAGCCAAAATAAAAGGTATAAGGAACAGTTTACCCGTTGGCAGTATAATGCTTACAGGCATGGTGTTTCACCAGAGAACTTGAATCGACCATTTAATCAAAAGTAAATAATAATGATTGAGTTAGTATAATGATATTTTTGTTATTTATTTTTATATTGATAGGTTTCACCTATTGACAGATTTGATAAACCTGATAATTATTTAAGTAGTCAGGATGACAATAATAGATTGCAAGGATGCAAATTATGGACAATAAAAAAGAATCTCTAACAAGAGAAGAGCAACTTATAGTGCTTATTGATAGATATATTACTGATGAATACAAACCAGAATATGACATTTTCACATATAAATTATATTTGATTTTTGTTGGTTATCACCTTAAGTATTTTTATACAACCTCTCATTATTGCTTTTCAAATAATAACATTGAAAATATTATACAGATGATTTTAAGTATATTTAAATGCTTGGAAAGCAACTTTATAAAAGAAAACCAACATAAAAAAATTTTGTTCTTACAGCTTAATGCACTCATCTATTATATCGAAAGGAATCAGGTGAGGTTAGAGCAGATCTATGTGGAACTAAAAACAGAGTATGAATTGAAAGAGATCGGCAGTCGCGTTTCTACCGTAAGTAGACCTAAAATGTATAAGCTCAGAACGTCGAGAGAATACAATTGAATCTGACGAGCAGCTCTGAGTGATAGTGGCATAATTATGTGGTATGTTAATGATAAATAGATTCTTTAGTTTCGAACTAATCCTATAGGGAGCTATCTTGAAAGATAAACCGTCAGATTTAGAGAGACTTATTCATGAATCTCTGGAGCAGCTAGGTTGGGAGGCTGACGCAACAGCTATTGCGGAACGAGTAAATAGACTTAATATAGGTCTTCCATTAGAAGACGAATTTTCGATTATCTGTGGCTGGCTTGGTCAATGTAATTTAGTCCATAAATTAGATCAGCAGCAATACCCAACTACTTCTAACGATAAGTTTCAGGTTCCAGATTTATTAGCTAACTTTGACGCGCGTGGCGCTGGTAATATTACTGTGTTAATTGAGGTTAAGTCATGTAAGGGAAATGTTTTGTCTTTTCGTCCTGATTACGTTTCAAGATTAAGGGCTTACGGTCAATTATTAGGACTGCCCATTTTAATTGCTTGGAGAAAATTCGGTATTTGGAGTTTAGTCGATTTAGACGTATTTACGAAGGCCACGAAGAATTTCAATCTTAATTTCAATGATGCAATGCGAAATAGCTTAATGAGTAAACTACTGGGTGATTTCTCCTACACTCCACAAGTTAATTCGGGGGTTCATATTAGCTTCAAGAAAGAAAAACTTATTGAAGCCATTAAAACAGATGAAGGGATACAAGAAAATTGGAATATGGTTGTAGATGACGTGTATTTCACTAACGGGAAAAATGAACAGTTAAGGGAGCTGTCGACAATTGCCCAGCAACTATTCCATTCATGGGATATTACTTCAACTGAGACACATTCTGATTCTCACGTGGTAATGCATAATACAATTAATGAAGAATCGGCAATGTTTGCGCATATGGCATTAACGAGGTTGCTCTCTTTTCATGGTCGAGAAGATAATGTTCACTGGAGACATCATTTGCGACATGATGCAGCAATCTCAAGTGTCCTGGATTTCAGGAGTGGAATTGAGGAGAACCTTAAAGCCGGTATTATTAAATACATCTTTGACATTGAACCAGTTAATGTCCCAAGTTTTTTCAATGTAATACATTAAGCGCATGTTGTCCGAATGGCTTTCCGATTCTGTCACAGACGGTTGTCAAATTGGGTTTGGCTCTGTGCCATAGCGGTGTCTAATCTAAGCTAATATACCTAAAAGGCCAATGTTGTGATGCTTATATAAAAAAAGCTCCCAGAAGGGAGCTTTTTGGCTAACATCGATTTAGTTGCCGATTGCTTTCCAGCCATCATCTGTTTTCAATAATCTGACTGAAGTTGTCCGGTTTTCATTATTAATAGCTACTTCTGCATTGCATTTGTAACTTTTATCGGATTCTTTTACACAATCAATTTTCTTAACAGAGTTAAGTTTCCTAAGCATTTGCTGTGATGCATTTGGATTAATGGCTCGAACTGCAGAATTTCCGCTTTCTATAGATTGATTTAAGGCATTTGAAATATCATTTTCAGATGGCTCGCTATCGCAACCTGAAAGAATGAAGCAAGAAATTATGACTGCAACAAATGTATATTTTTTCATTTTATTTTCCATATAGATATTTTTTAACCACGTTCAGGCTTATCTCGATGAATCTTCGATGTTTACCAGCCTGAAGTAAAAACGTTTGTACCGATCGATGTCACGATCCTGATAGTTTTAAACTATCATATGTTAAGTATTGATCTGTGAAACCGATCAATAATTTTATGTAAAATCAATAGATTACTCCATCAAACATTTATTGGTAAGGTAGAGTTTGTCTTAACTAACTGTTATTTATCATTTTAATTTTTCGAGTGAATTGAGTTTGTATTGCGGGAGTTAAAGCGTGAACTTTCAACACTCTCTTAAATTTCCGGAATGAATGTATCAGACAAAAACCATAATGTTTCAACAGGTTAAGAAGTGGAATCCATAAGGTGAAGCGGGGAGGTTTTGCCTTGCCCATTCTTTGTGTTTTTTGCAAATCAAGAACAGCATCGATTATCTGCTGGCGTTTTGGCATCTTCGGTGCCAAAGCAGTTGTAAGAGAAGCAGTTACGCAAGGTTTGACAGCTATAGAAGAAGAAAGAGAAGCAATTTTTTCTGAAATCGTTAGCGTTTCCCTGGCTGTCTTGATTACCATCCCTGCTGGTGCTGGTGCTGGTGCTGGTGCTGGTGCTGGTGCTGGTGCTGGTGCTGGTGCTGGTGCTGGTGCTGGTGCTGGTGCTGGTGCTGGTGCTGGTGCTGCTTCAATGAATGTCCTGGTATTCAGTAGAAGAGCGTTGTCTTGTTCAGGGCGGTATACGATGCAGCGTTGAAGGTTTGACCACGAATATTTTTTCCCTAACTGAGATGCTTTGAACTCGATGCCATTATATTCAAAAGAGAACCCGTTCATTTTTCCGGTAGAGGCAACATTTGCATTCCAGATTACGTTTTCGTCACCAAGCCTGTTGATAAAAGTTTGAAGGTCGGGATTGTCGATTAAACTTTTATCAAGTATGCGCTGTAGCGATTTCTTAGGGCAGGGTGAAGACGTTCGTGCTTCAAGCATCTCTTCGTTACGGGATAACTTCTTCCGATTCGGTTGTCTTGATTTGAGGGAAGATGCTGTTTTAGTGACAGTAAGGCTATGAGCGATTTCGAGCTCGCTGATTATACGAGTGCTTATAAGATTTTCGTTCCTACCCAAGTATAGCTTGCCACCGTTGAGGTCTATGCGACTGGCGATAATGTGTATGTGCTGGCCTGCTTCGTCGTCGTGCAACACATAACACCTGAGATGAGTATCACTAAATCCCATCCGCTTCATGTAGTCGTCTGCTATCCGCTTCAATTGGGCGTTGGAAAGAGATTCACCTTCAGGCAACCGAAGCGAATTGTGCCAAACGGGTTTTTCTACTTCCGGGCGAAGCTGTTTGCTGCGATCAAACTCAGCGATAAGATCCTTAGCAGAGTCGTTCAACAGGTTCCCGCCGATGACGGTTGGATCGCTTCTATGGTGGGTTCCAGCTTTTAATGCGTATAGGACTACACCAGCGAAGCTCTTACCTCTGCGTATCTTCTGCATTCCCTTCACGAGGGACACTCCAAAAATCTGCTCTTAACAAGTTGCAGCGAAGCTCTTCCAGTTGTCGCTTAACAGCGAATAATTCAGTATGAGTAAGCTGGCTTTCTTTGCTCTTACCATCAATATGAGTCGCTATGCGATTTAGCTTTTGCGATATATCAGATAAAGCTTTCCATGCTTCGATATTAATCGCTGGTATAACAGGAGGGAACTGTTGCAGAGAAGCCATGCGAAGCCATGCACCTTTTGCGTAATTACCTCTTAGGGTGTTCAGCTTGCTCAATTCTGCGTTATTAAGCCGGACACTGACACAATGGGTTCTAAGTCTTTCTGGTATTAGATTAGTAATCTTTGAGGATTGTTTTATTACGGGTGCGATACTTTTGGCAATGCGAGGCATTGGTGATTGTTTTTCCATATGAACTCCTTTTCATATCTGGAATTGAACATTTAATTACATCATTATTACTATTTCATTTCTTTGTCAATAGAGTGCTGGTCTTTATTGCTGATACGATAATAGATAATTTAAAAAGAGGAAAGCCAAATAAGCACCTTTCCTCATTCGAATCGCTAAACATTAATCTCAACCACTATCTATAAAGCTTAGCGACCTTGGTTTTGTTATTGGTGATTTATTTATCAATTAAGAAATTTTATTGTTTTCTAAATTGACCGTGTTTATCAGACGGTTTTCTATTTCTTTCTCTATGGATGTTTATTTCATATCCTTTGTTTTCTGCCCAAGTAATTGCTTGCTGCTGCGTATCGCATTCATGCAAAATATTCTCAGTTTTCTCTTCTTCAACTGCATTGTGTATGTTTGGTGTCCATCCAGCAGGGCTTTTAACCTTGACGATATCAACTTTCTTAGTCATTTCTACAATCCTTAAAGTAAGTTTCCAAGCGATCTTTAATTTAGAAAGGTTTTTCAACATATCTAGTTATGAACTTTTTGTTCAAATTTTGTGTGATATGGATCGCGAAAATTTGATCTATTATTCATCATTATATAATGTTAGCAAATGGTTAATTTTATGTTTGCCATTTATCCATTAGTGGAAATGTGGAATTGATCACTATGAATAAACTAATGGGCATCATTTTACTGGTTACTGTGACCATATGGGTAATAGCTATGCCGGGCTAGATAGGGGGGAGAGATGTGTTAGCACTTCATCATCCAACCAGAACTTCGGGAAAAATGGCGACTCGGAATGAACTGTTGTTCCGCCTTGAAAAAAAGATAAATGCAGGCTTGCTTCTAAAAGTTTCATGATGTTACTCATTCATTCATGTTAATAATTAACAATTATTTATTTTTCCACAATAACCTTCAATGTCCGTTATATACTAATAGAGGATTTTAATCATTTAGCACTACATAAATATTTTGGGGCAGCGCACAATCGTTGCTGAAATGTGGTGCAACATACTCGTATGCTAAGTTTTCAGGTTCAGAATGACATAATTACGGTGTGGTGTTCATGCTGATGGAAAAATAGTGGTCGGATCAAAAAATATAATTATATTGACATTTAGATTGAAGGATTTAGTATATCTGCCGATATACTACGTTGTAATATAATGCTCGATCGATTTTCACATGACTAATGAACTCACAAGGAGACTACGCTTAGAAAATTTTGATTATGGAATAGTGAGGACGATTTCAATACTACTTTGTTTACAAATTATAGGGATTGTTATTTATGAATAATTCTTTAGTGTTACAGCTTCAACGAGAGTCACTCAATCAAAATACTAAAACTTCCCAACTGCTTGCACTGGCATTGTTCGTTGCTAGAAAGCTAAAGTTAAATGATATAATTAATTTGTTATCTCCTGAGTTAAATGGTTATCAGGGTGATCAACCAGTATCACCATTCAGATTTATTAAAGGAGAACTGATTTCATTCGATGGTAAGCAAGAGCGAAAGATAGCTTTGAGTTCTGACCACTTGGTGCAATATGATCAAGTCCGATTATCAGTATCGGCTATAGAGGAATTATGCGATCGAAATAATGGGGAGTTTTTTTATACTCCTCTCCAAAATAAAGAAATAGAGACCGAAATTCAATCTAAAGTCAAAAGTGAAAATATTTCTCTATATTCTAAGTTTGGGGTTGGAAATAACAATTTTGAAAAGGATATTGTTGATGCCTTAACGCCAAATAGTGAAATACTATTGAAAGTCAACAGAATAAACTATCTTCAAATATTACATGCTGTTCGCTCTATCATCCAAATTTGGTCTATTCTGCTGGAAGAGCAGGGATTTGTTGGAGAATCATTTACGTTTACCCAGGAAGAGAAAATCATGGCCATCAATAACAATTATCACATAAATAATCTTTCCGGAATTCTGGGGGATGTTATTAATAGTAACGTAACTCAGAATAACCTCGCATCTTTTAAAAATAACGAAGCTTTGCTTAGAGAAGCATTACAGGAAAGTAAAGTTGAACAGGAAGATATTGATGAAATTACAGAAATATTGAGTCATTCGGAGCAACCTCTAAACAAAGAATCATTTCCACATCAAGTCAAAGAGTGGCTGAAAAAAATGATAAGTAAATCAGTGGATGGTTCGTGGGAAGTAGGCATTGCAACTGCTGGTTCAACTCTGTCTCAAATTATTTGTAGATATTATGGGATAAGTTGAAAAAGCTAAATTTTTCGACGTGTAATTAAACTTAATTGTGTTAATGTAGAATAAAATTAAGATGAATGGATACTATTCCGTAGTTCTGCTTTTGAATAGAGCAGGGTTGGGGCAGTATCCATATCTCAGACTATAGGCGTTATTCAATTATCATGTTTAATTATGTGCTTATTGACGAGCTCTTCCTGATTTATGCTTTCAGTGTGCTTGAACGAAATGGTGATGCTTTGACCAATAATGTAACTCACGCTTCTCTATTGCAAGTAAACTTCGCAAATTTGAAACCCACGTCCAGTTCAATGAAGATTAACTCATGACAATCTTAGTTATTTTCACTGTGTGATGATAAAATTGCAAAATTTCTATGTTGGCAGTTTGTTTAATATTTTGAACCAACCTAGTTTGTTCCGGAAGCGCTAGTTTGGTTCTTTATATGATCCCGCCATTATTTTTACTTTTAGCAAACACAAATTATACCTTATAAAATACTTTTTTGAAGGAGCTTCGGTAATGACAGGATTGGTTCACTTTGAGTATGCACCACCAAGGTCATGGGAGCAGTTTGAGGAGCTTTGTGCTGATCTGTTCGAAGCAATGTGGAGTGATCCTAATATTGTTAGACATGGCCGAGCAGGGCAAGTACAAGATGGAGTTGATATTATTGCTGGAAGAGGAGGTATTTATCCAGTAGGTCTACAATGCAAAAAAAAATCTAAGTGGCCAGAGAAAAAAACAAACTTATCTGAAATAATGTCTGAAATTGAAAAAGCTGAAAAATTTACGCCTCAATTAAAAGAGTTCTACATTCTTACCACTGCATCATCTGACGCTAAATTACAAAAAAAAATCAGGGAATTGAATGTGTTGCGCAAGCAAAATGGTGAATTTCTGGTTCAGATATTATTTTGGGGTGAGATTGTAAGAAAAATTGCACTATATCCTAGGGTTGCAAAGAAACATTTCTCAGCAGGTGCTAGTGCAAATGAATTCTCACCATTGCTTGGTACATGGTATACCAGTGGCGGCAAACTTGTGTTAGCAGATGAGGAATGGTCAATAGCAGTAAAGGAGTTATTTGAGGATTATTATGATTGGCCAACAGGTCATGTTATTGTAAGGCAACGTGAAACTGATGAGTTGATTAATAAAATCAACAAAATGTCTACGAGATCTGTACGGCATAATTTCCGAATGGAAAAAATCGAACACCGAAAAAAACTTCGTCGTTTGAAAGAGAAAGAACTCTATCTTCAAGAGGTTATTCATAATGTTTTTATAAATGGAAAGCTTAATTTCTATATCTTTGAATTAAATGAAAATAGCGATGATGCACCTATAATTTTGAGAGAGATAATAGAGAATAGTCTCTCTTTAACAGATGTTTCCTCTAAGCCAATTAAAATTAGGTTATGCCCACCCAATCCTGATATTCTTAAAGGTCAACGGGCATCGTTTAGACTTGCTTTGAACTGTCGCACAATTGCTATATCTGAAAGTGAATATCATGAAATATTAAATGCTGAATCAAATTTTCCCAAGAAGAACTATGGAAATGCAATGTGTCAGGTAGTATCTGAATTGCCTTATTTTATAAGGCGAAAATATGTTATCCCTGCCCTAATTAGTTGGCTGCATAGAATTATAGATGAGGACAAAATGACACTAGAGGATTTAGATGATGCAGGATATCTGGATATTTACTCCTGGAAATACCAATATTAATATATTTTATTAGCCTACCCCTCGCTTGTGCTTGCGGTAGGCCGACCTCTAGGATTTACCTCATGTTCGTTTGAACGATTGGGGAGCTATTTTCTTTTTCAATCATAGAGTAGAAAAAGCAAGGCAACTAAGAGAAGCGTAGCTTCGATAAGTTAGCCCTTGCTTAAGCCCTTATTTAAACTTGACAAAAACAAGTAAATGTAGTAAATAATAATAGAAGTTAACTTAAAAGGAGACAGAAAATGAATTATCTGATTAAGTTTGAAGAAGAAGATTTCGATTTCTTTTAAAAATCAAAAAGTTACAGCGGGGGGCTAATGCCCTCCGTTTTTATATTTAGGAGGGATATTTGAGTCTTTTAACAAGTTTTGCCCCTTTTGCTACACCGCTTATTGCTTGTATTGCCGCAATAATAGCCTATCAAAATTGGAAAAGGCAAAAAGAACTTCACAGGGAGAAAATGTCATTAGATTTTCAAAGTTTTTATCAAAATGATAAAGAAATATTAAAACATAGGGATAATCTGAATTTTCTATTTCGACATTATAGTAATATTCAAGATAATATTGATGAAATCAAGATAGATAATGATTTTTTTAAATCAATGATCTTCGTGCTAAATACATGGGAACGATGTGCTCATTCGGTTAGGAAAGGCGTGTTTAGTGAGCAGTTTCTTTATGATATTTACGGTAGCAGCTTGATAAGTATTTACGATAAATTGGAAAAATTTATTGTAAAGCGCAGAATGTCAAATGAGTTAGCATTTGATAATGTTTTATGGCTGGCATTCCGCTGGAAATTGAGAAGAAAATTGGAAATGTATGATGAAAATTTAATTCTCGTAAAAAGTAGAGTAAGTTATATATATGATTTTAGCTCATTGCTAACACGTCAACGTAAAGACACTCTTAATGAAACTCAACTTGGGAGCATTAAGTGGCTTTACAAAGAATTAGAAAAGCTTAGGTAAGGTGAATTATATGTATAATAATTTCGCTCTTAATGAGATATATAAAATTTTAATAGAAAATGAATTTAAATCTGAAGAGTTTATTATAAACATAATAAGTGCAGTGGCTGAGATACAGTCAGTGGAATCGACTGTTTTTTTGTCTCAAATTTATAGAGAATCTCCTAAAACACATGCTATAAAAACTTCATATTTTCAGAGTATAGCGAAACTTGCATTAATTGAGTATGAGCGGATTTGAGAATCAAACTTAAAAGTAAGGAGGTTTCAATTACGTCACTCATAGTGACTATGGGGCATGGGGTTCATACAGAAAAATTCAAGCTTGATGTTAAACAGAAATAATCAATAAGCTACTTTAAGCTAAGCTAATGCTGGGTAAATAATACTATTTTCTGTGGCGATTTTCTAATTTTTTCAAGGTTCTGAGTGATTGATATATATAATCGTGATTTTTTAGATACTAAAATATATATTTCATTTGCTGAAATATAGCTAAGGTATTATCAATACCTTAGCCTGGGAATTAGATTTTAATGTGCGATTGCATGTTGAAAGGTTTTTGCGACAAACCTGCACGCATAAATCTGAACCTAAGATATGAAGAAATATTATCTTCATGTGATGAAAGTATTAGTTGTCTATTACTTAACTCACAGCGTAGCAGGTCGCTTAAAGAAGCAATATTAATTTCGTCAAGAGACTGCGCTGGATCATCGATCAAGACTAGAGGGGACTTAGCATACACTTTATTAAGTGATAGGAAAAAGGCCAGATTTAATGCAGATAGTTGTCCAGAACTCATCGACATGGTTGCGTCATGTTCTGATTTTTCTGCTGTGCAGAACCTAAGCCTATCTCCATTCCCTTCATCTATAAACAATCCTAATCCTCGTTGGTAGTTTTGGATAAGTCTACCGCTATAAACGTGGAACGTTAACTCTATGTCAGATATGGTTTTTTTAGAATATTCTTTGTTCAATATGGTGAGTTTTTCCTTTAATGTGGAAATTTTCTCTTTAGCGTTCGTTATGGCATTATTAAGATCTAACAAATCCTTAAGCTCCTTCCTTAAAGCTTTGAGTCGAAGATTATTTGCTTCCATTTTTTTGTATAAGAAGTATTTTTCTTTTTTATTAATTTGGCTAATATCTAAGTTGAAAATATCATCCGGCGTAGCGAATGATTCGTTCAATACCGACTCCCAACCTTCAGGAAGCGTAATTAGCTCATTTTTCTTTTGTATACGTATGGACGATATCAATGCTTGTCTTCTTGATTCTATTTCTTCCGGTATATCTGTAAAAACCTGTGGATAAGATATCCCAATTTGTGAAAGCCTTTCATTTATTTTATTTATTCTTTCGAATATACTTTCTGCTTTTTGTAAACTATCAAACAACTTCTTTTCAAATTTAAGCTGTGCTTGTGCTTCAACCAAACGCTGAATCTCGGCATCCTTAGATTTATTTATTTCATCGAGTTCGGTTTGTAGTTTTTTCCCTATGTCATCTAATGAATTTTCTAATGATTTATTTTTAATATCGATTGCGGCTAATAGCAGATCTTTTGTTATCCAGTCATGTCCACAAAGCAGACAATGTTTTTCTGAAAGGGATGTTTCCTTTTTGTGTTCTTGGGTTAATTTTTTTCTTGCTTGATTAATATCTACAAGAATAACATTTTTCTCGCCTATTTCTTTCTTGTAATTATCTCTAAGTTGTAACCGTCTTTTGAAATCTATAATGTTTATTTTTAAATGAGATCTAATTTTATCAATATCATCTTGACTAATCGAGTCTTCCTTTTTTCGTAAAATCCCTAATGATAAATCTATTTCATTTTTAATTTTATTCTGTTTGATTAGTTCTGGGTATGATTCAATATGGTGTCCTACTTTTATTACTTCGGTTAACAGGCTTTCGTTTCTTTTTATAAAGGTTTCTATTTTGATATTATCAACAATTACGCGAAGTTGATCCTTGTTAGTGATCATGTTTTTAATAAATGAGATTTTTCTCTCATTTATTTTTGTTGTTTCAAGGTCAGTGAAAAATGGAGGGTTCTCGACATCCCACGGTGGGATGATAAGGTTGGTTGATATTTTTTCATACTGAACAGGATTATCATCATTTGTTCCCAGTTCACTTATCACTTGGATCTGAGATGTAATTGAATCTCTCTTTTCAATGAATTTGAGGCCGGTTATTTTCCTCGTCAATGCCATTTGAACTCGACCACATAAACTTATATTGCCAGTTAGTTCGCTGATATTCATTAAACCACCTATAGCATCCTTTCTTTCTTTTATACTTTTGGAAAAAATAAATGAACTCTGTCCTTGTTCGAGATAGTTAAGAAAATTATAATTCTCTGTGAACCCTTCACCTAAAATATCATCAAGTTCACTTTGAGTGATTGAACTGTTATTTTCTAAAGAATCAATGCTGTCTAATTTGTATAGTTTAAAGATACTGAAATTATCTGCTTTGTTATTCTGGGCTTTTTTTAGATCGTTAGCCTGTGCTCTGCGAGAAAAGTATAATCTTTCTTTATTATTATCATTCGACATCTCAACACTAATTTCGATATCTTTCTCGCCATTTGTTTTGTTCCAGAAAAGATTATCACTATAGTTTCTAACACCTCCTAGCATTATTTTTTCACAGAGATGCTCAATTCTCTTTATTTTTCCAGTAAACAATAGTTCTAATGCATCGTATACACTCGTTTTACCATATCCGTTAGGACCTTCAAGGGTCAACAAAGAAGAACTCTCAAAATCGAATTCAACTTTATCAAAAGCCTTAAAGTTATTTATTCTCAGCTTTGATAGCTTCCAGTTCTTCATTTATTAATTCCTCAATTAGCATTTCTAAGTTTGTATCATTTTGTTTATTTGCAGAGATTATTTTATTATATGTGCTAGATAAGTTGAGTGATTCGACTAAATTGGAAATTTGCAAATCTATTGGGACTATGTCCTTTTCAATATTTGGCATTTCCAGAAAAGGAAGTTTAATGAAGATTCTTGCGGCCATATTATAAAGGCTAGGTTTTGATGGTTCTGATTTATAAGAGGAAAATTCTTCATGATCAGAAAGCACTGCCTTTAGGTCATTAAAGCTTTTACCTGTAATTAGTTGATTTTCTTCACTTGAATAATATAAGACATACTTTTTAAAGTAATAAGCATTTTCCTCTATATCAAAAATATTTTTTTCGAATTGTTTATAATTTGAAAGTCTGTCGATTCTGAATATTATTATAAGATCTGTATTTTTTGCAAACGCCGGTGCTTCCAAAAGTTCGGTTGGGGTGTTGTTAATGATTAACTCATTTATGGTAGTAGCTTCTTCAAGTTTATCTGTTATGTAAGTTATTATATATCGACGTAATTCACCTATTTCCTTTTTGAAAAATGAGATCTCATCTGACTTTGTTTCAATTTCAATAAAATGGTGTTCTTCAATAGCCTCTTTAATAAATTCATTCAGCATTTAGCTCTCCCTCTGCTTCATCAATTGATAATATTCTTAGAGCAAATTCTTTTACAATATGGTTTTTTGTCTCTTGATTGTTTGGAGCTATTGTTATCTTTTCTGATTTCGCTGAAATTATAGTTTCTTCGGATATGTCATAAGCAATGATATTATTATATTCATAAAGTAAGGATGCGAGCGTGCCATTATCTCGGATATGTTTTTTCAGATCCTCTTGAAAAGAGGTGTTACGTCTTTTCCCAGCTCTAATAGTTAATGCTGATGGAAGATATTTATTTATTTTTTTTGAGTAATGAGGTAAGCCTAACAATTTTGGTATGTGAGATATGGCTGAAATTACATCAAGGTAATCTCGTATATCTTCCTTATTTATAACACTATATTCCCTATGGGGCTGTAGTGATGTATTCATTTTTATAGCAGAGCTATCATTTAAGCTATAAATGAATCTGAAAACATTAGATATTGATTCAATCTGCTTCTCGCTAAAATCCTCCAAATTGTTGTAGAATTCAGTTTCAATAATATTTGTTATTTGTTTCTTTGTTAATAATGCTTGATATATTTCGTCTGTGCGATTAAGCGGAGGAGAGTTTAACAATTCTAAAAGAATGCAACTTGAAATTCTGTTATGATATGCAGCGTAATTTTGAGTTTGTCCATTGTGAACTAAGTTATGAATTATAATTACTTTATTTGTTATTAGTTCTGAGAGTAAAGTGGATTTTTCAATAATTAAATTCTTCGATCTTATTAAATTGTTTTCATCTATAAACTCTTCAATTAGTTTGTCAATTAAATCATTTATTTCAGACAAGGCACAATATTTATTATCTCCATAATTATAAAATTCTACTGTTTTTCCATCTTCGCTCGTGTAATTTTTAAAATTATTTAGTTTTTTAGCCACATGAAAATATCGTATTGTATTGTCATCACAATCAGTATCAACACATGCAGCTTTATAGATAGCCTTGACATATTCAGAACGGTATTGTGAAAGTTTTGCTTTTACTTGATGAGTTGAAATTACTTTTCCATCACAATAAATAGCAAAATCATCTGTGCTATCTAATTGCAATTCAAAATCTCCAACTGATTTCTGTTGAAATGATTTCTCTATTAATAGTTTCAAACAGTGATATAATGCCACTTTCCCTTGATAAACAAAGCCACCCCAAGAACTGATGGCACTTCCTGGAAGTGTTTCCTCTATGTTAGACATTTTTTATCCTATGAAAATTTTAGGTAAACATAGCTATAAATCAGAACCCTTACATAGACATACTAATCATTTCCAGCTTATTTGAAATGCAAAATGATCAATTTCTTATACATAACTGTGACAAAGCTCAATTATGAGAGCAATTTAATTTTTCATCAGCAGATCCTTCAACTGAGGACTATTTGCCAACAACACTGATTGCGAGTATCCAAAGGAAGCCGTTTTCACATGCTCACCCAACCATCTCGTCTGAAGTGCCCCAGTTTAGATAGAGATTTACTGTGCTCGCGGTGAGGCCTTTTTTAGGCAGCAGCGGCAATCTAAATTCCAGCTTTGTTAGAGAACGAAAAAGGAGTCAATTCCCTTTCTTCACATGCTTCAAGGTAGTCAGCCCACCATTGGAGCATTAGTTTCCTTTCTTCGAGATGTTCTGCTTTGTGTATATAAGCTGCTCGAACGGAGTTTCGTTCTTGATGGCTCATTTGACGTTCAACAGCATCTCTTGACCACAGCCCTGACTCAATTAGAGCACTACATGCCATGGTTCGAAAACCATGTCCACACACTTCCTTCTTAGTATCGTAGCCCATAGTGCGCAGGGCCTTGTTGACAGTGTTTTCGCTGATTGGTTTGTCATCACGACTAAAACCTATGAACATAAGATCTTTATCGCCACTGATAGAATGAAGTTTTTCGAGCAGGGTTTTGGCTTGTTTGCTCAATGGCACAAGGTGAGGGGTTTTCATTTTCGAACCTCTGCCAGAATATTTAACTCCGTCCAGTTCTTCACGTTCTCCCGGGATTGTCCATAAAGCGGTTTCGAAATTCACCTCAGACCAACGAGCAAATCGGAGTTCACTAGAACGAATAAAAGTCAGCAGAGTTAACTGGACTGCGATTTGCGTTATGCCTTTACCTTTATAAGCTTCAATTCGTCTTAGAAGCTCAGGTAGTTGTTCGAAGGGGAGAGCTGGGCGATGAGTGCTTTTAGGTGTTGTTACGGCACCTGAAAGGTCATAGGCGGGATTTTGGTCAATCAAAGCGTTATGGACGGCATATCGCATTATAGCTGTTATGCGTTGTTGTAAACGCGAAGCCACTTCAAGATGCCCGCTTTTCTCAGCGTTTTTTAGCGGAAGCAATAAATCACGGGTTTTGAGTTCAGTGATGTTCCGTTTACCAATAACTGGAAACAGATGAGTGATTAAGCTGTTTAACACTGTTGTTCTGTGACTATCAGACCATGTCCTGTTGCTCGAATGCCAATCTCTGGCAACCGTTTCGAATGTGAGCAAACCTTTTTCTTCAACCTTTTCAGATTTTCGCTTCTCACTAGGATCTATGTTGTTTGCGATTAGCTTTCTTGCTTCGTCTCTTCTAAGACGTGCAGCGGCAAGAGAGATTTCAGGATAAACACCTAACGCCAACATTTTTTGTTTACCAGCAAAACGATATTGCAGACGCCAATATTTCGAACCGCTGGGCTGAATCAGAAGGTGCATACCACTACCATCAGTCAGCTTTATCGGCTTCTCAGCAGGTTTAGCGTTTCTGGCTTTTACCTCAGTGAGTGCCATAGTAAACCTCCCATGCTGATGGTATCTGCATTATCGAACTTACCATACCAACATAGATACCAACAAAACAAGCAGGATGTTGATAAAAGTTATTGGAATTTGGTAGACGAAGTGATGGGGTTAACTTGCTGAATTTATATAATAAAATAGACTTGAGTGGACGTTTGTAGACATTAAAATGGTGTCCCCTACAGGAATCGAACCTGTAACTAGCCCTTAGGAGGGGCTTGTTATATCCGTTTAACTAAGGAGACACGGGCGCCTGTGGAAAGCGCCCGCGTAGTATACTCGTTTTTCTCGCA
>Ga0308159_1003146_pt1 | contig 17343 bp, 2 predicted proteins | sample PhyCR1_FD_201040 | JGI IMG/M metagenome (GOLD analysis project Ga0308159, IMG submission 201040) | Phyllosphere microbial communities from UC Gill Tract Community Farm, Albany, California, United States - DLSLC.R1 | ecosystem: Host-associated > Plants > Phyllosphere > Unclassified | place: USA... | reverse complement strand
GGCGACGTCGGAAGGCTGAGTGGAGGGATTGATCCGGGCGTGGGAGCGCAGCGACCGTCTGGCGCAGCCAGACACAGCGGAAGGAGGTGCAGCGAAGCAAACCGTAGCCGCTGCGCCCGGATCGATCACGCAGCGAAGGAACCCGAGCCTGCGAGGGCCGAACGTAGGAGCTAGCGTTTTTTGCTTACTTTTTTTGGCGCTTGTAAAAAAGTAAGTCGCCGTCAGGCGAAACCGCCAGCAGCCGCTACCGAAGCAACGGATATTCACCCAATCTCAAGAGCCCGCGCAAGCGCCCCACCAACCCTCAGATAAACCTCCAGAACCCCAGGCACCACCGCCCCCAACCGCAACAAATCATGAGTCAACCCGGCACAAACCTCGACCTCGACCGCCACCCCCTGCCCGCGCAGCCTGTCAACATGAGCCTGCCCCTCATCCAGCAACGGATCAAACCCGGCCAATAACACAATAGCCGGCGCAACCCCGCGCAAATCCTCCGCCAGCAACGGCGAAAAACGCCAATCCAGAAAATCCTCCGGCCCACGCGCATAGTGTTGATAAAACCACTCCAGCGTCTCGTTCTCGAGCAAATACCCCTCGCCAAACAACAGCCGCGAATCATGCACCCGCGAAGCATCGGTCACCGGATAACACAACAACTGCACCTTGGGCGCGATAGCCACCGTGTGCGGTTGCCGCACAGCCTGAATCGCCAGCACCGTCGCCAGCGTAGCGCCTGCGCTATCACCGCCAAACGCGACCCGCGAACAATCCAGGCCGAGGCTCGCAGCCTGTTCGGCCAGCCACGACAAAGCGTCTTCGCCATCCTCCAGCGCCGTCGGGAAGCGATGTTCCGGCGCCAGCCGATAACCGACCGAGAGCACCGCACACGGCGTGCGCTGGCAAAACTCGCGGCAGACGCCGTCGTGGGAATCCAGACTGCCAACCACAAACCCGCCACCGTGAAAATACACCAGCACCGGCAGCGGCGATTCAACACCGTTGGGCCGATACAAACGCAACGCCAGTGCCGCGCCGTCCCGGGCCATTGTTTCGATTTCCGTGACTTCAAGGTCCTGCGGCGCCGGCCAGCGCAATTGCGCGGTGGTCTGTTCGAATGTAGCGCGGGCTTCGCTCGGGCTCAGTTGGTGCATGGCCGGCAGGCCGGCGTCCTGGCTGTCTTGCGCCAGGTCGAGGAAAGCTTCCAGATCAGGGTGTAACGACATCGATAAAAATCCTTGTATCCGCAATAGGACGGACGCGCCTGGGCAGCGCCCGCGCAAAAGACCGGGCGATCAGCCCGCCCGTGCCATGCAATGCTCGATCAACGCTTCAAGCTCACGCTGGTAATCGCTCATCAGCGCATCCATGGTGCCGGCGCGGTAACGCTGGCTGCTGTAGATGCAGCGCAAGGCCAATTGCCCGTCATAGACCTGGCCGACAATTTCCAGCCAGTTGCCCAGGTTCGCCTTGAGGCTGTAGTTGTCGCCGGTCTCTTCCAGTGCCGGCACCAGCAACGCCTGTTCATCGAAGCTCTGGTCGAACTGCCCGAGGTAGTTGAACGTCACCCGTGCCTGCGGCAATCCGGCCAGTTGCGCCGAGATGTCCGGCCCGGCCAGATGACGCAGAACGCCATAGCCGATGCCCTTCTGCGGTACGCCCGCCAGTTGCGCCTGCACATCGATGATCGATTGGCCGATGTCGTCGCTGTCCGGGCGCAAACGCACCGGGAACATGCTGGTGAACCAGCCGAGGCTGCGGCTCAGGTCGATCGACTCGAAAAGGTCTTCGCGACCGTGACCTTCGAGCAGGATCAGCGCCGACGGCTGCTCGCTCCAGCGACACAGCGCGCGGCTGAGCGCTGACAACAGCAGGTCGTTGATCTGCGTGCCGTACACCGCCGGGGCCTGTTTGAGCAGTTGTTCGGTGTGCTCGCGGGACAGCTTGAGCCGTGCCTGCGCCTGTTGCCGCACAAGGTTCTTGCCGCGCGGGTTGTCGCACGGCAGATCGACGCCGGGCTGATCCAGTTGCTCCAGCCAATAGCTCAATTCCTGCTCGGCAATCACCGGCGCCTGCGCCTGCAATGCCTCGGCAAACGAACGGTAACTGCTGGTACGAATCGGCAGCTGCGGCGTCAGCCCCTGCACGCACGCCTCATAAGCGACTTTCAGATCGTCGAGCAGAATCCGCCACGACACGGTGTCGACCACCAGGTGATGAATCACCACCAGCAACCGCGCCTGATCATCCGGCAAAGCCACATGCATGACCCGCCAGACCGGCCCGTCATCGAGTTTGAGGCTGCGCTGTGCGAGGTTGGCCAAGGTTTCGACCTCTTCACTGCTCTGCGCTTCACGGTGCCACAGCACAGCCTCGTCGGAGGCGCGGGTGCTGTAGCGTTGCAACCAGCGCCCGCCGTCGTTGGAAAAACGCAGGCGCAGCGAATCGTGATGCTGTTCGATCAAGCCCAGCGCCTGTTCGAGTGCATCGAGATCCAGCGGCTGACGTGCGCTGAGCAGCAACGACTGGTTGTAGTGATGCGCCTCGGCCATGCCTTCGGCGAAGAACCACTCCTGGATCGGCAGCAAATTGAACGCGCCCTCTGCGGCAACCTGAGTCAGGTCCGGCAGCGCTTGCCCAGCGCCCTCCTTCGCCACCTGCTGCTCGAGAATGCCGGCGATGGTTTGATAGCGCATCAGATCGCGCAGCTTCAGCTCCATCTGCAGCGTCGGGTGATTTCGCACCCGCGAGATCACTTGCAGGCTGAGGATCGAGTCGCCGCCCAGTTCAAAGAAGTTATCGCTGATACCGACCTGCTCGACCTGCAACACCTGCGCCCAGATTTCCGCCAGCAGGCGTTCCTGCTCGGTGCGCGGGGCAACGTATTCGTCGCTTTTGAATTGCGGCTCCGGCAGGGCCTTGCGATCAAGTTTGCCGTTGGGCGTGACCGGGAACGCGCTGAGGCAGACGATCTGCGCCGGCACCATGTATTCAGGGAGCGAAGCGCGCAGCCCGGCCTTGAGTTCATCACCAATTTCTTCACCGCTGGCGGTGACCACGTAACCGATCAGTTGCTTGCCCGAAGCGTTGTCGCGGGCAATCACCAGCGCATCGCTGACCGCCGGCAACTGACGCAGGCTGGCCTCGACTTCGCCCAGCTCGATGCGGAAGCCACGCACCTTGACCTGATGGTCGATGCGCCCGACGTAATCCACTACGCCGTCCGCGCGACGACGCACCAGGTCGCCGCTGCGGTACAGGCGCTCGCCAGGGGCAAACGGGTTGGGCACGAAGCGCTCGCCGGTCAGATCGGGGCGCCCGTAGTAACCGCGAGCGACACCGTAACCGCCGATGTACAACTCACCGGCAAAACCCGGCGGCAGCGGATTCAGATCCTCGTCCAGCACGTACAGCGAACGCGCACCGACCGCGCGGCCGATCGGCGCGTACGCCGCTTCGCACTGCTGGCTGACGGCGACTTTCCAGAGCATCGGCGTGACCACGGTTTCGGTCGGACCGTAGCCGTTGGTGAAGTATTGCGGACGCAACGCGGCCTTGACCTGCTCGAAGGTTTGCTCCGGCACCGCATCGCCACCGAAGCAGTAGATGCGCACCGGCGGCGGCGCAATGCCGCTGGCTGCTGCGTACTCGGCCAGTTGCTTGAGATAGGCCGGCGGGAAGCAGGCGATGGTCACACCGTAATCATGCAGGGCCTGATAAGTCTGCTCCGGCGTCCACAGGCATCCGTCGCGAACCACCAGCCGACCGCCGCTGTACAAGGTACTCAGCCAGCGTTCGTGGGCACCATCGAAGGCGAACGACATGAAGTGCAATTCACAACTGCTCGCGTCCATTTCGTACAGCTCGGCGATGGCCTGGCAGTGCATGCTCAGCGGGCCTTGGGTAACGGCCACGCCCTTCGGCCGCCCGGTAGAACCAGAGGTGTAAACCAGATAGGCCAGGCTCTGCTCGTGAACATCGCAGATCGGGGCGGCATCGCTGTAACGGCTGCGATCGAGCTGATCGATGTCCAGGCGCAGCACGCCATGCGGCGCCGGTAACGTCGCGCGCAGGCTGGTTTGCGTCAGCAGCAGGGCCATGCGCGAATCTTCGATCATGTAGGCCAGACGCTCCGGCGGGTAATCGATGTCCAGCGGTACGTACGCCGCACCGCTCTTGAGCACGGCGAGGAAACTCACCAGCATTTCCAGCGAGCGCGGCAACGCCACGCCGATCACCACTTCCGGCCCGGCGCCGTGGGCGATCAGGCACTGCGCGAGTCGATTGGCCTGCCGCTCCAGTTCGGCGTAGCTCAGGCTCTCGCCGGCGCATTGCACTGCGATCGCGTCAGGTTGCTGTTGCGCATGACGGCTGATCAGCTGCGGCAACAGCGGCGGCGCGTGGCGGTGCGCCGGCTCCGCGCTCCAGATCTGCGCCGCTTGCCATTGTTCGGCGGACAGCCGCTGCAAGTTACCCAGCCGCTCATAAGGCGCGGCCATCATCGCCGCGAGGGTGTTTTCCAGGGTCAGGCGAATGCCTTCTACCGCCTCGGCGCTGAAGTGGCTGCGCAGGTACAGGTACTCGATCGACAACTCATCGCCGAGCATCACCGCAAGGTCCATCGGCACGTTGGTCACGCCGTGGCCGATGGATTTGCCGAAGGTCAGCCCGGTGTCGGTTTCTTCCTGCAGGCGCTCGTCGATCGGGAAGTTTTCGAACACCACGATGCTGTCGAACAGCGCCTGACCACCGAGGTTCGACCAGCGCTGAACATCGGCCAGCGGTGCCTGGGAGTAATCGCGGATGTCGAGGTTGTAGGCCTGCACTTCGCCCAGCCAGTCGGCCAGGCGCTGATCGGCCTGCGGGGTCTGAATGATCGGCAGGGTGTTGATGAACAGGCCGAGCATGTTGCCGACATTCGGCAGGCTTTCCGGACGCCCCGACACGGTGGCGCCGAAGGTCACCGTCTGCTGGCCGGTGTAGCGTTGCAACAGCAGCAGCCACGCGCCCTGGATCAGTGTGTTGGGGGTGATGCGCAGGTCGCGGCAAAACTCCAGCAGGCGTGAGGTTTGCGCTTTGTCCCAGTTCGAATAGAGCGCATGGTGACCCGCAACCTCGGCGCTGTGGCGCGGGTGCATCGCCTGGCTCAGCGCAGTCGGTTCGTTGACCACCGCCAGACGCGCCTTCCAGAACAGCTCTTGCGCATCCTGATCCTGCGCCTGCAACCAGGCGATGAAATCGCGATAGCGGCCGTTTTCGCCAGTCACCTGGCCTGTGGAGTAGTACTGCAAGACCTCGCCGAACAGCCGCGAGCTGCTCCAGCCGTCCATCAGAATGTGATGGCTGGTCCAGATCATCTGGTACTGCTCGTCGCCCAGCTGCAGCAGGGTCACCCGCTGCAATCGCGCTTCGGCCAGGTCGAAGCCCAGCGCGCGATCAGCGCTGGCGAACTCGGCAATCGCCGCCTCGCTGCAGTCCTGCCCACGCCAATCGAGCACCTGCATCTGCAACGGCGCATGGCGATGCACCACCTGCAGCGGTTTGGCCAGCCCATCCTGCCAATGGAAACTGGTGCGCAGGATCGCCTGACGCACAATGATGAATTCCCAGGCCCGGCGGAAACGCTCAACCTCGAGGCCCTTGATCGGCAGGCTGACCTGTTGCACATAAAGGCTGCTGCCGTTATCCGACAGCGTATGGAAAAGCATGCCTTCCTGCATCGGCGACAGCGGGTAGACGTCTTCAATCAGCTGCGCGGGGACCGGCAAGGCGTCGAGCTGCGCCTGATCCAGCTGCGCCAACGGGTAGTCGGCAGCGCTGGCAGATTGCGCGTCTTCAAGCGAAACCACTGCGGCCAGTTTCTGCACCGTCTGCTGCTGGAACAGGTCTTTGGGCGTGAAGCAAATGCCTTGCTGACGCGCGCGGCTGACCAACTGGATCGAGATGATCGAATCACCGCCAAGGGCGAAGAAATTGTCGGTCACGCCGACCTGCTCGATCTTCAGAATGTCCTGCCAGACCTCGGCCAGCTGCTGCTCCAGCGGCGTCGATGGCGCGACGTAATCGCGTTGCGCCTGGCTGGCATCCGGTGCCGGCAAAGCCTTGCGATCAAGTTTGCCATTGGGTGTCAGCGGCAATTGTTCGAGGAACAGCCAGTGCGCCGGCACCATGTAGTCCGGCAGATGCGCCTTGAGCCCGGCTTGCAGCGCAGTGCTCAGTTCATCCAGTTGCGCAAGGCTCTGATCGGCCTCGGCCGGCACCACGTAAGCCACCAGTTGCTGGCCACCAACACCGTCCACCGCCAGCACCACGCCTTCGCGCACGCTGGCCTGGGCCAGCAGACGCGCTTCGATTTCGCCCAGTTCGATACGCAAGCCGCGCACCTTGACCTGGTGGTCGATGCGGCCGACGTATTCGATACGGCCGTCATCGGTGAAACGCGTCAGGTCGCCAGTGCGGTACATGCGCTCGCCGTTGCTCGCCAACGGGTTGGGCACGAAACGCTCGGCCGTCAGGCCCGGGCGCAACAGATAGCCACGCGTGATGCCCTCACCGGCCAGATACAGCTCAGCCGCAACGTTAAGCGGAGCAGCCTGCAACTGCTCATCGAGCAGGTACGCGGTGGTGTTGCGCAACGGCCGGCCGATATTGGCCCGGCCACCGAGTTCGCGGCGGGTCCAGGTCGAATACGTGGTGTCTTCGGAAGGCCCGTACAGGTCGTAAACGTGGGCAACCGAAGTCTCTCGGTACAAGGTGTCGACCAGCGCCTGCTTGAGCGGCTCGCCGGCCAGATTGATGATGCGTACGCCCGGCGGGATCTGGCCGATGCGTTGCAACGCAGCAATTGCCGACGGCACGGTGTTGATCAGGCGCACCTGAGCACGCTCGGGCAGGTCCGGCAGCTCAAGGGCATTGCGCGCCATGACGATGGATCCGCCACGCGCCAGGGTGACGAAGATCTCCCACACCGACAGGTCGAAGCACACCGACGTCGAGGCCAGCACGCCTTGCAGATCGTCCTCGCGGTAGACCTCGGCGGACCAGTGAATCAGCGCCTGCACGTTGCGGTGGGCAATGGCCACGCCTTTCGGTTTGCCGGTGGAACCGGAGGTGTAGATCACGTAGGCCAGATTGGCCGAGTCGGCCCGCGCCGGCAGGTTGTCCGGGGCCTGCGCGGCAAACGCCTCGCCACCGGCCTCGACCAGCACCACTTGGGCTTCAGTGGACGGCAGTTGCGCCAGCAACGCTTGCTGGGTCAGCAGGACTTTCGCCTGGCTGTCATCGAGCATGTAGGCCACGCGGTCGGCCGGGTAGTCCGGGTCCAGCGGCACGTAGGTGCCACCGGCCTTGAGCACTGCCATCAGGGCGATCACCAGTTCCGCCGAACGCGGCATCGCGACGCCGACGCGCACTTCGGCGGTGACACCCAGCGTCAACAAATGCCGCGCCAGCTGATTCGCCCGCCGGTTCAGTTCGCCATAGCTCATAGCCACGCCGGCATGACTCAGCGCCAGTGCCTGCGGATGCGCCGCGACCCGTGCTTCAAAGCTCTGCGAGATCAACCGCTCGGCCGGATAAGCCGCGTGATTGTCGTTCCACTGCGCCAGCGTCTGACGCTCGGCCAGCGGCAGCAGGCCGATCTCGCCGAGGGCCCGCTGCGGCGCCTCGATAAATTGCTCCAGCACTTCGCGCAAATGCGCCGCCAGGCCGAGCACGCTGCGTTCGGCAAAGTGCTCGGTGAGGTAGTTGAAATCGAGGTTGAGCACCTCGCTGGCGCCAGCGATCAGGGTCAGGCCGTAGTTGGTCTGCTCGCGATGCTCCAGGCCGGAAAAGCGCAGCCCGCCCGGGTTGGCCTCCAGCGCTTCGGACACCGGGTAGTTCTCGAACACCAGCAAGGTGTCGAACAACGCTTCGCCACTCAACGCCGCCAAACGCTGAATGTCCTGCAGCGGCGTCTGTTCGTAGTCGCGCAACAACAGGTTTTTGTCCTGCACGCTGCGCACCCAGTCACCGACGCTGAGGCTGGCCTGCGGGCTGGCGATCACCGGCAAAGTGTTGATGAACAGCCCCAGTTGCTCCTCGATGCCCGGCAAATCCACCGGACGCCCGGATACCGTCGCGCCAAACGCCACCGTGGCTTGTCCGGTGTAGCGCTGCAACACCAGCAGCCATGCCGCTTGCACCAGACTGTTGAGGGTCACCTGTTGCTGACGGGAGAATGCGTTCAGACGCTGGGTGAATGCTTCATCGAAATGCAGACGATGCATCTGTTTGCCCGGCCCCGGCACGGTGCGTCCGTGGCAGGCCGACGCCAGTCGGGTCGGCTCGTCGAGTTCGGCCAGTTGCCCGCGCCAGAAGTCCTGCGCGGCCGCCTTGTCCTGGCCCTGCAGCCAAAGCAGAAAATCCCGATAGCGGCCCTGCGCGCTCGGCACCGGCTGGCCGGCGTAATCCTGCAGCACTTCGCCGAACATCCGCGAGTTGCTCCAGCCATCCATGAGGATGTGGTGGCAGGTGAAAATCAACCGATGGCGGTCGTCGGCAGTGCGCAGCAGGCACAGGCGCAACAGCGGCGGATTGTGCAGATCGAAGCCACGTTCGCGGTCGGCCTGCGCGCGTGCTTCGAGCACCGCCGGCAGATCAGCGACATCGCGCACATCGATTTCCGGCATTTCCAGAGTCAGTTGGCGGTTGATCACTTGCAACGGTGCATCGAGGCCATCACGCCCCCAAATGAAACCGGCGCGCAGCACTTCATGGCGATCGACCACGCGCTGCCAGGCTTGCTGGAACCGCGCAACGTCAAGGCCGTCGATGTCCAGCAGCATCTGATAGACGTAGGCGCTGGCGTCCGCGTCGTACAGGCTGTGGAACAGAATGCCTTGCTGCATCGGCGCCAGCGGATAAATATCCTCGATGCGCTGGGCGGCGATCGGCAGGCTGTCCAGATGCACCTGGGACAAACCGGCCAGCGGCACGTCGGACGGCGTCAAGCCGCCCGCATGGCTGAGGCAGTGGTCGATCAATTCACTCAGTGCCACTTCGTAGGCACGGGCCAGCGCGGCGATGGTCGCCTCGTCGAAGACATCGCTGCTGTAAGTCCAGGTCAGGCTCAACTGGCCCTGATAAACCCGGCCATCGATGGTCAGCCAGTTAGCCATCGGCGCGTTTGCGTCCTGACCGGCGCCCTTGTCCTCGGTGGCCGGCCGCCACAGGGCGTCTTCATCGAAGTTGTTGTCGAACTGGCCGAGGTAGTTGAACGTCACTTGCGGTTGCGCCAGTTCATACAGCGCCGCTTGTGCGTCGGGCGTACCAAGATAACGCAGCAAACCGTAGCCGATGCCCTTGTTGGGGATCGCGCGCAGTTGTTCCTTGATGCCTTTGATCGAAGTTTCCAGACTTGCATGTGGCGTCAGGCGCACCGGGAACATGCTGGTGAACCAGCCCACGGTGCGGCTCAAATCGATGTCATCGAAGAGGTCTTCGCGGCCATGACCTTCCAGTTGCACCAGCGCACTGTCGCTGGCGGTCCACTCACACAACACCCGCGCCAGTGCGGTCAACAGCAGGTCGTTGACCTGCGTGCGATAGATCGCCGGGGCCTGTTGCAGTAATTGGCGGGTACGCTCGGCATCCAGCCGCGTGTCGACGCTGCGTTCGAAGCGGTTGTTCAACTGGCCCTGCGGATTATCCAGCGGCAAACCTGGCGGCGCGTCGCGCAACTGCTCGCGCCAATAGACCAACTCGCTTTCCAGCGCAGCACTGCGCGCGTGTTCTTGCAGGCGCGAGCCCCAGTCCTTGAACGCACTGGTTTTGGCCGGCAGATGCACGCTCTGCCCGCTGCTGATCTGCTGATAGGCGCTTTGCAGATCTTCCAGCAGGATGCGCCACGACACGCCGTCGACCACCAGGTGATGAATCACCAGCAACAGCCGCTGACTGGCGTCCGGCAATTCGACCAGCGCCGCGCGGATCAGCGGGCCGTTTTGCAGGTCGAGGCTGCGTTGCAGGTCCAGGCACAGCGCTGGCAATGCGGCGCTGTCGTCCAGCGTGAAAGTGCGCAATAACGCTGGTAGCTGATCCGCCGCACCGTGGCTTTGCTGCCAGCCCTGCTCGGTTTGGCGATAACGCAGACGCAAGGCGTCATGCTGTTTTTGCACCTGCGCCAGGGCCTGTTGCAGCGCGGCGGCTTGCAGGGTTTTCGCCGGGGTTAGCAGAATCGACTGGTTCCAGTGATGCCGCGCGGGGATGTCGCTGTGGAAAAAATACTGCTGGATCGGCGTCAGCGGCGCGTCGCCAAGCACCTCGCCCTGCTGCGTTTGCACGGCGTCGCTCTGCTGCGCGACAGTGGCCAGACGCTGCACGGTCTGGTGCTGAAAAATGTCCTTGGGCGTAAAGCGAATGCCGGCCTGCCGCGCCCGGCTGACCACTTGAATCGAGATGATCGAGTCGCCGCCCAGCTCGAAAAAGTTGTCGTGCAGGCCGACACGTTCGACCTTGAGCACGTCTTGCCAGATCTCGGCCAGACGCTGTTCCAGTTCACTGCGCGGTGCTGCGTAAGCCTCTTGCACCTGGGCAACATCCGGCGGCGGCAGTTGCTTGCGATCGAGTTTGCCGTTGGCGGTCAGCGGCAGTCGTTCGAGGAACGCCCAACTGACCGGAACCATGTAATCGGGCAGGGTTTCGCGCAGGTGCAGCTTGATCGAATCGCGCAGCGCGCCCTGCTCGTCCGCGTTCAATGTCTCGACCGGCACGACCCAGCTCGCCAGTTGCTGACCACTGAGGCCGTCCACCGCCAGCACCACCGCTTCGCGCACCTGTGGATGCTTGAGCAGTTGCGCTTCGATTTCACCGAGCTCGATGCGGAAACCACGGATCTTCACTTGGTGGTCGATACGGCCGATGTACTCGATCACCCCGTCGCCGCGCAGCCGTGCGAGGTCGCCGGTACGGTACAGACGCTGGCCGGCCTTGCGGTTGAACGGGTCGGGCACGAAGCGGGTGGCGCTCATGCCGGCCTGATTCAGATAACCACGGGCCAGACCGGCACCGGCGATGTACAACTCACCGATGCAGCCTTGCGGCACCAGGTTGAGCGAACTGTCGAGCAAGTACCACGACAGGTCGACAATCGGTGCGCCGATCGGGCTGTGATTGTTCTGCAGATCCGCCAGCGACAACGGTCGGTAAGTCACGTGCACGGTGGTTTCGGTGATGCCGTACATGTTGATCAGCGTCGGCGCGCGGTCGCCAAACCGCTCAAACCACGGCCGCAGATTCTGTACTTCCAAAGCCTCGCCGCCGAACACCACGTAACGCAAGGCGTTGCTGCGGCTCGATTCGCAAGCGACCTGCATCAGCGGCTTGAATGCCGACGGCGTCTGATTCAACACCGTGACATTTTCATCGCACAGCAGTGTGTAGAAATCCTCCGGCGAACGGCTGACATCGTGTGGCACCACCACCAGTTTGCCGCCATACAACAGCGCGCCGAAAATCTCCCACACCGAAAAGTCGAACGCGTAGGAATGGAACAGCGTCCAGCTGTCCTGCGGGCCGAAATCGAACCAGTGCTCGGTGGCGCTGAACAGGCGCATCACGTTGCCGTGCGCCAGCAACGCGCCCTTCGGTTTGCCGGTGGAACCGGAGGTGTAGATGACGTAGGCCAGATTGTCCGACGTGGTCAGGCATGGCGGGTTGCCGGCGATGCCGTGTTCCGGCGCGTGATCCAGATCGAGGCACATCAGCCCCGGCGGCAGCGGCAATTGCCCGAGCAAATGGCCTTGGGTCAGCAGCAACTGGATGCCGCTGTCGTCGATCATGTAGCTCAGGCGGTCATCCGGGTAGCTTGGGTCCAGCGGCACATAGGCACCGCCGGCCTTCAGCACCGCGACAATGGCGACGATCATGTCCAGCGAACGCTCGACCGCAACGCCGACGCGCACGTCCGGGCCGACGCCCTGCTCGATCAGCGTATGCGCCCACTGGTTGGCGCGGTGATTGAGTTCGGCGTAAGTCAGGCATTGCCCGGCAAAGCTCACCGCCACCGTATCGGCATGCCGCTCGGCCTGGGCCTCGATGGCTTGCTGGATACACGGCATCAGCGGTTGTTCGATCAGCGGCGGATTCCATTGCGCCAACAGCTGTTGCTGCTGGCCGGCGTCGAGCATCGGCAACTGGCCGATGCGCTGGCTTGCCTCGGCAACGATCGCTTGCAACAGCGCAATCCAGTGTTGCGCCAGGCGCTCGATGGTCGCTGCGTCGAACAGGTCAGTAGCGTACTTGAGCACGGCTTCGATGCCGTGGGCCTGTTCGGTGGTGTTGAGGGTCAGGTCGAACTGCGCGGTCTGGCTCTGCCATTCCAGCGGTTCGATGTTCAGGCCGTTCAGGCGTGTCGCGACGCTCGCGCGGCGCTCGGCCTGGTGGTTGAACATGACCTGGAACAGCGGGCTGTGGCTGAGGCTGCGGCCCGGTTCCAGCGCTTCGACCAGTTGCTCAAACGGCAAGTCCTGATGCGCCTGCGCCTCCTGCGCCGTCTGTTTGACCTGACGCAGCAGCTCGACAAACGGCAGCTCTGCGTCGATGTCCGCCTTGAGCACCTGGGTGTTGACGAAGAAACCGATCAGGCGCTCGATTTCTACCCGTCCACGGTTGGCCACCGGCACGCCGACACGGATATCGCTCTGCCCGCTGTAGCGATGCAGCAAAGCCTGAAACGAGGCCAGCAGCAACACGAACAGGGTGACGTTTTCCTGCCGGGCAAAAGCCTTGAGGGCACTGCTCAGCGCCGGGTCGAGAATCAGGTTATGGCTGGCGCCGGCAAAGCTCTGCTCGACTGCGCGCGGGCGATCCAGCGGCAGTTCCAGCACCGGTTGTTCGCCGCCGAGTTTTGCCTGCCAGTAGGCCAGTTGCCGCTCCTGCTCACCGGCCTCCATCCAGTGGCGCTGCCACAAGGCGTAATCGGCGTATTGAATCGGCAGCGCCGGCAGACCGGCGTCGTGACCGAGGTTGAAACCGGCGTAGAGCTGCACCAGCTCCTCGATCATCACTTGCAGCGACCAGCCATCGGAAACGATGTGGTGCAGGGTCAGCACCAGCACATGGTCATCGGGGTTGACCTGCAGCAACGCGGCACGCAGCAGCGGGCCGTGCTGCAGATCGAAAGTCTTTTGGCTCTGGGTCTGGACGAAAGCCTGGATCGAGTGCTCCGGGTCATTCGCCAGATCAGCGCTCAGGTTGTGAATATCGAGGGTAAAAGGTCCTGCGGGCAGGACCACTTGCAAGGGTTGCGCACTGTCTTGAGAGAACACCGTGCGCAAGGTTTCGTGGCGTTCGATCAGCGCCGCGATGCTGCGTTCCAGCGCCGGCACATCCAGCGGGCCCTGCAAGCGCAGGGCCGTCGGAATGTTGTAGGCCGCGCTGTGCGGAGCCCATTGCCAGAGAAACCACTGGCGCTGCTGAGCGTAGGACAGCAGCAACGGCTCTTCAGCCGTGCGCTTGAAAACCGGGGCAATGTCAAAGAGGTTGACGCCTTTCTGCTTGAGCAGAACCGCCAGAGCCTTTCTTTGCTTAGCCGAAAGTTGTCCTACCGACTCGATTAACTCTTGCACGCGTTTTTCCCTCTCAAGAAATCAGTTTTTCCAGATCATCGAGGGATAGACGTTTGAGGGCCTCCAGTGATTTAGCCAATTCATCCTGAACGGGCGACATTTCGACACGCAGCGCTTCAATCCGCGCGCAGAAATCCTTGAGCGTGTCGGTTTCGAACAGCGCCTTGAGCGGCACCTTGTCGCCGAGGCGCTCCTGCACCCGGGTCACCACCAGCGTCGCCAGCAACGAATGGCCGCCGAGCTGGAAGAAGTTGTCCGCCAGCCCTACCCGCTCGACTTCCAGCACTTGCTGCCAGATCGTCGCGACCTCCCATTGCAGATCGCTTTGCGGCGCCAGGTATTGCTCCTGCATCGGGCTCTCGCCCAACACCATCAGCGCCTTGCGATCGAGCTTGCCGTTGGGCGTCAGCGCGATCGCGTCGATCAGGTGCAGATGCCCCGGGACCATGTGCGCCGGCAAGCGACTGGCCAAGGCATTGCGTACCCGCTCGGCCAGCGTCGACCGCTCGCTGACCGGCGCGGCGACGAGGTAGGCATGCAGGTGTTTGCCTGCGGCGCCGTCCTGCGCCAGTACCACTGCCTCAAGGATATCGTCGAGTTCCAGCAGGCGCGCTTCGACCTCGTTGAGTTCGATGCGGAAACCGCGAATCTTCACCTGATGGTCGGCGCGACCGAGGTACTCGATGTTGCCATCGTCGCCCTGGCGCACCAGATCGCCGGTGCGGTACAGGCGCTCGCCGTTGCTCGCGTAAGGATTCGGCACAAAGCGTTCGGCGGTCAGCGCGGCACGACGCAGATAGCCGCGCGTCACCCCGGCACCAGCGAGGTACAGCTCGGCCGCCACGCCCTCGGGCAGCGCCTGCAACTGACTGTCGAGCAGGTAGGCCACGGTGTTGTCCAGCGGCCGGCCAATGTTCGCCCGGCCCTGCGGGGTGCGCAGGGTGAAGGTCGAATAAGTGGTGTCCTCCGACGGCCCGTAAAGATCGTAGACCTGCTGCACCTGAGTGCTGGCATAGAGGCTGTCGACCAGAGTCTGTTTGAGCGGTTCGCCGGCCAGATTGATGGTGCCGACCGAAGCCGGAATCTGCCCGGCCCGTTGCAACGCGGCAATCGCCGACGGCACGCTGTTGATCAGCGTGACCTGATCGCGCGCCGGCAAGTCCGCCAGCGCCAGCGCGTTGTCCGCCAATACCAGGCAGCCACCGCAGGCCAGCGTGACAAAGATTTCCCACACCGACAGATCGAAGCAGATCGAGGTCGAAGCCAGCACGCCGCGCAATTGTTCTTCGCGATAGACCCCAGTCGACCATTGAATCAGCGCCGACAGATTGCCGTGGCTGATGGCTACGCCTTTCGGTTTGCCGGTGGAACCGGAGGTGTAGATCACGTACGCCAGATTGTCTGCCGCGAGATTAACCAGTGGCGCAGCTTCCGGGCATTCGCTGGCGACGTTCTCGTCCACCAGCAGCACCTGCGCACTCAAGGTTTCGGGCAGCATCGCCAATGCCGCTGGCTCAGTGAGCAGCACCGCCGCGCGGCTGTCATCGAGCATGTGCAGCAAGCGTTCCTGTGGGTAATCCGGGTCGAGCGGTACGTAGGCGCCACCGGCCTTGAGGATCGCCAGCAAGCCGACCAGCATCTGCGGCGTGCGGCGCATGCACACGCCGACGCGCACTTCCGGCCCGACGCCCATGCCTTGCAGCTTGTGCGCCAGACGATTGGCCCGGGTATCGAGGTCTTGGTAAGCGATGGACTGCTCAGCGAACAGCACCGCGTTCGCCTGTGGCTGTCGCTGCACCTGCGCGGCGATGTGCGCCAGCACCGTGCGTTGATCCAGCGTGGTAACCGGCGCCTTGCCCCACTCGATCGCTTGATGCCGTTGTGGCTCGGCGAGCAGTTGCAGCGCGCCCAGCGGCTGCGTGGCGTCGGCGAGGAACTGCTCGAGCAGGCCTTGCAACTGCGCACTCAACGCATTGATCGCTTGAGCGTCGAAACTGGCCTGATCGTAACTTACGCCCAGACTCAGCTCGCGGCCGGTGACCGCGACCAGCGTCAGCGGATAGTTGGTCTGCTCCTGCCGGCGGATTGCCGAGAACTTCAGGCCCGTCTCAGGGCCCTGCGCCAGTGCTTCAGCCATCGGATAGTTTTCGAACACCAGAATACTGTCGAACAACGCCCCGGCACCCGTGCCGGCCCAGCGCTGAATGTCATACAGCGGCGTGTGTTCGTGCTCGCGCAAGGCCAGGTTGAGGTCTTGCACCTGTTGCAGCCATTGGCTGACGCCGATCTCCGGCGATGGCGCCGCCACCACCGGCAAGGTGTTGATGAACAGGCCAATCTGCTGCTCGACACCCGGCAAATCCGTCGGCCGTCCGGCGACCGTCGCGCCGAACGCCACGTGATCCTGGCCCGTATAACGCTGCAGCAGCAGCAGCCACGCCGCTTGTACCAGCGTGTTGAGGGTGACTTTCTGCTCGCGGGCGAAGCGGTTCAGTTCGGCGGTCAGCGGTTCGCTGAACACATGCTGGTGATCGGCATAGCCGCTGGCGGCGTGCCTGACCGGTATGGCGCTGGCCAGTCGCGTCGGCTGTTCAAGGTCCGCCAGCGCCGCACTCCAGAACTGTCGACTGGCCTGCTGATCACGCTGGCCGAGCCATTCGATGTAATCGCGATAACGCCCCTGCCCTGCGCTCGGCGCGATGCCGGCGTAACGTTGCAGCACTTCGCCGAACAACTGCGAAGTGCTCCAGCCGTCCATCAGGATGTGATGGCAGGTGTAGATCAGGTGATGAGTGTGCTCAGCGGTGCGCACCAACGTCACGCGCAACAGCGGTGCGTCGAGCAGATCGAAGCCGTTATGCAGGTCTTCAGTGGCCAGATGATCAAGTGCTGAATCAAGGCCAGCGCGACCGCGCCAGTCCTGCACTTGCCACGGCATCTGCACGCGGCTGCGCACCACTTGCACCGGCGCGGCGGCATCCTGCGGCCAGACGAACGCCGTGCGCAAAATGTCGTGGGCATCGAGGGTCTGCTGCCAGGCCTGGCGAAAGCGCTCGGCGTCGAGCTGCTCGACGTCGACGCGCAGCTGATTGGTGTAGGCCGGGCTGTCCGGCTCGTTGCGGCTGTGGAACAGAATGCCTTGCTGCATCGGCGACAGCGGGTACAGATCGACGATGTCACGCGGCGCCATCGGCAGCGCCGAGAGCTGCGCCTGGGTCAGGTTGGCGAGTTTGAAGTCCGACGGTGTCACGCCACCGGCCGCGCTGTCGCAGCAATGTTCGATCAAGCGTTGCAGTTCGCGGCGATAAGCCTCGGCCAACGCCTCGATGGTCTCGGCGCGGTACATGCCGGTGCCGAAGGTCCAGATCAGTTCCAGCTCACCGCCGAGAACCTGTCCGTCGACGCTCAGCCAATTGCCCAGCGGCGCTTGCCCATCCTGATTGGCGCCGGTGCTTTCAGCGCTTGGCAGGAACAACGCGCCCTGCTCGGCGCTGAACGCGCCGTCGAACTGACCGAGGTAATTGAAGGTCACCCGTGGTTGCGCCAGCGTCTGCAACTCGGCTGCACGCGTGAGGTAACGCAGCACGCCATAACCGATGCCTTTGCCCGGCACAGCGCGCAGTTGCTCCTTGATCGCGCACAGCGACGCAGCGGGATTGGCCTGTGGAGTCAGGCGCACCGGGAACAGGCTGCTGAACCAGCCGACCGTGCGGCTCAGGTCGATGTCGTCGAACAG
>Ga0308159_1003145_pt1 | contig 17368 bp, 14 predicted proteins | sample PhyCR1_FD_201040 | JGI IMG/M metagenome (GOLD analysis project Ga0308159, IMG submission 201040) | Phyllosphere microbial communities from UC Gill Tract Community Farm, Albany, California, United States - DLSLC.R1 | ecosystem: Host-associated > Plants > Phyllosphere > Unclassified | place: USA... | reverse complement strand
CGAAGACCTCAACGTACCAACCGTCGCGGCCATCAACGGCATCGCCCTCGGTGGCGGTCTGGAAATGTGCCTGGCGGCTGACTATCGCGTCATGTCCACCAAGGCCAAGATCGGCCTGCCAGAAGTCAAGCTGGGCATCTACCCAGGCTTCGGCGGTACCGTGCGTCTGCCGCGCCTGATTGGTGTCGATAACGCCATTGAGTGGATTGCCGCCGGCAAGGAAAACCGCCCTGAAGACGCCCTGAAAGTCAGCGCCGTCGACGCCGTGGTTGCCCCAGAGAAGTTGCAGGAAGCAGCCCTTGAGCTGATCAAGCGCGCCATCTCCGGCGAGTTCGATTACAAGGCCAAGCGTCAGCCGAAACTTGAAAAACTCAAGTTGAACGCCATTGAGCAAATGATGGCTTTCGAAACTGCCAAAGGCTTCGTGGCTGGCCAGGCCGGCCCGAACTACCCGGCGCCGGTCGAAGCGATCAAAACCATCCAGAAAGCCGCGAACTTCGGTCGTGACAAGGCACTGGAAGTGGAAGCAGCAGGCTTCGTCAAGCTGGCCAAGACCTCTGCCGCACAGAGCCTGATCGGCCTGTTCCTGAACGACCAGGAACTGAAGAAAAAAGCCAAGGCTTACGACGAAATCGCCAAAGACGTGAAGCAGGCCGCCGTACTCGGTGCCGGCATCATGGGCGGCGGTATCGCCTATCAGTCGGCCTCCAAAGGCACGCCGATCCTGATGAAGGACATCAACGAGCACGGCATCGAACAGGGCCTGGCAGAAGCTGCCAAGCTGCTGGTCGGCCGCGTTGACAAAGGTCGCATGACCGCTGCGAAGATGGCTGAAGTGCTCAACGGCATTCGCCCGACGCTATCGTACGGTGACTTCGGTCACGTCGATCTGGTCGTCGAAGCTGTGGTCGAAAACCCGAAGGTCAAGCAAGCGGTACTGGCTGAAGTCGAAGACAAGGTCAAAGAGGACACCATCCTCGCGTCCAACACCTCGACTATCTCCATCAGCCTGTTGGCCAAGGCCCTCAAGCGTCCGGAAAACTTCGTTGGTATGCACTTCTTCAACCCGGTGCACATGATGCCGCTGGTGGAAGTGATCCGTGGCGAGAAGTCCAGCGAACTGGCCATCGCCACTACCGTGGCTTACGCGAAGAAAATGGGCAAGAACCCGATCGTCGTCAACGACTGCCCGGGCTTCTTGGTCAACCGCGTGCTGTTTCCTTACTTCGGCGGTTTCGCCAAGCTGGTCAGCGCCGGTGTCGACTTTGTCCGTATCGACAAGGTCATGGAGAAATTCGGCTGGCCAATGGGCCCGGCGTACCTGATGGACGTGGTCGGCATCGACACCGGCCACCACGGTCGTGACGTCATGGCCGAAGGCTTCCCGGATCGCATGAAGGACGATCGCCGCTCGGCCGTGGACGTGCTCTACGAAGCCAAGCGCCTGGGCCAGAAGAACGGCAAGGGCTTCTACGCCTACGAAACCGACAAGAAGGGCAAGCAGAAGAAGGTGGCCGATCCGTCGGTGCTGGAAGTGCTCAAGCCGATTGTCTACGAGCAGCGTGAAGTCACCGACGAAGACATCATCAACTGGATGATGATCCCGTTGTGCCTGGAAACCGTTCGTTGCCTGGAAGACGGCATCGTTGAAACCGCTGCCGAAGCTGACATGGGCCTGGTCTACGGCATTGGTTTCCCTCCATTCCGTGGCGGTGCGCTGCGCTACATCGATTCCATCGGTGTTGCCGAGTTCGTTGCCCTGGCCGACCAGTACGCCGATCTGGGCGCGCTGTACCACCCGACCGCGAAGCTGCGTGAAATGGCCAAGAACGGCCAGAGCTTCTTCGGTTAAGCGCCCACACTAGAGCGAGAGTGAACATATGAGCTTGAATCCTAGAGACGTCGTGATTGTCGACTTCGGTCGTACTCCGATGGGCCGCTCCAAGGGCGGCATGCACCGCAACACCCGCGCCGAAGACATGTCGGCGCACCTGATCAGCAAACTGCTGGAACGCAACGCCAAGGTCGACCCGGCGGAAGTCGAGGACGTGATCTGGGGCTGCGTCAACCAGACCCTGGAGCAGGGCTGGAACATCGCACGCATGGCGTCGCTGATGACCCAGATCCCGCACACCTCGGCCGGCCAGACCGTCAGCCGCCTGTGTGGCTCGTCCATGAGTGCTTTGCACACTGCCGCGCAAGCGATCATGACCGGCAACGGTGACGTGTTCGTGGTCGGCGGCGTCGAGCACATGGGCCACGTGAGCATGATGCACGGTGTCGATCCGAACCCGCACATGTCCCTGTACGCAGCCAAAGCCTCCGGCATGATGGGCCTGACCGCCGAGATGCTGGGCAAGATGCACGGCATCACCCGTGAGCAGCAGGACGCCTTTGGCGTGCGCTCCCACCAGCTCGCCCACAAGGCGACTGTGGAAGGCAAGTTCAAGGATGAAATCATCCCGATGCAGGGTTACGACGAGAACGGTTTCCTGAAACTGTTCGACTACGACGAAACCATCCGTCCCGAGACCACCCTGGAGAGCCTGGCGGCCCTGAAGCCGGCGTTCAACCCTAAAGGTGGTACCGTGACTGCCGGTACTTCGTCGCAGATCACCGACGGTGCCTCGTGCATGATCGTGATGTCGGCCCAGCGTGCCCAGGACCTGGGTATCCAGCCGATGGCGGTGATTCGTTCGATGGCCGTTGCAGGTGTGGATCCGGCCATCATGGGCTATGGTCCAGTACCGGCCACGCAGAAAGCCCTGAAGCGCGCGGGCCTGGGCATCAACGATATCGACTTCTTCGAGCTCAACGAAGCTTTCGCTGCACAGGCTCTGCCAGTGCTGAAAGATCTGAAAGTGCTCGACAAGATGAACGAGAAGGTTAACCTGCACGGCGGCGCGATCGCCCTGGGTCACCCGTTCGGTTGCTCCGGCGCACGTATCTCCGGGACCCTGCTCAACGTCATGAAGCAGAATGGCGGCACCTTCGGGGTGTCCACCATGTGCATCGGCCTTGGCCAGGGTATCTCGACCGTCTTCGAACGCGTTTAAGCGTTGGGTTGATGGAAGCCGGGGCCCAGTGCCCCGGTTTTTGTTTTTCTGAAGATTTGTTTGTCTTTATTTTGAAAAAAATTGCACGAGGGCCAGAGCATGCAGTTACAACCCGGGCTCTATCAGCATTACAAGGGGCCGCAGTACCGCGTTTTCAGCGTGGCGCGGCACTCGGAAACGGAAGAAGAAGTGGTGTTCTACCAAGCCCTGTATGGGGATTACGGCTTTTGGGTGCGGCCCTTGAGCATGTTCCTGGAGTCGGTCGAAGTTGACGGCGAGCAGGTCCCGCGCTTTGCTTTGGTGCAGGCCGAACCCAGTCTTTTTTCACCGGCATGAGTACAGGTCGCGCAGTACCCTGCGCTTGACCTCACCCTGTTGCCACTATATATAGCGGTGCCGCGTCAGGCGCCAACCGCCTTTCACTTCTCGAATTCAGGAATTTTCTGATCCATGGGCAAATCGCTGGTCATTGTGGAATCCCCGGCTAAGGCCAAGACCATCAACAAGTACTTGGGTAACCAATACGTGGTGAAGTCGAGTATCGGCCATATCCGAGACCTGCCCACCAGCGGTTCGGCAAGTGCCGCCAAGGAGCCAGCCGCCAAGCGTGGCAAGGCCGCTGCGGGCGAAGCCCCGGCTCTGTCGCCGAAGGAAAAGGCTCGCAAGCAGCTGGTGTCGCGCATGGGCGTCGATCCCGAGCACGGCTGGAAAGCCAAGTACGAAATCCTCCCTGGCAAGGAAAAGGTCATCGAAGAGCTGCGCCGCCTTGCCAAGGATGCCGACACCATCTATCTCGCAACGGACTTGGACCGCGAAGGGGAAGCCATTGCCTGGCACCTGCGGGAAGCCATCGGCGGTGATGACAGCCGCTACAAGCGCGTGGTGTTCAACGAAATCACCAAGAAGGCGATCCAGGAAGCCTTCTCCCAGCCGGGCGAGCTGGACATTGATCGAGTCAATGCCCAGCAGGCGCGACGCTTCCTCGACCGCGTGGTGGGCTACATGGTTTCGCCGCTGCTGTGGGCGAAGATTGCCCGTGGCCTGTCTGCCGGTCGCGTGCAGTCGGTAGCCGTGAAGCTGGTGGTGGAGCGCGAGCGTGAGATTCGTGCCTTCATCCCGGAAGAATACTGGGAAGTACACGCTGACCTGGGCACTGCCAAGGGCTCGAATGTGCGTTTTGAAGTGGCCCGTGAAAACGGCGAAGCCTTCAAGCCGCTCAACGAAGCACAGGCCATGGCCGCCCTGGAGAAGCTCAAGGCCTCGGCCTACAGCGTCGCCAAGCGTGAAGACAAGCCCACCAGCAGCAAGCCATCGGCGCCGTTCATCACCTCCACCCTGCAGCAGGCTGCGAGCAATCGCCTGGGCTTCGGCGTGAAGAAGACCATGATGATGGCCCAGCGTCTGTATGAAGCCGGCTACATCACCTATATGCGTACCGACTCCACCAACCTCTCGGCCGATGCCGTGGCGATGGCGCGTACCTATATCGAAGACGAGTTCGGCAATAAGTACCTGCCGGCTTCGCCCAATGTCTACAGCAGCAAGGAAGGGGCCCAGGAGGCGCACGAAGCGATTCGTCCGTCCGATGTGAACACCCACCCAAGCAAGCTGTCGGGCATGGAACGTGACGCTGAGCGCCTCTACGAGCTGATTTGGCGCCAGTTCGTCGCCTGCCAGATGCTGCCGGCGCAATACCTGTCCACCACCGTCAGCGTCGCCGCTGGCGACTTCGAGCTGCGTGCCAAGGGCCGCATCCTCAAGTTCGACGGTTACACCCGGGTCATGCCGCAGATGGCCAAGCCGGGCGATGACGATGTGCTGCCGGAAATGGCCCAGGGCGAAGTGCTGAAGCTGATCAAGCTCGATCCGAGCCAGCACTTCACCAAGCCCCCGGCGCGTTACTCCGAAGCCAGCCTGGTGAAGGAAATGGAAAAGCGCGGCATTGGTCGTCCTTCGACCTATGCGGCAATCATTTCGACCATCCAGGATCGCGGCTATGTGACCCTGCACAACCGTCGTTTCTATTCGGAAAAGATGGGCGACATCGTCACTGAGCGCCTTTCCGAGAGCTTCTCCAATCTCATGGACTACGGCTTCACCGCCGGCATGGAAGAGAATCTCGATGACGTGGCCCAGGGCGAGCGCGACTGGAAGAACGTCCTCGACGAATTCTACGGCGACTTCAAGAAGAAGCTCGAAGTGGCCGAGGGCGCCGAAAGCGGCATGCGCGCCAACCAGCCGGTAATGACCGATATCCCATGCCAGACCTGCGGCCGGCCGATGCAGATCCGTACCGCCTCCACTGGCGTGTTCCTCGGCTGCTCGGGCTACAGCCTGCCACCCAAGGAGCGTTGCAAGGCCACCGTCAACCTGGTGCCTGGCGACGAGATCGCCGCGGATGACGAGGGCGAGTCCGAATCCCTGGTGCTGCGCGGCAAGCATCGTTGCCCGATCTGCAGTACGGCGATGGATGCCTACCTGCTGGACGAAAAGCGCAAGCTGCACATCTGCGGTAACAACCCGGATTGCGCCGGCTACGAGATCGAAGAGGGCAGCTACCGGATCAAGGGGTATGAAGGCCCGAGCCTGGAGTGTGATAAGTGCGGCAGCGAGATGCAGCTCAAGACCGGCCGTTTCGGCAAGTTCTTCGGTTGCACCAACCCGACCTGCAAGAACACTCGCAAGCTGCTGAAAAGCGGTGACGCGGCGCCGCCGAAGATGGACCCGGTTAAGATGCCCGAGCTCAAGTGCGAGAAGGTCAACGACACCTACATTCTGCGCGATGGCGCTTCGGGCCTGTTCCTGGCGGCCAGTCAGTTCCCGAAAAACCGCGAGACCCGTGCGCCGTTGGTGCTGGAACTGATCCCGCACAAGGATGAGATCGATCCCAAGTACCACTTCCTCTGCGAAGCTCCGCAGAAGGACCCGGACGGCCGCCCTGCGGTGGTGCGTTACAGCCGCAAGACCAAGGAGCAGTACGTGCAGACCGAAGTCGACGGCAAGCCGACCGGCTGGCGTGCCTTCTACGACGGCGGTAAATGGAAGGTCGAAGACAAGCGCTAAGTGCTTGGCCTGCCGAGGGCTAGCTTCTCGGTGTAGCGACCAACAGGGCCGCATGACTCCTTCGGGGGCATGCGGCCTTTCTTTTGCTTGCGGCAAGCTGGAGTGATCCCTGAAACTGTGCCGTCTGCATCTGGTTCTCTTTTCGCAGTGGAGGCTGCCCATATGGCCCACGAGCTCTATACCCGTACCAATCAGAAAATCTACTTTGCCGGTCTGTCGCTCGAAGCCCTGGCACGCGCTGAGGAAGGGCGGGCCATGAATGCCCAGGCGCAGGTCCAGGCGGGGCGCGAGTCGGTGCTGTTCCACCTGTACGGGGCCTTGCTGGGGTTGTGCCATGAAATTGCCGGATTCTATCGGCTGCCGCAGGCCAATGCGGCCCGGGTCGAGCAGATCCTCACTCGTGAAGTGCTGCAAAGCATTGCCATTCCCGAGTTGGCAGAGCTGGTGGAATTGGCGCACAGCCCGCAAACCTGGCTGGCGCAACTGCTGTCTGCTTACAGCGAGCTGTTTCAGCCGCCGCAGGCGCCGCACAAGCCCAAGGGCGACGTAACCCAGCCACTGATTGTTGCGGTCAATCTGGATGAAGAGGAGCCCGAGCAGGCACTGAGTCGGGAAGAGCTGGAAAGCTGGCGGCAGAATCTCAAGGCCCTGGCCATTCGTTTCAGGGATGGCCTTAACGAGTGTTGATCCTGAGCGCTGCTTGATTGGCGGCGTGACTATTTGATCAAGGAAGATTCATGCTGTTCTTCTTGCGTGACCAGGCGCTAGTTCGCCTGCTGAACGATTGCCGGGTGCGAGTGGTTCGTGCCCAGTCCAATACTGACTTGCTGGAAGTGCTCGACAGGCTGGAGATATTCCCCGGCGGTCTGGAATTCGATCATGTGCAGGCAATAACGCTTCTGGTCCTGGCGTTTGCCTCCCTGGCTGTCGCGCTGCTGATGGACGGCATGGGCGGGATGTTCTGGGTGTTTCTGGCTCTGTGTTTCTTTAGCTATTACGTCAGCAAAGGGATCTCTGGCTCCTTGACTGATCTGGCGGCAAGCATCGTGCGCAAGTGCGTAATGTTTCATCATGGCTTGAGCGAGTCCGATAGCAGTGCCGATTGGCGCCTGAAAAGGCTGAACAACGAGTTCAGCGATTACCAGCGGGGTAATGAGCGACGCCATATCCAGGACTCGCTCCTGGGCGTCTACCAGGGGGCTCGCCAGTCCTTGACGTTCGAGTATCACCATCTGCAGTACGTCAACTCCAGGCAAGAGCGTGGTGTCGGCGGCAGCTATCGCACTGTCTACGACACGTACAACCGCTACAGCCTGGTGCTGGATTTCCCGTGGGTGACAGAGATTACGGTTCGCTCCAGTCCCCTGGAAGTGTCATTGGCGGGGCAGCCGTTCAAGACCGGTCGCGACGATTTCGACCAGGTCTTTGTACTGCGCGGTAATGATCAGGCCTGTTGCGAACACTTCGCCAGGCCAGCAACCCTCGACCTCCTGATGGAGCTTTCACGCCACCTTTGCCGGGTCAATCTGGAGTTTTCCAGTCAAGGGCGGCTCTGTCTGAGCTTTGATAATGCGGACATCATTGCCCATGCCGATCCGGGCTCGCTGAGTGATCTGGCGGTCTTTCGCGAGCGGATCAAGGCGGGTATCGAGTTGCCGAAGCTGTATTCACTGCTGGAGCTGGTGCATCGGTTGGCTCAGTTGCATGACAGCCATGCTCTTGCTGCTGTTCCAGATGTTCCTGAGGCTGGCAACTTGATCAAGGAAATGTAATGCAGTTTCTCAAGCACGATGCCGAGTTGGTGAAGTTGTTGGCCACTAGCAATGCAGAGGTGGCTCGAGCCAAGAGCAACGAGGATCTATTGAGGGTCATCGCCAGGCTTCAGTCCTTCAGGGGAGGGTTGGATTTCGATCATGCCCAGTCCTGGCTGCTGTTGATGCTGGCTATTGTGTCGGCGATCCCGGCCATGGCGGGTGTGGAGCTGATGTGGTTTGCGACGGCCTGCCTGGGTTTTGCCACCTTGTATACCTGGATGGGCCGTAAAGCCGTGTTAGACGAGTTGCCGCAGAAAATAGCCCGTAAGTGTTCATTTCTCAGTAACGGCCTTTGGGACCCGGGCGGAACCGCCGATGAGCGTTTCACGCAACTGAGCAGTGAGTTCGACGACTATGATCGCGGCAATGACAGCCGCCGTATCGAGGCTTCAGCCAGGGGGACCTACCAGGGCCCGCGGCATCAGTTGTCCTTTGTCTTCCACCATCTGCGTTACGTGAACTCCCACTACAAAAGCAAATCCGATGGCGAGAGCGAGCGGGTCTATGAGAGTTTCGATCGCTTCAGCCTGGTGGTGGACTTTCCTTGGGTCAGAGGGGTGATGGTGCGCAGTGATCTGCCAAATACCAAGAGCAAGAAGCGCAAAGTCTTTGAGACCACTTCCGATGACTTCAACAGAGGCTTCAGTTTCACCGGTGATAGTGAGCTGGCTTGCGCGAAGTTCGCAACGCCCACCACCCTGGCTTTCTTGCTGGAACTTCGTCGGCGGCTGAAAAAGGTGAGTCTGGAATTCTCCAGCGAGGGCCATTTATGTCTGAGCTTCGATGATGCCGAGGTCATGGCCTACAAGGATCCGGGCACGTTTGACGATCTGCCGAGCTTCTACGCCAATATCGAGCAGGGCCTGCCGTTGCCTAACCTGTTTCCGGTGCTGGCCCTGGTGCATGAGTTGGCGGAGCTGCACGACAACAATTTCGATCTTCCGCTGAAGGTCACTGATGAAATGGAGCAGTAGAGTATGGAGTTGTTGCTGGTCATCGCGATTGCCTTGGGCGTTCTTGCCTATGTGCACTACAACAAGATTGTCGGTGCGCATAACCGTGCCCAGCGGGCCTGGTCGGATGTGCTGACCTACCAGCGCCAGAGGATCAAGGTGCTGGACATGCTGGAGCCGCAAGTGGCTGGCTTCCAGGCCTACGAAAGCCAGTTGCTGGAAAAGATCGTTGGGCTGCGTAGTGCCATTGGTAGCTTGCCATCCGCAGCCGACGGTGATGCGCTCAAGTCGGTAGACCAGGGCACCAAGGCTTTGCTGGGCGGTTTGAATCTTGCGTTTGAGGCCTACCCCGACCTCAAGTCCGTCGAGTTGTTGAGCAACCTGATGCGCGAGGTTGCCGAGCAGGAAGGCAATATCGGTGGGGCGATTACCCTGTTCAACCTGAATGTGGAGCACTTCAACAACTCCATTCAGATGTTTCCCGGCTCCCTGGTCAATCGGTTGGCCCTGAAGAAGTCGCTGATCACGCCGTTTTCCGACAGCCAGGCCTCGGCGGGTTTTGAATACAAGCCGAATTTCTGAAGGGGCTGGCGCGGGCTTGGGGTCGGTGTGGCTAGGTGTTGATTGCAAGGATCGGGAAGTAATTCCTGGTGAGGGGGCACGACCCCCTTGCAAGATCCTGAGCGGGGCGGGGGTGATGACTGATATAATCCCGCCCTTTCGTGGAGACCAGACCTTTATGCCAACGTCCTTTCTAGAAATTGTCGAGTTGCCAGACGGCCGTATCGAGCTGCGCAGAGCTGAGGACGAGGGTTCTCTGGTTACTTTGGATTTCTCCGAGGATGCCAAAGCCTTTCTGCAAGGTCAGCACGTGGAAGTGGCCAAGGCCATGTTGAGCGTCGGCGTACAGATGGCCGGTCGATTGGTTGAAGGTGAAATTGACAAGGAAGATGGCCCGCGGGTTCTGCACTAAGCCCGTCTATCGGGTTTCTCCGGTCATCCGTCGCATTTGTTCCGGCTTCTCAATCCTGGAGAAGCCTTGTGTCATTCAAGCGTAAATCCCACGCTTTCCCGGTGTTTCATCCCAGGCGAATATTCAGGCTCTGCGCATCGCCAGTCCGTGCGGCGCTGATCAGCTGTTGCCGGGCGCTGGCGCTCAACGGGTTCAACCAGCTGACTACGGTATGACTGCGACCCAGGCGCAGGGCCTCGCAGGCGAGCTGTTGCGGGCTCTGATTGCCCCGGGGGTGCAGTAGCAGGATCCCCTCGCGATTCAGGCCGGCGTCCCGTAGCCAGCTTTGGGTCAGGCTGGAGGGCGGGGCGATCAGTGTCAGCCAGCGCGCGTCCTGGTCCTGGCTGAGTTCCCGAAGGATAGGTGCCAATAGGTTCAGGCAGTTCCCGGCGGCGCCGCGTAACGACAGCTCGCTGAAGGCTTCTGGATCTTTGTTCCAGGGCGATTCGACCACTTCCTTGAGGGCGGGCGCCAATGGCTGGGCCAGGAACGCCTCGAACAGTGGCAGTTGTGCTTGCTGTGGTGTGTGGGGGAACTGCATGGAGCCTCCTTTAGCGGCGAATGACGCCGACACTCAAGCCTTCGATCACCAGATCCTGATCTTTCAGGTTGACTTCGATGGGGGCGAATTCAGGGTTCTCGGCAATCAGCCAGACCTTGCTGCCTTCGCGCTTGAAGCGCTTGACCGTGACCTCATCACCGATGCGCGCCACCACGACCTGGCCATTGCGGGCCTCGCGAGTGGTGTGTACCGCCAACAGGTCGCCGTCGAAGATGCCGATGTCCTTCATGCTCATGCCATGGACGCGAAGCAGGTAGTCGGCGCGAGGGTGGAAGAAGGTCGGGTTGATATTGCAGGACTCTTCGATGTGCTGCTGGGCCAGGATCGGTGCACCGGCGGCGACACGGCCAATGATCGGCAGGGTATCGTCGGCCTTGGCTTCGAAGCCGGGAATGCGGATTCCGCGGGAGGCACCCGGGGTCATCTCGATGGCGCCTTTGCGGGCCAGGGCCTTGAGGTGTTCCTCAGCGGCGTTGGGCGATTTGAATCCCAGTTCCTGGGCAATTTCCGCACGGGTGGGCGGGTAGCCGTTGTCTTCGAGGCAGCGTTTGATAAAAGCCAGAATCTCAGCTTGGCGTGGCGTCAGTTTTAGCATGTCGATCGCTCTGTCTTTTTATACAGTGACTGGGATTATATACAGTGAACGTCGCTTGGCAATCCTCCTTTTGCCTGTGGCGGCCGAGCGGTTGTCATCCGGGGGCCGCAATCCTGCGCCGAAGGCTGGCTACAGTGGCCGGCAGGTGTGATTAAATAGCGCGCCGGACGGCTTGCGCAGAGGCCGGCAGGCTTGACATTGCAAAGCCTGAAACGTATGTTTCAAACAAGTGTTTGTCAGGCGGAGTAGCCATGGCCCAGTCGGAAACCGTTGAACGCATTCTCGATGCTGCCGAGCAGTTGTTCGCGGAAAAAGGTTTTGCCGAAACCTCATTGCGGCTGATCACCAGCAAGGCCGGGGTCAACCTGGCAGCGGTCAACTATCATTTCGGGTCCAAGAAGGCCTTGATCCAGGCGGTATTCTCGCGTTTCCTCGGCCCGTTCTGCATCAGTCTCGATCGTGAGCTTGAGCGCCGTCAGTCCAGGCCGGAGAACAAGCCGAGCCTGGAAGAGCTGCTGGAGATCCTCGTCGAGCAGGCCCTGGTAGTGCAGCCGCGCAGCGGTAACGACCTGTCGATCTTCATGCGTCTGCTGGGGCTGGCGTTCAGCCAGAGCCAGGGGCACTTGCGGCGTTATCTGGAGGACATGTACGGCAAGGTGTTCCGCCGCTACATGCTGCTGGTCAACGAAGCGGCGCCGCGTATTCCGCCCATCGAGCTGTTCTGGCGCGTGCACTTCATGCTCGGTGCTGCGGCGTTCAGCATGTCCGGGATCAAGGCGCTGCGGGCTATCGCCGAAACCGATTTCGGGGTCAATACCTCCATCGAGCAGGTGATGCGCCTGATGGTGCCGTTCCTCGCCGCCGGCATGCGTGCCGAAACCGGCGTCACCGACGAAGCCATGGCCAGCGCCCAGCTCAAGCCGCGCAGCAAATCGGCCCCGGCAGCCGCCAAGGCCTGACCCACGGGTGGGCGCGACAGCTTACATCCGCTAAGCTAGCCGCCCATGCCGATTCTCGTTCTATATCCCGTGCCTTCCCTGCGCCGATGCTGCTCGGCCCGGCTGCATCCATGCGGATGCGGCTCGATCAGCGTTGCCTGGAAGCCATCGTAGTGCTTAAGGAATTTCTATGACTGCTGGCCTGCAAGGCTCTTTGATGGTGGACGTCGCCGGTACCTGGCTGACGGCCGAAGATCGCCAACTCCTGCGCCAGCCGCAGGTCGGTGGGTTGATCATCTTTGCCCGCAATATCGAACATCCGCGCCAGGTACGGGAGCTGTGCGCGGCGATTCGGGCGATTCGCCCGGACCTGTTGTTGGCCGTGGACCAGGAGGGCGGCCGGGTGCAGCGTCTGCGCCAGGGCTTTGTGCGCCTGCCGGCCATGCGTGCCCTGGCCGACAATCCGAATGCCGAGTACCTGGCCGAGCAGTGTGGCTGGGTCATGGCCACCGAGGTGCTGGCGGTGGGGCTGGACCTGAGCTTCGCCCCGGTACTGGACCTCGATCACCAGCGCAGCGCGGTGGTGGGCAGCCGGGCGTTCGAGGGCGACCCCGAGCAGGCGGCGTTGCTCGCCGGTGCGTTTATCCGCGGTATGAACAGCGCCGGCATGGCTGCTACCGGCAAGCACTTTCCCGGGCACGGCTGGGCCGAGGCCGACTCTCATGTGGCGATCCCCAATGACGAGCGCAGTCTGGATGAAATCCGTGCCAAGGACCTGTTGCCCTTTGCTCGTCTGAGCAAGCGGTTGGCGGCAGTGATGCCTGCGCACGTCATCTATCCGCAAGTCGACCCTCAACCGGCCGGCTTCTCGCGCTACTGGTTGCAGGACATCCTGCGTGGCGAGCTGCAATTTGACGGGGTGATCTTCAGCGATGACCTGTCCATGGCCGGCGCCCATGTCGTCGGGGACGCGGCAAGCCGGATCGAAGCGGCGCTGACCGCCGGTTGCGACATGGGGCTGGTATGCAATGACCGTGCTGCCGCCGAGCTGGCCCTGAGTGCCGTGCAGCGCCTCAAGGTGCAGCCTTCGCCACGCATCGCGCGGATGCGTGGCCAGGCCTTCGCCAATATCGAGTACAAGCAGGATCCGCGTTGGTTGGCGGCGCTGGGTGCCCTCAAGGATGCCCAGTTGATCGACTGACGACTTCGCAAGGGGGCTCCGGGCAATTCTGGATGCCCCCGCACGTGGCCGGTCTCAGCGGCCGCCCTTGTTGTCCGGCAGTGGGGCGAACAAGGCTTCGATGTCGTCGCTCTGCAGCTTCCAGTCACCGGCCTTGCGCCCATCAAGCACGCCTGCCGCCAGGTCCGATTTTTCCTGCTGCAGGTGCTGGATCTTTTCTTCCACCGTACCTCGGGCAATCAGCTTGTAGACGAACACGGGCTTTTCCTGGCCGATGCGATAGGCGCGGTCGGTAGCCTGGCTCTCGGTGGCCGGGTTCCACCAAGGGTCGTAGTGAATCACCGTATCGGCTTCGGTCAGGTTGAGGCCGACACCACCGGCCTTGAGACTGATCAGGAAAATCTGCAGCTTGCCACTCTGGAAGTCCCGTACCGGAGTGCGCCGGTCCCGGGTCTGGCCGGTGAGCAAGGCGTAGGCGATGTTGCGCCGTTTCAGCTCGGCCTCGATCAGGCTCAGCATCGAGGTGAACTGCGAGAACAGCAGAATCCGCCGGCCCTCTTCGAACAGTTCTTCAAGCATTTCCATCAGGCTGTCGAGCTTGCCTGAGGAGCTGCCCCGTGTTGTTGGCGAGTCGTTGACCAGGCGCAGGTCGCAACACACCTGGCGCAGTTTGAGCAGGGCTTCAAGAATGATGATCTGGCTGCGCGCCACACCTTTGCGAGTGATTTCGTCGCGCACTTTCTTGTCCATGGCCAGGCGCATGGTTTCGTAGACATCACGCTGCGCCTCGTTGAGCTCGACCCAGTGGATGATCTCGGTCTTGGGCGGCAGCTCGGTGGCCACCTGCTCCTTGGTACGGCGCAGCAGGAAGGGCTTGATCCGGCCGTTGAGGTGCTGCAGGCGCACTTCGCTGGCGTGCTTTTCAATCGGAACCCGGTAGTCACGGTTGAAGCTCTTGGCATCGCCGAGCCAGCCCGGCAAGAGGAAGTGGAACAGCGACCAGAGCTCCCCCAGATGGTTTTCCAGCGGCGTGCCGGACAGGCACAGGCGCTGCCGGGCATTGAGTTCCCGAGCAGCCTGGGCGGCCTTGCTCGACGGATTCTTGATGTACTGCGCCTCATCGAGGATCAGCACATGCAGGGGCTGGGCCGCCAGCAGTTCGATGTCCTTGGGCAGTAGCGCATAGGTGGTCAGCAGCAAGTCATAGTCGCCCAGTTGGGCGAAGTGTTTCTTGCGCCCGGCGCCATACAGCGCCAGCACCTTGAGCTGCGGGGTGAAGTGCGCGGCCTCGTCCAGCCAGTTGGGAATCAGGCTGGTGGGCATTACCACCATGCAGGGGCGGTCCAGGCGCCCGGCGTTCTTCTCGCTGAGTATGTGCGCCAGGGTTTGCAGGGTCTTGCCCAGGCCCATGTCGTCGGCCAGGATGCCGCCCACTTCCAGTTGGCGCAGTGACTGCATCCAGCTCAGGCCTTCGAGCTGATAGGGGCGCAGGGTGGCATTCAGGCCCTGGGGCGCCGGTGCCGAGTAGTCGCGGATGTCCCGCAGGCGCTGGGCGAAGGTGCGAATATGTTCGCCGCCTTCCCAGAGCAGTGGCAGGTCCTGCAACGGGTTGAGGCGGGTGGCGTCGGCGCTGCTCAAGCGCAGGGTGGTATCGCCGGGTTCTTGCAGATAGAACTCACCCAGGGTTGCCAGTACCGGCTTCAGGCGGCCATAGGGCAGTGCCACTTGCAGCGGGCCATGCAGGGAGTTGGGCCGATTGGGAATGTTCACCAGGATCAGCTCGTCGTCGCGGCGCTTGGCCAGGCGCTCCGGATTGAGGATCTCGGTGTGCGAGCGCATCAGGTTGAGCAAAATCGGCAGCAGGCTCAAGCGCTCGCCGTTGACGATGATCCCCAGTTCCAGGTCGAACCAGTCGCGGCCCGGGGCCTCGTCGACACTGGCGTACCAGTCGTCCACCGCCGTCAGGTCGAAGCCGAAGCCCTCGTCGATCTGCAGCTCCCAGCCCTGGCTGCGCAGCTTAGGCAGCTCGTTGAGGGTGAAGGTCAGCCAGGCGCTGTCGTTGACCATCTCGAACAGCTCGCCGGCGCTTTCCGGCAGTGCCTTGCTCTGCCGGGTGGCGATCTTGAAGCCCAGGCCTCGCAATTGCTCGCGCCAGCCCTGTTCCAGCTCGGGCTGGCGCTTGATGCGCAGGCTCTGGTGTTCCTGGCGGATGATCACATCGGTGTTCTTCTGCCCGCTGGCGTATTCGCCCCTGTAGTTGAACGACAGTGCGGCGCGGTGCTGGATGTAGCGCTGCATCTTGCCGTTGCGCGGTTCGAAGGCGCTGAACTCGATGCTTGCCAGCCACAGCCGCGGCACCGGGTGCACATCCTCCAGCAGTACCTGGGGCAGGGCGGCGGGGCGACGGCTGTCGAGGACTGCGGAGAGCTTTTCCAGCAGTTCTGCGTCCTGGGCCGCCGCCGGGTAGGCCAGGGTTTCCTCCACTTGTAGCAGCACCGCAGCGATGTGCTTGCAGTTGCTGCGTACTGGGCAGGTGCAGTGGGCGTCGATCAGCAGCAGGTTGCCCTTGCTCGATTCGCGCAGGGTGATGGTCTGCCGGTACATAGTGCCACCGGAGCCTTCGCAACTGGCGGTGATAGCGCTGTCTCCGGCCGTGGCGATGCGCACGCGTTTTTCCAGGGCGTAGCGCCGGCCACGCTCCAAGGCTTGTTCCTTGAAGCGGTTGACCCAGGAGGGGGCCAGGGGTTTGGTCAGGGGCGGGGTCATAGGGACTTCGATCAGTCCGGAATTTCAGTTGGAGCGGGGCGCGGTGCCGGTGCGGTCAGCGAGGTGATCTTGATCAGTAGCGCCAGGTGGCCGTTGTCCAGGTAGTTGAGCTGGCCATTCTTGGTATGGCTCTGCTGTTTCAGGCGCTCGCTGCTGGTGACCAGGCCGTTGCTGTCGATCTGGTTGACCCAGAAGTCCGCGTCCACATCGGTGAAGCGCCCGAGCTTCAGGCTCAGGGTGCCTTCGATGGGGAACTGGCCGAACTGTTCCAGGCCATCGCTGAGGGCAACCTTCACCGGGGTTTCCCCCAGGGTCTGTTGCCAGGCCTTGTGCAATAGCACGCTGTAGCTGCCGCTGGCGCCGAGCTTTTCCACGATGCTGCCCAGGGCTGGGGTACGCAGGCTGTCCGGGCTCAGCCGTTGAGCGCCGGCGGCCCAGTCTTCGGGGGCTGCACGGCTGACGATCAGCGGCTCGGCGTTCTGCCGTACGAGGATCATTTCCACCTGGTACAGGTCATCGGCAAAGGCCGTTGGCGCGACCAGGGCCAGGAGCAGGGTCAGGGAGCGGAACAGGCGCATGGGGCGTCCTTCAAGCAGATTTCGGGGTGAGGCGCTCAAACAGTGCCTCCAATGTATTAAAGCGCTCTTCCGGGCGCTCCATCGGCACCATGAACTTGAACAGGGTTGCGCCTTCGAATTTGTAGCGTTTGGGCTGGCCCTGGATCAGTTTGATCAACGCCAGTGGGTCCACTGGTGTATCTGCGGCGAACTCGATGCGGCCGCCTTGTGGGCCGCCGTCGACCTTCTTGATCCCCAGTTGCTCGGCCTGGAGTTTGAGCAGGGTCAGGCGGATCAGGTTCTTGGTCGGCTCCGGCAGCAGGCCGAAGCGGTCGATCATCTCCACTTGCAGGTCCTTCAGGCCGTCCTCGTCGGTGGCCGAGGCGATGCGCTTGTAGAGGATCAGGCGCGCGTGCACGTCCGGCAGGTAGTCCTCGGGAATCAGTGCCGGCAGGCGCAGGTTGATTTCCGGGCCGCCACCCAGTGGCTGGTCGAGGTTCGGTTGTTCGCCCTTGCGGATGGCTTTCACGGCGCGCTCGAGCATCTCCATATAGAGGGTGAAGCCCACGGCCTGGATCTGCCCGCTCTGGCCGTCGCCCAGCAGTTCGCCAGCGCCACGGATCTCCAGGTCGTTGGTGGCCAGGACGAAGCCGGCGCCCAGGTCCTGGGTGTTGGCGATGGCCTCCAGGCGTTTTTCCGCGTCCGGCGTGATTTGCTGGCGCGGTGGCGTCAAGAGGTATGCGTAGGCCTGGTGGTGGCTGCGCCCGACCCGGCCGCGCAACTGGTGCAGCTGGGCCAGGCCGAACTTGTCGGCGCGCTCGATGATGATGGTGTTGGCGCTGGGCACGTCGATGCCGGTCTCGATGATGGTC
>Ga0308159_1003139_pt1 | contig 17385 bp, 23 predicted proteins | sample PhyCR1_FD_201040 | JGI IMG/M metagenome (GOLD analysis project Ga0308159, IMG submission 201040) | Phyllosphere microbial communities from UC Gill Tract Community Farm, Albany, California, United States - DLSLC.R1 | ecosystem: Host-associated > Plants > Phyllosphere > Unclassified | place: USA... | reverse complement strand
CGAAGAACATGACCTCGCTGCCCAGCCACACGATGGTGCCCACGGCGACCGGGTCGGGCCGCTTCACGGCACGCACAGCCTGGGAATACGTCGCTGAGGTCGTCACCGTTCCATTATGCGCGATCCGCGAGCCCGATATTCCCATCCCCACCCTGGGATATTCCATCGTCGAGACTTAGGGATGCCTCAGAATCTGCACATAAGGCCCGGTGCGGAGGTTGTTTCGTAGCCGCGTCCCCGGGCGCGGCCGCGCGACACGCGTGTGGGAGGGCCGCGCGACACGCGTGTGGGAGGGCCGCGCGACACGCGTGTGGGAGGATCGTGGCATGGCGGAACGTTTCTCGTGGCCCGATCTCCTCTCGTCGCTGCTGGCCGGCACCGACCTCAGCGTCTCGGAGTCCACGTGGGCGATGCGCAAGGTGATGGCGGGGGAGGCGACGCCGTCTCAGCTCGGCGGTTTCCTGATGGCGCTGCGTGCCAAAGGCGAGACGGTCGAAGAGATCGTCGGTTTCCGCGACGCGATCCTCGAGGCGGCCGTGCCGCTGCCGGTCCGCGCCGAGGTGCTCGACATCGTGGGCACGGGCGGAGACCGTTACGGCACCGTCAACATCTCGACGATGGCGGCCATCGTGGCCGCGGCATCCGGGGTTCCCGTCGTCAAGCACGGTAACCGGGCCGCCAGCTCGGCCTCGGGGTCGTCGGACGTGCTGTCGTCGCTGGGCATCGGGCTCACGCTGTCGCCCGAGAAGGTGGCCGAGATCCTCGACCGCACCGGCATCACCTTCGCGTTCGCCTCGGCCTTCCACCCGGGGTTCCGGCACGCGGCGGCCACGCGGTCGGAGCTGGGGGTGCCCACGGTCTTCAACTTCCTCGGCCCGCTCTGCAACCCGGCTCGCGCCGAGGCCAACGCGGTCGGCGTCGCCCACCTCGACCGCGTCCCCCTCATCACGGGCGTGTTCCGCACGCGCGGCGCGACGGCGCTGGTGTTCCGCGGCGACGACGGCCTCGACGAACTGACCACGACCGGGCACAGCCGCGTGTGGGAGATCAGCCGCGGCGACGTCCACGAGCACGACCTGGATCCCCGGGATCTCGGCATCCCTCTCGCCGATATGGACGACCTGCTCGGGGGCTCTCCCGATCACAACGCCACCGTGGTGCGGCGGGTGCTCGGCGGTGACCGCGGTGCGGTCCGCGACATCGTGCTGCTGAACGCCGCGGCGGGGCTCGTGTCGTTCCGGCTGTTCCAGGACGCCGCCCAGGTGCAGCGACCGATCCTCGAGCGACTGGCCGAGGCGATGACCGACGCCGCCGCCGCGATCGACGACGGACGCGCCTCGGCGAAGCTCGACGACTGGGTCGACGCCTCGAAGGCGCTGGCGGAGTAGCCGTGGACCCGCTCGACGCGCTCACCGAGATCGCGTACCTGCTCGAGCGGGAGAGATCGTCGAGCTACAAATCGAAGGCGTTCCGCACCGCGGCCGCCGCGATCGAGGGATTGAGCGACGCGCAGCTGCGGGATCCGGGCCTTCGCCGTCGCGCGGGGATCGGCGAGTCGACCTTCGCGGTGATCCAGCAGGCCCTGGCGGGCGAGGTGCCCGAGCGCCTGGCGAAGCTCCGGGCGGAGTCCGCTCCCGTGGGAGGAGAGGAGTTGCGGGCACAGCTCAGGGGCGACCTGCACAGTCACAGCGACTGGTCGGACGGGCTGACGCCGATCGAGGCGATGGTCGACGCGGCGCGCGGCCTCGGCCACGAGTATCTCGCCCTGACCGATCACTCGCCCCGGCTCACGGTCGCGAACGGGTTGTCCCCCGGGCGGCTGCGCGCGCAGATCGAGATCGTCCGCGGTCATCGCGGCGAAGGATTCACCCTGCTCACCGGGATCGAGGTCGACATCCTCGACGACGGCGCCCTCGATCAGGAGGACGAGCTGCTGCACGCGCTCGATGTGGTCGTGGCATCCGCCCATTCCAAGCTGCGCATGGAGCGCGGACCGATGACGAGACGGCTCGTCGCGGCGGCGAGCGATGCGCGGGTCGACGTGCTCGGTCACGTGACCGGTCGGCTCGTCGAGGGTGCCCGCGGGACGCGGCCCCCGTCGGAGTTCGACGCGCGCGAGGTGTTCGCGGCGGCGGCCGCGTCAGGAGTGGCGGTCGAGATCAACTCGCGTCCCGAGCGACAGGACCCGCCCGACGATCTGCTCGCCCTCGCGATCGAGGCCGGCTGCCTCTTCTCGATCGATTCGGACGCGCACGCTCCGGGACAGCTCTCGCTCCTCGACTACGGTGCGGCGCGCGCCGGGGCCGCGGGTGTCCCCGCCGATCGGATCGTCACGACCTGGCCGCTCGATCGTCTGCGCGCCTGGCTCGAGCGGAGTCGCTGAGGGCGATCAGGCGGGAAGCGCCGCCAGCGCCCTCGTCATCGACGAGCCGAGGTTCCAGCGCTCGGCGAGCTTCTCGGCGGCATCCCGGTCGACCGGACCGAGGCGGTCGTCGAAGGGCGGGAGGTCGAGCTCGCGGGCCACGCGCACCACGGTCGGGGCGACCTCGAGGTAGTCCGCGGCGGCTGCGATCTTCGCGCGCTGGGCGGGCGTCCCCGCGGTGCCGTCGAGAACCCCGGATCGGATGCCGTCGAGGTCTCCGCACGCGCTCAGCAGCGCCGCCGCGGACTTCTCGCCGATGCCCGAGACGCCCGGCAGGCCGTCGGAGGGGTCGCCGCGCAACACCGCGAAGTCGGCGTACTGATCGGCGTGGACGCCGTACTTGGAGAAGACGGCGGCGTCGTCGACGAGCTCGAGGTTGCTCATGCCCCGAGCGGTGTAGACGATCCGGATGCCGCGCGCGTCGTCGACGAGCTGGAAGAGGTCGCGATCGCCGGTGACGATGTCGACGGGAACCTCCACGCGGGTCGCCAGGGCGCCGATCACGTCGTCGGCCTCGTGCTCGGCGGCACCCACCACGGGGATGCCGAGCACCGCGAGCGCCTCGCGGATGAGAGGGATCTGCGCCTCGAGCGGATCGGGCACCTCCTCGACGTCGGGCCCCGCGGCGACCACCTCGACGACGCGGTGTGCCTTGTAGCTCGGAAGGAGGTCGACGCGCCACTGCGGTCGCCAGTCGTCGTCCCAGCACGCGACGAGTCGCGTCGGCTCGTACGTCGTGACGAGCTTCCCGATCATGTCGAGCAGCCCGCGGACCGCGTTCACCGACGACCCGTCGGCCGCTTTGACCTTGTCGGGCACACCGTAGAACGCGCGGAAGTACAGCGAGGCGGTGTCGAGGAGCATGAGGCGATCGGTCACGCCCCCGATCCTGGCACGCCGGCGGCTCCGCTGACCTAGAGTGGCCGGATGTCCTTCGGCTCCGCCTCCCGACGACCGGCACCGGATGCCGTGTGTCCCTGCGGCCGCGCCGCGTTCGGGGAGTGCTGCGGGCCGATCCTGGACGGCGAGGCCGCCCCGAGCGCCGAGCGCTTGATGCGTTCGCGGTACACCGCGTTCTCGATCGGCGACGCCGTGCATCTGGCGAGGTCATGGCATCCGCGTACGCGTCCCGACGACATCGTCGTCGATGACGGCACGCGATGGTCGGGCCTCGAGATCGAGGACGCGTCGGAAGACGGCGAGAACGCGACCGTGACCTTCCGCGCGTCGTGGCGGCACGGGCCCGACCGCGGCGTGTTGCGCGAGCGCAGCCGGTTCGCGCGGCGCGGCGGACGTTGGGTCTACGTGGACGGCGACGTCGACTGAGTCGGAGTCGCTCGCGCCCCTCGTCAAGCCCGCGGGGGTGTCGGAGGTCGTGGGTAATGTCGACCGAAGTTCCCCGGCACCGCAGGTGCGGTCGAGGTCGTCCCGGTGCGGTGGTGCTGCGATAGCGACGGCCGGAGTATCCGGGACACGCCGATCGACAAGGGAAGAGGACAGTGACATGGAACGCATCGTGATCATCGGGGGGCACGGCAAGGTGGCCCTCCACCTCGCTCGACTGCTCGCCGAGCGCGGCGACGAGGCGACGTCGGTGATCCGCACGGCGGAGCAGTCGTCCGACATCGAGGACGCGGGCGGTACCCCGCTCGTGCTCGATGTCGAGAAGGCCGACGTCGACGAGATGGCCGACGCCTTCTCCGGTGCCGACGCGGTCGTGTGGTCCGCCGGTGCGGGTGGCGGAAGCGCCGAGCGCACCTACGCGGTCGACCGCGATGCCGCGCAGCGCGCGGTCGACGCGGCAGCGAAAGCGGGCGTCCGCCGGTTCGTGATGGTGTCGTGGATCGGCTCGACGCCCGATCACGGCATCGACCCCGACGACTCGTTCTTCGCCTACGCCGACGCCAAGCTCGCGGCCGACGATCACCTGCGCGCGAGTGACCTGGACTGGACGATCCTCGGCCCCGGCACCCTCACGACGGACGAGCCCACCGGCCGCATCACCACGGCGCCGCAGGGCAAGGCCGAGGTCTCGCGTGCCGACGTGGCCGCCGTCGCGGCCGCTGTGCTCGTGCAGCCCGCCACGGTGGGCCGGTTCATCCGCTTCGGCGCGGGCGACACGCTGATCGCCGAGGCGATCGTCGCCGACCGCGCGGACGGGGGTCAGGCATGAACGCCCTGAGTGAGAAGGCCGCTTCGTTCGCCGCCCTGCACACCGCCCCCGAGATCCTCCGGGTCGTCAACATCTGGGACGTCGTGTCGGCGAAGGCGGTCGCCGCCCTGCCCGAGACGAAAGCCCTCGCCACGGCCGGCCACTCGATCGCTGCGACCTTCGGGTACGAGGACGGCGAGAACATCCCCCTCGACGTCATGCTCGACATGGTCGGACGCATCGTGGCGGCGGTCGACGTGCCGGTGACGGCCGACCTCGACGCGGGCTTCGGAAACCCCGGCGAGACGACCCGGCGCGCCATCGGCGTGGGTGTGGTCGGCGCGAACGTCGAGGACCGGGTCAAGCCGTTCGATGAGGCGGTGGCCGCCGTCGAGGCCGTGATCGCGGCGGGTGAGGCCGAGGGTGTCCCCTTCGTGCTGAACGCGCGCACCGATGTGTTCGTGAAGGGCGGTGACCGTCCGCTCGACGACAAGATCGCGGATGCCGTGAAGCGCGGCCGTGCCTTCCTCGACGCCGGGGCGACCTCGGTGTTCGTGCCGGGGCTTTTGGACGCCGACACGACGAGCCGACTGGTCGAGGGGCTCGGGGAACAGCGTCTGAGCGTCATCGGCTTCCCCGGGGCGCTGTCGGCCGCCGAGTACGAGAAGCTCGGTGTGGCGCGGATCTCGTACGGTCCGCTCACGCAGCGCGTCGCGCTGACGGCGCTGCAGGACCTCGCGATCGACCTCTACGGCACGGGGGTCATCCCCTCGTCGGTGCGCGAACTGAACTGACGGAGGGGTCGGGGCGTCGCTCAGCGCGGCGCCCCGACCCGTTCCCGATGGGAGCATCGTCGCTGCAGGTCGGGTTCCCCACTCATTCGGCGGCGGCGGAGGGCGCCACGGCAGTCCAGCCCCTCCCGTCGAATCCGGTGGCGGCCGCGTCGCTCAATCCTCGTCGTCCCGGCCTTCGTCTTCGACCACGATCACTCCGTCGGGCACGGGATCGCCGAGCAGGGGCTCGGCGGCGAGCGTGAGGTCGATGGTGGCCCGCAATAAGCCGCCGAGGGTCACCGAACGCAGTAGTTCCATCTGGTCGAGTTCGCCGAGCGGGGCGATCGCCGCGACCTGCCACGCGCGAGGAAGCGGCTCCTCCGAGAGCTCCACCTCGGGGTCCCACCTCGTACCGCCGTACTGCTGCGCACGGCCGAGCACCCGCCGCACGATCCGCTCCGCCTCGTCGAGCAACGGCAGAAGCGCGTCGTTCCACTCGAGGTCGGGGAGAGCCCGCACGTCCGCCCGCGGGTAGGGGGCGTCGTCGAGCCACTCGACGATCTCGAATCTCTCCGTGCCTCGCGCGACGATCTGCATCTGACCGGCCTGGGGGACGACGTGGCTGAGCTGCGCCATGGTGCCGAGGGGGAAGCGCTGATCGCCGCCGCCCGTCTCGCTGCCGCGCTCGATGAGGACGACGCCGAACGCGGGGTCCGTCTCGTCGAGGAGGCGCCCGAGCATGACGAGGTACCGCTCCTCGAAGATCCGCAGCGCGAGAGGCGTGTGCGGGAAGAGGACGGCTCCGAGGGGGAACATCGCGGTACCCATGCCCTCAGTCAACCAGGGGCGACGGCCTGCGGGGTCGGGGGAGCGGGATCCGCGAGCGAGTTCCCAGGTCGAGCGGGCGCCGTCAGTCCTCGACGTCGCGCAGGGTCTCGTGCACGCGGTGAAGGTCCATCAGGAGCGATCCCACGAGCACCCAGTGCATCGTCGAGGGTGTGCGGATCTGCAGGGGGCGGGTGAGGGCCGGTTCTTCGTCGACGACGCGCTCGGGGCCGGCGTCGAGGGCGAAAGCCAATCGTACGTCGTGGGCGGCGCGATGGAGCTGTTCGGCGATCGCCCGGACGGCGGGCTCGTCGGCGATCGTCTGCTCGTAGCCGTCGTAGACCGCGCGCGTCATGCCGATCGTCTGGGTGACGACGGGACTGAAGCGCTCGACGAGGGCGTCCATCTCGGCCAGGTCGGTGCGGTGGCGACCGCTGCGGGGGTTCAGGGCGAGCGAGTCGGCTCCGTCGCGGATCGCGTCGGCCGCGGCATCCCGAACCGGGCGGAGGAGGCGCGCCTCGAGGAGGAGCCCCTCGAGGGACGCCGAGGTTTGCGGGGTCTCGAGGGCGTCGGCCAGACGCTCGAGGGCGGCGGCGAGCTCGCGCCCGAGGACGTCGATCTTGGCCCGCGCGGCGGGGACCAGCACCGGAGGGACCAGCACGGCGTTGACGACGATGCCGATGGCCGCGCCGATGAGGGTCTCGAGCACGCGGTCGAGGGCGTAGTTGGGGGTCGCGGTGCCGAGCGCGAGGACGAGCAGGGCGCTGATCGCGATTTGGTTGGTGGCTCCGGCCGAGATCCGTGCCGCCCATGCCACCACGAGCGCCACGCCCGCCGAGAGCAGGGCGACCCAGGGCTGCGAGCCGAACACGAGCCCGAGCAGGGCCGCGATGAGCACCCCGACGATCACGCCGACACTGCGTTCGACCGCGCGGGTGAACGACTGGTTGATGCTCGGCTGGACCACCAGCAGGGCCGCGATGGCGGCGAAGATCGGGGGCGGACCCTGCACGAGCCACCCGGCCAACAGCCACGCGGCGACGATCGCGATGGCCGATTTGGCGACCTGCAGCAGCGGCACACGCCGCGGGGCGCGGAAGGTGAGGCTGTCGCGCACGGCGCGAGCGGAGGGGACGCGCACGATCACTCCCGTGGTCCGACGATGGCGATGGCGTTCTCGGCGACCCATCCCATCAGGGGGATGACGTGCGTCATGAGGTCGCGCCCCCGATCGGTGAGCGCGTACTCGACGCGAGGGGGAACCTCGGGGTAGGCGGTGCGCAAGACGAGGCCGTCGGCCTCGAGCGTCTTGAGCGTGCTCGCGAGCATCTTCTCGCTGATCCCGTCGATGTTGCGTCGAAGGGCGCCCCAGCGCTGCGTCCCGTCCGAGAGGGCGAGCAGCACGAGGATGCCCCACTTGCCCATGACGTGATCGAGGACCGTGCGGGTGGGGCACCCGTCGGCGAAAAGTCCGGGGTTTTCGGCTCGGATCGACGCAAGACTGACGCTCATGTGAGTACCTAACCAGAAAGTGGGTACCGGCATTCCGGAATGCGATGGGCGGCGGGGCGTTGAGCCCGACGAACCCACCGAAAGGATTCCATCATGACCTTCCTCGTCACCGCCGCCTCCGGCCACCTCGGCCGCCTCGTCGTCGACGCTCTCCTCGAGCGCGGCGTGCCGGCATCCGACATCGTCGCGGGTGCGCGCACGCCCGCCAAGGTCGACGATCTCGCCGCCCGCGGGGTCCGCGTCGCCGAGCTCGACTACGCGCGTCCCGACACGATCGCCGCCGCCCTCGACGGCGTGACGCGCGTCGTGCTGATCTCGGGCAACGGTCCCGACCGCGTCGCCGAGCACCGCACGGCGATCGACGCGATCCGCGGCGCCGGAGTGGAGCGTCTCGTCTACACGAGCGCCCCGCGCAACGACGTCATCGACTACGCTCTCGGCGCCGACCACAAGGCCACCGAGCAGGCGATCGCCGCGTCCGGGGTGAGTGCGACCATCCTCCGCAACAACTGGTACACCGAGAACTACCTCGACACTCTCGCCCGCGCGGCCGACACCGGAGAGATCGTCGCGGCGACCGGTGACGCCCGCGTCGCCAGCGCGAGCCGCCGCGACTACGCCGAGGCGGCCGCGGTCGCCCTCACCACCGACGAGCTGGCCGGCCGGACCGTCGAGATCGGCGGCGACGTCGCGTGGACCTATGACGAGCTCGCCGCCGCGGCGAGCGAGGTGCTCGGTCGCCCGGTGACCTACACGCGCGTGTCGGTGGAGCAGTTGGCCGAGGGGCTGAAGGCGGCGGGACTGGATGCCGGCACGGCGGCGTTCGTGGCCGGGATCGACGACGCGATCGCCCGCGGCGCGCTCGAGCAGACCGACGGGTCGCTGTCTCGCCTCATCGGCCGCCCCACCACGCCGCTCGTCGAGGGACTGCGTCAGGGCCTCGCCGCGCGCTGACCCCCTCCGTCCCCGCGTGAGTCGCCATGATCCGTCACTTCGGACACCCGCGAAGCGACACGTCGTGGCGACTCACGCGGGGCTGTCGGGGGAGGACCGACGTGCGGTCAGCCGCCGCTGGCGCATCGCCAGGAACAGCGGGAACGTGAAGGCGAAGGCGGTCACCCCCGACAGCGCGATGTACAGCCATGCGAAACGCATGCCGAGGCGTCGCCCCTCGATGATGATGAAGATGCTGCCCGCGATCGCGACGACCAGCAGATCCACGGTGATCGACGACACCGCCGGTCCCCCCGAGACGAGATCGCCGATGAAGTCCCGCATCTGCACGATCGCGAACACGTTGAAGGTCCACGTGCCCACGAGGCCGGCGACGGCCAGCACGAGGAAGGCCACGGCGGTGGGGGTCCAGTGTCGTCGGAGTTCGCTCATGAGCCGATCCTGCCGCAGCCCTCGTGTCGGTGGTGGGGGATAGCGTCGAAGAATGGATCCCGACACCGCGATGCGCATGCTCGATGACCGCGAACGCGAGGTCGCGCACCGTTTGACGCGCCTGCTCGACGACGAAGCGAGCCTGCGGCACGACCGCGCCGACGCCAACGCCGACGACGAACACGATCCCGAGGGGTCGACGCTATCGGGGGAGTGGGCGCAGGTCGACGCACTGCGGCGGGGTGCCGAGGCCGAGCGCGCCGAGATCGCCGCGGCACGCGAGCGGGTGGCAGCCGGCGCCTTCGGCACGTGCGAGAACTGCGGCCGGCCGGTCGCGGACGCCCGTCTCGAGGTCCTGCCCTTCGCACGGCGGTGCATCTCGTGCGCCGCGTGAGCCGCGGCGCTTAGGCTCGAGGCATGGAACCCGTCCTCATCGCGCTGCTGTTCGCCAACGCCGTCTTCAACGTCGTCGTGTGGCCGCGCTTCTTCGTGCGGGTCGCAAAGGACCAGCGGGCGAGGAACGCCGAGGGCAAGCCCACGCCGTTCCTGATCGTCCACACCGTGCTCATCGCCCTCGCCCTGGTGCTCGCGCTCGCGTCGGCCATCGCCGCGATCGCCGCCCTGGTGAGCTGATCCTGCGCACCCAGGCGCCCGTGAGGTGCCCGCGGTAGACTGAGGGTGCGGGATTTCCCGCCGCACTCTGTGCAACTACCTACCGGTCCGGCAAGGCGGCACGTTCCATCGCCCCCTCCCTGGAGACCAGCTTCATGACTGCGCCTGCCGTCGACCATCGGCCCCTCGTCCATCACACCGGCTTCTGGTACTTTCCCATCGCTTTCGTGGCGCGGTTGCCCTTCGCCATGATGACCGTGGGGGTCCTCGCGATCGTCGTCGCCCTCCGCGGTTCGGTCGCCCTCGGCGGTCTGACCTCGGCAGCCGTGGGTCTCGGCGTCGTCGTCGCGGGCCCGGTGCTGGGCGATCTCGCCGACCGCTACGGGCAGCGGCGCGTGCTCGTGCCGGTGGGGGTGGCCAACGGCATCCTGCTGGCGATCTTCCCTCTCGTGGTGGGCTTCGCAACCTCCGATGCCCTGCTGCTCGGGGCGGCCGTGGCGATCGGCGTGACCGGACCGCAGACCGCCGCGATGTCGCGCAGTCGCGTGATGGCGCTGATCGGCGCGCGCGTGCACCCCGAGCGGCGCGACCGCACCTTCTCGCGGGCGATGGCCTACGAGTCCGCGGCCGACGAGACGGCGTTCGTCATCGGTCCGTTCGTCGTGGGCATCTTGGCGGCGCTGATCGCCCCGTGGGCGCCGATCATCGGTGCGGCCCTCCTCAGCTTCGTCTTCGTCACCGCCTTCGCCCTGCATCCCACCGGGAGAGCCGTGCCCGAGCGGTCGGAACGCACCGCCATGGCGCCGTTCCGCGAGCTGCTGCACCCGCGCATGCTCGTGCTCGTGGCGGCCGTTTTCGGTGTCGGACTGTTCTTCGGCTCCACGCTCACCTCGCTGACGGGCTTCATGGAGGCGCAGGGGGCGCCCGAGGCGGGAGCCCTGCTCTACGGCGTGATGGGTGTGGGCTCGGCGGTGCTGGCCCTCGCCGTGGCCCTCGTCCCCGAGCGCTTCGCGCTGCGGTGGCGGCTCGTGCTGTTCGCCAGCGTGCTCACGGCCTCGGCTGGCGCCTACTCGGTCGGCGGATCCGTCTCGACGGTGACCCTGGTGCTGTGCCTCATGGGCATCGGGGTGGGGCCCGCCCTCGTCACGTTGTTCAGCCTCGCCGGCCACCGCGCCCCGCGCGGGCGTACGGCCTCGACCATGACGATCCTCGCCTCGGCCCTCACCCTGGCGCAGGCGCTGTCGTCGGCGGTGACCGGCGCCGTGGCCGAGAACGTCTCCGTCGCCACGGCGATGCTCTTCCCCGCGGGCGCGGCGCTGCTCGTCCTGGCCATGGCGGCGGTGAACGCCGCGGCCGCACCGCGGTGGGACCGGGCGTCCGCCGGGGCCGGACTCAGCGCGGCAGGGGGTAGCGCCGCCGCAGCAGCAGGCGCTGGCCCAGCGTCCACGCGGTCGTGACGGTGAGATAGAGCCCCGCCGCGAGCGGGACGAACAGCGCGACCACCGCCGTCGTGAACTGCAGGACGCCGAGCATCCCCGTCGTCCACGCGGGAGCCGACGGGTCGACCGCGGGTCGCAGGAGCCGACGCGTGAGTTCGGCCACGCCGGCGATCACGGCGACGAGCACGCCGAAGACGGCGAGGGTGGCGGCATCCATCGTTCCGGTCGTGAGGGCGCCGGTGAGACTCCGCCCGAGCGGGACGCCGAACACGTCGTGCGTGAGCAGGGTGTTGGCGTGCCCGCCGACCTGGGCGTGCAGGAAGACGGCGTACAGCAGACCGACCACGGGCGCCTGGGCGAGCACGGGCAGCATTCCGGCGAACGGCGAGGATCCCTCGTCGCGGTACAGCTGCAGGGTCTCGCGCTGCAGGCGTTCGGGGTTCTTGCTCCACCTCTCCTGCAGGGCGCGCAGGCGCGGCGCCAGGCGCGCGCGCGTCTGCTCGGCCCGCGCCTGCGACACCCCCACGGGAAGGAGGAGCACGCGTACGGCGAGCGTCACGAGAACGACGGCGAGGGCCGCGGCGAGACCGCCGGCGAGCGGTTCGAGAAGAGCGGTGAGGGCGAGCAGGGCTCGCGTGGCGAGGTCGAGCAGCAGAGCGAGGGGCGGAAAGGCGAAGAGGTCCACGGGGCATCCCATCAGAGCGAGTGATCACGGGCTGATCGGTCGCGGGCGCGCCGACAGCACGCGGGCGACCGGCGTCGCTGCTCGCTCGGGCCGTCGCCGAAGCGACGGGGAGGGCTACGCGACGCGGATCGCGAACCCCGGGGCTCGCGGGCGCGGGTGCCCCGCGGCGTCGGGATCGCTCTGGGAGAGGGATGCCGAGGGGTCGATCGGACGCGCCGACGGCGGGGGCGTGGCCGCGACGAGAGCGGGGACCACGACGAGCACGATCACCGCGGTCAGCACGACGGCGGCGGCGAGCACCACGGCCAGCAGAGGGGCGCTGCCCCCGGGCGTGAGCGCCAGCTCGGCGGTGGCCAGGAGCAGGTTGAGCGCCGCGATCAGCGATGCGATCACGCTCTCACCCCCTCCGGTCGAGTCCCCACGCTAGCAAAGCCCCGGTGGGTACGCTGTCGGCATGACCACCCTCGTCCTCACCGTCGTCGGCGATGACCGCGCGGGCCTCGTGTCCGCGGTCGCCGACATCGTCGACGCCCACGGCGGCAACTGGGAGAACAGCGAACTCGCCGAACTCGCGGGTGCCTTCGCCGGGATCATCGAGGTCTCGGTGACGCCGGCGCGCGCCGACGACCTGCGCGCCGCGCTCGACGGCCTCGCCGGAACCCTCACCGTCACCGTCCACGCGGGAGCGGGCTCGGCGGACGCCGCGAGCCGCACCGTGACCTTCGAGGTGGTCGGCAACGACCGCCCCGGCATCGTCCGCGAGGTGTCCGCGGCTCTCGGCGCGCACGGCGCGAGCATCGAACGGATGTCGACGCAGACCACGGATGCCGCGATGGCGGGCGGCCGTCTGTTCGAGGCCTCCATCACCGCGACGGTGGCGGCCGACGTCGCCGTCGACGATCTCGTCGAGCGTCTGGAGCGTCTCGCCACCGAGATCCAGGTCGACGTCACGCTCGCGGACTGACCCGGGCGGCGCGGGCCGCCGTCCGATCGGCGCGGGGCCGATCTCGACCGGAGTCAGGCCCGTCGCGACCGGGTCGCGAGGCGTGCGATCCCGCGCCAACCCAGCAGCAGCAGGGCGAGGGTGAGGGTCGCGACGATGACGAACGCCACCGCGATGCCCTGCCCGCTGAGCGCGCGCAGCACCATCCCGAGAACGACGGTGATCGCCCATACCGGGAGCCCCGTCGCGACGACGGCGGTCGGTCGACGCCACGCGCGTGCGACGAGCCAGCCGACGAGGAGCGCGACGACGAAGGGCCACGCGGTCGTCGCCAGCCCCGAGCCGAACGGACCCAGGACGTCGCCGTCGTGGGTGGCGCGTCCGATCGCGGCGAAGACGACGACGAGCACGACGTCGACGATCAGGGCGGGGAGGGGGGAGCGGAGCGAGGGGGACACGACCTCATTCTCTCGCGGCGACGCGAGGGTATCGTCCGCGTATCGCGGTTCCGAGACACCGCGACAACAGTCCGAGCGATGAGATGAACTCTCCCGACCCCGGAGGTTGCCGTGTCCGCTCGTCCCGTCCTCACTCCCGCGCGTCTCGTCACCGCGGGCGCGGTGCTCGCCGCGGTCATCGCCTTGACCCTCGCGCCGCGGGCGATCGCGTGGCCGGCCCGCACCCTCGTCCTCGACGCGCTCGACCACCTGCCCCCGTCGTGGAGCGCCGTCGTCTTCGGCGCAGGCGCCGACGTGGCCCTCAACGTCGCGTTCTTCGTGCCCCTCGGCGCCGCGGTCGCCCTGCTCCTTCCGCTGCGGTGGGCACCGGCATCCCTTCCGTTGTGCGCCCTGGTGTCGTTCGCGGTCGAGATGCTCCAGGCCGGGATCCCCGGTCGGGTACCGGATGCCGATGACGTGCTGTCCAACACGATCGGCGCCGCGATCGGGACGGTCATCGTCATCGCGATGCGCGCGGCCGCCCGCGGAGGGCGCGCAGCCCGGCGCTGAGTCGTTCGTCAGCGCGGCAAGCGCAGGCGCGCGTGCAGACCGCCGCCCTCCCGGGGCCACAGTTCGAGCCGACCGCGGTGCGCGCGGGCGATCGAGGCGACGATGGCGAGCCCCAGGCCGGTGCCGTCCGCGCGCCCGCGCGTGCGGCCGACACCACGGACGAAAGGCTCGGGGAGCGTCGAGACGAGCTCGCGCGACAGGTCGTCTCCGCTATTGACGACGTCGATGATCACCTCGTCGACCTCGCCGCTCACGGCCAGGCGCACCCAGCCGCCCTCGATGTTGTGGACGAGGGCGTTGCGGACCAGGTTCGCCACCGCCTGGCGGACGAGGGTCTCGTCGAGGCGGGCGACTCCACCCGAGGAGTCGACCAGGTCCAGATCGAGTCCCGCGGCGTCGCCCCGCGCCTCGGACACCACGGTGGCGACGAGCTCGTCCACCGCGGTGGGTTCGGGGGACAGCGCACCCTCGCGCGTCGACCGGGCGAGGGCGAGCAGAGCCTCGGTGAGACGGATCGCGCGCTCGTTCGTGAGGTCGAGCCGGTGCAGCAGCCGCTCGAGGTCGACGCCGCCGGGGTCGGCCCGGGCCACTTCGAGGAGGGTACGCATCGTCGCGTGCGGTGTGCGCAACTCGTGGGAGGCGTTCGCGGCGAAGCGCTTCTGCGCCTCCAGCGTCTCCTCGATCCGCGCGAGCATCGCGTCGAAGGTGTCGGCGAGGTCGGTGAGCTCGTCGCGGGGTCCCGGCAGGTCGACGCGGTGCGCCAGGTCGCCGTCGCGCACCGCGCGGGCGGCATCCGTGATCCGGTGAAGGGGGCGCAGCATGAGTCCCGACACGACCCAGCCTCCGCCGAGGCCCACGATCGCCAACGCGAGGACGGTGTACCACGCGTACCGGACGAAGACGTCGACGAGGTCGCCGCGCCCGGGCGTGAACGACCCGTTCTCGGAGTACAGGTTGCCGTCGGGGATGAAACGCAGCACGAGGAACCCCACGACGAACACCGCGATCCCCACGATCACGACGAACGCCGCGTAGCTCAGGGTGAGCTTGAGGCGGACCGAGAGTCCCGGGGCGCGCTCACGCATCGGCCGGGCCCATGCGGTAGCCCACTCCCGCGACGGTCTGAATGAGCCACGGCTCGCCGAGACGCTTGCGCAGCGTCGAGATCGTGATGCGCACGGCGTTCGTGAACGGATCGGCGTTCTCGTCCCACGCCCGCTCGAGCAGGTCTTCGGCGCTGACCACTCCTCCGGCCGCGCCCATGAGCACCTGCAGCACCGCGAACTGCTTGCGGGTCAGCGACACGTACCGTCCGTCGCGGAAGACCTCGCGGCGGAAGGGATCGAGGCGGATGCCGTGCTGCTCGAGCACCGGTGGGGTCGCGGCCGCGGGACGGCGAGCGAGGGCGTGCAGGCGCATCACGAGCTCGCGCAGGATGAAGGGTTTCGTGAGGTAGTCGTCGGCGCCGCTCTCGAAGCCGGTGGCCTTGTCATCGAGAGCGTCGGCCGCGGTGAGCATGAGCACCCGCGGGGCGGCGGGCTGCGCACTGAGGTGGCGGGCGATCTCGTCGCCGTTCGGGCCCGGGATGTCGCGGTCGAGCACGACCACGTCGTACGCGGTGTAACCGAGCACCTCGAGAGCGGTGTCGCCGTCGCCGGCGATGTCGGCCGCGATCGCCTCGAGCCGCAGCCCGTCGCGGATCGCCTCGGCGAGGAAGGGTTCGTCCTCGACGATCAACACGCGCATTCCGTCATCGTAGGCGGGGGTGTGTATCGCGGACGTATGCCCGGCGCCGACCGCCGCCGGCGTCGGTAGCGTGGGGTCATGGCGACCCGACTGCTCCTCGTAGCCGACACGCACGTGCCGAGGCGGGCGCGCGTCCTTCCCACGGCGGTGCGGCACGCGGCATCCGAGGTCGATCTCATCGTCCACGCGGGCGACTGGGTGAGCGCGAGCGTGCTCGACGAACTCGAGACGCTCGGTCCGGTGCTGGGCGTCTGGGGCAACAACGACGGCGACGACCTGCGCTCGCGCCTGCCCGAGGTCGCGCGGGCCGAGATCGACGGAGTGCGCGTCGCGGTCGTGCACGAGACGGGGCCCGCGACCGGACGCGAGAAGAGGATGGATGCCGCCTTCACCGACGTCGACCTGCTCGTGTTCGGGCACAGCCACATCCCGTGGGACACCGTGACCCGGAACGGCCTGCGCCTTCTCAACCCCGGCTCGCCCACCGACCGCCGCCGTCAGCCGGCGTGCACGCTGATGACCGCGACCGTCGACGACGGCGAGGTGCGCGACGTGCTGCTGCACGAGGTGTCGCGCGACTGAGGGCGGGACGCCACCCGGGGTATCGCCGACGTATCGCCCTGGTCATACGCCACCACAACGAGGCCTCGGCTCGACTGGGGCCATGGCTTCATCGGCATCCCGTTCCGGTTCTCTTTCCCGCCGTCGGCTCGCGGTTCTCGCGGTCGCGGCCATGTTTGCCGTCGTCCTCGCCGTGGTCGCGGTCGCGCTCGCCATGACGACCGCCGCGTCGTTCACGGCGGGGATGACGGCGCACGCGCCGTTCTCTCCCACGGAGGCCGACGGGATGATCCCGGCGGAGGCGCCCCTCACCCTGGACGACGACCGGCACCCGGCGATGACGGGACTCGACGGGGACCTGCGCGAGGCCCTTCGCTCTGCCCAGGCGGCCGCCGCGCCGGAGAGAGTCGTCTTCGACGTCACCAGCGGATGGCGCAGCGAGGAGTACCAGCGCTGGCTCCTCGGCGATGCCATTCGTACCTACGGCTCCGAGGCGCTCGCGCGAGAGTACGTCGCGTCGCCCGAAGACTCGAGTCACGTCACCGGTCGAGCGGTCGACATCGGCTCGCTCGACGCGCAGCTGTGGATCATCGAGCACGGGCGGGAATGGGGCCTGTGCCAGACCTACGCCAACGAGCGATGGCACTTCGAGAAGGCGACGGATGCCGGAGGAGAGTGCCCGGAGCCGAAGCCCGATGCGCGGGGGTGAACGACGACGGCGCCGCCCCTTTCGGGTGCGGCGCCGTCGAGCGGGTGCCTACTCGACGTTCAGCTGACGGGTGGGAGAGGTCAGCGGGCAGTCGAACGGATCGCGGGCGGCGAGCCCTACCCGGTTGAGGTACGCGATGACGATGCCGTACGACTGGAACAGCGTGGTCTCGACGTAGGGCACTCCCAGCGTCGCGCAGTGCTCGCGGACGATCACGCGGGCCTTGCTGAGATGCGGGCGCGGCATGTTCGGGAACAGGTGGTGCTCGATCTGGTAGTTCAGACCGCCCATGAGCCACGTGGCCCACCAGCCGCCGGACACATTGCGCGAGGTGCGCACCTGCTTGCTGAAGAAGTCGAGCTTCGCACCGGGCGCGATGATCGGCATGCCCTTGTGGTTGGGGGCGAAGGACGCGCCCATGTAGATCCCGAAGACCGCGACCGAGACGCCGAAGAACGCGAAGGCGAGACCGACCGGCAAGAAGACGAAGATCGGCGCGATGAAGAGCGCGTGGCGCAGCGTCAGCAGGGCGAGTTCGGCCCAGCGGCCCTTGACGGGCTCGCGCGAGAAGAGGTGACGCAGGGCCAGCACGTAGAGGTTGATCCCCTCGAAC
>Ga0308159_1003137_pt1 | contig 17397 bp, 17 predicted proteins | sample PhyCR1_FD_201040 | JGI IMG/M metagenome (GOLD analysis project Ga0308159, IMG submission 201040) | Phyllosphere microbial communities from UC Gill Tract Community Farm, Albany, California, United States - DLSLC.R1 | ecosystem: Host-associated > Plants > Phyllosphere > Unclassified | place: USA... | reverse complement strand
GAAGTTGAGGAAGTTCAGGTAGTCGAGGACCTTCTTGTCGCCCGTGATGTTGGCGCCACGGGCGTAGATCAGGTTGGCCTTGTCGCCGATCACCGCACTCATGCCATCGAACAAAGTGACCGATTGCGCCGGACGCCCGGCGGCGGCCCAACTGCCCATCATGTCGATTGGCGCTTTGGCCAGCGGGCCGACCAGCGCGACTTTCGCGTTTTTCTTCAGCGGCAGGGTTTCGTTGTGGTTCTTCAGCAACACCAGGCTGCGCCGCGCCACTTCGCGGGCCTCGGCGCGGTGCAGGCGGCTTTCGGCGTAGGTGTCGGCCGGGTCATCCTCAGCCTTGCCGATGCGCAGGTACGGGTCTTTGAACAGGCCCATGTCGTACTTGGCGGCGAGCACTTCGCGCACGGCATTGTCGATGTCTTTCTGTTCGATCTCGCCGGACTTGAGCAACCCCGGCAGCTCCTTGCCGTAAAGGGTGTCGTTCATGCTCATGTCGATGCCGGCCTTGATCGCCAGCTTCGCCGCTTCGCGACCGTCGCGAGCAACGCCGTGCTTGATCAGTTCGAAGATCGCGCCGTGGTCGCTGACGGCCAGGCCCTTGAAGCCCCAGTCCCTGCGCAGCAGGTCGTTCATCAGCCAGGTATTGGCCGTGGCCGGAATACCATTGATCGAGTTCAACGCCACCATCACGCCACCGGCGCCGGCATCGATCGCGGCGCGGTACGGCGGCAGGTAGTCCTGGTACATCTTCACCGGGCTCATGTCGACGGTGTTGTAGTCGCGACCACCCTCGACCGCGCCGTACAGGGCGAAGTGCTTGACGCTGGCCATGATGCTGTCGGCGGCGCTCGGAGTGGCGCCCTGATAGGCGCGAACCATGACCCCGGCAATGCGCGAGGTCAGGTAGGTGTCTTCACCGAAACCTTCGGAACTGCGGCCCCAGCGCGGGTCGCGGGAAATGTCGACCATCGGCGCAAAGGTGATGTCGAGGCTGTCGGCGGCGGCTTCCTTCGCCGCCACGCGACCGGACTGGCCGATGGCGTCCATGTCCCAGCTCGAGGCGAGGGCCAGCGGAATCGGGAAAATCGTACGGTGACCGTGGATTACGTCGTACGCAAAAAACATCGGAATCTTCAGGCGGCTGCGCATGGCAGCGTCCTGCATCGGCCGGTTTTCCGCACGGGTGATCGAATTGAAGGTACCGCCGATGTTGCCGGAAGCGATCTCTTTGCGGATCAGCTCGCGAGGCATTTCCGGGCCGATGCTGATCAGGCGCAACTGGCCGATTTTTTCATCGAGGGTCATCTGGCCCATCAGGTTGCTGATGAACGCGTCCTTGTTTTCCAGAGGGACCAGAGTCGTGGCGGCCAGTACCTGATGACTGGCCAGGCTGACGAACAGGCCCAGCAAACACAGCTTCTTCATGAATGTTTTTCTCGAGGGCCCAAACGGTGACGAAACACCGGCCAGCCAAAATGTAAGGAGCGACTATTGTTGTTCGGGTGCCGGCTCGAATGTTCAGAGCCAAAAAAACACAGCCGACAGCGGCAGCGTGAACGCGAAGGGCACTTTTTAGCCCATAAGCCCGTCGCAATCCAGTGGCGGGGCCGATTATGCCCCAACCGCCGTGCCGGAATGTTCAGCGCGCGGTTTTTAATCCAAGGAGCATCACCGCAATGACGATCAACCCGACCTACCGCTCACGTTTGCAAGTGGCCACGCTGCTGGTGCTGGCTACATTCTTGACCGCGTGCGGCATCAATAATATCCCGACCCTCGACGAACAGGCCAAAGCCGCTTGGGGTCAGGTGCAGAACCAGTACCAGCGCCGCGCCGACCTGATTCCCAATCTGGTGGAAACCGTGAAGGGCTACGCCGCCCATGAACAGGAAACCCTGACCGCCGTGATCGAAGCGCGGGCCAAGGCCACGTCGATCCAGGTCGATGCCAGCACCCTTGACGACCCAGCAAAACTCAAGCAATTCCAGCAGGCGCAGGATCAGCTGACCGGTGCACTGAGCCGCCTGATGGTGGTCTCCGAGCGCTATCCGGACCTGAAGGCCAACCAGAATTTCCTCGCCTTGCAATCGCAGCTTGAGGGCACGGAAAACCGCATCGCCGTGGCGCGCCGCGATTTCATTCTGGCGGTGCAGAAATACAACACCGAGATCCGCACCTTCCCCGGGCGTCTGTGGCACAGCGTGATGTACAGCGACCTGCCGATGCGCGAAACCTTTGAAGCCACCACGCCCGGCGCGGAAAAAGCCCCGGAAGTGAAGTTCTGAATCGGTGTTGGCGATGAGGTTGTGCATGCGCGTGTTGAAAACGGGCCTGGTGCTGATGCTCTGGCTGTTTGCCGTCAGCGCCCAGGCCGAATTGACGTTCCCGGCGCTGAGCGGGCGTGTGGTCGATCAGGCGCAGATGCTTGAGCCGTCGCTACGTGCGCAACTGAGCCAGCAATTGCAGGCTCACGAACAGGCGACCGGAGAACAATTGGTGGTGGTCACGCTGCCCGATCTGCAGGGCACCACCATCGAAGATTTCGGCGTTCAATTGGGCCGGCATTGGGGTATTGGCCAGAAGGACAAGAACAATGGCGCACTGCTGATCGTCGCCCGTGACGAGCGCAAGCTGCGCATCGAGGTCGGTTACGGGCTGGAAGACCGGCTGACCGATGCGCAGGCTTCAGTGATCATCCATCAGGTCATCACGCCTGCGTTCAAGGCTGGCAACTTCAGCAAAGGCATCAGCGACGGGGTGGCGGCGATGCTGGTGGTGCTGGGCGGCAACCCGCTCGACGAGCCATCGACGGTGTACGAATCCAGCGGCGACCCGGCCGATGATTTCATCTCGCGGCATCCGGCGCTGTTCATGTTTTTGGTGATGTTGTTCATCCTGACGGTGTTTGTCTGCCAGATGCTCGGTATCCTGCCCGCCGGCCGTGGCGGCTCCGGAGGCGGGGGCGGCTTGGGTGGCGGTGGATTCGGCGGGGGCGGTGGCGGCGGAGGCGGCTTCAGCGGCGGCGGGGGCAGTTTCGGCGGCGGTGGTTCGTCCGGCGGCTGGTGAACACAGAACAATAACGAGCAGGCATTTTTCGAATGGCATTACTGACTGAACACGAACAACGCAAAGTCGCCGAGGCGATCGCCCGGGTCGAACGCGACACCGACGCCGAACTGGTCACGGTGCTGGCTGCGCGCGCCGACGACTATGCGTACATCCCGCTGCTCTGGGCCAGCCTGCTGGCGCTGGTGCTGCCGGGCGTCGTGCATTACCTGACCGGCTGGCTGACCCTGCGCAGTCTGCTGATGGTGCAATGGGGCTTGTTCATTGTGCTGTGCCTGTTGTTCCGCCTGCCCAAGATCACCACCCATCTGGTCCCGCGTCGCGTGCGCCACTGGCGCGCTTCGAATCTTGCGCGGCGGCAGTTTCTTGAACAGAACCTGCACCACACCGTGGGCAGCACCGGCATGCTGATTTTTGTCTGCGAGGCTGAGCGGTATGTGGAGATTCTGGTGGATGAGGGGATCTCCCGGCGTCTGGACAACAAGAACTGGGATGCGATTGTTTCGGCGTTTACCGAACAGGTGCGCCAGGGGCGGACGCTGGAAGGGTTTGTCACTTGTATCGAGGCGTGTGGGCAGTTGCTGAAAGTGCATGTGCCGGTGACGCAGGTGAGGAATGAGTTGCCGAATCGGTTGGTGGTGTTGGGCTGAAAAGCCCCTCACCCCAGCCCTCTCCCGGAGGGAGAGGGAGCCGACCGCGTTGTTCTATCGAGTAACGCCGACCTGAAATACCGAGTCGAACTCAAGTCGGGAAATCCAGAGTCGACTCGGTCGTTCAGGTCAATGTCGAGCGCAAGACACCTCGGTCGGCCCCCTCTCCCTCCGGGAGAGGGCTGGGGTGAGGGTAGCTTTTTAACTGTGGAAACCAACCGTTCAGCAAATAAGCACGTGTCCCCAACCCCCATCCCCCCTAAAATACCCGCCATTCCCGATTTCGCCCTTCCGAGGCTGCTTTTTCATGTCCGTCACCGCCCCATCCGCGCCGTCCACAAAGCCGGCGCCCGACCACCACGCCCGGTTCATCGAGCTGCTGCAAACCAGCCTCGAACAGAACGGCTTCATCAAACTGGTGCTGGCCAAGTACGTCGGTGACGAGGCGGATCTGCAGCGGGTGATCATCAAACCGGTGACGGTCAAGGCGCAGCCGCACCTGTCGTTCGTCTACCGCTACAAGACCCGCGATATCACCAAGAACCTGCCCCTGACTGAAGGCGTAGCGGCGATTGCCGGGCTGTTGCCGACCGCGTTCAAAAATGCGCATTTGCTGGCGCTGAGCGACGAAGCCCAGCTGGAATACAGCAAAAAGGGCAAGTCTTCGCTGTTCAAGAGCAAACCTCAGCAATTGCGCGAGGCGCCGTCTGCCGAACATAACCGCGAGAAAAACCGTTTTCTCGAACTGAGCCGGCCGTTTCTCAAAGACCTCGGCGTGACCAATGCCCAGCACGAGCTGATCCCGGCGATGTCGCGCAAGTGGAAGCAGATCAACAAATTCATCGAAGTGTTCAGCCACGCGCTGACCTCGTCACCACTGGCGCTGGACAAGCCGGTGCGCGTGGCGGACTTCGGTTCGGGCAAGGGCTATCTGACGTTCGCGATTCACGATTATCTGCGCAACACCCTGAAAGCCGAAGGCGAGGTCACCGGCGTCGAGTTGCGCGAGGAGATGGTCAACCTGTGCAATGCCGCGGCGGCCAAGCTGGAGCATCCGGGGCTGGTGTTCAAGTGCGGTGACGTGCGCAGCGTCGCACCGAGCGAGCTGGATGTGATGATCGCCCTGCATGCCTGCGACATCGCCACCGATTACGCGATCCACACCGGCATCCGCTCGGGCGCGTCGATCATCATGTGCTCGCCGTGCTGCCACAAGCAGATCCGCCTGCAGATCCAGAGCCCGGCGCTGCTCAAACCGATGCTGCAATACGGTTTGCACCTGGGCCAGCAAGCGGAAATGGTCACCGACAGCCTGCGTGCGCTCTTTCTCGAAGCTTGCGGTTACGAGACCAAGGTGTTCGAGTTCATCTCGCTGGAACACACCAACAAGAACAAAATGATCCTGGCGGTGAAACGCGCCGAGCCAGTGAACCCGGCGCAGTTGTTGCTGAAGATTCAGGAGTTGAAAGACTTCTACCACATCAGCGAACACTGCCTGGAAACCCTGCTGCGCGCCGACGGTTACTTGGCCTGACGCTGACCCTGTGGGAGCGAGCCTGCTCGCGAAGGGGCCATAACAGCCAACATCATAGTTGACTGTCAGTCCGCCTTCGCGAGCAGGCTCGCTCCCACACTGGCTTTCACCGCAGTCTTGCGCCCGAGCATCACCGTGGCAATCACGCCGCAGGCAAACACCCAGGTGATCGGCTCGACGTGTTCGCCGAAGAACATCGCAGAAAAAGCGATGGTGAAGAAAATCTGCAGCAACTGGATCTGACTGACCCGGGCGATGCCACCCATGGCCAGCCCGGCGTACCAGGCGAAAAACCCGAGAAACTGCGAAAACAGCGCAACATACCCAAACGCCCACCAGGCCTTGGTCGACACTGCGCCCTGATGTTGCAACGCCAGGTACACAACCGGCCCGATCAGCAGCGGCGTCGACAGCACCAGCGCCCAGCAGATCACCTGCCAGCCGCCCATCTCCTTGGCCAAGCGTCCGCCCTCGGCGTAACCCAGCCCACCGACAGCAATCGCCCCGAGCATCAACAAATCCCCGGCCTGAATGCTGCCCGCCCCGGTGTACAACGCGTAACCGAGCACCAGCGCACTGCCCAACGCGGCGCAGGCCCAGAAGGCTTTCGATGGGCGCTCGTGGGACAGCCACGCCGCATACAGCGCCACGCACAAGGGTTGCAAACCGTTGACCAGCGCACCGTGGGACGCTGGCAACGTTTGCATGGCCCACGCCGACAACACCGGAAAACCCAGAATCACCCCGGCAATCACCAGGCTGAGGCCTTTGACTTGCTGCCAGTTCGGCCACTTCTCGCGACGCCACAACAGCAGCAGCGCCGCCGGGATGGCCGCGAACAGCGCCCGCCCCAAACCGTTGAGCAGCGGATGCAGTTCCTGCACCACGATGCGGGTGAAAGGCAGGGTCAGGCTGAAAATCACCACACCGAGCAGGCCGAGGGCCATGCCGGTGTTTTCGCGCGAGGACATGAGAAGGACCGGAATTGAAGGTGGCTGGAAGTCCTCCATCTAGCCATAAACCGCACGGTTCAGGCTGTTACAGCCAGACACAAATTCAGGCGTACAGTTTGCTGGCCTCTTCGCGAGCAGGCTCGCTCCCACAGGGGGAACGCATTCCACATGTAGGAGTGAGCCTGCTCGCGATGAACGATGACTCGGTCTACCTTGAATACTCCCAGACCTTTGCCGCAGGAGTGCTTCCCATGGCCGCAAAAAAAATCCTCATGCTGGTCGGCGATTACGTCGAAGACTACGAAGTGATGGTGCCGTTCCAGGCCCTGCAAATGATCGGTCACAGCGTGCATGCCGTGTGCCCGGACAAGGCCGCCGGGCAAACCGTGCGTACGGCCATTCATGACTTCGAAGGCGATCAGACCTACAGCGAAAAACCCGGCCATCTGTTTGCCCTGAATTTCGATTTCGCCAAGGTCAGCGAGGCCGATTACGACGCGCTGCTGATCCCCGGCGGGCGCGCTCCGGAATACCTGCGGCTGAACGAGAAAGTCCTTGAACTGGTGCGCGCCTTCGACAACGCCGGCAAACCGATCGCCGCGGTCTGTCACGGTGCGCAACTGCTGGCCGCGGCGGGCATACTCGAGGGACGCGAATGCAGCGCCTACCCGGCCTGCGCGCCGGAAGTGCGGCTGGCCGGCGGTACCTACATCGACATCGCGGTCACCGACGGTCATGTGCAGGGCAATCTGGCCACGGCACCGGCGTGGCCCGCGCACCCGAAATGGCTGGCCGGGTTTCTCGGGTTGCTCGGCACGCAAATCATTTTGTAGTGAGCGCACAGGCGCCTTCGCGAGCAGGCTCGCTCCCACATGGGGGAATGCGTTTCAGCGCGTGGGAGCCCGCCTGCTGGCGATGGGGCCGCAACAGGCGACAGACAGCTCGCGCTGGTCTTTACTGTGAAGCGCACTCTGCCTAAATCGCCAAGGAGCAATACGCATGTCCGGATGGTACGAAGTGAGCAAGAGCAGCAACGGCCAATTCAGGTTCGTGCTCAAAGCGGCGAATGCCGAAACGATTCTGACCAGCGAGCTGTACACCACGCGCGCCGGCGCCGACGGTGGCATCGCCGCCGTGCAGAGCAACAGCGCGGTGGACGAGCGCTACGAGAAAAAGTCGACCAAGGACGGCCATCCGTACTTCAATCTGAAAGCGGCCAACCATCAGGTCATCGGCAGCAGCGAGGCGTACTCCTCGGACGCCGCCTGCGATAAAGGCATCGCCAGCGTCAAAAGCAACGGCGCCACCAAGGTGATCAAGGACAAGACCTTGCCCGTCCTCTGAAAGCACCCGCTCCCACAGATGACTGCATTCCAAATGTGGGAGCGAGCCTGCTCGCGAAGCGCCAGAAGTCCTGGCGCTAAACCTCAACCGGCACCGACAACGTCGGATTGCCCAGCGCATGGCTCTTGGCATCGAAGAACCGCAACTCGACTCCGGTACCGTCGAACACCTTGCTGTAATGGCGCTTCTGATGCTGCACGAACGCCGCACTGCGCGGATAAATCGAAATCGCCACGCTCGCCGGTTTGGCCAGACGCAGCGCGCGGACGATGTGCTCATCCTGCTCACCCAAGGCATGGCCGAAGATGCACAGGCTGCCGCCGTGGCCCAATAGCTGCTGATAACAGAACGACAGATAATCCGAGCTGCGGATGGTCTTGAGCTTGTCCGCGCTTGGCCCTTCGCTGACGAACAGCGGCACGTCATCGAGCGTCTTCAGCGTGTTGTTGATGGCGAAACTGCCGAGCAGCGTGCCCTCGGTCGAGGTCAGTTTGCGCGCCGTGCCGTCCTGGTTACGCACCAGATGCAGACCGCCGTGCAAGTACAGCAAACGCGGTTTGTCGGTGGCGCTTTCGCTCAGGCCGAAACTGGCGTTCGGGCCGTTGAACAGATCATCGATCACGGCGCTGTCGTGTTGCAGCGCCCAATAGTTGAGCAAGTCGTAATTGGTGGTGAACACCGTGCGATAACGCGCCAGTTCTTCATTGAGCGTCGTCAGCGTGGACGGCTGCACCAGCCGCCACGGGATGTGCATGGCGTGCACGGTGTTGATCAGCGCTTCCTTGATCGCGTAATAGCGATTGCGCGGCGCCGCCGAGCTGACGGCCAGCGCCTTGTTGACCCGGCTGGTGGTTTTCAGCGCGCCGAGTACCTGCTCGAAACTGCGCGTCTGCAGCGCGTCGAACACCGCGAGTTCCGAGGCGCTCAGGGGTTTTTCTTCCACGGTGCGGGCGTTTTCGAACAGCGAGTCGTAGCCGAAGTCGTCCCATACCGCGCGGCTGGCGCCGTTGCCCACCAGCAGACCGTTGAAATCGGTCGCGGCGCGCAGGGCGTTCCAGTCTTCGAGGGTGGCGTCGACATTCAGAAAATCAGTCATTGCGCAGGCGTCTCAAAACAAAGGGGCAGATGGGCGGCGACTTTATCACGAGCGGGCATTGAGCCAGATCAACATCCGTCGTGACCGATCGGTCGATCCTGTGTGCATCCGCCGGAGCGCAGCGCTCGAACCGGCCCAGTCAGGAGACACACGATGAGCAGCACCTTCTTCATTCCGGCGGTCAACATCATGGGCAGCGGCTGCCTCGACGAAGCCATGGACGCGATCCGCAACTATGGCTTCGGCAAGGCGTTGATCGTCACCGACAGCGGTCTGGCCAAGGCTGGCGTCGCCACCCTGGTGGCCGAGAAACTGGCGATGCAGGACATCGACTCAGTGATTTTCGACGGCGCCAAACCCAACCCGAGCATCGCCAATGTTGAGGCCGGGCTGGCGCTTTTGCAGGCCAGCGGCTGCGATTTCATCGTCTCGCTGGGCGGCGGTTCGCCCCACGATTGCGCCAAAGGCATCGCCCTCTGCGCGACCAATGGCGGGCACATTCGCGACTACGAAGGCGTCGATCAATCGCAAAAGCCGCAACTGCCGCTGGTCGCGATCAACACCACCGCCGGCACCGCCAGCGAGATGACCCGCTTCTGCATCATCACCGACGAATCGCGCCACGTGAAAATGGCCATTGTCGATCGCAACGTCACGCCGCTGTTGTCGGTCAACGACCCGCAATTGATGGTCGCCATGCCCAAAGGCCTGACTGCGGCCACCGGCATGGACGCGCTGACCCACGCCATCGAAGCCTACGTTTCGACCGCCGCCAACCCGATCACCGATGCCTGTGCACTCAAAGCCATGAGCCTGATCAGCAGCAATCTGCGCCTGGCCGTGCGTGACGGCAGCGACCTCGCTGCACGGGAAAACATGGCTTACGCGCAGTTCCTCGCCGGCATGGCCTTCAACAATGCCTCGCTGGGTTTCGTCCATGCGATGGCGCACCAGTTGGGTGGTTTCTATGACTTGCCGCACGGCGTCTGCAACGCGGTGTTGCTGCCGCATGTGCAGGCGTTCAATGCGCAAGTGTGTGCTGAGCGATTGCGAGATGTCGCTCACGCGATGGGCGCGGATATTCGCGGCTTCAGCGCGGAGGAGGGGGCGCAGGCCGCGATCAACGCGATCCGCAGCCTGGCCAGAGACGTCGAGATTCCCGGTGGCCTGCGTGAGCTGGGCGCCAAACTCAGCGACATTCCGCTGCTCGCCGCCAACGCCTTGAAGGACGCTTGCGGCCTGACCAATCCACGGGCGGCGGATCAGCGCCAGATCGAGGAGATCTTTCGCAACGCTTTCTGAGACCGTTACAGCAGCGACTGCCTACGTAATGGCAATTTGGCCTGCTTTTGTTGAATCGTCCGGTTCAGAAGGGGATAGTGCGCGACTGGAAATGTCATCAGGAAGCGGGAATTGACAATGAAGTCTACGTGGATCAGCGCAGCAGCGTTCTGCGGGTGGTTGATGGCTGGCCAGGCTTGGTCTGATTGCACGCCTCCTGCCGTCAGCGGGGATGCGGATTTTTCTGTCTGCAAAGACTGGCCAGCTTATCCGGGGCAGTCCATCAGCGCCAAAGCCACGTTCGCGCGCGCAGCCGGCTCTGATGTGGAGACGAGCGGCTTTTATGATTTCGACCTGTCTGTTGTTCAGGATGGGCAAGCCGGGCCGATCGCGACCTTTCACCAGGACAGCGCCTTCGAATCAAACGGCGTCGCGTTGCATGAGCTGACGCTGGATACCGCCCGCTATTCAGTCACTCCCGATATCCGCGCCTTTGGCGCTCGCACCCGGTTTACCAATAGCTCTCGGCTCAATCCACTGGATGAGACTCAGCTCACCCTTTACGTCAGAGAAGGTCAAACGCTGCGCCCTGTGCTGCAGCAGTTACTGGTCTATCAGTATGGCGGCGAGTGGGACGGAAATTGCGAGGGCGAGCGCAGTGAAATCACCCGAACCGTGGAGATCGCCAAAACCAGCTCCCATGGTTACGCGGACCTTATCGTGAGAACGAGGGAAACAGGTACTTCCAGTGTGGGCAGGGGCGATGCTTGCAAGGATAAGATCACCGAGTCCAAACCCGTTTCGACAATCTTGCGTTATGACGGCAAGTCTTACGTTCTGCCACCAGGTTTCAAAGGTCTGTAATCGACCCGCATTCACACGACATTTATCAAGGAAGAACCATGCTCCCGCCCACCAGACTGCTTATCGCCATGGGTATCCTCGCTTGCGCTTTCCAGGCCCAGGCCGCTTGCGACATCAAGGCCTTCGACGGCAAGTCCCTGTCACGCTGCAAGGTCTGGCCTGCGGTGCAGAACCAGGCGATCGCGGTGACCTCGACGTATCTGGCCGATCCCGGTGACGATGAGGCCGGTGTGTTCGATCTGGATCTGGCGATCGTCGATGCGAACAGCGCCAAACCCGTCGCCACCTACCGCAAGCCGGGGGCGTACAACTCCGATGCCGTGCGCTTTGATGATCTGCGTATCGACACGGCGCGTTATCGACTGGCGCCGGAGACTCGCGCGTTTGGCCTGCGCTCGAGGTTTTCGCATAGCTCCCAGGCCAATCCTTACGAAAAAACCGATCTGGCCCTGTACGTGCGCGAAGGCAATGCGCTGCGCCCGGTGCTGGAGGGGCTGGTGATCGCCAAGAGCAATGGCGAGTACGTGGATTGCGAAGGCTATGAAAAAAAGATTCGCCGCAGCGTGGAAATCGGCCCCTCCAGCCATCATGGCCTGGCCGACCTGATTGTCACTACGCGTGGCAGCAAGACGAAAAATACCCGGTCGGGCCAGGAATGTGTTTCCAGCACGACCCCACTGAAACAGACCCGCATCACCCTGACTTACGACGGCGAGCAATATGTCGTTCCCGAGGACTACAGGGGTTATTGATTGATGATCTCCAACCGGTCGGCGACCTCGCCTCGCAGCTGATATAGACTGGCCGCCACGTGTTCTGGCGCTTGCAGGTTCCCCATGACTCCATCGTTGCTTATGGCCGTGCTGGCCTCGGGTTTCATCTACGGCATCACCCCGGGACCGGGCGTACTCGCGGTGTTCGGCATCGGTGCAGCGCATGGGCGGCGGGCCGGAGCGGGGTTTCTGTGTGGGCATTTGCTCGGTGATGTGGTCTGGTGCAGCACGGCGTTGATCGCGATTGTCGGCGCCCGTGAAATTGGCAGCACGGCGTTCGATGTACTTGGCGTGTTTAGTGCGCTGTACCTGTTCTGGCTCGGCTGGCGCGCAGTGCGGGCGCAACGCCGCAACGGTGACGAAGCGCAAGGCGCGGCGCGCCAGCCGTTCTGGCACGGCATCGTGTTCGGCCTGACCAATCCCAAGGCCTACCCGGTGGCCGTGGCGACGTTCACTGCGCTGCTGTCGAGCCGCGCCGAACTGCTCAACTGGTCAATGCTGCCGGCGCTGATCGCCCTGAGTTTCGTCGGCGGCGCGCTGGCGTACGCCATTCTGGTCGGCGTGGTCGGCGCCCATCGTGTACGCAGTGTTTATCAACGCCACGAACTGTTGATCACTCGTCTGTGCGGGGTGATGTTCATCGGTTTCGCCATCAACGCACTGATGCATGCGCTACCGGGGTTGATGCCGAACAAGGCTTGACGCAGGTTTTGCCAGAACACCGTTCGTCGCGCCTGGGCCAGTTTTTCTAAACCTTTGACCGTTAAAACATTCCTAACTGAGGCGGACGTTTGTCCGCCGCGTGCATTTAAGCAGCGGGCAAATCACGGCCCGCTTGAATTTTCAACGAAGGAGGGCGCGACCATGAGCCGGATGGCCACCCGTTTACGTAACGTCAGTTTTGCCACGCTGCTGGGCTTTTGCGCCAGCAGCGCGTTCGCCCAGTCGCCTGCCGAATTCATCAATGATGCTTCCGCCAAAGGCATGGCCGACATCGAAGCCAGCCGTCTGGCGCACGGCAAGACCGAATCCAAAGAGGTCAAGGATTACACCATCGTCGTCATCAACGACCGCACCACGGCCAATCAGCACCTGGCGAAAATCGCCAGGAAGCTCGACCTGCCTGTCGCGCCCCGTGAAGAGCTCGCCGACAAGGCCAAAGAACTGATGCCGGAAGTCAAGGATGGCGCGACCTTCGATCAGGCCTACGCGGCCAGTCAGGTCAAGGCCACCGAAGAAGCCATCACCCAGATCGAGCAACAGGCACAGACCACCGACGTGCCGGAAATCAAAGCATTTGCCGATGAGACTTTGCCGAAGCTGCAAAGCCATCTGGAGAAGGCCCGCGCGTTGCAGGCCAGCCGTTAAACTCGCCAGTGCTTGCATGTATCACTGAAACCTTCGCAGGGCCTGCTTGATGCAGGCACTGTCGAAGGTTTTTTTATGCCTGCGACACGTCCCCTGTGGGAGCGAGCCTGCTCGCGAATGCGCTGTGTCAGCCAATCTTGTATTGCCTGAAACTCAGTCTTCGCGAGCAGGCTCGCTCCCACACAGGGGTGTGAATATGCAGATTGCTCAGCACTCATTCAAATCCTGCTTTGGCTTGCTCTTGTCACCGAGCCCCTCAAGATCAAACACCTGGTTTTCACCCAGCGAGCGGTAATGCTTGCGCAATTCCTCCAGTTGCTTGAGGTCCAGCGCCTCCAGCCCGAGCATCGCGTTCTGCGCTTCCTTGTTGACCCGCAGCAGCTCATCGAGCTTGAGGTGCAGGATGTCGGTGTCACGGTTTTGCGTGTTCTGAATCAGGAACACCATCAGGAACGTGATGATCGTGGTCGAGGTGTTGATGATCAGTTGCCAGGTATCGTTGTAACCAAAAATCGGTCCGCTCAAACCCCATAACCCGATCAGGATCAACGCGCCCATAAAGGTCTTCGGGCTACCGGCCCACAGTGCGAGTTTCTGGGCGATTTTTGCGAATTTCATGACTGCGTTCCTTTTTTAGCGAGCTTGAAATTCAGACAGTCGCTGCGCTTGGAAAATTCTAATTACAATTAAGCTGCGAATACTGGACGTTGGTAGGAAAGGCAGGTGCGCCGAATCGCGGTATGGTGACCGCCGCTGAACTGCTTCCACAGGAGAACGCAATGAGCTGGTCTGCCAAGCAATACGTCGCTTTCGAAGATGAACGCACCCGCCCGGCCCGCGATCTGCTGGCGGCGATTCCCACGGCTGATGCGCGTACCGTGGTCGATATCGGTTGCGGTCCCGGTAACTCCACGGAGTTGCTGGTGCAGCGGTTTCCTGCAGCCAAGGTCAGCGGGCTCGATAGCTCGGCAGACATGATCGATGCAGCACGTCAGCGCTTGCCGCAAGTACAGTTCGATGTTGCCGAGATTAATGAATGGGCGGATGCAGGCCCGTTCGATGTGATCTTCGCCAACGCTGTGCTGCAATGGGTACCGGATCACGCAACGTTGCTGCCAGCGCTGGCAAACAAGCTTTCAGCGGGTGGTAGTTTGGCCATCCAGATGCCCGACAACCTCAATGAACCCTCACACCGACTGATGCGCGAAGTTGCGGCCAGTGGCCCATGGGCAAGCAAGCTCGTTGACGCGGCAGGGCAACGCACCGACATGGCCAGCGCCAGCGAATACTTTTCAATGCTGCGACCGCACTGTGCGCGAGTGGATGTGTGGCGTACGACTTATCACCATCAGTTGTCTGGCGGGGCGGCGGGGGTCGTTGAGTGGTTCAAGGGGAGCGGGTTGATTCCGTTTCTGAGCCCGTTGACCGAAGAGGAACGGGCGCAGTATCTGCAGCAATATCTGACGGCGGTTGCTGAGGCTTATCCAGCATTGGCTGACGGCTCGGTGCTGTTGCCGTTTCCACGCTTGTTTATTGTTGCGACCCGTTGAACCCTCCCTCAGCAGGCTCGCTTATGTCCTGCATGCAGGCTCAGATTGCTGGCCGGTGCACCCTGCCGGTTCAACGAAGGAGGGCGACGTTGCTATCGATCCTGCCCTGGATGACTTGCAACGTCTCTGGGGTTATCTCGTTCGGAAGCAACTCGTCAGCAATTGCCGAAAACCGGCTGGCAACGGCGCATATGCGATCTATCACACCCTCCGCTTGATCGATTGATACTTGCGCCTCCTGCGAAAGCCTCAGCATCTCTTTGCGGCCAATTTCCAAAGCTTCACCCATGACGTCCATTTGGTGATAACCGCCGGGCCCTTCGCAAAAGGTCACGTCGAAGGCAGGCGACAATTTCCACTCGCCGGAAGACGACATGAGATAGGCGAAATTCTTCGGATGATCATCCCGGTTGTTGAACGCGACGTTGAATACCGCTCGTTCGAAGGCCAGCGCTTTCTCGCGCACGTCATTAGTGCAGTGATGGGTAGCGCGAAGAAAATTCACGTAATCCAATGCGCCTGGAGAACCAAAGTCGGCTCCCGTCAAGGCTGCCAGGCTCTGCATGGGGATGCGCAGACCGTCTTGTCGGTCGAAGCGTCTGCTGGCGAAAGCGGCCATTCCATCAGGCAGGCGGAAGTGCCGGCTGTCGGGCGTCTCGATGCCACACAAACGCAGGCATTCTGAATAGGCCATTTCGACTGCGCAGACTTCGGGATGCTCGCCCTGACCGGGGAATTTCACCATCCAGGCTTCGAATCCAGAGACAGTCGCCGTGGTAAACGTCCCGGTTTCGCGATCGCGATAGATCAACGCCTTGGGTCTGGCACCTTGCGGCGAGCCACCCACCAATAATAATTTCTGCAGCAACTGTGCACCGTCGCCGTCGAGCACTTCGCGCACTTCGGCCGCCAGCAGCTCAATCGAGTCATGGGTGGCCGGTACCATTAACTCAGGAGCGACAGGCTCGAACGACATGGCGCCCATCGCGTTCGCGCCGACATAGGCCAAACGCTCCAGGGGGCCGATGCGTGCGGCGTTGAGGCCGCGACGTTTGAACAAGCGATCCATCAGAAGCATGCCCCAACCATCCGGCAACGCGTCGTAGACCGGACCGGGGAGACCCATTTGATGCGATGGAAAATCTCGCCTCAGCTTCCCACCCGCTAACGGCAGGCGAAGGGAGGACAGTTCCAGGCCTTTTTTCTTCGCCTCATCGCTGTACTCAAACACGATCAGCGGGCGCCCGTTCAAGGCTGTAGTGGAAACAAGCGAGCCCCAAAGCCAGCGCTCACCCCAACCCTCGTAATAAACGTCCACTTTCTCAAGCATTGTCAGATTTCCTTTTGATGCGCTGACGCTTGGCGCTGTTTTCGTAACGCAGGATATCGTCGAGGGTTTCGATCTTGGGCTGGAACAAGTCTTCGAGTTCTTTTCCGCGGCCAAGCACCGTCGCAACACGCACCAGATTCTCAAATCCGACGTTGCGCCCAGACTCCAGATTGGACACGGTGTTGATTCCGATACCGGCCCGTGCGGCGACATCAGCCTGGGTCATTTCGAGAGCGAGTCGTTCTGTACGCAGCCGATTGCATAGACGTTTGACGATTTCGGCGGGCGTGCTGAGATTAAGCTCCAGCATGGCGAGGGTCTCTCGATGAAGTCTGATTTCTGAAGTGTAGCGTAAATCCCTTTTAACGGATTTTATCCGGTAATAAACGGTATAAAACACAGAATAATGGATTTATATGAAGAAGTATGTTTCGCCGAGATTGAGGGGGGATTCTTGAAAGTGTCTTCCCCAAATCCCGGACACAAAAAAACCGGCCCTGTAGGCCGGTTTTTTCATTCCTGCGTCCCCCGTCAAAAAACACGACGTGAGACAAGATTCGGTTGGAGCGGGTAGAGGGAATCGAACCCTCATCTAAAGCTTGGGAAGCTTTCGTTCTACCACTAAACTATACCCGCTCAGAGCGGCTGACTTTGTACCAGACTCGGCCACGGATTTGAAGTTTTTCTTTTCTTTCCAACGACTTTTTACGTAGAAACCGGTCAGTCGCGAGCAAGGGCTGTAACGGTGCGAAACGAACACCTCAAGCCTGTAGCCTTGCCCGCGCTGACGTCCTTTCAAATAGCCAATGCATGTTGGTCCTGCACAAACGAGTAGCGCGTTCGATTGGCTTGCTGCGCCGGTTTCAGAAAACCAAGCAAGGCGTTCTGGCTGTCGCGGCACGCGGCTTTGTGTTCCATGTCGAGAAAATGCCCGGTGGCTTGCAGGGTGGTGAACGTGCTCTGCGCCACATGGTTGCCGAACAGGCGCGCATCCTCGGCGGCGGTGTACTCATCCCATTCGCCGTTCAGAAACAGCACCGGTACATTGATCTTCTTCGCTGCGTTCAAGTAGCACTGGCGGTCGCTGTGCAACACATCGTTGATGTGGAAGTGCATCTGCCCGTATTCGTGTTCGGCCAGGCTGCTGACGTGGCGGTAGTTGAAGCGCTTGAACAGCGACGGCAGGTGTTTGCCGATGGTGTTGTTGACCAGATGGCCGACGCGGTCGCGATCGAGATTGCCGAGGTAGTCGACGCCGCGCTCGAGGTAATCGAGCATGTGTGCGTTGATCACCGGTGAGAATGAGCTGATCACCGCTCTTTCGATGCGTCGTGGCTGCTGGGCGAGGGCGACCAGCGTCGCGGCACCGCCCCAGGAAAACGACAGCACGTGTTCGGCGGCAAAGTGGTCGATCAGCTCCAGCAGGATCTGCCCTTCGACTTCCTTGGTCAGATGTTTCTCGTGACGGTTGTGGGCTTTCGAGCGACCGGCGTAGGGCTGGTCGTAGCAGACCACGTTGAATTGCGGGTGCAGGTTTTTCACCGTCTGGGCAAACGACGCAGTCGTGGCCATCGAGCCGTTGACCAGAATG
>Ga0308159_1003136_pt1 | contig 17405 bp, 13 predicted proteins | sample PhyCR1_FD_201040 | JGI IMG/M metagenome (GOLD analysis project Ga0308159, IMG submission 201040) | Phyllosphere microbial communities from UC Gill Tract Community Farm, Albany, California, United States - DLSLC.R1 | ecosystem: Host-associated > Plants > Phyllosphere > Unclassified | place: USA... | reverse complement strand
GTGATGGCCGCGATCCGCATCGCGCGCACCAGCACCGGCCGCAGCACCATCGTGTTGTTCAGCGGCTCCTACCACGGCACCTTCGACGAGGTGCTGGTGCGTGCCGGCCGCGGTGCGCGCGGCATTCCGGCCACCCCGGGAGTGATGAGCGGCATGTTCGGCGACGTGCGGGTGCTCGACTACGGCACGCCCGAGTCGCTCGAGTTCATCCGCGAACACGCGGACGACCTGGCCGCCGTGCTGGTCGAGCCGGTGCAGAGCCGCCGCCCCGACTTCCAGCCCAAGGACTTCCTGCACGAGGTGCGCGGCATCACCGAGAAGAGCGGCACCTGCCTGATCTTCGACGAGGTGATCACCGGCTTCCGCTCGCATCCGGGCGGCGCGCAGGCGCTGTTCGGCATCCGCGCCGACCTGGCCACCTACGGCAAGGTCATCGGCGGCGGCATGCCCATCGGCGCCATCGCCGGCAAGCGCGTGTTCATGGACGCCCTGGACGGCGGCGCCTGGAACTACGGCGACGAGTCCATCCCGGTCGTCGGCGTCACCTACTTCGCCGGCACCTTCGTGCGACACCCGCTGGCCCTGGCCGCGGCCAAGGCATCGCTGGACCACCTGGCCAGCTCGGGCCAGGCGCTGCAGGCGAAACTCAACACGCACACGGCGGCCATGGCCGACGAGCTCACGGCCTTCTGCCGCGAGGTCGGCGCCCCGATCGAGGTGCGCTATTTCGCGTCGCTGTGGCGCGTGAGCTGGCTCGAGGACCATCCGCTGCAGGACCTGCTCTTCGCCATGATGCGCAGCCGCGGCGTCCACATCCTGGACAACTTCCCCTGCTTCATGACCACGGCCCACACGCAGCAGGACATCGCCGTCATCAAGTCCGCCTTCAAGGAGTCGGTGGCCGAGCTGCAGGAGGCGGAGTTCATCCCGCGCCGCGCGGCTGCCACGCCCGTGTTCGACGCCGCGCACCCGCCGGTGCCGCATGCGCGCCTGGGCCGCGACAAGGACGGCCAGCCCGCATGGTTCGTGCCGGACCCGGCCGCACCCGGCAAGTTCATGAAGGTGGAAGGATGAGCGCCGTCATGGAAGAACGCGCCGTCGCGGGCGACGACTTCGATCCCTTTGCCGGCAGCGCCGTCGAACGCGTCGTCGCCACGACCGAGGCGCAGCGCGAACTGTGGCTGGGCGACCAGCTGGCGGCCGAGGCCTCGCTGGCCTTCAACGAATCGACCGTGCTGCGCATGCGCGGCACCCTGGACACCGAGGCCTTGGCCGCTGCCATGGCCGCCGTCGTCGCCCGGCACGAGTCGCTGCGCGCCACCATCTCGCCGGACGGCATGCAGCTGCTGGTGGCGTCGCCCGGCGCCTTCCCGCTGCCCGCCGTGGACCTGCGCCCGCTGGCGCCCGATGCCCAGGCCCGGGCGCTTGCCCAGGCCGGCGAGGCCGCGGTGCTGGAGCGTTTCTCGCTGTCCGACGGCCCGCTCTTTCGCGCCCGGCTGTTCGTGCTGTCGCCGACCGAACACGTGTTGATGATGACCGCGCACCACGCCGTCTGCGACGGCTGGTCGTGGGGCGTGATCGTGCAGGACCTGGGCGAGCTGTACGCGGAGCAGCTGGGGCTGGGGCCCTCGCTGCCTGCACCGCAGGCCCAGTACTCGGACTTTTCCCGCTGGGAAGCCGACGAGGCCGACAGCCCGGACATGCGGGCGCACGAGGCCTACTGGCAGTCGCGCTTCTCGGGCAGCCTGCCGGTGCTCGACCTGCCGGTGGACCGTCCCCGCGCGCCGGTTCGCACCTTCACCGCGCGCCGTATCGACTACACGATCGGCAGCGAACTCGCCGCGGCCGTCCGCAAGCTGGGCGCCAGCCTCGGGCAGAGCCTGTTCTCGACCCTGCTCGGCGGCTTCGCCGCCACCGTGCACCGCGTGACCGAGCAGGAGGACCTGGTGGTCGGCATCGCCTCGGCCGGCCAGCTCGCCAGCGGCATGCCGGGCCTCGTGGGCCATTGCGTGAACGTGCTGCCGCTGCGCTTCGCCGTGGAAGGCAGGATGCCCTTCGAGCAGCTCGCGCGCCAGGCGGGCGGCACGCTGCTGGATGCCACCGAGCACCAGATGGCCTACGGCGCGCTGCTCAAGAAGCTGTCGGTGCCGCGCGATCCGAGCCGGCTGCCGCTGGTCAACATCCTCTTCAACCTCGACCGCGACGCACCGGCGCCGGACTGCTTCCCTGCCCTGAGCATCGAGCAGAGCAGCCTGCCGCGCCTGTACGAAAACTTCGAGCTGTTCCTCAACGTGGTGGCCAGCCCGGACGGCCTGCGCGTCGAGACCCAGTACAACGCCGATCTTTTCGACGACGCCACCGTGCGCCGCTGGCTCGGCCTGTACGAGGCCCTGCTGCGTGCGGCCGTTGCGGCCCCCGCGCAGGCGGTCGGCCAGCTGGACTTCCTGCCGCCTGCGGAACTGGCACGCCTGCAGGCGCTGCAGCCCGCCCCGACGGCGCCCAGCCAGCCCGCCCTGATGCATGCGGCCTTCGTCCGCCAGGCCACGCTGCACGCCGACCGCGCGGCGCTGAGCGACGGCGACGAACGCCTGAGCTACCGGCAACTGGACGAAGCCTCGAACCGGCTGGCGCACGAGCTGCGCGCCCGCGGCATCGGCCGCGGCCAGCGCGTGGGGATCTGCATTCCGCGCGGCACCGACATGATCGTGGCCGTGTTCGCCACCCTGAAGTCCGGCGCGGCCTACGTGCCGCTGGACCCGGACTTCCCGCAGTCGCGCCTGGACTACTACGCCGAGGACGCCCGCCTGGCGTTGCTGCTGACCAGCGCGCGTGTGCCCAACGCCCCCACCGCGGGCGCCGGCGCCCGCTTCGACGCGATCCGCGTCGATGCCGACACCGCATGGCGCGACCGGCCCGCCGCGGCCCTGGCCGCCGACGCGGCCCTGGACCCGCAGCCCGAAGACGCTGCCTATGTGATCTACACCTCGGGCTCGACCGGCAAGCCCAAAGGCGTGTGCGTGCCGCACCGTGCCGCGGCCAACCTGCTCGACAGCATGCGTGCGCAGCCCGGCGTCGTGGCGAGCGACCGCTGGGCCGCCGTCACCACGCTGTCGTTCGACATGGCCGTGCCCGAGCTGATGCTGCCGCTGACCGCAGGGGCCGAGGTGCAGATCGTCCAGCGCGAGGTCGCCACCGATGGCAACGCACTGGCCGAGCACATGCAGCGCACCGGCACCACCATCCTGCAGGCCACGCCCGGCATGTGGCGCATCCTGTTCGATTCGCAATGGACGCCGCCGGCGGGCTTCAAGGCGCTGGTCGGTGCCGAGCCGCTGCCGGCGGACCTGGCGCGCGAACTGCTCGCGCGCTGCCCCGAGACCTGGAACATGTACGGCCCGACGGAGACCACCGTCTGGTCGACCTGCTGGCGCCTCGACCCGGCCGTGGTCGCACAGGGCCGTGTGTCCATCGGCACGCCGATGGCCAACACCACCGTGTGGATCGTGAGTGCCGACGGGCAGCCCTGCCCGGTCGGCGTGCCCGGCGAGATCTGGATCGGTGGCACCGGCGTCACGCTGGGTTACCTGGACCGCCCCGAACTCACGGCCGAACGCTTCGTGCGCGCCGGGTTCGCGGCCGCCCGCGGTCAGTTGCTCTACCGCACCGGCGACCGCGGCCGCTGGCGCAACGACGGCCTGCTGGAGCACCTGGGCCGCTTCGACTTCCAGGTCAAGGTGCGCGGCTACCGCATCGAGCTCGGCGAGATCGAGGCGCGCTGCAACGAGGTCGACGGCGTCGCACGCAGCGTGCTGCTGGCGCGCGAGGACCGGCCGGGCGATGTGCGCCTGGTGGCCTACCTGGCACGCACGCCGGGCCGGACGATCGACCTGGCCCGCCTGGACGAGCACCTGAAGGCCGCGCTGCCGAAGTACATGATCCCGCAGCATGTGGTCGTGCTCGATGCGCTGCCCCAGTTGCCCAACGGCAAGATCGACCGCAAGGCGCTGCCGGCGCCCCAGGGCGCAGGCACGGCACCGGACCGTGCCGAGGCCGTGCCGCCCCGCAACGACCTGGAACGCGAGGTCGTGGGCGTGATGGAGAAGGTGCTGAGCCTGCCGGGCATCGGCATCCACGACGACTTCTTCGCGCTGGGCGGCCACTCGCTGCTCGCCGCGCGCCTGACGACCACGCTCGGCCGGCACTTCGAGATCAAGCTGCCGATGGCCACGCTCTTCGAGGCGCCCACCGCGGCCAGATTGTCCGAAGTGGTGGCCCGGTTGAAGTCGGGGGCCGCACCGGCCGCTGCCGACGACGCGATCCGCGTCGTTCCGCGCCGGCGCAGCGCGCCGCTGACCGTGGCCCAGGACCGCATCCGCTTCATGGAGGAGCTGTACCCGGGCCGCTCGGTCTACAACGCGCCGTCCGGCCATCGCTTCCGCGGGCCGCTGGACATCGACCTCTTCCATGCCGCACTGAAGGAGATCGTGCGGCGCCAGCCCAGCCTGCGCACCTGCGTCGGCCGCGACGCGCAGAGCGGCGAGCCGGTGCAGTCGATCCTGCCCGAGGTGCCGGTGGCGCTCGAGGTGGTCGACCTGCGCGAGGTGCCGGACTCGGAGCGCGAAGCGCGCCTCATGATGCTGCTGCAGGCCGCCGCCGATGCGCCCTTCGACATCGCCCGCGCGCCCCTGTTCCGCTTCGCGCTCTACCAGATGGGCGTGGACGACCATGCCTTCATCTTCGTGCCGCACCACCTGGTGTGGGACGGCTGGTCCTTCGACGTGTTCCAGTCCGAGCTGTCGACCATCTACCGCGCCCTGGTGCAGGGCCGCCCGCACGGCCTGCCCGAGCTGGCCGTCACCCACGGCGACTATGCGCAGTGGTTCCAGGACTGGCAGGCGACGCCGGACTTCCAGCGCCAGCTCGACCACTGGAAGTCGCGCTTCGCCAAGGCGGCGGCGCCGACGCCCCTGCCCTCGGACCGTCCGCGCCGTGCCGCCATGAGCGGCGAAGGCGGCACCGTGTGGGTGCAGATCGAGCGCGCACGCGCCGACGAACTGCGCGAAGCCGCGCAGCGCCAGGACCTCACGCTGAGCATGTTCGCCTTTGCGGCCTACGTGCTGACCATGGCGGACATCAACCCGAACCGGTCCATCGTCGTGGCGATGCCGGTGCGGGCGCGCGAACAGCCCGAGCTGGAAGTCGTCATGGGCTTCTTCAACAACGTGCTGCCGCTGTCCTTCTCGTTCGACCCGGCCTCCACGGGGCAACAGTTCCTGCGCTACGTGAAGTCGGAACTGCTGTCGGTCATGAACTACCAGCTGGTGCCGTTCGAGCGCCTGGTCATGGAGCCCGAATTCGCGGAACGCACGCAGGGCATGGCGCTTTACCAGACGCTGTTCTCCTTCCAAGATGCGCGCGAGCGCCCGGCCGACATCGGCGGCCTGGGCCACCAGCAGGTGCACCTGCGGCAGAAGGGCGTCACCGACGACCTCGCACTGTGGCTGCTGGACAAGGCCAAGGGCATCGAGGGCCCGCTGGGCTACAACGCCGACCTGTACACGCACGAAACCGCCACCGCCTTCCGGGACCGCTTCGTCGAGGTGCTGGACCAGCTCGCGGCACGTCCGCAGGCCCGACTCGAGGAAATCCTCGCCGGTGAAGGCTCGGCGAGCGCGGCCCACCTGCGCGCACTCGCCAGCCGGGCGCAGGCGCAGGAGGACCAGGCGCGGCTGCAGCCCGCCGCCGCCCTGCGCGACGCGACGCCGGCGCGCCTGCTGCTGCCGGAGCAGGCCAAGCTGGCGCAGATCTGGTCGAGCGCGCTGGGCATCGACGTGAACGACATCCGCGCCGACGACCACTTCTTCGACCTGGGCGGGGACTCGCTGATGGCCATGCGCGTGATGCAGCAGGCCGAGCCGGTGATGGGCTTTCGCATCGAGGCCCGGCGCTACGTGTTCGAAAGCCTGGCGCAGCTGGCATCGGCCGAATTCGCCTTGCCGGCATTGCCCGTGGCATCGCCCGCGGCCGAGCGGCCGTCGGCGGAGCGCAAGGGCCTGCTGGGCCGCATGTTCTCCGGATTGGGACGGCGTTGACGGTGCCCGTACTGCGTCTGCCCGATCCCTGGGAAGGGTGCGCCCTGTGGCGCATCGACCTGCGCCTTGCGCCCACGCCCGAGGGGCTGTCCAGCCTCGACGCGCAGGAGCGCGCACGCGCCGCCCGCTTCGTGTTCGAGGACGACCGCCGCCGCTACCACGCCGCGCACGTCGCGATGCGCGCGCTGCTGGCCCAGGCAGCGGGGCCGGGTGATCCGTCGCTGCTGCGCTTCGTGCACAACGCGTTCGGCAAGCCTGCACTGGCCGATGCGCCCGGCTGCCATTTCAGCCTGAGCCACAGCGGCGATGCGGCCCTGCTGGCCATCGACGACAGCGCACCGGTGGGTGTGGACGTCGAGATCGACCGCGCGATGGACGACATCGACGCCATGGCGCAGGCGCACTTCACCGACGCCGAGCGCGATGCGCTGCGGCGAACGCCCGCGCCCGCCCGCGCCAGCGCGTTCCTGCGCACCTGGACGCGCAAGGAGGCCTGCCTCAAGGCCATCGGCACCGGACTGAGCGTGGACGCGCGCCAGCTCGAGACGGCCCGCGCCGGCGCGCCCGACGAGGCCTGGCTGGACGACGCCACCCACGGCGCAGGGCCCCTGTACCTGCGTTCGGGCCGCCTGGCGCCGGACCTGCTGTATTCGGTGGCCAGCACGCGGCCTCGGCGTGCCGCATCTGAGGCATCATGCCCGGCGGAGGCCCTCGCATGACGCCACTCGTCTTCGGCCCCGCCGGCCGGCAGCTGGTGGGCCTGTATCACCCGGCCGAAAGCCAGCGCGCGGCCAAGGCCGCCGTGCTGATGTGTGCCCCGTACGGGCACGAGGCCATGCGCAGCCAGCGCTTCTACCGCGTTCTGGCCGACCGGCTCGCGCGTGCGGGCCTGTCGGTGCTGCGCTTCGACTACCACGGCACCGGCGACTCGCCCGGTGACGACGCCGACGGCGAGCTGGACGGCTGGCAGCGCGACGTCGGCGCCGCGCACCAGGAACTGCGGCGCCTGGCGGACACGCGAACCATCCTGTGGTTCGGCGCCCGGCTCGGCGCCACCATCGCGCTGATGGCGGCGCAGCACGAGCGTGCCGACCCCACGCGCATCGTGCTGTGGGATCTGGTCGTCGACGGCAAGGCCTACCTCGAGGAACTGCGCGCCGCCCATGTGGAAGCGCTCGAGCAGTCCTTCTGCATTCCCGACCGCACGCTGCGCCAGCAGCTGGTCCGCGACCCCGACGCCTTCACCGACGGCCCGCTGGGCTTCGAGATGTCGGCCCGGCTGCGCGAGCAGATGCGCGCGATCACGCCGCTCAACGTCACCGTGAGCGCCGGCAACGACACCACGGTGTTCGCCGACCCCGAGAACGCGGCGGTGCAGGCCTGGGTGCAGGCGCAGGTCGCACGCGAGCTGCCGGTCACGCTGGCGCCCTTCCGCCATCCGCTGGTCTGGACCACCGACCCGCAACCCAACAACGCCATGGTGCCGGCAGAGGCGCTGCAGCGCCTGCTGGCCGAGCTGCGCGGCTGAGACCGACGTCCGCCGCCGCCCAAGCCCACGAGGATTCGACACATGAAAGAGTTCCCGATCCTGTTCGGCCCCGAAGACGCCCCGCTGATGGGGATGGTGACGACGCCCGCCAGCGGCGACACCGCGCCGGTGGCCTGCCTGATGCTCAACATGGGCGCGGGCTACCGCATCGGGCCGCGACGCATCAACGTCAAGCTCGCGCGGCGCCTGGCGCAGCACGGCATCAGCAGCCTGCGCATGGACCTGTCCGGGCTGGGCGACAGCAGCGCGCCCAAGGGGCAGGAGCGCTTCACGCAGCAGGCGGTGCTGGACCTGCAGGCCGCGATGAAGCTGCTGGAGACGACGCTGGGCATCCAGCGCTTCATCGTCATCGGCCTGTGCTCGGGGGGCGGACGCGGCCTGTCGCTGGCCGAGGTGGACCCGCGCGTGGTCGGCCTCTTCATGTTCGACAGCTACGCCTTTCCGGGACCGCGCGCGCGCATCGAGCGCGACCTGCGCCGCATGCTGGCACTAGCGGGCAACGCCTCCGTCTACGGCAAGGTCGGGCGCTGGCTGCGGCGCAAGCTGGGGCCCAGGCAGCCCTCGGCCCAGCTCTTCGACGACGAGCCGATCGAGGAGACCCAGCGCTACTTCGCCACCACCGTGCGGCAGCTGGTCGAACGCGGCGTGGCGGTGTTCGTCATGTACACCGGCACCCTGCACGTGCGCGACCTGGGGCGCGATCAGTTGGGCTCCGTCGCCGACGAACCGTTCGCCAAGCAGCTGGAGTACCGCTTCATCGGCGAGATCGACCACACCCTGACATCGATCGCGGGCCAGCAGACCTTCCTGGACGAGGTCGGCGACTGGGTGCGGCGGGTGGCCAGCGGCCGCCCGGCCGCGAAGCCCGCGCTCGGCGCACCGCCGGTGCAGCGCGTGCAGGTGGTGGCCGCGCAGAAGGGCGCGCTGCCTGACATGGCGGCCGGCTGAGGGCGCGCCGCCGAGCGCCCTGGACGGGGGGCGAAGGGCACGGACCGGGGGCGGCGCCTAGAATTGCCGGCTCGCCAGCCTCTGGATGAACCCCATGAACCGCTGTCCCACCCTCGCGATTGCTTTGAAGGCCCTGGCCGCCAGCGCCGTGCTCGCAGGCGCATCGGGCTTTCTCGCCGCGAACGCCTGGGCCCAGAACCCGATCCCGCAGACGCAGAACGAAGCCGCCCTGGGCGGGCGCAACTTCCCGATCAACACGCTGCGCGGAAAGATGGTGATCACCGGCTTTCCCGAGATGCAGCTCGACGGCATCGCCGAGCGGCTGGCGCCCGGCGCGCGCATCCGCAACACGCAGAACATGATCGTCCAGCCGGCCACCATCACCGGCCAGTACCTGGCGGTGAACTACCGCCGCGATGCGGCGGGGTTGGTGAGCGATGTGTGGATCCTCACGCCCACCGAGGCCAGCGCCGATCGCGCGCAGCTGAACAAGCCCTTCCTGAACTTCTGGCCCTTCGTCTCCGCCGCCGAAAACGAAGCGCGCTGAGGCAGGCCCTTCCGTTTCGAGCCCACCGGGCCGCGGCGTCCGCCAGCCGGGCGCGAGCAGCCATTGATTCCATAGCAACGGGAGTTGCACCATGACCACCTCCACCCCTCCTTCCCGCAAGGTCTTCATCAAGACCTTCGGCTGCCAGATGAACGAGTACGACTCGGACAAGATGGCCGACGTCCTCGCCGCCGCCGAGGGCTACACGCCCACGCAGGACGTGGAGGAAGCCGACCTGATCCTGTTCAACACCTGCTCGGTGCGCGAGAAGGCGCAGGAAAAGGTCTTCTCCGACCTCGGCCGCGTGCAGCACCTGAAGGCCAAGGGCGTGAAGATCGGCGTCGGCGGCTGCGTGGCCAGCCAGGAGGGCGATGCCATCATCCAGCGCGCGCCCTACGTGGACGTGGTGTTCGGGCCGCAGACGCTGCACCGCCTGCCCGAGATGTTGGCGCGGCGCGAAGCCGAGAAGCGCCCGCAGGTGGACATCTCCTTCCCCGAGATCGAGAAGTTCGACCACCTGCCGCCGGCGCGCGTCGAGGGCGCGACGGCCTACGTGTCGATCATGGAAGGCTGCTCCAAGTACTGCAGCTACTGCGTGGTGCCCTACACCCGCGGCGAAGAGGTGAACCGCCCGCTGGACGACGTGCTGGTCGAGGTGGCGGGCCTGGCCGACCAGGGCGTGCGCGAGATCACGCTGCTGGGCCAGAACGTGAATGCCTACCGCGGCAGGATGGGCGACACGAGCGAGATCGCCGACTTCGCGATGCTGATCGAGTACATCGCCGAGATCCCGGGCATCGAGCGCATCCGCTACACGACCAGCCACCCGAACGAGTTCACGCCGCGGCTGATCGAGGCGTACGCGAAAGTGCCGCAGCTGGTGAGCCACCTGCACCTGCCGGTGCAGCACGGCAGCGACCGCATCCTGATGGCGATGAAGCGTGGCTACACGGCCATGGAATACAAGAGCACGGCGACGACTTCGCACGGATGATGAAGCTCATCGAGGACGTCGGCTTCGACGCCAGCTTCAGCTTCATCTTCAGCCCCCGCCCCGGCACCCCGGCCGCGCAGCTGCACGACGACACGCCGCACGAGGTGAAGCTCCAGCGCCTTCAGCACCTGCAGAAGACCATCGACGACAACGTCAGGCGTCTGTCCGACGCGCTGGTCGGCACCACGCAGCGCATCCTGGTCGAAGGGCCGTCGAAGAAGAACGCCGCCGAGATGATGGGCCGCACCGATTGCTTCCGCGTCGTCAACTTCGAGGCGCCCGCGCAGCTGGTTGGGCAGATGGTGGACGTGAGGGTCACCCGATCGCTGTCGCATACGCTGCGGGGCGAGGTGGCATGACATACGGGCAGCCGAACGCAGAGGGCGCAGAGATTTCGCAGAGGACGCAGAAGGAATTCATGAAGGCTTTTTCTGCGCTTTCAGCGCATCCTTTGCGCCCTGTGCGTTCGGCCGTTCGCCTTCGCGCCGAAGAGAGCCGCGGCTGATGCCCACCCGTCACCGCGCGCGCGGCTCCTTCCAGCAGCTGCTGCTCTTCGCCTTCCTGCTCATCACCGCGCTGCTGCTCGGTGTGGTGCTGCGCGCGGTGTCGCAGTACGACAAGCTGATTGTGCAGAGCCGCGACGCCGCTCGCAGTGCGCTCCAGCTGTCGGGCGCGGCGCAGACGCTGGCCGAGCGCAGCGCGGCCATGGAGCGTTCGGGCCGCCAGTCGTTGGTGCTGAACGACGCGGTGCTGCGGCGCCGCTTCAACGACGCGGCGAGGGATGCCCAGGCGGTGGTGCAGCGGCTGGTCGACAACGGGCTGCTGCCGCAGTCGGCCGAGCAGTGGCGCACGCAACTGGGCGTGATCGAGGGCCTGATGAACGGGCCGCAGGACAGTGCCCTCTCGCGCGAGGGTTCGATGGCGATCCAGTTCCGCGAACTGGACACGCTCAACACGCAGATCGCGCAGCAGGCGCAGTTCCTCATCGAGACCCAGAACAACGCGCTGGCCGAGCGCCTCGAACGCGCGCGGCGGCGGCTGATGCAGCAGGTGATCGCGGCCAGCGGACTGGCGATCGCGATGGCGCTGGCCTTCGGCATCTGGCTGGCGCGGCCCTTCAAGCGGCTGGAACGCGCGATCCACGGCCTGGGGGAGAACCGGCTCGAGGAGCCGATCGACATCCGAGGCCCTGCCGACGTGCGGCGCGTGTCGCAGGAGCTGGACTGGCTGCGCCTGCGCCTGATGGAGCTGGACGCCGACAAGGCACGCTTCCTGCGGCACGTCTCGCATGAACTCAAGACACCGCTGGCCGCGCTGCGCGAGGGCGTGTCGCTGCTGGAGGACGGCGTGACCGGCGCCCTCACGCCCGCGCAGCGCGAGGTGGCGCAGATCCTGAACCAGAACACGATCGCGCTGCAGGGGCAGATCGAGGCGCTGCTGCGCTTCAACGCCGCCGCCTTCGAGGCGCGGCAACTGAGCCGCCAGCGCACGCCGCTGTTGCCGCTGATCGAACAGCAGATCGAGGCGCAGCGCCTTCAGTGGCAGGCGCAGGGCCTGACGGTGCGCGCCGAGGGCGAGCCGCTCACGGTGGTGGTGGATCCGGTGAAGATCGGCACCGTGCTGGCCAACCTGCTGTCCAACGCCATCCGTTTCTCGGCGCGCGGCGGCACGATCCAGTTCACCGTGTCCAGCACGGTCGACCTGGCCATCATCGAGGTGGCCGACGCCGGGCCGGGGATCGCTGCCGACGACCGCGACCGCATCTTCGAACCCTTCTTCCGCGGCGAGCGCCAGCCCGAACATGCCGTGAAAGGCACTGGCATCGGCCTGTCCATCGTGCAGGAGTACATTGCAGCCCATGGCGGACGCATCGAGCTGTTGCACAACAGCGCGTCCGATGGCCCCGGTGCACGTTTCCGCATCGAACTGCCGCGCTCCGCCTGAGCCTCCCCTCTCCCCACACCATGCTGCATCCGATCGCTCGCAGATCCTCCGCCGCCGTGGCACTGGCCGTGCCGCTGCTGCTCGTGGGCTGCGCCACCCACGCTCCGCCCGCACCGGCGCCAGCGCCCGCACCGGCGGCCGCGCCCGCACCGGCTCCCACACCCGTTTCGCCGCCGCCCATCCTGCCCGTCGAGGCGGAGCCGAGGGCGCCGGCGACGCAGCTGGTGCCGCCCTCGCCCGGGCCCATCGGCGCCATGCTGGCCTACGCGGACCGTGTCCGCGGGCTGTCCTCCGGCGACCTGCAAGCCGAGATCAACCGGCTGGGCGAACCGGGCGACATGCCGGCGCTGCAGATGCAGCTTGGGTTGGCGCTGTCGCAGACGCGCTCCTCGCCGGACCTTGCGCGCGCCCTGGGCCTCATGCAGCGCGCGGCGGCAAACAACACGGCCGACGGCCTGGCCCTGCAGCCGCTGGCCCGGCTTCTTGCCTCTCGCTACCTGGAGCAGCGCCGCGTGGAGGACGACCGCGACCGGCAGGTGCAGCAGCTGCGCGACGCGCAGCGCCGCATCGACCAGCTCAACGACCGGATCGAGGCGCTGCGGGCGATCGAGCGCAGTTTCAGCCGCCCGGCCGCCCCCGCGCCCGCACCAGCGCCCAACGGCGCCAAGCCCTGAGGACGAACGGATGGCCGAATCGCCCGCAGCACCCGGCAACGGCGCCCGCATCCTCGTCGTCGACGACGACGCCGACCTGTTGCGCCTGCTGTCGCTGCGCCTGCAGGGCGCGGGCTACCAGGTCACCGCCGTCACCTCCGCCGAGTCGGCTCTGACGCAGCTGGAGATCGAGCACCCGCGGCTCGTCCTCAGCGACGTCAAGCTCCCCGGACGCGACGGGCTGCAGCTCTTCGACGAGATCCGCAAGCGCCACCCGACGCTGCCGGTCATCCTGCTCACCGCGCACGGCACCATCCCCGACGCGGTGGAGGCGACGGCGCGCGGCGTGTTCACCTACCTCACGAAGCCCTACGAGGCGCGCGAGCTGCTCGACAAGATCCAGCAGGCGCTGGCCCTGGGCGCGCCTGCGGCCACGCCGGCCGCGGGCGGCGACGAAAGCTGGCGCAGCGAGATCGTCAGCCGCTCCAGCCGCATGGCCGAGGTGCTGGCCGAGGCCCGCATGGTGGCCAAGACCGATGCCAGCGTGCTCTTGCGGGGCGACTCGGGCGCGGGCAAGGAAGTGCTGGCGCGCGCCATCCACAAGGCGAGCGACCGGGCAAAGAAGCCCTTCGTGGCCGTCAATTGCGGCGCCATTCCGGAAGCGCTGCTCGAGTCGGAGCTGTTCGGCCACGTCAAGGGCGCCTTCACCGACGCGCACGCCAACCACAAGGGCCTGTTCCAGCAGGCGGACGGTGGCACCCTGCTGCTCGACGAGATCGGCGACATGCCGCCGGCGCTGCAGGTCAAGCTGCTGCGGGTGCTGCAGGAGCGGGCGGTGCGGCCGGTGGGGTCGACGCAGACCTTCCCGGTGGATGTGCGCATCATCTCGGCAACGCACCGCGACCTCGACATGGCCATGGAGAGCGGCCAGTTCCGCGAGGACCTGTACTACCGGCTGAACGTCGTCACGCTCACGCTGCCGACGCTGGCACAGCGCCGCGAGGACATCCCGCTGCTGGCCAACCACTTTCTGCAACGCCTGGCCGGCAAGTACGGCAAACGGCTTTCGGGCTTCGCGCCCGAGGCGCTGAAGGCCCTGACGACCGCCCCCTGGCCGGGCAACGTGCGGCAGCTCTTCAATGTGGTCGAGCAGGTATGCGCACTCTCGAGTTCGCCGCTGATCCCGCTGGCGCTGGTCCAGCGCGCGTTGCGGGTGCCGTCGGTGGAAGTGCAGACCTACGCGGACGCCAAGCAGCGCTTCGAGCGGGAGTATCTGGTGGGCCTGCTGAAACTCACGGACGGCAACGTCGCCGACGCCGCGCGGCTGGCGGACCGCAACCGCACGGAGTTCTACCGCCTCCTGCAGAAGCATGAGCTCACTCCGGGCCACTTCAAGGCCGAGGGTGTCGCCGGGGCGGGTGATGCTGTCGCCGAGTAGCGACAGGCCTAAGTCGTTGATTTCATTGAAGTTCGTCAGCCAGCGCTCCGGACTTGTCGGGCTTTGGCGACAGAATCGGGGGTTTTGGGGCCCCCGGGTCGAAAAACAGGCAAAAAACGGCTTGAAAATCGACTTAACTCGTTGATTTAAAAAGAATAATTTGCTCTGGCACAGGCTTTGCAGCCTAGTGGGCATGAGCACTCTCACCAGCCCCTCTTTCGCACTGCGTCCGCAGCGCGATGGCGCGCGTCAGAAACACATTCACGCCGCGCGGCCCCGCGCCGCCGGCCAAGCCCTCGGCGCGCTGAGCGCGGCGAACGGCACCGCCCCGGACAGCGTCTTCAAGCGCTTCCCGTCCATCGGCGACACCCCCTCCTCGTCCAAGCAACGTTGGTAAGAAGGACTGCGTCCATGAAACCGAACGATTTCTCGCAGCTGAAGGTCCTGACCCCGGCCGACTTCTCGCACCGCAGCCCGGTGCGTGAAGAACGCCACCCGAACTCGGTCACGGCGCCGCCGGTCAACCGCGGCTCGATGACGCCGCGTCCGTGGCGCGGTTTCTGGAACAGCATCGGCACCGCCCTGTTGCTCAAGCTCGGCGCGGGCGGCCGCCAGGCGGCGCCCGAAGTCGCCAACTTCCCCAAGCAGCCCTGGGAGCGCGCCGCCAAGCAGCGCCGCGCGGTCTTCATGCTGCTGGCCCTGCTCAGCACGGTGATGGCCTCGACGCTCTTCGCTCAGGTGCAGCCGGACTACGACAACCTCTGGCTCGAATACGGCCAGATCGGCCTGTACGGCCTCCTGTCGGGCTGGGTCGTGACCGGCTTCGTGACGGCGCTGATGGGCTTCTATGTCTCCGTGCGCGGTGACAAGCACGCCCTGTCGGCCAAGCAGGTGGCCCATCATCCGATGAACCTCGATGCACGCACGGCGATCATCATGCCGATCTGCAATGAGGACGTCGCCACCGTTTTCGCCGGCCTTCGGGCCACCTGCGAGTCGGTCGCCAACACCGGCCACGCGCAGCAGTTCGACGTCTTCGTGCTGTCGGACAGCTACAACCCGGACATCGCCAAGGCCGAACGCGCCGCCTGGGAAGACCTGCGCGCCGCCCTGGCCGAGCACCCGAACCAGCCGCAGGTCGAGGTGTACTACCGCCTGCGCACCCGCCGCACGCATCGCAAAGCCGGCAACGTGGCCGACTTCTGCCGCCGCTGGGGCAAGGATTACCGCTACATGGTCGTGCTCGACGCCGACTCGGTGATGAGCGGCGACTGCCTGACGTCGATGGTCAAGCTGATGGAAGCCAACCCGAGCGCCGGCATCATCCAGACCGCCACGCAGGCCATCGGCCACGTGACGCTCCATGCCCGCGCCCAGCAGTTCGCCAGCCGCGTGACCGGCCGTCTGTTCACCCTGGGCATGCAGTTCTGGCAGCTCGGCGAGTCGCACTACTGGGGCCACAACGCGATCATCCGCGTCGAGCCCTTCATGAAGCACTGCGCGCTGGCGCCGATCAAGGGCACGGGCGGCATGTCGGGCGGCATCATGTCGCACGACTTCGTCGAGGCCGCGCTGATGCGCCGCGCCGGCTACCACGTGTGGCTGGTGTCCGATCTGGTCGGCAGCTACGAGCAGCAACCGCCGGACCTGCTGGCCGAACTGCAGCGGGACCGCCGCTGGTGCCAGGGCAACCTGCAGAACGCCCGCCTGATGGCCGAACCCGGCATCGCCCCGGTCCATCGTGCGATGTTCGTCACCGGCACCATGGCCTATGTGTCGGCCCCCCTGTGGCTGGCCTTCCTGACCCTGGGCACCGCCCTGTGGCTGACCGGCTCGAGCCTGGTCGAGCACTGGATGGTGATGCCGATGGAACTGGCCGGCCTGTGGCTGTGGACCCTGTGCCTGCTGTTTTTGCCTCGCATCCTGGGCCTGACCGCCGTCATCATGCGTGGCGAGCAGAAGCAGTACGGTGGCGTGGCCAGCCTGCTCAAGAGTGCCGTGCTCGAAAGCGCGATGGCGATCGTTCAGGCCCCCGTGCGCATGCTGGCCCACTCGCTGTTCGTGGTCGTAGCCCTGACCGGGATCAAGCTGGACTGGAAGTCGCCTCCGCGGGAAGCCGTGGCCGTGCCGTGGCGTGAAGCCGCCTCGCGCCTGCTGCCCATGAGCGGCATCGTGGCAGCCCTGGGCGTGGCCGTGGCCCTGATCGACGCCAGCGCGCTGGTGTGGCTGATGCCCGTCGCCCTGCCGCTGCTGCTGGCCATCCCCATGGCCGTCGTGACCAGCCAGATCGCCCTGGGCACCAGCATGCGTGAAGCGAACTTCCTGCTGATCCCCGAGGAATCGCGTTCGCCGGCCGTGCTGCGCCGCGCCTGGATGCACGCCGACCGACTGGCGCAGCCGAAGTCGCTGCTGGCCAACTGAGGCGACGCCATCGGATGGCCCCAGGCGCTCGTCCTGGGGGCGCCCAACCCGATTCGATGCCCAAGGAAAAAGCCCGCTCTGGCGGGCTTTTTCTTTGGCTGCTGCGTTCGACGGACCGGTTTTGACGCTCGAGCGCTATTTGGCCAACGCCTTGAGTGCCAGCTTGATGCCCTCACTCACGCCCACGTCCTTGGGCAGGGTCTTGAGCGTGGCTGCGGCTTCCTTGTCGCTGTAGCCGAGCGCGACCAGCGCCTGCAGGATGTCGGCCTGCGCGTCGCTCGCCGGTTGCGCGGCGCCCGCGGGTGTACCCAGTGCGTCGCCCAGCTTGCCCTTGAGCTCGAGCAACAACCGCTCGGCGGTCTTCTTCCCGATGCCGGGGATCTTGACCAGCCGGCCCGCCTCCTGCAACGACACCGCCTGCGCCAGCTCGTTCACGCTCATGCCCGAGAGCACCCCCAGCGCTGTACGCGGCCCCACGCCGGCGATCTTGATCAGCTGCCGGAAGGCCGCCCGCTCGTCCGCCGAACCGAAGCCGTAGAGGATCTGCGCGTCCTCGCGCACCACGAAGTGCGTGAGCAGCGACACCTTCTCGCCCACCTGTGGCAGGTTGTAGAAGGTGCTCATCGGCACGTCGACCTCGTAGCCCACGCCGTGGCAGTCGATGACGACCTGGGGGGGATTGCGTTCGGAGAGGATGCCGGTGAGTTTGCCGATCATGGGTCAAGGAGATGTCCAGGCGTAGTAGCCCACGCCTTCGTACTTGTACTGCGGGTACTTCGACTGAACGTTCTGGGATTCGGTGCTGCTGATGGTATAGAA
>Ga0308159_1003134_pt1 | contig 17413 bp, 13 predicted proteins | sample PhyCR1_FD_201040 | JGI IMG/M metagenome (GOLD analysis project Ga0308159, IMG submission 201040) | Phyllosphere microbial communities from UC Gill Tract Community Farm, Albany, California, United States - DLSLC.R1 | ecosystem: Host-associated > Plants > Phyllosphere > Unclassified | place: USA... | reverse complement strand
TGACACCAGGCCCTGCGCCACCGCCATTTCCGCGAAGTGGCCGATGCGGCCCAGGTGGTGCGCGTGTGCCAGCGTGAAGATGCAACTGCCCGTCTCTCTGGCGCGGGCGATGCCGAGTTCCATCGCCTGCACGCCGACGACCTGGCCGTAGCCGCGCTGCCCGTCCAGGGCCAGCAGCGAACCGGCGTCGAGGTTCACCTTGACCGCCGCGTTGGGCACCAGCCCGCCTTCGGCCACCGCATCGACATAGCGCGGCACCATGCCGACGCCGTGCGAGTCGTGGCCGCTCAGGTTGGCCAGCACCAGGTTGTCGGCCACCTGTTCGGCTTCGGCCGGCGCGCTGCCGGCCGCCATCAGAATGCGAGCTACTTGCGCCCGGAGGACGGGCGCTGCGAGGGTTTTTGGCATGAGGGGCTCCAGGAAATCGGGATCGGACAGCCGAACGCAGAGGGCGCAGAAGTCACGCAGAAAACGCAGAGAAATCCTTTTTTGAATTTCATTTCTGCGACCTCTGCGAAGCCTTTGCGCCCTCTGCGTTCGGCTGCCCGTGTTCGGAGGTCCGCTTTCACATCACCGCACCCACCTGCCACGGCACGAACTCGTTCTGCCCGTAGCCGTGCTGCTCGCTCTTGCTGCGTTGGCCCGAGGCCGTGGCGAGCACGAGTTCGAAGATGCGCTGGCCCATGTCCTGGATCGAGGTGGTGCCGTCGACAATCTCGCCGCAGTTGATGTCCATGTCTTCCTCCTGCCGTTTCCACAGCGCGGAGTTGGTCGCCAGCTTCAGGGACGGCGAAGGCGCGCAGCCGTACGCCGAACCGCGACCGGTCGTGAAGCAGATCATGTTGGCGCCGCCCGCCACCTGGCCGGTCGCGCTCACCGGGTCGTAGCCCGGCGTGTCCATGTAGACGAAGCCGTGCGCCGTCACCGGCTCGGCGTACTCGTACACCGCTTCGAGATTGCTCGTGCCACCCTTGGCGACGGCGCCCAACGACTTTTCGAGGATGGTCGTCAGCCCGCCTGCCTTGTTGCCCGGCGACGGGTTGTTGTTCATCTCGCCCTGGTTGACCGCGGTGTAGTTCTCCCACCAGTGGATGCGCTCGACCAGCTTCTCGCCCACCTCGCGCCGGACCGCGCGGCGCGTGAGCAGGTGCTCGGCGCCGTAGACCTCGGGCGTCTCGCTCAGGATGGCCGTGCCGCCGTGCGCCACCAGCAGATCGACCGCCGCGCCCAGCGCCGGGTTGGCGCTGATGCCCGAGTAGCCGTCGGAGCCGCCACACTGCAGCCCGATGGTGATGTGCGCCGCGCTGCAAGGCTCGCGCACCGCGGCGTTGGCGCGAGGCAGCATCTCCTCGATCAGAGCGATGCCTTTCTCCACGGTCTTGCGCGTGCCGCCGGTGTCCTGGATGTTGAAGGTGCGGAAGTTCTCGCCTTCGGCCAGGTGGCCGGTGGCCAGCCAGGCGTTGATCTGGTTCGCCTCGCAGCCCAGGCCCACCACCAGCACGCCGGCGAAATTGGCATGCGTGGCATAGCCGGTCAGCGTGCGCTCCAGAATCTGCATGCCCAGCCCCTGCGCGTCCATGCCGCAGCCCGTGCCGTGCGTGAGCGCGACCACGCCGTCCACGTGGGGGTAGGCGGCCAGCGCGGCCGGGTTCGTGTGGCGCGAGAAGTGGTCGGCGATGGCCCGCGCGGCGGTGGCCGAACAGTTCACGCTGGTCAGCACGCCGATGTAATTGCGCGTGGCCACGCGGCCATCGGCGCGCCGGATGCCCATGAAGGAGGCCTCGCGCCGCGCGGGCGCCGGCTTCACGTCGGCACCGAAGGCGTAGTCGCGCGCGAAACCTTCCGTGACGGCGCCCTTGTCGGGCCCCATGTCGAGGTTGTGCGTGTGCACGTGCTCGCCGGGCGCGATCGGCCGGCTGGCGAAGCCGATGATCTGGTTGTAGCGGCGCACCTGCTCGCCCGCGGCGATGGCGCGCACGGCGACCTTGTGGCCGGCGGGAATGAGGCCGCGCACGGCGATGTTCTCGACGGTGGTGCCGCCGACGAGCTGGCTGCGGGCGATCAGCACGTCGTCCGCGGGGTGGAGGCGAATGAAGGGGGTCATCGTGATGGGGGCCTGTGGCGCCGGGAGCGCGTCAATAGAACATTTTCGGCACCCAGAGCACCATCTTCGGCAGGTAGGTGATTGCCACCAGGCTCAGCAGCAGCGGCACCAGCCAGGGCAGGATGGCCATCGTCGTGCGCTCGAAGCTCAGGCCCGCCACGCGCGCCAGCACGAACAGCACCATGCCCATGGGAGGATGCAGCAGGCCGATCATCAGGTTGAGCACCATCACCAGCCCGAAGTGGATCGGGTCGACGCCAAGCTGCGTGGCAATGGGCAGCAGGATGGGCACCAGGATGGTGATCGCGGCCGTGGGCTCCAGGAAGCAGCCGACGAAGAGCATCAGCAAATTGGCCAGCAGCAGGAACACCCAGGCCTCCTTGGTGAAGCCCAGCACCCAGGCGGCGATGTCGGTGGTCACGCCCGTGGCCGTCAGCATCCAGCCGAAGATGGAGGCGGCCGCGACGATGAACAGCACCGTGCTCGTGGTCTCGATGGTGTCCAGGCACACCTTCACGAACATCTTCCAGCTCAGCGTGCGGTACCAGGCGAAGCCCAGGATCATCGCCCACACGCAGGCCGCGATCGCGCCTTCCGTGGGCGTGAACAGGCCCGTGGTCATGCCGCCGATGAGAAGCACCGGCGTCATGATCGGCAGCAGGGCCTCGAACCTGAAGATCCGGTCGAGCACGAAGAGCGACGCAAGCCCAACGAAGACCGACAGCTGCGCCGGCGCGCCCAGCTTGCCGACCACCACCCACAGCAGCAGCGGCCAGCCCACGACCACGGCCAGTTCCATCAGGGCCTTGAAGAGCCGCGTGCGCGAGAACTTGACGTCCGCGCCCCACTTGTTCTTGTGGGCGTAGTACGCCACCGTCAGCATCATCAGGATCGCCATCAGTGCACCGGGCAGGATGCCGGCCAGGAACAGCGCGCCGACCGAGACGTTGGCCATCATCCCGTAGATCACGAAGGGCAGGCTCGGCGGGATGATCGGGCCCAGCGTGGCCGACGCGGCCGTCACGCCGACGGCGAACTCGGTCGAGTAGCCGTGCTCCTTCATCGCCTTGATCTCGATGGTGCCCAGGCCGGCCGCGTCGGCGATGGCCGTGCCGCTCATGCCCGCGAAGATGACCGAGCCCAGCACGTTCACGTGCCCCAGCCCGCCCTTGAGCCAGCCCACCAGCGCCAGGGCGAAGTTGTAGATGCGCGTGGTGATGCCGGCGTTGTTCATCAGGTTGCCGGCCAGGATGAAGAAGGGCACCGCCAGCAACGGAAAGCTGTCGATGCCGCTCACCATGCGGTGGATGACCACGAAGGGCGGCAGGTTGCCGCTGATGAGGATGTAGACCAGCGAGGCGCCGGCCATGGCGATGGCCACGGGAACCCCCGCGCCCATGAAAACGAGGAAGATGATCTTCAGCATGGCGTGTCCGGCAGGGGTTCAACGGTCGTCGAGCGTCGACTCGGGCTTCTCGAGCACGCTGAAGCCGCGCCGCCAGTGGATGCGTGCCACCTGGATCGAGCGCCAGCACATGGCGGCGAAGCCGAAGAGGCACACCGCGTACACGATGTTCATCGGCGCATCCACGATCGTCATGCGCGTCTGGTTGCCGATCTTGAGCATCATCTGCACCGTCATCACCACCGCGGCGGCGAAGAACGCGATGCGCAGCACGTCGACGATGCGCGACATCCAGCGCCCCACGGCAGCGGGCAGGTAGCGATAGAAGAAGTCGACCTGGATCGCGAGGTTCTTCGACACCCCGATCGCCGCGCCCACGAACACCACGCCGATCAGCATGTAGCGGGCCACCTCCTCGGTCCAGGCCGCCGAGTCGTTCATCACGTAGCGCGTGACGAACTGGTAGAACACCGTGAGGCCCAGCAGCCAGAACAGCGCCAGCGCGATCCACCCCTCGGCGATCGTGCCCGACAGGTCGACCGCCTCGTCCTGCGCATGGAAGTTGCCTTCGTCGTCGATGATCTTTTCATCGCTCATGTCCATGTCTCCTTCTTGGGCCCTCTCCCTCCGGGAGAGGGGGGCGACCGGTCACTGGATCGACACGATCCGGTCGTAGTCCTGTTGCCGGTAGCCGTGGTCCGTCGGCTTGGTGTTCTTCAGCACCGCCTCGCGGAACGCGTTCTTGTCGACCGTGATGACGTTGTTGCCCTTCTTCTTGAACTCCTCCACCAGGCGGACTTCGGAGGCGATGATCTCGCGGCCGGTCTTCTCCGCGGCCTCCTGCATCACGTCGCCGAAGACCTTCTTCTCGTCGGCCGACAGCTTGCCCCAGAGCTGGCCGGACACCACGGTGAGCAGCGAGTCGACGATGTGGCCCGTGAGCGAGATGTTCTTCTGCACCTCGAAGAACTTCTTCGCCTCGATGGTGGGCAGCGGGTTCTCCTGCGCGTCCACCGTGCCGTTCTGCAGCGCCAAGTACACCTCGGCGAAGGCGATCGGCGTGGCGTTCGCACCCAGTGCCTTGGGGAAGGCCAGGTAGGCCGGCGCATCGGGCACGCGGATCTTCAGGCCCTTCATGTCCTCGGGCTTGGCCACGGGCCTGGCTGCGCTGGAGGTGACGTGGCGCGCGCCGTAGTAGTTCAGCGCGGTGATGTGGTTGCCCGTCTTGTCGTCGTAGCCCTTGGCCAGTTCCTTGAACACGTCGCTCCTGGCGTACTTCAGCTGGTGCTCGGCGTCACGGAAGATGAAGGGGAAATACGAGACGGCCAGTGGCGGGTAGCTGCGGCCCGCGAAGCTCGCGCCCGTGAGCACGATGTCCACCGTGCCCAGTGTCAGGCCCTGGTTGATGTCGGCCTCCTTGCCCAGGCTGGAGGCGGGGAAGACCTGGATGTCGTACTTGCCGTTGGTGCGCTTCTTGATCTCCTCGGCCGCCCACACCGAGTATTTGTGGAAGGGCTCGGAGGTCTCGTAGACGTGCGCCCACTTGAGCTTGGTCTGCGCATGTGCCGTGCCGAAGGTCCCGATGGCGCCGGCCAGCATCGCGCAGGCAGCCATGGCGTGGATCGCGTTTCGCTTGTTCATCATGTCCGTCGTCTCCTCGTGGTGGTGGGTGCTGGCGTTCAGGAAGCCTTCGCGCGGCGCCAGCTCGCGCTGAATCGTTGGTGCGACTTGTCCATGTGCTCGTGCATCGCCGCGCGCGCGGCGGCGGCGTCGCGTGCCGCGATGGCGTCCCGGATCGCCTCGTGTTCGGCAATGGCCGAACGCCAGGACTTCACCGTCTCGAAGTAGCCGCCCAGCCGCGTGAAGATCGGGCCCTTGCGCGAATCCCAGAAGCCCTGCACCGTTTCGACCAGGACGACGTTGTCGCAGGCCTCGACGATCGCGACGTGGAAGGCACGGTCGCCCTCCAGCGGCATGGTGTTGCGGTCGGCCAGCTCGCGCATGGTGGCCATGGCGCGATCGATCGCGTCGAGGTGGCCGCGCTTGCGTTGCAAGGCGGCGATGGCCGCGGTCTCTCCCTCCACCACACGGCGCGCGCGGATGAGTTCCAGCGGACCCCATTCGGTCGCTGCCACGGGCGCGCTGGCGCGGTGGCTGCGCTCCAGCACGTACACGCCCGAGCCCGTGCGCACTTCCACCCAGCCCTCCACCTCGAGTGCGATGAGCGCCTCGCGCACCGAGGGCCGGCTCACCCCCAGCTGCTTGGACAGGTCGCGCTCGGCGGGCAGGCGGTCGCCCACCGCGAACTCGCCTTGGGCGATGAGGGCGCGCAGCTGGTCCGCGATCTGGCGGTACAGGCGCTGGGGCTCGACGGTCTGCAGGGGCACGGCGTGGGGATTGCGGGTTGTCCAGAATTGGACAAGTGGTCAGGCCAATTCAGAATACGATGCGCTGCGCCGCGGCCCCATCGGGCCTAACCCCAAGGGCCGGCCTCTGCTTCTCTTCAGCGACTTCGACGGAGATACAACCCATGCGACTCAAGGGCAAGACCGCGCTCGTCACGGCGGCGGGCCAGGGCATCGGCCGCGCCAGCGTCCTCGCCATGGCGGCGGAAGGCGCCGAGGTCTGGGCCACCGATGTCAACGAGGCACTGCTCGCGCGCTACGCGGGTGTGGCCAACGTGCACACCGCGCGGCTGGACGTGCTCGACAAGGCCGCCATCGATGCGCTCGTCGGCGGGCTGCCGAAGCTCGACGTGCTCTTCAATTGCGCCGGCGTCGTGCACAACGGCACCGTGCAGCAGGCCAGCGACGCCGATCTGGACGTTGCCTTTCGCCTGAACGTGCGCGCCCAGATGTGGACCATCCAGGCGGCGCTGCCGGTGATGCTCGAGGCCGGCCGGGGCAGCATCATCAACATGGCCAGCGTGTGCTCCAGCATGAAGGGGCTGCCCAACCGCTTCGTCTACGGCACCACCAAGGCCGCGGTGCTGGGCCTGACCAAGAGCGTGGCCGCCGACTACGTGGCGCAGGGCATCCGCTGCAATGCGGTGTGCCCGGGCACGGTGGACACGCCCTCCCTGGGCGAGCGGATCAACGCGAATGCCGACCCGGCGGCCGCGCGCCAGGCCTTCATCGCGCGCCAGCCCATGGGCCGGCTCGCCCAGGCCGAAGAGATCGCGCCGGTGGTTGTGTTCCTCGCCAGCGACGAATCCGTGTTTGCCACCGGCCAAGCCTTCACCGTCGACGGCGGCATCACCATCTGAAGTCAGCCGAGATGCCTTGGCACGAGGCGACACTCGGCACTGTCCCATTCACTCCCACAGGAACCCAAGACCCATGAAACTCGTCCGCTACGGCAACCCCGGCAAGGAAAAGCCCGGCCTGATCGACGCCGAAGGCAAGCTGCGCGACCTGAGCGCCGTGGTGCCGGACATCGGCACCGCCCAACTCGGCGAAGCAGCGCTGGCCAAGCTGCGCAAGCTCAAGGCCGACAAGCTGCCGCTGGTGCGCGGCAAGCCGCGCTTCGGCTGCCCGGTCGCCGGTGTGGGGAAGTTCGTCGCCATCGGCCTGAACTTCGCCGACCATGCCGCCGAGTCCGGCGCGCCGATCCCCAAGGAACCGATCGTCTTCATGAAGGCGACCACCTGCATCCAGGGCGCCAACGACCCGGTGATGCTGCCCAAGGGCTCGACCAAGACCGACTGGGAGGTCGAGCTGGGCGTGGTCATCGGCACGCGCGCCCGCTACGTCTCGCAGAAGGACGCACTGAACTTCGTGGCCGGCTACGCCGTGGTCAACGACGTGAGCGAGCGCGAATTCCAGCTCGAGCGCGGCCCGCAGTGGGACAAGGGCAAGGGCTGCGACACCTTTGGCCCCATCGGCCCCTGGCTGGTGACGCGCGACGAGGTGCCCAACCCCCAGAAGCTGGGCATGTGGCTCGACCTCAACGGCAAGCGCACGCAGACCGGCAACACGAAGACCATGATCTTCGGCGTGGCCAAGCTGGTGAGCTACGTCAGCCAGTTCATGACGCTGGAGCCGGGCGACGTGATCACCACCGGCACGCCGCCGGGCGTGGGCCTGGGCATGAAGCCGCCGCTGTACCTGAAGAAGGGCGATGTCATGACCCTGGGCATCGACGGCCTGGGCGAGCAGCGGCAGGAGGTCGTGGCCTTCAGGCTCTGAGGTCCTCCGGGGCGCTCGACGTGAATCCGTGGCGGGCATCGAGCGCCGCGAGGATGGCATCGATCGCCTCGACCGCGCGGGCCGAGACGGCGGAGTTGGCTTCGCTGCGCCATCCCAGCATGTCGAAGGTCTGCAGCGGCGCCGTGGCGAGCAGCTCCCGGTAGACCGCCGCGTTCTCGGCTTCGTCGGCCGACTGCTTCGCAAGCGCCGCGCGACCGTGGGCCATGAGAAAGAACTCCATGCGATCGCCGCGGTGGCCGTCCTTCGGCGCGCCGGCGGTGCCGGCCAGTTCCTCCAGCGGCTCCAGCACCTCATGCCGCGCCCGCGTGATGAGGTGGAAGTACCCGTCCGCCGTGAGCCACTGGGTGACGTGGTGGTCCAGTTCCTGCTGCAGCTGCACGGGCCGCAGCGTGGCGAGCTGCTGCTGCAACCCGATCCAGTGCGGCGGGCGACCCAGGCCGTGGGCCTCCAACCAGTCGCATGCGCGCACGAACGTAGCCTGCACTGCGACGGTCTCGCTGTCGGCGAGCGACTCGAAGCTGTCGTCCACCAGGTAGCCGGGCACGAGCGCCGGCCGGTACACCGCGGCGACGGTTTTCAGCGCCCGCGAGCGCGCCAGGTCGGCCGGCGTCGTGTTTTCCGCGGACTTGCCCGGCACCAGCGCCAGTGCGCCGGCGGCCTGGTAGGCATGGGCGGCCAGCTGGGAGCAGAACATGCGTCCTCGGCGGTCGGGCGGCGTACGCACGAACAGCGCACGCATGGCGCCGGAAATCCAGTAGCCCTGATGCATGCAGCGTTCGGTTTCCAGCGCTGCCCGCTCGGCGATGTCCGCTGCATCCGGATGCAGCGCCGGATCGAGCCGCCTCACCAGCAGCCTGGGCTTGACGACCGCGGTGACCGATCGCCGCCGAACGCCCAGCCCGACCGCTTCGGCCAGCAGACCGTCTCCCAGCGCCACCGCGGCATGGCTGTAGGCGCTGCGCGTGCCCAGCCGGATGAGCAGGCTGCCGACGGCGTGCTGGGTGGACAGGATGAGATCGCCGGGCCGCAGCGCTGCCGGATCGATCATCCACCGCGATGGCCGCCAGAGACGGCTCAACGCAACCAGGGCAGGGGACATGCGGCCTCCTCGACTTGACGGCATGGGACTTGCGCGCGCAAGCTCGCGCGCGTCGCGGCCACCTGCGGGCGGATCCAACCGAGTATGGATGCGTGCGAGGCGCTACCGCGGCACGCTTGCCGCATCCGCAGGAGCTGCACCATGCCCGACGCATCCTCGAAGCCCGCCGACCACCCGGGCGCCCGCGCCGGCGCCAGCCGGGATGATGAACTGCAGGAGCAGGCCCTGCAAGCGGAGCTGTCCCTCGTCGAGGGCCGTCGGGCGCGCATCGATGCGCTGGCCGCCGCCGCGGCCCGCGGCGCGACGCGTCAGCAGCCCCCGGGCACGCCGACGCACTGGGGCCTGGCGCTCTCCGGCGGCGGCATCCGCAGCGCGACGTTCGCACTGGGCGTGCTCCAGGCCGTGGCCGAATCGCCGTCGCGCCGCGGCGCGCGGGACGAAGGCGCGCCCGAGGCGTCGCCCGGAACGACGTTCAAGGGTTCCCGGCTGTCGGACTTCGACTATCTCTCCACCGTCAGCGGCGGCGGGTACATCGGCGCATTTCTCTGCGGGCTGTTCGTGCCCGGCCGGCTGCGCGAGGGCACCGGCGCCGAAGAGGCCGCCGACGATGCCGCCCGGGTGCTGCGCTCGGGGGCGCCGGGGCGTATCCATTCCGACGCCGACTATTCGGGCGAAGGACGGCTGAAGGCCCCTCTCGCCTGGCTGCGTGAGAACGGCCGGTACCTCGCTCCCACCGGCTTTGGCGATGCCGTGTACGCCGCCGGGCTGAGCATTCGCAACTGGATCTCGCTGCACGTGGTGGTCGGCACGGTGCTGCTGGCCCTGCTGGCCCTGTTGGCCTTGGCGCGCGCTCAGCTGTTGCCATGGACGCACTGCTGGGAGACGGGGTGGTTCGAGGCTGCGCGCCACGCAGCCGCCCACGTCGAGGGATGGAGCGCCGCGCTCGTCTGGTGGAGCCCGGTGCTGCTGCTGGTGCCGGTGTTGCTGGCGGCCTGGACGGTGCCGTGCGGCGTGGCCTACTGGTGCAACTACCAGCGTGCCGACGACACCAGCGCACCGCTGAACCGGGCGGTCTGGTGCGGCCTCGCGGTGGCCGTCGGTCTGGCCGTGTGCGCCGGCTGGGATGCGGCCGGCGCACCTTCAGCCGGGGCGGGATGCGGACGCACGCTGCAGCGCTGGTGGCTGTGGGCGCTCGGCGCCGCCATGGCTTTCATCGGCGTTGCGATCGCGATGGTGGTCGCGCTGCGGGACCCGCGGATCGCCGAACAGCGCGTGCTGCTGACGCGGCATCTGGCCTCGTCCCTGGTCGTCGTCGGCAGCGTGCTGGGGCTGGGGCTGGTGGACACCGCATCGCAGACCCTGTACCTGCTGTCCCACGCCGAGGGCCCGGGAGTCCAGCCCCTGCTGACGCCGGCCGCGATGGTTGCCGCACTGGTCTGGCTGGCGAAGAAAGGGGCGGCCAGCCTGGGCAAGCCGGCCGTCGGCAGCCGCCTTCGGAAGCTGCCGCTCACGGCCCTGGGAGGCATCGCCGGCGGCCTCATCCTTTTCCTCATGGCCACCCTCTGGGGCGTGGTGATCCACGTGCTGGCCTGGTCGGGTGGCGCCCCGTCCGGACCGGTTCCGGGCGGAGGCCACGGTGCCTTCCTCTGGGCGTTGCTCGGCGCGTCGGTGGTGCTCGCCGCATTGGTGGGGCAGTTCCCCGGCTTCATCAACCTGTCGAGCCTGCAGTCCTTCTACAGTGCGCGCATCGTCAGGGCCTACCTGGGCGGCTCGAACGGCAAGCGCTTCGCGGCGGGCGGGGCCAGCCTCAGCGTCGCCGAACCCATCGCCGGCGACAACCTCGTGCCGCAGGACTACCTGACCGCGGACAGCGGCGCGAACGCTCCGGCGCTGCGGACCCTTGCGCCTCTGCACATCGTCAACGTCACGCTGAACAAGACGGTCGACCCGGCTGAGCAACTCGTGCAGCGCGACCGCAAGGGACAGCCCCTCGCGGTCTTTCCCTTCGGCTTCTCCGTCGACGGCTGGCGGCACCCGTTCCCCGATCACCAGAGCACGCGCGGATGGCGGTTGAACGAAGTCGAGCGGCCCCTTTCGGTCGGCCAGTGGGTCGGAACCTCGGGTGCGGCGATCGCCACCGGCATCGGGCGCGAGACCAGCCTGGGCATGTCGCTGCTCATGGGGGCCGCGAACGTGCGCCTGGGCGTGTGGTGGGACTCGGGGCGCGGCAAGGCGAAAGCGGAGCCGGGTCTTCTGGCGTTGCTCACGACGGCCGTGGGCGCCGTGTTCCGCACGCAGACCTACCTGAGCTATGAATTCCGCGCCCGCTTTTTCGGCATGCGCCGCAAGTGGCAGTACCTTTCGGACGGCGGGCATTTCGAGAACACTGCGCTGTACGAACTGCTGCGCCCGGAGCGGCGCGTGCATTTGGCGGTGGCGAGCGACAGCGGCGCCGACCCGAATTACGCCTTCGGCGACCTCGCCAATCTGATCCGGCTCGTTCGCATCGACTTCGGGCTCGAGCTGTCGGTGGTGCGGGACTTCAAGGCCTGGCCCACGCTGGCCGGCGTGTTCGGGGCACCCGAGGATTTCGCGCCGGGCCCGCCGCCCCACACGCGCTGTGCGGTGCTGCTGCGTGCCGCGCCCAGGGGCAGCGCCCAGGCGAGCCGCTGGGTCGTCCTGCTCAAGCCCGTGGTCGGCCTGCACGCGCAGGCGGACATCCTCCAGTACAAGCGCCAGCGCCCCGCCTTCCCGCAGGAACCCACGATGGACCAGTTCTTCGACGAGGCCCAGTGGGAAAGCTATCGCAGCCTGGGGCATTCGATTGCCTCGCGCGTGCTTGCGACCGAGGTGTGGTCCGCGCTCGAAACGTACATGCGCCTGAACGCCACCGCGCCGGCAAGCTGAGTCGGCGACCAAAACCCCTGGGACTCCGGGGGGCTTGTACAGGCCGAGCGAAGTCCTGCAAAATAGAACGACCGTTCGTTTTATTTGGACCCGCTGCCCGATGACCGCTTCTCTCGCTTCCGCCAAGGCCGGACGCACGGCCCCCAAGGGCCAGCAGACCAAGGCCGTCATCGTCGATGCGGCGCTGGCCCTGGCGGCGCAGATCGGGCTCGAGGGCCTGTCGATCGGCGCGGTGGCCGAGATCACGAAGATGAGCAAGTCGGGCGTGTTCGCCCACTTCGGCTCGCGCGAGGAACTGCAGATCTCTGTCGTGCGCGAGTACCACGCGCGTTTCGAGCAGGAAGTGTTCTTCCCGGCGCTGAAGTCGCCGCGCGGCCTGCCGCGCCTGCGCGCGATGTTCGCGAACTGGATGAAGCGCACCTCGACCGAGATCGACTCGGGCTGCATCTACATCAGCGGTGCCTCGGAGTTCGACGACCGACCCGGGCCGGTGCGCGACGCGCTGGTCGAGTCGGTCAGCATCTGGCAGGCGGCGGTGCTGCGCGCCATCCAGCAATCGCAGTCCGAAGGCCACCTGCAGGCCGACGCCGACGCGCGCCAGATCGCCTTCGAGGTCCATGGCCTCATCCTCGCGCTGCACTACGAGGCGCGCTTCCTGCGCGTGCCCGGCTCCATCGACCGCGCGAACACCGGCTTCGACAACATCCTCGCGCGCATCGCGACCGCCGATGCGCCGCCCGCGGCCGCGCCGAAGCCCGCGCGGCGCCTCAAGCCGGTGCGCTGAGCGCATCGGCTGCCTCTCTCGTTTTTTCCTTTCTTCTTCATTCATTTCGTTTTCGACCAGGAGAGTCCCGGATGCCCACCTACACCCCGCCGCTGCGCGACATGCAATTCGTGCTGCACGAAGTCTTCCAGGTCGCCGACGAGCTCAAGGCCCTGCCCGCGCACGCCGATACCGACGCCGACACGATCAACGCGGTGCTCGAGGAGGCCGGCAAGTTCGCGGCCGAGGTGACCTTCCCGCTCAACATCAGCGGCGACACCGAGGGCTGCACGCTGAACAAGGAAACGCACGAAGTCACGGCGCCCAAGGGCTTCAAGCAGGCCTATGCACAGTTCGTCGAAGGCGGCTGGCCGGCGCTGTCGTGCGACCCGCAGTACGGTGGCCAGGGCCTGCCCTTCGTGCTGAACCAGTGCCTGTACGAGATGCTCAACAGCGCCAACCAGGCCTGGACCATGTACCCGGGCCTGTCGCACGGCGCCTACGAGGCGCTGGTCGCCCACGGTACCGACGAACAAAAGAAGACCTACCTGCCCAAGCTCACCAGCGGTGAGTGGACCGGCACCATGTGCCTGACCGAGCCGCATTGCGGCACCGACCTGGGCCTGCTGCGCACCAAGGCCGAACCGCAGGCCGACGGCACCTACCGCATCACCGGCAGCAAGATCTTCATCTCGGCCGGCGAGCACGACCTGGCCGACAACATCATCCACCTGGTGCTGGCCCGCCTGCCCGACGCGCCCAAGGGCAGCAAGGGCATCAGCCTGTTCGTGGTGCCCAAGTTCCACGTCGAGGCCGATGGCTCGCTCGGCGAGCGCAACCCGATCTACTGCGCCGGCCTGGAGCACAAGATGGGCATCCACGGCAACGCCACCGCACAGATCGTGATCGAAGGCGCCACCGGCACGCTGGTGGGCGAGCCCAACAAGGGCCTGGCCGCGATGTTCGTGATGATGAATGCCGCCCGCCTGGGCGTGGGCAACCAGTCGCTGGGGCTGACCGAAGTCGCGTTCCAGAACGCGCTGGCCTACGCCAAGGACCGCCTGCAGATGCGCTCGCTCTCGGGCGTGAAGGCCAAGGACAAGGAGGCCGATCCGATCATCGTGCACCCTGACGTGCGCAAGATGCTGCTCACCGCCAAGGCGTACGCCGAAGGCGGCCGTGCGCTGCAGATCTTCTGCACCTTGCTGCTGGACAAGGAGCACCACCACCCCGACGAGAAGGTGCGCAAGGACGCGGGCGAGCTGGTCGCGCTGCTCACGCCCATCGTCAAGGCCTTCATCACCGACAACGGCCACATCAGCACCAACGCCTGCATGCAGGTCTTCGGCGGCCACGGCTTCATCAAGGAATGGGGCATGGAGCAGTTCGTGCGCGACAACCGCATCAACATGATCTACGAGGGCACGAACACCGTGCAGTCGCTGGACCTCCTGGGCCGCAAGGTGCTGGGCAACAACGGCGCCAGCCTGAAGAAGTTCGGCAAGCTGGTCGGCCGCCTGGTGGAAGAAGAGGGCGTGAACGAGAAGATGGCCGAGTTCATCAACCCGATCGCGGGCCTGGGCGACCAGCTCACCAAGTTCACGACCGAGATCGGCTTCAAGGGCTTCCAGAACCCCGACGAGGTGGGTGCGGCCGCGGTCGACTACCTGCGCGTGGCGGGCCACTTCGTGTTCGGCTACCTGTTCGCGCGCATGGCACAGGTCGCGCTGCGCGAGATCGCGGCCGGCAACACCGACCCGTTCTATGTCGCCAAGCTGCAGACCGCGCGCTTCTACTTCGCCAAGCTCTTCCCCGAGACGGCGACGCTGATGCGCACGGCACGCGCCGGCAGCAAGGTGCTGATGGACACCGACGCGGCGCTCGCCTGAGCGCGCACCGCCGCTTTTCGAAACCTCAAGCCAAAACCGGTGGAGATGCCCATGAAATCTGCGGCAACAGCTATCTTTTTCGTAGCAATCGCCGGCCCGGCGCTGGCGCAGATGAGCCCCGTGGGCCTGTGGCGCAACGTCGATGACAAGACCGGCGAGGTCAAGGCGGAGATCCGCATCGACGACATCGGCAGCGGGCGCCAGGCGCTGTCCGGCCGCATCGTGAAGACGCTCAAGAAGGACGCGAAGCCCGACGCCACCTGCGACGAGTGCGAAGGCGACCGCAAGGGCAAGCCGATCAACGGCCTCGAGATCATCCGCGGCGGCGCGAAGGCCGAGGGCAAGGACGTCTGGGAAGGCGGCCGCATCCTCGACCCCGAGAACGGCAAGGAATACCGCGCCAGCTTCACGCCGATCGACGGCGGCAAGAAGCTTGAGGTGCGCGGCTACCTCGGCCCCTTCTGGCGCACGCAGACCTGGACGCGCGTGCAGTAGTCCAGCACCCAGACCACAACCCGCCGTTCGCCCTGCCTGTCGAAGGGCCAGTCCGCGCACCGGCTTCGACAAGCTCAGCCCGAACGGCTTCAACACCCACTCCACCATGTCCCAGTTCAATGTGAAGAAGGTCGCCGTGCTCGGCGCCGGCGTGATGGGCGCGCAGATCGCGGCCCACCTCGTCAACGTACGTGTGCCGGTGGTGCTCTTCGACCTGCCCGCGAAGGAAGGTCCGAAGAACGGCATCGTCACCCGCGCCATCGACAACCTCAAGAAGCTCAAGCCCGCGCCGCTGGGCGTTGCGGAAGACGCCGGGCTGATCCAGGCCGCCAACTACGAGGAGCACCTGTCGCAGCTGGGCGAGTGCGACCTCGTGATCGAGGCCATCGCCGAGCGCATGGACTGGAAGCTCGACCTTTACAGGAAGATCGCGCCGCACGTCGCGCCCCATGCCATCCTGGCGTCCAACACCTCGGGCCTGTCGATCACGAAGCTCGCCGAGGCGGTGCCCGAATCGATCCGCCCGCGCTTCTGCGGCATCCACTTCTTCAACCCGCCGCGCTACATGACGCTGGTGGAGCTGATCCCCACGCCGACCACCGGGCCGCAGGTGCTCGACGACCTCGAGACCTTCGCCATCCGTGCGCTGGGCAAGGGCGTGGTGCGCGCCAAGGACACGCCCAACTTCATCGCCAACCGCATCGGCATCGCCGGCATGCTGGCCACGCTGAAAGAGGTGGAGAAGTTCGGCCTGAGCTTCGACGTGGTCGACGACCTCACGGGCAAGCGCCTGGGTCGCGCCAGCTCGGGCACTTTCCGCACCGCCGACGTGGTGGGCCTGGACACGCTGGCCCACGTGGTCAAGACGCTGCAGGACAACCTGAGCGACGCGACCGACCCGTTCTATCCGAACTTCGCCACGCCGCCCGTGCTGGCGAAGCTGCTGGAACTCGGCCACCTGGGCAACAAGACCAAGGCCGGCTTCTACAAAAAGGCGGGCCGCGACATCCTGCGCTTCGACCTGCAGGCCAACGCAGGAAATGGCGACTACGTGCCGGCCGGCGCGAAGGCCGACGAGGTCTACGGCCGCATGCTCAAGAAGCCGGCCGCCGAGCGCCTGAAGCTGCTGCGCAACGCCGAAGGGCCGCAGGGCCAGTTCCTGTGGGCCATCCTGCGCGACGGCTTCCACTACGCGGCCGTCCACCTGGCCGACATCGCCGAGAGCGCGCGCGACGTCGACCTGGCCATGCGCTGGGGCTTCGGCATGCAGCAGGGCCCCTTCGAGCTCTGGCAGGAAGCCGGCTGGAAGCAGGTGGCGCAATGGATCCAGGAGGACATCGACGCCGGCAAGGCGCTGTCGACGGCGCCGCTGCCGAAGTGGGTGTTCGAGGGCCCGGTCGCCGAGGCCGGCGGCGTGCACACGCCCGAGGGTTCGTGGAGCGCGGCCGAACAGCGTTTCGTGCCGCCCCGGCGCCTGCCGGTGATGGCGCGCCAGCTCTTTCCCGAGACGGTGCTCGGCAGCGGCGAGAAGACGGCCGCGCAGGCGGGCACGACGATCAGCGACGAGGGCGACGTGCGCGTCTGGACGCTGGACGGCGACGTGCTCATCGCCAGCATCCATTCCAAGATGAATGCCATCAGCCCCGACGTCGCCGAAGCGCTGGCCGAGGCGGTGGCGCTGGCCGAGCGCGAGTACCAGGGGCTGGTCATCTGGTCGCCCGACGACAAGTTCTCCGTCGGTGCCGATCTGCAGGCCATGCTTCCGGCCTTCGTGGTGGCGGGCATCGGCGCGGTCGAAGGCGCAGAGCAGGCCCTGCAGGACGTGATGCTGCGCATGCGCTACGCCAGCGTGCCGGTAGTGGCCGCGGTGCGCGGCCTGGCGCTGGGCGGCGGTTGCGAACTGGCCGTGTACAGCGCGCGCCGCGTGGCCGCGATGGAAAGCTACATCGGGCTGGTGGAAGTGGGCGTGGGCCTGGTGCCCGGCGCTGGCGGCCTGACCTACATCGCGCGCCGCGCCGCCGAGAACGCGGCGGCCTCGACCGGCTCCGACCTGCTGCCCTTCCTCACCGAAGGCTTCACCGCCGCGGCCATGGCCAAGGTCGGCACCAGCGCGCTCGAATCGAGGAAGCTGGGCTACCTCGTCGAGGGCGACGTGGTCGTGCCGAACAAGGAGGAGCTGCTCTATGTCGCCATCCAGCAGGCCAAGGCCATGCAGGAGGCCGGCTGGCGCCCGCCGATGAAGCGCAGCTTCCGCGTCGCCGGCCGCAGCGGCGCCGCGACGATCAAGGGCCAGCTGGTCAACATGCGCGACGGCGGCTTCATCAGCCAGCACGACTTCCACATCGCCAGCCTGATCGCCCACGTGGTCACTGGCGGCGACGTCGATGCCGGCACCCTGGTGACCGAGGAGTACCTGATGGGCCTGGAGCGCGAAGCCTTCTGCGCGCTGGTGCAGCATCCCAAGACCCAGGAACGGATCATGGGGATGCTGTCGACGGGCAAGCCGGTCCGCAACTGAACGACGACGAGGAACACACCATGAG
>Ga0308159_1003133_pt1 | contig 17419 bp, 16 predicted proteins | sample PhyCR1_FD_201040 | JGI IMG/M metagenome (GOLD analysis project Ga0308159, IMG submission 201040) | Phyllosphere microbial communities from UC Gill Tract Community Farm, Albany, California, United States - DLSLC.R1 | ecosystem: Host-associated > Plants > Phyllosphere > Unclassified | place: USA... | reverse complement strand
CCCGTATCGCTGTTCCTGTCCGGTCCCGGTGTGCGCACGCTGCCGATCGACATGATGGCCTATATGGAAATCGTCTTCGATCCGTCGGTTGCGGCGCTCTCGTCGCTGCTCGCCTTCCTGTCCATCGGCATCGTTTTTGCTGCTGAACGCTTTCTCGGATTTTCCCGCTATGTCTGATCAATCCTATCTCTCGCTTGAAAAGCTGACGCTTGCCTATGGCGACAGCGTGGCCGTTGCCGATCTCGACCTGTCGGTCCGGCGCGGCGAACTCATCGCGCTGCTCGGCCCCTCCGGCTGCGGCAAGACGACGACCATGCGGGCAATCGCCGGGCTGTTGCCGGTGAAATCCGGCAAGGTCATCCTCGACGGCGAGGACATGACGCGCACGGCGCCGAATAAGCGTGCCGTCGGGCTGGTGTTTCAGTCCTACGCACTGTTCCCGCATCTCTCCGTCTACGAAAACGTTGCCTTCGGGTTGCGGCTGAAGGGCATGAAGGGCGCGGAACTGGATGCCAAGGTCCAGTCCGGCATCGCCTCCGTCGGGTTGGCCAAATTTGCCGACCGCAAGCCGGCCGAGCTTTCCGGCGGCCAGCAGCAGCGCGTGGCGCTTGCCCGCTCGATGGTGATGGAGCCGAAGGTTCTGCTGCTCGACGAGCCGCTCTCCAACCTCGATGCCCGGCTGCGGCTGGAAATGCGCACCGAACTGCAGCGCGTGCAGCGCGAGACCGGCGTGACGATGATCTTCGTCACCCACGACCAGGCCGAAGCCCTGTCGCTTGCCGACCGGATCGTCGTCATGAAGAACGGCGCGATCGAGCAGATCGGCACGCCGGAAGATATCTACAACCGGCCGACGTCCTCGTTCGTGGCGGATTTCGTCGGGTTCGAGAACATCTTTGCGCTGGAAGGCGGCGGGCTGAAGACGGACAACGGCAGCGTTCCGCTCTCGGTCGCACCCGGCCTGGAGGCGCCTAAGGCTGCGGGTCTCGCCTGGCGTCCGCGCATGGTGACGCTTGGAACCGGTCCGTTTCGCGGAACCGTGCGCGGCACATCGTTTGCCGGCCATTCCCGCGAATATTTGCTGGACAGCGCGCTCGGTCCGATCAAGGCTGAGGTGGATGCTTCCGAACCGGTGCATGTGTCCGGCTCGGACCTGTCCTTCGACCTGCCGGTACACAAGGCCGCGCAACTTTCGCGCATCGCCTGAGGAGATATAGCCATGGGCATCTGGATCGATACCGATATGGGGTTCGACGACATCGCGGCGATCATGGTCGCGGCGCATGCGGGCCTCGGCGTGGACGGGGTTTCGCTTGTGTTCGGCAATGCACCGATTGAACGGGTGCGCGGCAATGCGGCCGGTGCCTGTGCGGCCTTCGTCTGGCCGTTCCCGGTTCACGCGGGCCGCGCCTTTCCGGTGATGGGCATGCTTGAAACGGCGCAGGACGTGCTGGGCGATGAAGGCATGCCAAGCACCGGTCTGCACCTGCCGGACATGCCCGACACATTTCACGACGATGCATTCGAGGCGCTGTGCCGGTGGCTGGAAAAGAGCGACGGCGACGCGCGCCGGATCCTTGCAATGGGGCCGCTCACCAATATCGCAGCCGTTGCGCTGGCACGGCCGGATCTTGCCGCCAAGATCACCGATCTCACCTGGATGGGCGGCAGCCTGACGGCCGGAAATCAGACAGCATCTGCCGAATTCAACGCCTGGGCGGATCCGGAAGCTGTGGCCATCGTGCTTGCGCATCAGATCCCGCTCAGGATGGTCGATCTCGATATCTGCCGCAAGGTTTTGTGCTTTCCAGACGATGTGGCGCCGATCCGGGCTGCCGGCGGACGCAATGCGACGCTGGTGGCCGATCTCCTGGCCGGCTTCGTCGAGATCGCCACCAGCCGCGGCCGGCCGGCGATGGCGCTTTACGATGCGGTTGCCGCTTTCGCCTTCGCCTATCCGGATCACGTCACCTGGCGCGAGGCGCGCATCGACATGGAAACCGCCGGTACCGTGACGCGTGGGCGGACCGTGGTGGAGACCCGGGCGGCCAAGGTTAGCGGTTTCAACGGATCCTATGCGGCCGAGATAGACGTCGAAAAGGCGCGCGATACGATCCTTGAAACCCTCAAGGCGGAGGCAACCTGGTGATGAGCGGCGTGATGAAGACCATCGTGACTGACGTCAACGGGTTTACCGATGCGGGCTTGCGCGACCGCGCCGTGATCGCTGCGCGCGGCGATGCGCCTTTCGACATCCTGATCACCGGCGGCACCCTTGTCGACATGGTGACGGGCGAGTTGCGCGCGGCCGATATCGGCATTGTCGGACCGCTGATTGCCAGTGTCCACGCGCCGGCAAGCCGCAGCGATGCCGACAGGGTGATCGATGCCGGCGGTGCCTTCGTGTCGCCGGGGCTGATCGATACCCATATGCATATCGAAAGCTCGATGGTGACGCCCGCCACCTATGCACAAACCGTGCTGCCGCGCGGGGTGACGACCGTGGTCTGGGATCCGCACGAATTCGGCAACGTCAACGGTATCGAGGGCGTGTGCTGGGCGGTCGAGGCGGTCAAATCGCTGCCGCTGCGGTGCCATGTGCTTGCGCCCTCGTGTGTGCCATCGGCGCCGGGGCTCGAAATGGCGGGCGCCAGTTTCGACGCTGATGCGATCGAGGAAATGCTCTACTGGCCGAAGATCGCCGGTCTGGCCGAAGTGATGAACATGCGCGGCGTGATCGATCGCGACCCGCGCATGAGCGAGATCGTCCAAGTGGCGCTGGCTGCGGAAAAGCTGGTCTGCGGCCATGCCCGCGGCCTTGCCGATGCGGATCTCAATGCCTTCATGGCATCCGGCATCACCTCCGACCACGAGCTTGTTTCGGGCGCAGACCTGATCGCCAAGCTGCGCGCCGGACTGACGGTGGAGCTGCGCGGCAGCCATGACCATCTTCTGCCGGAGTTCGTCGCAGCGCTTGGCGAACTCGGCCGTCTGCCGCAGACGCTGACGCTCTGCACCGACGACGTGTTTCCCGACGATCTCGTCGATGGCGGCGGGCTGGACGATGTGGTGCGCAGGCTGGTGCGCTACGGCATGAAGCCGGAATGGGCGCTTCAGGCCGCAACGCTGAACGCGGCCCAGCGCATCGGACGCGCCGATCTCGGCCTGATTGCCGCCGGGCGTCGTGCTGATATCGCCATCTTCGAGGATCTCACGGAATTTCGCGCCCGGCATGTGCTGGCCAGCGGTACGGAAGTTGGCTGCCGCGGAGCGATTTCGGTCGTGATCAAACCGACCGATCCGGCCCCGCTGACGGCTTCGGTCAAGCTCAAGCCTTTGCAGGCAGACGATTTCCGGGTTCGGTCGGAGGGCACGAAGGTGCGCCTTGCCACGATCGACCGGCCACGGTTTACCCGCTGGGGAAGCGCGGATGCCGATGTCGTCGATGGTTTCGTGGTGCCGCCTGAGGGTGCGACGCTGATTGCCGTGACCCACCGCCACGGTCGGGCGGACTGCCGCACCCGGGTCGGTTTCCTCACCGGCTGGGGCACATGGCGCGGCGCCTTTGCCACCACGCTTGCGCATGACAGCCATAACCTGACCGTTTTCGGCGCCGATCCTGTCGATATGGCCCTTGCCGCCAACGCAGTGATTTCTGCCGGCGGCGGCATGGCGGTGGCGATCAACGGCAAGGTGGAGGTGCTGCTGCCGCTGCCGCTCTCCGGCCTCGTTTCGGAAGCGCCGATGGAAGAGGTTGCCGACGGCTTTCGCGCCATCCGCGCCGCGATGGACAGCATTGTCGATTGGACGCCGCCCTATCTCGTGTTCAAGGCCTGCTTTGGCGCGACGCTTGCCTGCAATCCCGGCCCGCACCAGACCGACAGGGGCATTGCCGATGTCGCGACAGGCAAGGTGCTGGAGTGCCCGATTCTCGAAATTCTCGAATAAGGGGAAATCATGCAGCCGCACGACTTCTGGCAGGAGATCCATCCGGCGGGCACGTATTCAGGCGAGGCCCCGTTTTCCGGGTTCTTTCCCGTCAGCCTCGATGACGGGCGGCAGCTGCGCCTGCCGATCCGGCCGCTCGCCGACGGCAAACACGCACTCGCCTCGCTGATCATCAACCAGGCGAGTTTCGAGGTGCAGGATGCGCTGGCGGCGGATCTCGCAAAGAAACTCGAACCCTACCGCCCCGAGGTGATCGTCGGCCTGCCGACGCTTGGCCTCACTCTGGCGGCAGCCGTCGCCCACGCGCTCGGCCTGCCACGCTACGTTCCCCTCGGGACCTCCAGGAAATTCTGGTACGACGAGACGATGTCCGTGCCGCTGTCGTCGATCACCACACCCGACCAGGTGAAGCGCCTCTATGTCGATCCGCGCATGCTGCCTCTCATCACGGGCAAGCGCGTGGTGCTGGTGGACGACGTCATTTCCTCCGGTACCTCGATCGTCGCCGGTCTGACGCTGCTGGCGTCGCAGGGCATCGAACCGGTCGCGATCGGGGCGGCAATGCTGCAATCGGTGCGCTGGCATGACAGGCTCGACGGGTTCGGGGCCGAGTGGCGGGAGAGGGCCGTAGGGGTGTTTGGGACGCCGATGCTGGTAAGGGCGGGTGAGGGGTTGTGGGGGGTGTGACGTCAGTCCAAAAAGCGTTCTCTCACGCGAAGGACTTCGCGCGGCTGGGTTCCTGTGACGAGCAAAGTGATGAGGGAGCTTGTCACAGGAATCCAGTGCCATCGCGTCCGCAATGCGGGGAGCTCTTGATCGGGCTGTTATTTCGACAGGTGCATTAGAGCGCATTTCCACCTTGCGAAACACGGCCGGCGGGATAGGATCGCGATCACCCACCGCTTCTGACAATCACGATATCGGGAATGAAATCATGCAATTGGTGTTCGACGGCCATAACGATGTGCTTTTGCGGCTCTGGCGGAACATGAAGGCTGGTGGGGATCCGGTGGCGGAGTTTGCCGGGGGGACGGCGGGGGGGCATATTGATGCGCCGCGCGCGAAAAAGGGCGGTCTCGCAGGTGGGCTCTGCGCCATCTACATTCCCTCGGGCGATCTGGTTCTGTCGGATCCGGATGCGGACGGACATTATGCGACGCCGCTGGCAGCGCCGCTCGACTATGCGCCGTCGCTCGATATCGCACTGGAAATGGCGTCCATCGCACTGCGGCTCGACCGGGCCGGGGCTTGGCGGTTGTGCCGGTCCGTCAGCGAAATCCGCAAGGCGGTCGAGGACGGTGTGTTTGCCGCCGTGATGCATATGGAGGGCTGTGAGGCGATCGATGCGGATCTCGTCAATCTCGACGTGTTCCATGCGGCGGGCCTGCGTTCGCTTGGTCCGGTCTGGAGCCGCCACAACATTTTCGGCCACGGCGTGCCGTTCGCCTTTCCTATGACGACCGATACGGGGCCGGGGCTCACCGATGCGGGCTTCCGGCTGGTGAAGGAATGCAACCGGCTCGGGATCGCGATCGATCTTTCGCATATCACCGAGAAGGGGTTCTGGGATGTGGCGAAGACCAGCGACCAGCCGCTGATTGCCAGCCATTCCAACGCGCACGCGCTGACGCCGGTTGCCCGCAACCTGACGGACAGGCAGATGGACGCGATCAGGGATAGCGGCGGTCTGGCCGGGCTGAACTATGCGGTGACCATGCTGCGGCCCGACGGGCGCGACGATGCGGCGACCCCGCTTTCCGACATGGTGCGCCACATCAACTACATGGTCGAGCGGATGGGGATCGACAGCGTGGCGCTCGGATCGGACTTCGACGGCGCCACGATACCGCAGCAGATCAGCGATGCTGCAGGCAATCAAAATCTGGTTGCGGCCCTCAAAACTGAGGGATACGCTGACGAGGATCTCGCAAAGCTTTGCCGTGAAAACTGGTTGAGGGTTCTGGGCAAGGCTTGGCAGGAATAGGCTCGGAAGACGGGCTTCGAACGGGTTAGAAACAGGCTTCCGCAACGTACGGAACAGGGGAAATCACATGCTTCATCTTCGCTCCCACACTCTTCGAATGCTGTCGGCGACCGCAGCGCTGTCGCTGCTTTCGTTTGCCGCACCCTATGGTCTTTCCGGAGAGGCGATGGCCGCAACGCCGGCCGATACGCTGGTCGAAGGCTTTGCGATCGACGACATTATCAGCATCGATCCGGGCGAAGCCTTCGAGCTTTCGGCGGCTGAAGTGACCGCCAACAGCTACAGCAAGCTGGTGACGCTCGATCCGTCCGACACGTCGAAGGTGATCGGCGATCTCGCCGACAGCTGGACCGTTTCCGACGATGGCATGACCTATACGTTCAAGCTGAAGCCCAACCTCAAATTCGCCTCCGGCAACCCGATCACCGCAGAAGACGTCGCCTTCTCGTTCGAGCGCGCCGTCAAGCTCGACAAGTCGCCGGCGTTCCTTCTGACCCAGTTCGGCCTGAAGGCCGACAACGTCACTGAGAAGGCGAAGGCATCCGGCGCCGACACGTTTACCTTCGTGGTCGACAAGGCCTATGCGCCGAGCTTCGTGCTCAACGTGCTGACGGCCACCGTCGCCGCCGTGGTCGACAAGAAGGTGGTGATGGAGCATGCGAAATCCGTCACCCCGACGGCCGAATACAAATTCGACACCGATTTCGGCAATGAGTGGATGAAGACCGGCTATGCGGGGTCCGGCCCGTTCAAGGTGGTCGCATGGCGCGCCAACGAAGCCGTCGTGATGGAAGCCAACCCCAATTATTACGGCGAGAAGCCGAAGCTGAAGCGGGTGATCTACCGCCACATGAAGGAAAGCTCCGGCCAGCGCCTGGCGCTTGAGAACGGCGATATCGATGTCGCCCGCAATCTCGAGCCGAACGACATGGACTCCGTGTCGAAGAAGGAGGGCATCGCGCTCACCTCAGCGCCGAAGGGCACGGTCTACTATTTCAGCCTCAACCAGAAGAACAAGAACCTCGCCAAGCCGGAAGTGGTCGAGGCGATGAAGTATCTGGTCGACTATGACGCGATCGGCGCGACGCTGATCAAGGGTATCGGCGAAATCCACCAGACCTTCCTGCCGAAGGGCCAGCTCGGCGCTCTCTCCGACAACCCCTACAAGCTGGACGTGGCGAAGGCGAAGGAACTGCTGGCCAAGGCCGGTCTTGCCGACGGCTTTACCGTGACCATGGACGTGCGCAACACGCAGCCGGTGACCGGCATTGCCGAAAGCGTGCAGCAGACGCTGGCGCAGGCCAATATCAAGCTGGAAATCATTCCGGGCGACGGCAAGCAGACCCTGACCAAGTACCGCGCCCGCACCCACGACATCTATATCGGCCAGTGGGGTTCGGACTATTTCGACCCGAACTCGAATGCCGAGACGTTTACCGTCAATCCTGACAATGCCGATACGGGCACCACGAAGACGCTCGCCTGGCGCAATGCCTGGGACGTGCCGAAGGAACTTTCGGATGCCAGCAAGGGCGCGCTTCTCGAAAAGGATGCTGCCAAGCGCGCGGCCACCTACGAGGACCTGCAGAGAAAGGTTCTGGCCACCAGCCCGTTCGTGATCGTCTTCCAGCAGACGGAAGTGGCCGGCTATTCGTCCAAGGTGAAGGGTTACAAGCTCGGCCCGAGCTTCGACACCAACTTCGTTGCTCCGGTCTCGAAGGAATAGCCGATAGGGGACGATTTCCTTGACGCTTCCCGATGTAACGACTGTGACACGGCGCAACAGGCGCCGTGCTCCCTCCATTGTCAAAGGTACGCTGCGGTTTCTGATCACCGCGGCGACCACTTTTCTCGGCCTTCTGGCCGTCACCTTCTTCATCGGCCGCGTGGTGCCGATCGATCCGGCACTGGCGATCGTCGGTGACCGCGCGCCCGCGCATGTGGTGGAGCGGGTGCGCGAGGAACTGGGCCTCAACCTGCCGCTCTATCATCAGTTCTGGATCTACATAAAACAGGCGCTGACCGGTGATTTCGGCACCTCGGTGCTGACGACGAACCCTGTCATGACCGATATTGCCCGGGTGTTTCCGGCAACGATCGAGCTTGCCACGATCGGCACGCTGATCGGCGCCGTCATCGGCGTGCCGCTCGGCGTACTGGCGGCCGTCAAGCGGGGCTCGATCGCCGACCAGATCGTGCGTATCATCGGCCTGATCGGCTATTCGGTACCGATCTTCTGGCTGGGACTGCTGTCGCTTGTCGTGTTCTATGCGAAGCTCCGCTGGGTCGCCTATCCCGGCCGTATCGACATCGCCTACGAATACACGTTCACGTCCGTGACCGGCTTCTTCCTCGTCGATGCCATCTGGCAGGGGGAGTGGGAGGTGGTGTGGGACCTGTTCCGTCACATCATCCTGCCCGGATGTCTGCTCGGCTATTTCTCGCTCGCCTATATCAGCCGCATGACGCGCTCGTTCATGCTGACCGAACTTTCGCAGGAGTATGTGGTTGCGGCGCGTGCCAAGGGCCTGTCTGAAACGCGGATCATCTGGTTCCACGCGCTGCGCAATGCGGCCGTGCCGTTGATCACCGTTATAGCGCTTTCCTATGCGGGCCTGCTGGAAGGCTCGGTTCTGACCGAAACCATCTTCTCATGGCCGGGGCTTGGCCTCTACATCACCAACTCGCTGCAAAATGCCGACATGAACGCGGTGCTCGGCGGCACGCTCGTCATCGGCATGGTGTTTGTCGCCATCAACCTGTTTTCCGATCTTCTCTATCGGACGCTCGACCCGAGGACGCGCCGATGAGTGAAGTTGAACCGTTGAAACCCTATAGCCGGGCGTGGCTTCTGTCCGACCGGCCGACCTCCCGTCATCAGGCCCGTATCGGCCGCGCCTATGTGGTCTGGCGGCAGTTTTCTGAAAACCGGCTGGCACTGCTTGGCCTGTTCATCATTCTAGGCCTGATTTTCATCGCCATCTTCGCCAACGTTCTTGCGCCGCATAACCCGGTGCAGGGCGACCTGCGCAATTCGCGGCTGCTGCCGCCGGGTTCGGCGGGTTTCCTGCTCGGTACCGACGACCAGGGACGCGACATTCTCTCGCGGCTGCTCTACGGATCGCGGCTGACGCTGTTCGTCGTGGTGCTGGTGGCTGTCATCGCAGCGCCGGTCGGGCTGATCGTCGGCACCGTCTCGGGTTACGCCGGCGGATGGGTGGATGCGATCCTGATGCGGATCACCGACATCTTTCTCGCCTTTCCGAAGCTCGTCCTGGCCCTTGCGCTGGTCGCAGCACTCGGGCCTGGCATTGAGAACGCGGTGCTTGCCATCGCGGTTACGTCCTGGCCGCCCTATGCGCGTATCGCCCGCGCCGAAACGATGACGTTCCGCAATTCGGAATTTATTTCGGCGGTGAAGCTGATGGGTGCCTCGCCGTTTCGCATTGTGCTGCGCCACGTCATGCCGCTCTGCATGTCGTCGCTGATCGTGCGCGTCACGCTCGATATGGCGGGCATCATCCTGACTGCCGCCGGCCTCGGCTTTCTGGGGCTCGGCGCACAGCCGCCGCTGCCGGAATGGGGCGCGATGATCGCATCCGGTCGCCGCTTCATTCTCGACCAGTGGTGGGTGGCGGCCATGCCCGGTATCGCCATCCTGATCGTCAGCCTCGGCTTCAACCTTCTCGGCGATGGATTGCGCGATGCGCTGGATCCGAAGGAGGCCGGACAATGACGGAGAAAGGCCAATGATGATGGGCAATCCTTCCGTCAACATGACTGGTACCACCGAAGCGCCGCTACTTGCGGTCGACGACCTGCGCGTGACGTTTCCGACCCGCACCGGCGAGGTAACCGCTGTGCGCGGCGTCTCGTTCACGCTCGGCAAGGAACGTCTCGGCATTGTCGGTGAATCCGGTTCCGGCAAATCGCAGACCGGTCGCGCCATCATGGGGCTGACGGCGGGGCATGCGAAGATCACCGCGAACAAGCTGGAATTCAGAGGCCGCGATTTGCTGTCGATGCCGAAATCGGAGCGGCGGCACATTCGCGGCAAGCAGATCGCGATGATTCTGCAGGACCCGAAATATTCGCTCAATCCGGTCATGACCATCGGCCGGCAGATCGTCGAAACGCTGAAGACCCATGAGAAAGTCTCGGGAGCGCAGGCGAAGGAGCGGGTGATTGCGATGCTGGAAGCGGTGCAGATCCGCGATCCGGGCCGCGTCTACGATCTCTATCCGCACGAGGTTTCCGGCGGCATGGGGCAGCGGGTGATGATCGCGATGATGCTGATCTGCGGCCCGGAGCTTCTCATCGCCGACGAACCGACCTCGGCGCTCGACGTGACCGTGCAGCTCGATGTTCTCGACATTCTCGACAAGCTGGTGTCCGAGCGCGGCATGGGGCTGATCTTCGTGTCTCACGATCTGCGTCTGGTCTCCTCCTTCTGCGACCGGGTGCTGGTGATGTATGCCGGACGGGTGGTGGAGGAACTGGCGTCTGCCGATCTTTCCAAGGCGAGCCATCCCTATACGCTCGGGCTTCTCAATTGCCTGCCGACGATAGGCTCGAACCGGCATCCGCTGCCGGTGCTCGACCGCAAGCCGGAGTGGTCGCTATGAGTGCCATCATCTCCATCAGGGACATGCTCGTCACCTATGACGATTTTGCAGCACTCGATCATGTCAGCATGGATGTGGAAGAGGGCGAAAGTTTCGGGATCGTCGGTGAATCGGGCTCGGGGAAATCGACGCTGTTGCGCGCCGTTTCCGGGCTGGAAGGTTTCAACAGCGGCACGCTGACGGTCGCGGGGAAGACCTATTCGGGGCAGAGTAGGACCAAGGAATTCTACCGCACCGTCCAGATGGTGTTCCAGGATCCCTACGGCTCCCTGCATCCCCGACAGACGGTGGACCGGCTGCTGTTGGAGCCTCTGGCGATCCATGGCTTTACCGATGTCGATGTGCGGATTGCCCGCGCGCTGGATGAGGTCGGGCTGGGAGCGGGTTTCCGCTTCCGCTATTCGCACCAGCTTTCCGGCGGGCAGCGGCAGCGCATCGCGATTGCCCGGGCACTCATCCTCGAGCCGAAGATCCTGCTGCTGGACGAGCCGACTTCGGCGCTCGATGCGTCGATCCAGGCGGAAATCCTCAATTTGCTGGAGCAGGCAAAGCGCGACCGCGGATTGACCTTTGTGATGGTCAGCCACGATCTCGGTGTCATCAGCCATATGTGCGGCCGTCTTGCGGTGATGAAGAGCGGCAAGGTGGTGGAAACCGTGCCGGCGCAGGCGCTGGAAAACCGCGAGTTCTCGGCGGATTACACCCGACAGCTGCTGGTGGCGAGCGAAGGCTTCAGCCGCGGCTAATCCTTGTGGCGGGCGGCAGAATGCTATTGTGCACCTGCGAAATGCCCGTAAGATCGCGGTCAAGAGATCAATAAGCAGGGGAACAATGCCATGAAGACGGTTGCTGGTTGGGGTGTGTTTTCGCGCCGGAGCGTGATTGCGGCGTCTGTTGCGCTTGGCCTTGCCGCCTCGATGGGAAGCGGGGCGTTTGCCGCGGCAAAGACGTCGGTCACGATCGGCATGACGATCGAACCCATCGGTCTCGATCCGACGATTGCCGCCCCTGTGGCGATCGGCCAGGTGAGCTGGCAGAATATCTTTGAGGGCCTGACGACGGTAGACAGCGCCGGCAAGGTGCAGCCGCAGCTTGCGGAAAGCTGGGAGATCTCCCCGGACGGAAAGACCTATACGTTCAAGCTGCGCCAAGGCGTGACCTTCCACAATGGCGTCGCCTTCGACTCGTCCGTTGCGAAATTCACGATCGACCGGGCTCGCGGCGCCGACAGCGTCAATCCGCAGAAGCGCTATTTCGCCTCGATCGAGACGGTGGAGACGCCCGATGCCGCAACGCTGGTGCTGAAGCTGAAGCAGCCGGCGGGCAGCCTGCTCTACTGGCTCGGCTGGCCGGCCTCGGTGATGGTGGAGCCGAAATCTGCCGCCGATAACAAGACCACGCCGGTCGGTACTGGTCCGTTCAAGTTCGTGTCTTGGCAGAAGGGTTCGAAGGTCGATCTGGCGAAGAATGCGGAATACTGGAACAAGTCCGTTTCGGTGAAGCTCGAAACGGCGGTCTTCCGGTTCATCGCCGATCCGCAGGCGCAGGCAGCGGCGCTAAAGGCCGGCGATGTCGACGCCTTCCCGGAATTCGGCGCGCCGGAACTGGTCTCCTCCTTCGAAGGCGACAGGAAGCTTACGACCGTGATCGGCAATACCGAGCTGAAGGTCGTGGCGGGCATGAACAATTCCCGCAAGCCGTTCGACAACAAGAAGGTTCGCCAGGCGCTGATGATGGCGGTGGATCGTGCGACCGTTGTCGAAGGTGCATGGTCGGGTTACGGCACGCCGATCGGCAGCCACTACACGCCGAACGACCGCGGCTTCAAGGACTTAACCGGCGTCTACCCCTACGACGCCGAAAAGGCGAAGGCGCTTTTGAGCGAGGCCGGATATCCGAACGGCTTCTCCTTCACCATGAAGGCGCCGCAGATGGCTTATGCGCAGCGCTCGTCGCAGATCCTGCAGGCGATGTTTGCCGAAATCGGCGTCACGATGAATATCGAAACGACCGAGTTTCCCGCAAAATGGGTATCGGACGTGCTGAAAGCCGGCGACTACGACATGACCATCGTTGCCCATGCGGAGCCGATGGACATCGATATCTACGCCCGCGACCCCTATTACTTTCACTACAAGAACCCCGCCTTCAACGAGATCCTCGCCAAGGTCGAGGCGACGGCCGATCCTGCGGAACAGGACAAGCTCTACGGCGAGGCGCAGACGATCCTCGCAGAGGACGTGCCGGCCTTGTTCCTGTTCGTGATGCCGAAGCTCGGGATCTGGGACGCGAAGCTGAAAGGACTGTGGGAGAACGAGCCGATCCCTTCGAACGTGCTGACCGAGGTGTTCTGGGAAGAATGACGATGCGTCTCGCCGTGATCTGCGCCGGTGACGTTTCCGACAACGCGAGAGGCGTTAAGCTTTGCGATGAGGTGGCCTTGGGAAAGATGGGGCTTAATCGCGGATGACTGAAATCCCCCTCTGGCCTGCCGGCCATCTCCCCCACAAGGGGGGAGAAGGTATGCGGCACCCGATTGCCTCGATCGTGGCCCGGCGGTTCGGCTGGGTTAAGCCCTCCCCCTTGTGGGGAGGGTGGGGAGGGGCGACTGGCGTAGGCATGGTGGATGTTGGAGGGTGCGGCCCATGATCTCCATCCTTATCCGCCGCATCCTGTCGCTCATCGTCACGCTTCTCGTCGTGTCGCTGCTGATCTTCGTCGTCATGGATCTCTTGCCGGGTGATCCCGCGGCGATTGTGCTCGGGACGTCCGCGAGCCCGGAAACGCTGGCGGCGCTGAGAGCCCAGATGGGGCTCGATCAGCCGCTGCCAGTGCGTTATCTCGCTTGGCTCTGGGGTGTTCTTCAGGGCGATCTCGGGCAGTCCTATACCTATGGCGTGCCGGTTGCGGGGCTGATTGCGGAGCGGTTGACGGTGACGCTGCCGTTGGCGTTGATGGCGGTTCTACTCTCGGTCGGAATTGCCGTTCCTCTCGGCGTGCAGGCGGCGAAAAAGCATAACGGCATGTTCGATGCCATTGTCGGCGCGGTGTCCTATGTCAGTATCGCGGTGCCGGCCTTCTGGGTGGGGTTGCTGTCGATCATCCTGTTTTCGACGCTGCTCGGCTGGATGCCGGCGGGTGGATTTCCGGGCTGGGACGCGGGGCTGCTGGCCGGGTTGCAGGCGTTGCTGCTGCCAGCGATCGCGCTGGCGCTGCCGCAGGCGGGCGTGTTGACACGCGTTGCGCGGGCCGCGGTGCTGGACGTGATGAACGAGGATTATGTGCGCACCGCCCGCGCCAAGGGGCTGGGCGAGGGGGCGGCACTCTGGCGCCATGCGGTGCCGAATGCGCTTGTGCCTGTGGTGACGATGATCGGCATGCAGTTCACCTTTCTGATCGCCGGTGCAGTGCTGGTCGAAAACGTCTTCAACCTGCCGGGTCTCGGACGGCTTGCCTACCAGTCGCTGGCGCAGCGTGACATCGTGGTCATGCAGGACGTCGTCCTGTTTTTCTCAGCCCTTGTCATCGTCGTCAATTTCCTCGTCGACCTTCTTTACCTGGTGATCGATCCGCGGCTAAGGGTGGGGGTGAGATGAGGCAACTTCTGCGCCGTCCCGTTCTTCTTGCCGGGCTTGTCGTGACGCTGTTCCTGTTTCTGGTGGCGTTGCTTTCGCTGGTCTGGACGCCTTATCCGCCGTCGAAGATGAACATCGTCCACAAGCTGAAGCCGCCATTCGAATTCGGCCTGCTCGGGACCGACCAGTTCGGACGCGATGTGGCTTCCGCGCTGATGGTCGGCGCCTGGAATTCGCTGTCGACGGCGCTGCTTGCGGTGGCGATCGGTGCCACGATCGGCACGGCGGTCGGCACCGTGGTGGCAATGCGGCGCGGCTGGGTCGAACAGATCGTGATGCGCGGCTGCGACATCATCTTCGCGGTTCCGCCGATCCTGTCGGCGATGATGCTCGGCGCCTTTATCGGATCCGGCCGGTTCACGGCGGTCATCGCTATTGCCACGTTCATGGTGCCCGTCTTCGCACGCCTCACGCTGGCCGCGGCCCGGCAGATCTGGACGCGCGACTATGTGGCGGCGGCTATCGGCATGGGGCGTTCGAAGCTGACAATCACCTTCGTCCACATCCTGCCCAATATTTCGAACCAGATCATCGTGCAGGTGACGATCCAGCTCGGTCTCGCGATCCTGACCGAGGCGGGGCTTTCCTATCTCGGGCTCGGCATGCCGCCGCCGAACCCGACCTGGGGGCGGATGCTTGCGGATTCGCAGACGTTCCTTGGACAGGCGCCTTGGCTCGCCTTGATGCCGGGTCTGGCGATCGCGATCGCGGTGCTGGGCCTCAACATGCTCGGTGATGGTCTGCGCGACCTTCTCGATCCGCGCTCGACACCCTGATTTTTAAACGACGACCTGAGTGAAAGACTTTTCATGAACGCCCTTTTGAAACTGACGATCCGGGACATTCTTTCTCTTTATGCGCAGAAGAAGCTTTCGCCGCTCGAATACTGGGAGGTGGTCGAGGCACGGGTTGCGGCGTTCGAACACCAAGTTCAGGCGCTCTACCTCTACGATCCGGAAAGCGCACGGCAACAGGCGAAAGCCTCCACCGAGCGCTGGGCGAAGGGCGAGACGCTGGGGATGCTCGACGGCATTCCGGTGACGATCAAGGAACTGATCGCCACGAAAGGGCATCCGGTGCCGCTCGGGACCGCCGCGACGGAGCTGACGGCGGCGGCCAGCGATGCGCCCGCCGCTGCACGGCTGCGCGAGGACGGCGCGGTGATCTTCGCAAAGACCACATGTCCCGATTACGGCATGCTGTCGTCAGGTCTTTCCAGCTTTCACCCTTTGAGCCGCAATCCCTGGGACCTGACGCAGAACCCCGGCGGATCCAGCGCCGGCGCCGCGTCTGCTGCGGCTTCGAGCTTCGGACCCCTGCATATCGGCACCGATATCGGCGGTTCGATCCGGCTGCCGGCCGGCTGGACGGGGCTTTTCGGCTTCAAGCCCAGCCAGGGCCGCATTCCGGTCGATCCGTTCTTTGTCGGGCGCTGTGCCGGGCCGATGACGCGGACGGTGGACGACAGTGCGATCGCCATGGCGACCCTGTCGCGCGCCGACTGGCGCGACGCGACATCGCTGCCGCCCAACGCCTTCGACTGGCTGGATCTCGACATCGACGTCAGGGGGATGAAGATCGGCCTGATGCTGGATGCGGGCATCGGGATCTCTCTCGACGACGAGGTGCGCGCGGCGGTGACGGCTGCGGCAAAGCGGTTCGAGGCGGCGGGGGCCGAGATCGTGGAGGTTGCGCCCGTCATGACGCGGACGATGCTGGACGGGCTCGACAGTTTCTGGCGGGCGCGGTTCTGGGGCGATATCGAGGCGATGCCGGACGAGCGCAAGGCGCAGATCCTGCCCTACATCTTCGAATGGGCAAAGGGTGGCGCTTCGGTTTCCGGAGTGGAGGCGGTGCGCGGTTTCAACCAGACGATCGAGATGCGCAAGGCCTGTGCGAAACTCTTCTCCGGCGTCGATGCGGTTTTGTCGCCGACCAACCCGATCGTCTCCTATCCGGCCGACTGGGCATCGCCGACCAATGATCCTCTGAAACCGTTCGAGCATATCGGCTACACGGTGCCGTGGAACATGTCGGAGCAGCCGGCCGCCTCGATCAACTGCGGTTTCTCCCGCAGCGGAATGCCAATCGGGCTGCAGATCGTCGGGCCCCGGTTCGCAGACGTGCTCGTTCTGAAGCTGTCGCATGCGTTTGAGCAGTGGACCGGCGGCGTGACCAACTGGCCAGAGCCGAGACTTACGCCCTGATCTGCCCGTCCAGTGAAGGTCCGAGCGCAAAAATCGGCGATGGAACCTTCACGGTTTCGCCGCGTTTCATTTTGGCAGACGAATGCGTGCACTTTGCGTCTGGTGGAGTATGATGTGCGAGAGGCATCCTTTCGAACACGGCCGGGCCTGATATCCCGATCTTCGCCTAGCCTCACAGTTTGCATGTCGTTTGAACCTTTCCGCAAAGCCCGCGCCTTCCGCGCGGCGCCAAGATCCGTAGAAACAGGAGATCTCCATGGCCGCAGCTACTTCCACGAATGCCGAAATTGCCCGCGCTCGCACCGCCGCCGGTGCTGCTACGACGTCTGACATCGAAGCGCAGCTGCAGCAGCTCCGCGAAGATATCTCGTCGCTTGCCAAGACCGTCGGCGCCGTCGGCAGCAGCACGGCGAGTGAAGTGAAGGGCAAGGCCCGTCGCGCCGCATCCGATGCGACCGATGCGTCCATGCAGATGGTTGAAGCTGCCCGCGAGCAGGCGATCTCGTTCGAGCGCGACCTGGAAGCGAAGATCCGCAAGGCACCGATCCAGTCGATCGCGATCGCAGCCGGCGTTGGCTTCGTCTTCGCTCTTCTGTCGCGTCGCTAAAGATGATGGGCCTTGGTCCCCTTATCGCTTCGTTTGCCGCGATGGATATCGCGGCATTTACGGAGCGGCTGAAGCGCAACATCATGCTGTATGGGCTCGCTGCACTTTTCGTGCTGACGGCCTATGTGCTGGGCGTTGCGGCACTTGCCGTTCATCTGTCGCAGTTCTGGGGCCTTCCCATAGCGCTTCTGGTGGTTGCAGGCGGCGCATTGCTGCTGGCCGTGATTTTCTACCTTTCGGTGACGCTCACCGCGAGAGCGGAAGTCAAGCGCAAGAAGCAGGCAGTGGCCGCCAATAGCGGCAAGACGCTGGCTTTGACGGCAGCACTCACAGCGGTTCCGCTTCTTCTGAAGTCGAAGCCCCTGATGTTTGCATCGATCGCGGGGGGCCTCGGCTTCCTCGCCCTGAGCGGT
>Ga0308159_1003130_pt1 | contig 17431 bp, 12 predicted proteins | sample PhyCR1_FD_201040 | JGI IMG/M metagenome (GOLD analysis project Ga0308159, IMG submission 201040) | Phyllosphere microbial communities from UC Gill Tract Community Farm, Albany, California, United States - DLSLC.R1 | ecosystem: Host-associated > Plants > Phyllosphere > Unclassified | place: USA... | reverse complement strand
CCAGCCGCCCGGCACCAGCCGCTCCGCCAGGGCACGCACCAATTGCGGCACCGTCTCCGGATGGAAGTAGATCAGCACGTTGCGGCAGAGGATGAGGTCGAACTCGTTCATCTCCAGCGCCGCGCCGGGCTCCAGCAGGTCCAGCAGGTTGTGCCGCTGGAAGCGCACCATCGCCCGGTGACGCGGCCGCAGCCGCCAGCCGCGCCCCTCGGCGGTGAAGTCCCGCTCCCGCAACTCCGCCGGCAGGCTGCGCAGCGACCAGGGGGAGAACACGGCCTCCCGCGCCGCCGCCAGCGACGCCTCGTTCAGGTCGGTACCGAGGATGGTGATGCGCCAGTCCGGCAGCGCATCGCCCAGCAATTCATGCAGCAGGATGGCCAGGGAATAGGGTTCCGAGCCATTGGCGCAGCCAGCGCTCCAGATCCGCAGGCGGCGGGTGGCGCGGTTGCGCTCCAGCAACTGCGGCAGGATGGTCTGGCGCAGGGCGGCGAACTGCTCGGCGTAGCGGAAGAAGAACGTCTCGCCGATGGTGATCTCGGCTTCCAGCGCCGTCCACTCGGCCTCGCCCAGCGCCGGGTCCTGCAGGCGTTCCAGATAGGCGGCGGCACCGGGCAGGCCGAGCACGCGCAGGCGGCGGCGCACCCGCTCCCACAACAGGTCGTCCTTGTCCTCGTAGTAGAAATGACCGGTGCGGCGGATCAGCAGCGCCTTCAGCCGCAGGAAATCCGCATCGGGCAGGAAGCGTGGGGCGGCGGGCGGGCGGGCCGGTGTCATCCGGCGGTCCAGGCGTCCAGCCGCTCCTGCTCCCGCCGCGTCAGATCGTCCAGCATCGCCTGCTCCTGCGCCAGCAGGATGCGGTGCGGGTCCAGCACACTGGCGAAGCCGTCCGGCATGGCCAGGGTGGCAACGACGCAGCCATTCAGCGTCTGGTCCGGCGGCACCGGGCGGCGGCTGCCGGGCGGCGGGGTGGCCAGGTCCAGCACCCGGTCCACCAACAGCGCCACCGGCTTCTCCGCCCGCAGCAGCACCAGGTGGCGGTACACGCCATCCGCCTCCACCACCGCGGGCGGCAGGCCGAACAGTTGCTCCAGCGCCAGCACCGGCACCGGCTGCCCACCGAGATTCAGGAAGCCGGCCACGGCCGCCGGCAGGGATGGCGGGCGGGACAGGCGCGGCAACGGCAGCAACTCGCGCACCGCAACGCGCGGCAAGGCGCAGCGCAGGGTACCGAGGGCGAACATCAGGTAAGGCCCATCCTGGCCATCGGTCGGAAGAGTGCGGGCGGGGGTCGGTTCCGTCATCGCCAACGCCTCGACTGCTCCTGGATGGGGAAGCCCCCCTGTATCATCGACGGCTGTCCGGCGCCAACCGGCCATGGCTTGGTTGTTGGGGGGGCCCTGGCCGCTGCTGGCCTGCTGGTCGGCCGCCGGTTCTTGAGAGGGGCGCTGCCCCTCTCAAACTCTCCCCGCCAAAGGCCTGAGGCCTGTGGAAACCCGTTTGTTCGGGGTCAGGATCGGAAGCCAGAAAGGGTAAAGAACGACTTCCGGATGCTGCCACCATATGGCGGCCAATGAGCGTTGACGTACCGGGCCGTCATAGATTTATATATTTATATCAGTGTATTATAGTAATCTGACCCAGACCTTGGCCGCATGCCATGAACCCCTGAATCGCGGGTGCAGGGGATCGCATCCCCTGCCAGGGGGAGCTCGAGGGGGGCAGCGCCCCCTCGATCCGCCGCCGAACCAAAGCACACCCCAGAAATAGCCAGACCCGACCCTGGACCAACCCACCCCCTCCAGCGACAACCCACCCCCATGCGCCACGCCCTCCTGCGCCACCTGCCGACCAATATTGCCCCCGGCCATTGTTACGGCCGGCTGGACCTGCCGGCCGGCCGGGCCGGCATGGCGGTGCCGTTGCCGCCGGGCTTCCGGGCCCAGGCGCTGTTCAGCAGCCCCGCCAGGCGCTGCGTGGCTTTGGCCGAGGCCGTGGCGGCCCGCACCGGCCTGCCCATCACGCTGGACGAGCGACTGTGGGAGCTGGATTTCGGCGCATGGGAAGGCCTGGCGTGGGATGACGTGCCGCGCGCCGCGCTGGACGCATGGGCCGCCGACCCGTGGGGCTTCGCGCCACCGGGCGGGGAGAGCGGCGCGGCGTTGGTGGCGCGGGTCCGTGGCTTCCATGCCACGCTGCGGCAGAGCTCGATCATCGTCTCCCATGGCGGGCCGTTGAAGGTGCTGGCGGCGCTGATCGGCGGCCTGGCGGTGGACCTGCTGGCCCCGGCGCCGCCGATGGGCGGCTGCGTGCTGCATGGTCCGGGCTTGGCCAGCGGGGCGGAAGACGGCTAATCCTGCCCATCGGGAAACGAATGAGGGGCGCATCATGGCGGAGAAGATTCGGATCGGCGGGCTGGATGTCGCGGCAGAGCTGAAGGCCTTCGTGGAAGCCGAGGCGCTGCCCGGTACCGGCATCGCGCCGGCGGCGTTCTGGGCGGGCTACGAGGCCATCCTGCGGGACCTCGGCCCGGCCAATGCCGCGCTGCTGGCGGAGCGGGACGCGCTGCAGGCGAAGATCGACGCCTGGCACCGCGCCAACCCGGCCAAGCCGATCGACCTCCCCACCTACAGCGCCTTCCTGCAGGAGATCGGCTACCTGTTGCCGGAGCCGGCGGAGGTCGCCGTCGCCACCGCCAATGTGGATGACGAGATCGCCACCATGGCCGGGCCGCAGCTGGTGGTGCCGGTCAACAACGCCCGATACGCGCTGAACGCCGGCAATGCCCGCTGGGGTAGCCTGTACGACGCGCTCTACGGCACCGATGCGATTCCGGAGGAGGGCGACCTCGCCCGCGGCAAGGGCTTCAATGCCGCGCGTGGCGCCAAGGTCATCGCCAAGGCGCGCGGGGTGCTGGATGCGGCGGTGCCGCTGACCAGCGGCCACTGGGCCTCCGTCACCAGCCTGGCGGTGCGCAACGGCGTGCTGGAAGTGGGCATGACGGGCGGCGAGACGACGCTGCGCGATGCCGTCCAGTTCGCCGGCTATACCGGGGAGCCGCTCTCCCCCACCGCCATCCTGCTGCGCCACAATGGCCTGCACCTGGAAGTGGTGCTGGACCGGGGCCACCCGATCGGCAAGGACGACCCGGCCGGCATCGCCGACCTCGTGCTGGAATCCGCTGTCTCCACCATCATGGATTGCGAGGATTCGGTGACGGCGGTGGATGCGGAGGACAAGGTCCTCGTCTACCGCAACTGGCTCGGCCTGATGAAGGGCGACCTCTCCGCCACCTTCGGCAAGGAAGGGCGGGAGGTGACGCGCCGCCTGAACGCGGACCGCAGCTACACCGCGCCGAATGGCGGCACGCTGGCGCTGCATGGCCGCAGCCTGATGCTGGTGCGCAATGTCGGCCACCACATGACGACCGATGCGGTGACGCAGGAGGGCCGGGAGACGCCGGAGACCATCCTGGACGCGCTGGTCACCGTCGCCATCGCCATGCACGACATCAAGGAACGCCGGGCCAATTCCCGCAAGGGCAGCGTCTATGTCGTGAAGCCCAAGATGCACGGGCCGAAGGAAGTGGCCTGGGCCGACACGCTGTTCGGCCGCGTGGAGGACGTTCTGGGCCTGCCGCGCCACACCGTGAAGATCGGCATCATGGACGAGGAGCGGCGCACCACCGTCAACCTCAAGGCCTGCATCGCCGCCGCGAAGGATCGTGTCGCCTTCATCAACACCGGCTTCCTGGACCGCACGGGGGACGAGATCCATACCTCGATGGAAGCCGGCCCGGTGTTGCGCAAGAACGACATGAAGGGCGCGGCCTGGATCAAGGCCTACGAGGACTGGAACGTCGATAACGGCCTGGCCTGCGGGCTGCGCGGCAAGGCGCAGATCGGCAAGGGCATGTGGGCGGCGCCGGACAAGATGGCGGACATGCTGGCGCAGAAATCCGGCCACCCGAAGGCGGGCGCCAACACCGCCTGGGTGCCCTCCCCCACCGCCGCCACGCTGCACGCGCTGCACTACCACGAGGTGGACGTCGCCGCCCGGCAGGCGGAGCTGGTGGCCGGTGGCCGCCGCGCGAAGCTGGATGATTTGCTGACCGTGCCGCTCTCCACCAGCAACTGGTCGCCGGAGGACGTGCAGGCGGAGCTGGACAACAACGCCCAGGGCATCCTCGGCTACGTGGTGCGCTGGGTGGACCAGGGCGTCGGCTGCTCCAAGGTACCGGACATCAACAATGTCGGGCTGATGGAGGACCGGGCGACGCTGCGCATCTCCGCCCAGCACATCGCCAACTGGCTGCGCCACGGCGTGGTCGATGCCGCGCAGGTGGAGGAGACGCTGCGCCGCATGGCGGCCGTGGTGGACAAGCAGAATGCCGGCGACGCCGCCTATACCCCGATGGCGCCGGGCTTCGACGGCGTGGCCTTCCAGGCAGCGCACGACCTGGTGTTCCAGGGCGCGGCGCAGCCCAATGGCTACACCGAGTTCGTGCTGACCCGGCGCCGGCGGGAGGCGAAGGCGGCCACCCGCACCGCCTGACCGGCACCCCGCCGCCCTGGCCGCGCAGGCTGGGGCGGTGGGCGTCCCTGGGGCTTGGCGGAACTATCCGGGAGCGTGAAGCCGCCGGGATTTTACGCGCGGCGTGCGCCCATGCCGGTACAAGCAAGCGGACGCCGCCTGCCCCAAAAGCCCGATCGCCCCTGGAGCCCGGCGGCCTAAGGCTGTACAGCCGGGACAGGAATAGCGCGAGCAAACAACGGCCTGGACCGTGATCCCCACGGCAGCCGCCACGATCCCGCGGCGCCCCGTCGCGATCAGGGTCAAGGCCGAGGAACCGGGAGAAGACCACCCGTGCCGATGCAGGATTTGCGCCGGGAGTTGCTGGCGGCCTTCGATGCCGAGCACAGGGAGCACCTGCGCGCCATCCGCGCCGCGCTGGACGCCGCCGAGCGTGGCGAGGCGGCGGACCTGCGCGACATGTTCCGCCGCGCCCACAGCCTGAAGGGCGCCGCGCGGGCGGTGGACCTGCCAGTGGTGGAAGACGTCGCGCACCGGCTGGAAGCCGTGCTGGCGCAGGTGATGGAAGGCGCGCTGCCGCTGCCGGGCGCCGTCGCCGTGGCGGTGCAGACCGGCCTGGACTGGATCGAGGGCCACGTCGCCGCCCTCTCCGCCAACGCCACGCCGCCGGAGCCGGCGGAGGCGCTGCGGGCGTTGGCGGCGGTGCTGCCCGGCGCCGGGCCGGTCGCGGAGGAAGTGCCCGTGGCGCCACCGCCCTCCTTGGCCCCGGAGGCGGCAAGCCCGGCAGCGGACGCCGCTGTTCCGGCGGCACAGGACACCACGCCGGTCGAGTATCTCCGCATCAACGCCACGCAGATCGAGACGCTCTCCACCGCCGTCCACGCGCTGTCCGAGGAAGTCTCTCGCCAGGCCGGGCTGGAAGCCGGGCTGCGCGGGCTGGAAGGCGAGCTGGACGGGTTGCGGCGGGAATGGGAGGCGCTGCTGCGCACTCAGGCCGACCCGCGCCTGCGCCAGGCGGAACGCGGGCTGGCCCGCCTCTCCCGCACCACCGCGCGGCTGCGGCGGGAACACCGCGCCCATAGCTGGACCGCCGAGGCCGCCGCGCAGCGCGTGCGCGACCAGGTGGAGACCATCGCCCTAGTGCCGGCCGAGACCATCCTCGGCCCGCTGGGCCGCATGGCGCGGGAGCTGGCGCGGGAAGCCGGTCAGGATGTCTCCGTGCGGCTGGAGGGGATGGACCTGCAGGCCGACCGCCGCGTGCTGCAGACGCTGAAGGACCCGGTGCTGCACCTGTTGCGCAATGCCATCAGCCATGGGGTGGAAGCGCCGGAGGAACGCGCCGCGCGCGGCAAGCCGCCGAAGGCCGAGATCGTCCTGCGCCTGTCCGGCCGCGGCGGCCTGCTGGTGCTGACGGTCGGCGATGACGGGCGTGGCCCGGACCTCGGCCGCATCGAGGCGACGGCGATCCGCCAGGGCCTGCTGCCGGAACGCGCGCCGGGCGCGCCGCCGCCGCACCCGGACCGGCTGCTGGCGCTGGTGTTCGAGCCCGGCTTCTCCACCGCCGCCGAGATCGACCGGCTCTCCGGCCGCGGCATGGGCCTGTCCGTGGTGGCGGAGGCCGCGCGGCGGCTGCGTGGCGATGCGCTGATGCGCGCCCGCCACCCCGGCGGCGGCACGCTGGTGGAGATCGCGGTACCGTTCTCCGCCGCCCGCCAGCGCCTGCTGCTGGTGGAAGCGGACGGCCAGACCTACGGCGTGCCGAGCCATGGCGTGGAGCGCCTGCTGCGCCTGCCTGTTTCGACCGTGGAAAGCGTCGAGGGCCAGGCGGTCATCCGCATCGAAGCGGGGGGGCAGGACGTTGTGGTCCCCGTGATCGCCCTGCCCGCCCTGCTCGGCGCGTCCTCCGCCACCATTCCGGTGGAGAGCGGCCATGTGAACGCCATGCTGCTGCGCCGCGGCCAGCGCCGCTGCGCCGTGGCGGTGGAAGCCGCGCGCGACGTGCAGACCCTGCTGGTGGACAGCCTTGAGGCCCCCGGCCTGGATGCCGAGCTGGTCAGCGGCGTGGCACCGCGCGAGGGCGACCTGGCCGTGCTGGTGCTGAGCCCGGAAGGGCTGGTCGGCCGCTGGCTGCGGGACGAAGGCCATGTCGGCGCCGGCGCGCTGGGCCTGGCCCCGGTGCCGGAGCGGCAGGCGATGCGCACCATCCTGGTGGTGGACGATTCCATCACCACCCGCACGCTGGAGAAGAGCATCCTGGAAGCCCAGGGCTACCGCGTGCTGCTCAGCGTCGATGGGCTGGATGCGCTGAACCTGCTACGCGGCGGGGAGGACGTGGTGGACCTCGTCGTCGCCGACGTAGAGATGCCGCGCATGGATGGCTTCGCGCTGTTGCAGGCGGTGAAGAACGACCCGAGGCTGGCGCCGCTGCCGGTGATCCTGATGACATCCCGCACCGATCCGGAGGATATCCGGCGTGGGCTTGATCTCGGTGCGGGTGCCTATATAGCCAAGCAGAAATTCGACCAGCGGGAGTTGCTGGCAACGATCGGCCAGATGCTTTGATGAAGTCCGGACTCCCCGTCTCCCCTGTACGCGTCATGATCGTCGAGGATTCCCTCGTCATGCGCCGGCTGCTGGCGCACATCGTCTCGCGCGATCCGCGCCTGGCGCTGGCAGCCGCCGTCGCCTCGGCCGAGGAGGCGTTGCAGGAATTGCCGCGCGTGCGGCCGGACGTCATCTCGATGGATATCCGCCTGCCCGGCATGGATGGGCTGGAGGCGACGCGCCGCATCATGGCGGAGCACCCGACGCCGATCGTCGTCATCGCCGGTGCCGTGCCGGATGGCAGCTTCAACATCTCCATGAACGCGCTGCGGGCCGGCGCGCTCTCGGTGGTGGAGAAGCCCGTCGGCATCGAAACGGGCGGGCATGAGCAGATCGCCGAGACCATCTGCACCCAGCTCTACATCATGAGCCAGGTGCCGGTGATCCGGCAGCGCCCCTCCATCGCCCCCCGGCCGCGCCCGGCTCTGCCGGAGGCATCGCCGCGCCCTGTCCTGGCGCCGGCGGTGCTGGCCATTGCCGCCAGCACCGGCGGGCCGCCCGCGCTGGCGCAGGTGCTGGGCGCGCTGCCACCGGAATTCCCCCTGCCGGTGCTGCTGGTGCAGCACATGGGCGCCGCCTTCATGGAAGGTTTTGCAAGCTGGCTGGACGGGCTCGTGCCGCTGCCGGTCCGCCTGGCGCAGGAAGGCGAGGTGCCGAAACCCGGCCATGTCTATGTCGCGCCGGGGGACCGGCATCTGCTGCTCTCGCCGCAGAACACGCTGCGGCTGAGCCTGGAGAAGCCCATCGCCAGCCAGCGCCCATCCGCCACCCTGCTGTTCCGCAGCGTCGCCACCGCCGCCGGCGCGCGGGCACTGGGCGTGCTGCTGACCGGCATGGGGGAGGACGGCGCCATCGGGCTGGCCGAGATGCGGCAGGCCGGCGGCTACACCATCACCGAGAACGAAAGCACCGCCGTGGTCTACGGCATGCCGGCGGCGGCGGTCCGCCTCGGCGGTTCCAGCCTCAGCCTGCCGCTGCCGGCGATCGGGCCGCGCCTGCTGCAACTCGCACGCAAGGAGGCCTTCGGATGAATGCCGGACGCCACGCTATCCTGCTGGTCGAGGATTCGGAGACCCAGGCGCTGCAGATGCGCCACCTGCTAGAAGCCGAGGGCTTCGGCGTGCAGCGCGCAGCGACGGCAGAGGCGGCGCTGGAAGCGCTGAACGGCCCGCTGCCGGACCTCGTCATCGCCGACTACCACCTGCCCGCCATGAATGGCGACGAGATGGTGCGGCAGATCCGCCTGAACAGCCGCACCCGCACCCTGCCCGTGCTGATGCTGACCGAGGCGCGGGAGCGGGACCTGGAGCGCCACGGGCTGGAAAGTGGCTCCGACGCCTATGTGCCGAAATCGGCGGCGCCAGACCTGTTGCTGGCGCGCTTGCGCGCCCTGCTGCGCGGCCGGGTGGACGCCACCCTGGCCGAGCCCGCGGGCAGCACCTTCCGCCGCACCCGCATCCTGGTGGTGGAGGACAGCCCGACCCAGCGCCTCGCCCTCAGCGCCCAGTTGCAGCGGGAAGGCCATGCGGTGGAGGCCGTGGCGACGCCGGAGGCGGCGCTGGCCGCCCTGGCTGCCCAGCCCGCCCCCGACTCGGCGCCCTTCGACGGCGTGCTGCTGAACGCCGCCACCGCCGGCTTCGACGGCGTGGCCCTGGCGGCGCGGCTGGACAATTTCCGCGCCGAGACCGCCACGCCGTTCCAGATCGTCGCCCTGGTGCGGGATGGCGTGGCGGGGGTGGAGGAACAGGCGCTGCTCGCCCGGCTGTTCGCCGCCGGCGCGGACGACCTGATCCCCAGCCCGGCCCCGGCCGAGGTGCTGAGCGTGCGGCTGCGCGCCGCCCTGCGCCGCAAGCTGCTGCTGGAGGAGGAGCGCCGCGCGGCGGAGACGCTGCGCGAGCAGGCGCTGACCATCGCCCATGCCGAGGCGAAGGCCGCGATGGCCGAGGCGCTGGCCAGCACGAATGCCGAGTTGGAAGCCACCAACAAGGAACTTCGCGAAACCCAGACTCGTCTGGTGCAATCCGCCAAGATGGCCTCGCTGGGCGAGCTGGTGGCCGGCATCGCGCACGAGATCAACAACCCGCTTGCCTTCATCCAGGCGCACCAGGGCACGGTGGAGCGCCTGCTGGGCCAGGTGGAGGCGCTGCTGCCGGCGGAGAGCGAGGCCGCGCCCCTGGTGGCCCGTGGCCGGGACCGCGCCCAGTCCATGACGCTGGGCCTGGCGCGCATCCAGGACCTGGTGGCCAATCTCCGCCGCTTCTCCCGCCAGGATGACGGCGCCTTCCAACTGGTGAAGGTGCCCGAGGCGATGGAGACGGTGCTGACCCTGCTCGGCCCCAAGCTGGGGGACCGGGTGATCGTGGAGCGCGACCTGCGCGGGGTGGAGGAGCTGGTCTGCCTGCCCGCTTTGTTCAACCAGGTGGTGATGAACCTTGTCAGCAACGCGGCGGATGCCATTCCCGGCCAGGGCCGCATCGTCATCGGCACGCGCAGCGACTGGCGCAGCTACACCATCACCATCGCCGATAGCGGCCCCGGCGTGCCAGAGGCGCTGCGCGACCGCGTCTTCGAACCCTTCTTCACCACCAAGGCGATCGGCCAAGGGACTGGCCTTGGGCTCGCCATCGCCTACAATGTGGTTGCGGCGCATGAGGGCTCCATCACCGTGGGCGCGTCGCCGGAAGGCGGCGCCTGCTTCACGGTCAGCGTGCCGATGCGGACTGAACCCTGAGCTGATGGATGCCATGACCAACCGGACGAGTGGCAAGCTGCGGCGGGGAACCTTGCTCGTCGTCGATGACGAGCCCGAGATCCTCACCGCGCTGGAAGATCTGTTCGAAGAGGATTTCCGCGTCCACGCCGCCACATCCGGCGCGGAAGGACTGGAAATCCTGCGCCGGTCGCCGGAAGTGGATGTCATCATCTCCGACCAGCGGATGCCGGGCATGACCGGCGACGCCTTCCTGGCCCAGGCGCGCGAGATCACGCAGGCGGAGGCGCTGCTGCTGACCGGCTACGCCGAGTTGGAAGCAGTGATAAGCGCCGTCAACAAGGGCCGCATCGCCTTCTACGCCCCCAAGCCCTGGGACCCGGCCTCCCTGCGCAGCATGGTGATGAGCGCCATGGAGCGCCACCGACTGGCCCGCGCGCTGGAGACGGAGCGCGCCCTGCTGCGCGGCCTGCTGGATGCCTCGGCCGACGCGCTCTCCTTCAAGGACATCTCCGGCCGCTTCGTCCGGCTGAACGGTGCCAAGGCGCAGGCACTGGGCGGGGATACGGAAGGCCTGCTCGGCCAGCAGGAAACCAGCCTGCTGCCGCCCGAGCAGGGCGCTGAACTGGCGCTGGCCGAAGCCGCCGTGATCGAGAGCGGCCACGGCACCGACGACATCGTGCAGAAGCAGGACGGCGCGCAGACCCGCTGGGTGCGCGTGCAGCGCCTGCCCATCCTGGACCGGCACGGCACGCTGACCCACCTGGCCACCTTCGAGCACGACCTGACCGAGCAGCGGAACCTGGAAGACCGCCTGCACCAGGCGGAGAAGATGCAGGCGCTGGGCACCATGGCCGGCGGCGTCGCGCACGACTTCAACAACCTGCTGACCGCCATCATGGGCAGCCTGGACCTGATGATGCATGGCGGGCCCAAGGACGCCCGGCAGGAGATGCTGCTGAAGACGGCGATCACCGCCGCCGAGCGCGGCTCCGCCCTCACCCGCCGCCTGTTGAGTTTCAGCCGCAAGCGGGAACTGCTGCTGCGCCCCACCGACGTCAACGCCATGGTGCGGGAGATGGAGGCGCTGCTGGCCCGCAGCCTGGGCGAGGATGTCAGCCTGGCCTACGCGCTGGCCGAGGCGCCCTGGCCCGCCATCGCCGACCCGGAGCAGTTCAGCCTGGCGCTGCTGAACCTGTGCATCAACAGCCGGGACGCCATGCCGGAGGGCGGCACCATCACCCTCTCCAGCCGCAACGCCACGCTATCGGAAGCCGAGGTGCAGGACCTGCCGGCCGGCGACTACGTCGTCGTCGGCGTCGCCGACACCGGCACCGGCATGACGCCGGACATCATCGCCAAGGCGTTCGAGCCGTTCTTCACCACCAAGGATGTCGGCAAGGGCACCGGGCTCGGCCTCTCCATGGTCTACGGGCTGGTGCGGCAATCCGGCGGCGCCGTCGTCATCTCCAGCCAGCCCGGCCGCGGCACGTTGGTGGAAATGGTGCTGCAGCGCTCCACCAAGCCACTGCGCCCGGCCCACCAGCCCGGCGAGGCCGGCGCGCCGCACAGCCCCGCCGCACGCGTGCTGCTAGTGGATGACGACCCCGGCGTGCGCGGCGTGACCGCCACCTTCCTCAACGAGCTCGGCCACCACACCGTGGAAGTCGGCGACGCCACCGCCGCCCTGGCCCTGCTGGACCAGGGCGAGCCGATCGACCTGCTGGTCACCGACTACGCGATGCCGGGCATGAGCGGGCTGGAACTGGCCAACCAGGTCCGCAGCCGGCGGCCCGACATGCCCATCCTGATGCTGTCCGGCTATGCCGACCCCACCAGCGTGCCCCGTACCTTCCCCCTGCTGCGAAAGCCGTTCCGGCAAGCGGACCTGGCCCGGCGGGTGGCGGAGCTGCTGAAGGGCGATTGAGGGGTTCGGGAAGCGGTGAAGGCAGGGGAAGGAATTCCCCGGACCCCTTCTTTTCTTTTTCCGAATTTTCGGGCGGGACTGTTGAAGCCGTGCGCCTGAAAGACGGCTGGGTGCGCCGGAGGTCCTGGACCTTCGGCGACTGAGGGTTCAGCCCGCGTGGCCCATTATTAAAATCATCAAGCAGAGCCCGCTCTCAATCCTGAAGCGCTCCACCAAACTCGCAGAAAAAAAGAAGGATCAAACCTATAGGTTTGATGGGAATTCCTTCCCCGGCCTTCCTCTTCCCTCACCCCGCCTCCATTAGCAGGGCGTATCGCCGCTCAGCACCAGTTGCAGCATCACCAGGTCCAGCCAGCGGCCGAACTTGCAGCCGACCTGGGGCATGTAGGCCACGCGTGTGAAGCCCAGCTTCTCGTGCATGTGCAGGGAGCGGGCGTTCTCCGCATCGACGGAGGCGACGAGCACGTGCTTTCCGCGGGACCGGGCTTGCTCGATCAGCGTGGCGACCAGGGTCTGGCCGACACCGCGGCCGCGCGCGTCGGCGCGGACATGGACCGAGTGCTCCACCGTGTGGCGGAAGCCGGCCCAGCCGCCGCGGAAATCGCCGAAGCTGGCGAAGCCGATTATGCCACCTTCCCGCAGGCATTCCGCCACCAGCACGGGGTAGCCCATGGCGCGGCGGTGGTGGAGCCAGACCAGCCGATCCGCCAGCGACTCGGGTCGGTCGGTATAGACGGCGGTGGTGGTGAGGATGATGTCGTTGAGGATGGCGAGGATGCCTGGCGCGTCCTGGTCCTCCGCCATGCGCAGTACCCAGCCTTGCTGGCTCTGCGGAAACGGGCTCAACGCCAAGGCCTCCGCCCTGGTGCGGAAGCGTTGAGACACGGCAGCAGGCCAAGGGTGCTGGACATGATGTCGGCTCGTTTCAGATGCACATCGACAACACATCTTTAACAGGTCTCGCAGCGAGCGAAATTACGCATTGCGGCAATGCAATTATTGCCTGCGGGACCGTAACGACGCGGAAATACGCAAATCTGGACCGTAAAATTCCCCGACGGCCCGCAGGGCGGTTCGGGCTGCCGCACATGAAAACGGCCCGGGCGATCACTCGCCCGGGCCGTCGTCCTGTCAGGCTGGGGGCGCTTACTCGGCGGCGACCAGCAGCTCCGTCGCGCGGCCATGGGCCAGGCGCTCATAGAGATCGACATAATCCTGCGCCATGCGGCGGGCGGTAAAGCGCGCCTCGAACTGCTGGCGCACCCGGGTGCGGGAGAGTGCCTTGACCCGGTCCACCGCCGCGATGGCTTCCTGCATGTTGTCCACCGCGTAGCCGGTGATGCCCTCGTCCACCACCTCGGGCACCGAGCCGTGGCGGAAGGCGATGACGGGCGTACCGCAGGCCATCGCCTCGATCATCACTAGGCCGAACGGCTCCGGCCAGTCGATCGGCGTCAGCAGGGCGGTGGCGCCGGAGAGGAACTCGGGCTTCTGCTGCTCATTGATCTCGCCGATGAATTCCACCAGCGGGTGGTCCATCATCGGGCGGATCTTTTGCTCGTAGTAATCGACATCCGCGCGGTCCACCTTGGCCGCGATCTTCAGCTTCGTGTTGGTGGCGATGGCGATCTCGATGGCGCGGTCACAGCGCTTCTCGGGCGCGATGCGGCCCAGGAAGGCCAGGTAGCCCGGCTTGGTATCCATCCGCGGCGTCAGCAGGTGCTCGGGCAGGCCGTGATAGATGGTCTGCGCGAAGTTCGCCTGCGGCAGCGGTTTGCGCTGGTCGTTGGAGATGGAGACCACCGGGACGTCGCGGAACGCATCGAACACCGGCTGCAGTTCCGGCAGGTCCAGCCGGCCGTGCAGCGTCGTCACCATGGGCGTGCCCTGGCGGGAGAACAGCGAGAACGGCAGGTAGTCCAGGTGGAAGTGCAGCATGTCGAACTCGTGCCGGCGGCGGTACACCGTCTCCAGCATCAGGGCCAGCGGCGCATTGGTATCGCGCACGGAGGGGTCCAGGCGCAGGGCCTTGGCGCTCATCGGGGCCAGGGTGGCCGCCGTCACCGAATCGCCGCTGGCGAAGAGCGTGACCTCATGGCCGAGCTCCACGAGGCCCTCGGTCAGGTAGGACACGATCCGCTCGGTGCCACCATACAGCTTCGGGGGCACGGCTTCCGTCAGGGGAGCGATCTGGGCGATACGCATCTGGTCGGTACTCCGTCAATGACATGGCCCCCTTGGGGGTCTGATCCGCAATCTGGGTCACGAATACGGTATGGATTCGGCACAGTTCGCCACGATTTCGACGTGATGGCGTTGTTCCATGCATCTCAACGCAGATGCGGCGTGACCTCACGCGCATGTGCTGACAGCGGATGAACAGGAGGCCCTGGCCCCCATGCAGCCCACCGAGACCCAGTCCCAGATGCCCGACAACGCTATGCACCAGGCGCAGAAGGACGATGTGCTGCGCTACGCGCACCGCCCGGTTGCCTACCTGCTGCGCCACATGAAGCCGAATGCCGGGTCGCACATCGCGATCATGCTGTCGGTGCTGGGCGCCGTCGGCTGTTCGGTGGGTGCCAACTACGCGGTCAAGAACCTGATCGACACGCTGTCCGGCAACCCGTCCCAGGTGGCGGCGGCGGCGGTGTGGACGGCCTTCGCCGTGCTGGCCGGCATCATCACGGCGGACAACATGCTGTGGCGCGTCGGCGGCTGGATCGCGGCGGACCGCTTCCCGCGCGCCACCGCCTCGATGCGGGCTGAGCTGTTCCGCCACCTCGCGGGCCATGCGCCGGGCTACTTCGCCAACCGCTCCGCCGGCACGCTGGCCAGCCGGATCAGCGCGACGGGCACCGCGGGCTTCACCCTGCTACAGAATTTCACCTGGCACACCGTGCCGCCCGCCGTGGCGGTGGTGCTGGCCATCGGCTTCCTGTCCTCGGTCGATCCAATCATGGCGGGCTGCCTGGTGCTGGCGGCCGGTGCGCTGGCGGCCGGCGTGGCCTTCCTGGGCCGCAAGGGCGAGAAGCTGCATGACGGTTTCGCCGGCCGTGCCGCCGCCGTGGACGGCCAGTTGGTCGACGTCGTGCAGAACTTCGCCCTCGTTCGCGCCTTCGGTGCCTTCGGCCGCGAGTCGGCCCGGCTGGACAACGCGCTGGGTGCCGAGACCGGCGCCCGCCGCGCCAGCCTGCGCTACCTGGAGAAGCTGCGCCTGGTGCACGGCGCCGCCACCGCGGTGCTGACCGCCTGCCTGCTCGGCTGGGCCGTGCATCTGTGGCAGATCGGCCGTGCCACCACCGGTGACATCGTGCTGGTCTGCACCCTGGGCTTCACCATCTTGCACGCCAGCCGCGACCTGGCGATGGCGCTGGTGGACCTGACCCAGTACGTGGCCCGCATGCGGGAGGCCCTGGGCGCCCTGCTGGTGCCGCACGACATGCCGGATGCGCAGAATGCCGGCCGCCTGGCCGCCACGGGCGGCGAGGTCATCTTCAACAACATCACCTTCCGCTACCCTGCCGCCCCCGCCGGCAGCGCGCCGATCCTGCGCAACCTGCAGCTGGACATTCCGGCCGGGCAGAAGGTCGGCGTCGTCGGCCGCTCCGGTGCCGGCAAGTCCACCCTGCTGACGCTGCTGCAGCGCCACGCCGCGCCGCAGGAAGGCGCCGTGACCATCGATGGCCAGGACATCGCCAACGGTACCCGGGAGAGCCTGGCGGACATGATCGCGGTGGTGCCGCAGGATGTCTCGCTCTTCCACCGCACGGTGCTGGAGAACATCCGCTACGCCCGCCCCGACGCCACCGATGCCGAAGTGCTGGAAGCCGCCGAGGCCGCCCGCTGCCGCGAGTTCATCGAGGCGCTGCCCGAGGGCTTCGATACCATCGTCGGCGACCGTGGCGCCAAGCTTTCCGGTGGCCAGCGCCAGCGGCTGGCGATCGCCCGCGCCCTGCTGAAGAACGCGCCGATCCTGTTGCTGGACGAAGCGACCTCCGCCCTCGACTCGGAGAGCGAGGCCGAGGTGCAGGTGGCGCTGGACCGGCTGATGGAAGGCCGCACCGTGATCGCCGTGGCGCACCGCCTCGCCACCCTGTCCAACTTCGACCGCATCGTGGTCATGGAAGGTGGCCAGGTGGTGCAGGACGGTTCGCCCGAGATGCTGGTGCGCCGCCCTGGCCCGTACCAGGACATGGTGCGCCGCCAGTCCGAGGCGCTGATGGCCGCCTGAGACAATTCAGCCTCGGTGAGTTCGGGAAAGGGGGTCGCGGTCATCGCGGCCCCCTTTCTCTATTATATGGCGCACGCCAGGGAGGGCTCTGCCCTCCCCGGACCCCTCCCGCTGGGGTGACAGGGTCACCCCAGACCCCGCCATCAGTTTGGCATTCGACACTCTGCGGTTGCGCTGAGGGTTGTGCCTCTGGCGATGAATGTTTGGCCTGCTTGGCCTATTGGGATTCATTGAAGGGGCTTTTGGCAACGGCAGCACTTGGCCGCCCAAGCCCAGGACAATCTTGCAGCAGGGTCCGGGGTAGACGTTCACCCCGCGGGGTCCAGGAGCAGCGCCCCTGGCCAGTACCCAGCATTCAGTCCCGGCTAGCCGCCCGCCGGGACAGCCCGCGGGCCATCCAGTAGCCCAGCATGCCGCTGATGGGCGCGGCGGGCAGCACCAGGACCCAGCCGGCATGGACGTTGTTGACCACCAACCCCAGGCCGATACCCAGCATCAGGCCACCCACCAGGCTGCCCGTCACCCCGGCCTTGAGGCCCAGAACCAGTATTTCTTCGCGCGTCACCATGGAATCGGCAGTAGGCGGCGGCTGGAGGTTTGACAAGCCTGATCCCGGGCGGGTAAAGCCCCGCTCCCTTCCGGGAAAGCGGACGCAGGCTTGTCCTGCGCGCCCGCCCTTGGCATGCCCGCCTTGGGACTACCGGGACAAATCGCCCCTCGGGGCAGCGACATCTGTTCATAAGGACGGGTCGCGTACGAAGAAGGAGCCCGCCGCATGACGAAGCGCGCGGAAAGCAAGTACAAGATCAATCGCCGCCTTGGCGTGAACCTGTGGGGCCGTGCGAAGTCCCCGGTCGCCAAGCGCGAGTACGGCCCCGGCCAGCACGGCCAGCGCCGCAAGCAGAAGCCGACCGACTTCGGCATCCAGCTGATGGCCAAGCAGAAGCTCAAGGGCTACTACGGCAACATCGGCGAGAAGCAGTTCCGCAAGTACTATGAAGAGGCCGTGCGCCGTAAGGGCGACACCTCCGAGAACCTGATCGAGCTGCTGGAGCGCCGCCTGGACGCCGTGGTCTACCGCCTGAAGCTGGCGATGACCCCGTTCGCCGCCCGCCAGTTCGTCAACCACGGCCACATCACGGTCAACGGCAAGCGCGTCAACATCCCCTCCTATCTCGTCAAGGACAACGACGTGATCGAGGTGAAGGAGAAGTCCAAGCAGCTGGTCGTGCTGCTGGATGCCGCGCAGTCCGGCGAGCGTGACGTTCCCGAGTACCTGGAAGTCGACCACCGCCAGATGAAGGGCCGCTACCTGCGCGCCCCCAAGCTGTCCGATGTGCCGTACCCGGTGCAGATGGAACCGAACCTGGTCGTCGAGTTCTACTCGCGCTGATACCGGCGGGGCCCCGGCCCCGCCCCGCCTCTC
>Ga0308159_1003129_pt1 | contig 17434 bp, 22 predicted proteins | sample PhyCR1_FD_201040 | JGI IMG/M metagenome (GOLD analysis project Ga0308159, IMG submission 201040) | Phyllosphere microbial communities from UC Gill Tract Community Farm, Albany, California, United States - DLSLC.R1 | ecosystem: Host-associated > Plants > Phyllosphere > Unclassified | place: USA... | reverse complement strand
GCCCCGCGCTCCCCCAGCCTTCTCATTGAACAGTCAGCGCGCGACGCACGAGATCGGTGAGGATCCCCCGCACCTCGTCGCTGCGCATGATCATCACGAGCAGGCCCGCGAAGGCGACAGCCGCCATCGACGCGGATTTTTGACACACTTGTCCCATGACTCCACGTGTGGCCATTTACGTACGCCAGAGCGTGCGTGAAGAGCAGGGCATCGCGCAACAGATAGAGGAGTGTCGCGAAAGAACGGACAGAGAAGGGTGGCACGTTCACGATGTCTACGACGATGACCGCACCAGTGCTACGAAGGTGCGCGGCGCGGGGACGGAATGGGCGCGCATGCTGTCGGATATCGACGCGGGTCTCGTCGACACGGTGCTCGTGGTAGCCGTTGACCGTCTCATGCGGCGTTTGGTCGACGTTCTAGAGGTGCGACCACCTCGGCGGGAGGTTCGCGTTGTCGTCGTCCGTGGCGGCATCGACACGGCGGACCCTATGGGCGCCTTCATCCTTTCCCTGTTTGTGTTGGTGGCCGAGAACGAGATCGACAGGAAGGAAGTGCGGGCGCTTCCCTTCCGAGCAAGGCGTCGTGAGGCAGGACACCCCACGGCGGGACTCGTGCCCTACGGTTACAGGTGGGTGCCGAAGCTGAACCGCGACGCGCGCGGTACTCGGTATGAGGTCGTCCCGGCCGAGGCCGAGGCGCTCAGGTACATGTCCAGTGAGCTGCTGGGCGGGGCCGACCTCGGCGCTATCGCTGCGGCACTCAACGCCGGTGCGTCGGATGGTCGCGGACAGAAGCTGCCCGAGTCCACGAAGGCGACGAGGGCGGGCGTCAGGTGGACGAGCACGACCGTGCGGCGCATTCTCGTGTCCCCTTTCCCCGCCGCGCTGCTGCCCCCACCGATGCCGGATGGCATGCCGTATCGCGCCGACCGCTTCACGCTCTCGGAGTGCACCCGCGGCGCGTGGGACGCGATCCTGACGCCGGACGCTGTGGCCGCCGCGCGGGGTCGTCTGCTCGATCCTTCTCGGCGCACGCACGACGGCAACACCCGCGCCAAGTGGCTGCTGTCCGGACTCGGCGAATGCGGCCGGTGCGGCGGGCCATTGCGAAAGTGCGAAACGAAGACAACGGCCACGAGCGTGCGCGGCTACCGGTGCACCAAAGGCTGTTTCCAGCGGCCCGCGGCTCTGATCGAGGAGCACGTCGAGAACGCCGCGGTGGAGGTACTGAGCACCCCCGGGCTGCTGACCTGGGTCGACGACGGGCGGCACGACGTCGGCGCGCTCCGGACCCGACGTGACGCTATTGCGGCCACTCGTGCGGAATGGCTTGGCCTGGCCAAAGCTGGCGAGCTGACCCCAGACGAGTGGGTGGAGATGAAGGCAGGCTGGGACGCCGAACTACTACAGATAGATTCCGACATCGCCGAGGCCGTCAGCGTCGACCCCGCGGCGGCGTTCGTCGGCGCCGAGGACGTGCGCGCGCTGTGGGACGGCATGAGCACGGCTCGGAAGCGCGCCGTGCTCGGTGCGCTGCTGCACGGTGTCCAGGTGCACCCCGTCGGCAAGGGGCGGCGCGTCGCCAAGATCGAGGCGGTGGGGGGCACGGTGGCGATGAGGTGGAAGCGTGCGGAGCGGCGAGTGAGGATCGACCCGGACCGCACTGTCTCTTCCGTGCGCGGACGGGTGCCGGATGATGCCCGAGACGCCATTGTGCGGGCGCTTGACAGTTAGAGTGTCGCGGCGTTGCGTCTAGCCATAACGTTGCGCTGCTAGCCTCCAGACATCGGGGGGGAATCGGTGACGGTGCATCCCCGTTGTTACTCATAGGAGAAGTCGCCATACTTGGCGCTACTTAAGTGCCTGAACAGGGATGAGATGAGCGATCATGCCGAAGAAGCTTCGCAACGCGAGGACCGGTCAATATCTGAGCCGCGCGCTCCCAGCGACTCCCCGCATCCTGCCCCCGGACGCGGCGCTGTTCATCGACTCACAGGTGCAGCTGGAACTCCTGCGTCGGGAGATGGAACGGACACTCCCGAAGAAGAAGGTGACGCGAGCGACGAGCACGACGGGGACTCTCGTAACGAAGTAGCCCATGGCTCGTCGGCGGTAGTTGCGGCCGACCGCACTGTCGTTGCCGAGCTGGTTGAAGAGGTCGCGGAAATCCGCGAACTGCTGGAGATGAGGTCCTACTCAGGGCCTCTCCCGGAGGCGGACGAACTCTACAAGTACGAGGAACCGCACCAAGAGCGGATCTTCAGAATCGCTGAGTCGTTCTCGACGGACGAGTCCGGGCGCCGTGACCGCATCGCAGACGCGCAGATTGCGCAGAGCAACCGCGCCCAGTGGATCACTCCGGCTCTACTGGTTCTGTTCGGCAGTGCTGCGGTCGTGTTCTTCGCGCTGGGCAATACCGTCGCAGGGGTAGCCTTCCTCGCCATGCCCGTGCTCCGCTTCTTGGGAACGTTCATCTCATCGTTCGCGCTTCGCCGTGAGGGCAAGAAGGAAGACAGTACGAAGGCAGTCGAGGACTAACTCAGACGCTCCCTCGCGTGACGCCAGCAGCTCGCGTCCATGTCGGGGGTCCGCGGTAGCGTCGGACCCATGCCGTCGCGTCGACTCAGCCCCCGCTCGGCCCTCGACGTGGCAATGTCCGCGATCATCACGCGGAACCTGCGAACCGATAATCCAGCGCCGGTCATCGCCGAATTGCACCGCCTTGCTGGTGACGATCGGGGGCTATTGGCCGAGGTGTGCGGGTTGGTGATCGGGTATTACCGCGACGAGCAGTGCGCGGCGCTCTGCGACCTGCTGGAGGCCGAGGTGGACGGCGTTGCGCCGTGGATCGAGCTAGGGCAACAACGGCGCTCTAGAGGCGTGCATGGCGGGCCAGAGCGGCGGGATTAAGTGGCGGCGCTTGCCGATCGGCCCTGACGCGCGTCGGCTTCAGCTGGGCGCATGACGATATCCGAAAGACGCGCACGCGCGGCGTGTGAGCTGCCGACCCCAGAAGGCGCTGGAACAGACGGTGACACAGATCACACCAGCCTCATGGGCAAACCGTTGCGAAGTACCGCTAGTCAACTAGCCTCATTCCAGGCGGGCGCTTCCCGCTCCCTCGACCCACCCACCGGGCACGGTGGACTTAGCAGATCGCCGAGAGCAGGTCTCCGATTGGACCCCACAGTCATTGCGCTTTTCGTGCAAGTCGTCGACACGGCTGCGACGTTCGCATTCGAGGGCGTGAAGAGAAAATCGACAAAAGACAATCATAGGCTTTTCGAGTCCCTGCGGACCCTCAACGTCGAGCAGATTCTCACGGCCCAGGACGGCGTGTTGCTGGCCTCCAAGATGGCAGGCGGCCTGACCGCCAAGACTGTCGCCGCGGTGCTGTCGGAGAAACGCGTAGTTCCGCTGGTCCGGAATGTATTGTTCGCCACAATTGTCCAGGATCAAGAGGAGAATTTGTCCATTGCGGAGGACTCGCTGAGGCGGCACCTGTCCTCCAAATTCAGTCCCCTGTGCGGGAATGAGGCCGCCGAGGAACTCAGTGAACATATAACTGAACGCTTTGTGGCGTACGCGGACGCGATTGTGGTGGCACTCCAGAAGAGCGACCCGAGCCTCCTCGTCCAGTTCCAGCAAATGACAATCTTGAAGCGAATCTCGTCAGTGCTGGACAATATAAACGCGCAACACGATGCGGTTATTCGTGCATCTTCTGCCGATTTCAGTGAGAAGAGTGAGAAATTCCTCAAGGAGTATCGAAAAGCGGCCGCGGAGCGGCACGGGTACATCACGCCCCCAGACTTTGAGACCAACCGTAAAATTGCCATCGAGCAGCTATATGTGCCACCGCGTATTCATTTTGCGCCGGACGAAGCCGCGACCATTGATATGGAACACTTTCTCAGAGCTGTCGATAGAACCGTTATACTTGGGGATCCCGGGGGCGGCAAGTCCACGCTCTCCGCATTCATTACCACGCGTGCAGCAAACGACCCAAAGGGAAAACTGCCCTTCCATGTGACCCTCCGTCATTTTGCGGCACATAGCGAACGTCTCTCACTCCTCGACTTCATCGAACACGAGTTGAAGCCCCGTTACCAGATCAACCCGGTGCCCAACCTCATAGAGGACCTCCTAATTGCGGGAGAGGCCATCGTCATCTTCGATGGCCTAGACGAGTTGATAGACGCAGGCGCTCGTCGTGAGGTCACCCGATCCGTCGAGCTATTCTCGCTCAAGTACCCCCATACGCCCGTGCTAGTAACCTCGCGTCGGATTGGATACGATCAAGCGCGGCTGGACCCCGCCATATTCTCGGCGTTCACTATCGGCGGGTTCGAGTCCACTCAAGTGGATGAGTATGTGCAAAAGTGGTTCGATTCTCAAGATGAATTCAGTGCGAAAGAAGCATCCGAGCTATCCGCCGCGTTTGTGGAGCAGAGCATGGCCGTCCTGGATCTGCGGTCAAATCCACTTATGTTGGCCCTGATGTGCATCATTTTTCGCGGAGAGAACTATATCCCGCGCAACCGCCCGGCGGTTTATGAGAAGTGCGCGACCCTTCTCTTTGAAAAGTGGGACGGCCACCGCAAGATTGAGGTCCCTCTGCAGGCGAGGGATCACGTCAATGCGGCAATGAAGTTCCTCGCGTACAGCTTCATGAAAGACGGAACCGGCGACTCTGGAGTGAAACGAGGTGTCGTGATCCAGATGCTGGCTGAGTACTTACAGCCGCGCGCCGTTGAGAGCAAAGACGCCGCACTGCATGCTGCGGAGGAGTTTGTAGATTACTGCGCTGGGCGTGCGTGGGTCTTCACGGACGCGGGAACCACCGCAGCTGGGGAGCCAATCTTCACATTCACGCATCGAACATTTATGGAGTATTTCGCAGCAGTGCATCTCACCCGCGTTCATGACACGCCTGAGAAGCTCGCCAGGTCGCTACTCCCTTACATTGCGCGCGAAGAGTGGGATGTGGTCGCGCAGCTTGCCGTGCAGCAAGTCGACTCCAGCGCGGACGGCGGGAGTGCGCGCGCGTTGACCACAATGCTGGCAGACAAGGTGAGGCGTACGCGCGACAACCGCGACAACATCCTGTTCTTTGTCGCTCGTTGCATGTCTTTCGCTGTAGTTCCGCCGCCGCTCGTGCGGCAGATTGCAAGGGAGTGCCTGGTCAATGCCCTGCCTCGCGAGGGTGAACGCGGCCAATTTGCGGACCACCTGACGCCACTAACCGCACTAAAGAGCGTGAGTCACGGCCTCGATGCCGTGTACGCGTCCGACGAAGTTTTGGAATGTTGTCGTGACCTCCTTTTGAAGGACGATCACGTTGAATTCGTCTTGCTTCTTGTGCTGAACTGGCTCACCACCGAGGCCGTCAATGAGATGTTGGGATTCTTTGTATCCGAACCCTGGCTGAAGGTCGCAAAGGTATTGGGTGACATAACGCGTGAACGTATCCGGATGGATTTTCCTACCGCTTCCGCTGCATTTGTACTCGGATGGCATGGTGTCCTACCTTTCCGTGACGTAGTGGACTGGGTCGACGGTCTCCAACCCAATTTCTGCGCAAGATACGTGGTAGATCCAACGCCTGGTGATCGCGGCCGGGTCGGTCGTATGCTTGGAGAGCTAATCTTCACAGCGGCGGAATCAAACCCGCAGAACTACTCGGAAGCCAAGCGGGAGTACCTTACTGACTTCTGCTTCAAAATCTCAGATGACCTGGGGAGCCTAGAGCGAGTAATTCCAGACGACGTCATCGCAAACCGCGGAGAGCAGACGGGCTTCATTCGCTACTCACCTGAAGACCTGTACTACCTTCCGCCGGTGGTGGTCGACGCTGCGGTAATCCTGTCAATAGCGTATGTAGAAGTTTTCGTGACGATGAATGAGTATCGCCGATATCTTCACATTGGGTCCTATAAGCAGGAGTGGCTGGATCAAGAAACTGGCGAAATAATTAAGTCCATTCGCGAGTCGGCATCGACTGAAACTCGTGACCTGCTGAGGAGCTGGCTCGACGGCGAGGCGAAGCTCTTCGAAAACGCACGGTCCGCTGAGCCGGAGTTGATTATGCCTAACGGCAGAATCGTGCCGAAAAGTAAGGTCGTCCGCGTTCCCCGCAGGTAGAGCACGTTGCCTGAAAATGGCTTTCGAGCCAGGAAGCCGAAGCGTGGTTGCTCATCGTGCGGTTGCTCATTGTGTGGCCACTCGGCGTATCTGCCATTCAACGCCGAGTCGGCGGCGTGCGTCGTTAGTTGCCGTCATACGTGAACTTACCCATGGTGCAACCGTCCCTGGCGGCCCGACACTTCCGCCGCGTTCTAGCGAGTGAAACTGGGGAACGACGGAAGCGCTGGACAGCCCATCGGACCCAGGCTCATCGAGAAGGCCAGCGCATCCACGCCCGTTGCGCATCTCGGCTATCCATGGGTGATCCGTGAGGCAGCCTGGAAGATGCACGCACCTGACGCAGAGCATCGCGACAGCCACCATCTCGTGCAGACGTAGTGTGTTCGTCATCCGTAAACGTTTGTCGCGCAGATATGGTCATCCCGTGGCTGGGGGAAAGTATGGCGCGAGCAACGCCCGAAAGGCGGCGAAGAACGTCGTCGGGGACACCCCCCTGCCCAGGTGGTCTCCGCCGCCGGAAAGCGAGTGTGACCCGAAAGGGCCGCCGCTGACCTACAACCTCTCGGCTAGCACTCGGATCATCCAGCGAACGCGGCGCAAGGACTCGCGCATCGTCGACTACTCGGTGCAGCACGAGGGTCGCTGGCAAGGGTGGGACCCCATTATGCGCGTAGACTGCGCCCACAGCGAGGTTCACGCGCATCGATTCTTTCCCCGCCCCGAGCGCCGCGAGGTGATGAGGGCGATCCACTCCCAGGATGACGTTGAAGAGACGCACCAGCAGTCCTACGACCTGGTGCTGGATGAAGTCGACAAGAACGAAAGGTACTGGCGAGATGCCCGAGACTGAAGAGGCCCGTCACCGCATTGCGGCGGACATCATGCAGCGTCTCGCGTCGTACAACATCGACTTCCTGCCGGTGACCGGGCTAGAAGGCGAGAAGCCCATCATGGTGGCTTTCGAGGATGAGCAGATTAGCGCGGTGTTCGAGCGCATTGCATGGAGCGGTGGCTATGCCAACCTCATTGTCGTGGGCTTCGACGAGAGGGAGTCGATGGTCTCAGTCCTGCCGTCACTCTCGGCTGTCGATGAGAATGCCGCCGAGAGAATGACGGCCGCTGAAATTCATCGCGACGCATCGATCGGGATGCTGCTGACCGTCGCCCGCGTTTTCGAGGATGGGCTGCGCATACCGGTCAACTTCGGCACGACCAGCGGGCGCGTCGTGTCCGGGGCGGTTCCGATAGGAGCTTGACTCACTCCTCCGTCGGCATCACTCGGCCAGGGCGCGGTAGACCGAGGCGCGGGAGATGCCGGTGAGCTTCACAATCTCAGCGACAGTGCGGCCCTTGGCCTTGAGCTTGCGGACCTCTCGTACGTTCGCGTCGGTCATAGCCGTTCGGGGGCGTCCAGCGACCTGCTCGCCGTCCTGAGCGCGGGCAGCCTTGGCGGCGCGGGCCTCGGCGACGCGCTCCGAGTTCATCGCCCTTTCCCACTCCGCGACGTGCGTCATCACTGCGCGGACCAGCTTGCCCGTTGCCCCGGTGAAGTCTTCGCCCGGTTTCAGGCTCTGCACGGCGATGCCGCGTTCCTCCAGATCGGCGAGGGTGGAGAGCACGTGGAGGGCGCTGCGGCCCAGGCGGTCCAGGCTCGCGACGACGATGGTGTCGCCCTCGCGCACGCGGCCGAGGAGATCGTCGAGGCCTGGGCGGGACTGGCGGGCGCCGCTGATCTTGTCTGTGAAGATGTCGCTGTCCGTGACCCCTGCGGCGACGAGCGCGTCGAGCTGGCGGTCGTTCGTCTGCGACGTGGTCGAAACTCGTGCGTACCCGAAGCGCTTTGCGGTGGTCATGTCTCGACTGTAAACCGTACGCACTTTTTGATACAAGTAGCAGAGACAACATTTGACACACTCTTCGGGGCGTCCACGGGACCGAATAGGTGGCCGTGAGGAGTCGTCTCAGATCCTTGGATATGAGACGTCAACCGCGACTGAGGTTCGGACCGAATCAATCGGCCCGGGTCAGACTGGAGGGGTTGCTCCCACGGCGGATGCGACCAGCGAGCACGCCCCAGGCGGGCGGGGTCTGCGAGGACATCGCGACGGCCTCGCATGGCTCGAAGAGAGGGCACGTGGCACAGATCGCGCTCAGCGGCTCCAGCGGGGCGTCCTCCGCTGTGAATCGATCATCGCCCGAGCATGCCGGGTCGGCGTCGAGCATCGCCCGCTGGAGTGCCGCGTACGCCTCGGCGGCGGTCAGGGGTCGCCTGGAGCGCGTCATCCGTCCGAAAGGGTCTCGGCCAGCTTGGCCAGTCGATCAACCTCGGCGTCACCGGATGCTGCGCTGTCATCCAGACTCGCTGCTAGGGCGACGAGCCGGTCCACCTCGCGGTCTCCGCCTGCCGTCGCTCTCCCGGCCACGAAGCCGTGATCGATGTTCGGGTCGATCGAGGCGCTGAGCTGCACGACGGTGCCCTCGGCCGGGGTCTCTACCGTACCGACCCCCAAACCCCCAAAATGGACCGTTCGAATCTCGTCGAGCTGGTCAGCGGCCCACCCGACCAGCTCCACGACGCCGCCGCGAGTGTCGGCCAGAACGTTGATCTGCGCGCCGTTGCGGCTGGACAGGAACATCACGGGCACGCGATCGACGACGACCTCGACGGCTACGGTCTTCAGCGGCAGGCGCACGACGTGCGCGCCGAGAGCCTGAGAGATCGCATGCGCACGAGGACCCGCGAGGCAGGTCGGCGTGACCGCCCGGATGGTGTCGGGTGCGCCGGTTGGCTGCGCGCCAGTTACGGCGGTCGGGAGCTTGATCATGGTCGTCCGTTTCGTTTCGAGAATTGGGGCTAAGGGCGGTTAAAGCGTTCGCGCCGAACGCGGTTCTCGTACTCGGTCGGTCCCTGTAGTTCACGCATGCGGCCTCCGCGAGCGATGAGCGTGTGAGTGCGGCCGGTGTCGGTCATCACGAACAACACCCCCGCGCCCGGGGCCAGGTGAACGCCTTTCGGGAGCGCCCATGTCGCGTCGGCCAGATACACAGCAACGGCTCCACGGGTTCCCCCGATCTGCGGGTCGACGATCTGGAAGTCGCCAGCCTGGAAGCCGCCGACGGTCCCTCCGTCGAGGTGCATCGTCGTGCCGTCGAAGTCGATTCGCTCGAACGCCTCACGCGCTCCAGCGGCGAGGCCGCTGCTGGTGCTGCTGTCCATGCCCTGTGTCCGTCCATGTGCGAGTGAAGAGAGGGTGCCGCCCCTGGAGTGATGTCCCCTCGACAGGGGCGGCTCTGCAACCTGCACGGGGTGCGGGTCCAGACGGGGCGCCCGTCTCGCTACGCGGTGACGGCGCCATTTCCGTACGGGTGCAAGCTGAAGAAGGAGAAGAACGCCTGCACCCGCCCGGGGGCTAAGAGGTCCGAGACGAACCGCCCACGAGCTGCGCGAAGTCGTGCAGTGAGAGCGTGACGTACGCCTCTTCGATCGGCCTGTCGCTGCGCCACGAGACCGCGGCCCCCAGGGATGCGCCCGTGAGCTGCGCGCCCGTTTGAGCGTCGCTGAGGGCCGCCCACGGGGCTGCGGTGCGACGGGTGCTGACCTTCAGGAACACACCCGGGACGCCGCGCACGTCACCCGCGAGCGCATGAGGGTCGGCGAGGGTGTCGGAGACCTTCTCGTGATACTTGCGAGGCACGGCGGGGATGCCACGCTGAGCGAGGAAGGCCGCGACCAGCTCGACGATCGAGGCGTGAATCGCCCTGTTCTGGTTGGCGTAGGCGGTCATCGCGCGTCCGGCCAGTCGCCCGAATCGCCTCGGTACTTTGTCGGGTTCTCTGCGGAGGGCGGCGGGCCGAATCGACGGTTGACCTCGGCGAGCGCGGCGGCCCGTTCGTCGCCTCGGAGGGCGTAGGCGTCATCGATCGCTCGGGCGCGATCCCGGCCCCACTCGGCGGATCCGGGTCGGGTCCACGTCTCGAAACCGTCGGGCAGGTCGCCAATGATGAATCGCTGCTCACCCCACGCCTTGAGCTGCGCGGCCGGATCGGCGGCGAGTGCGATGCCGCACCAATCGCCGAGACGGTTTCGAGCGCGATCCAGCGCCCCGGCAGTGATCTTGAACCGATCGCCACGAGCGAGAACGTCGGTCTCGGCGAAGTGGTCGCCGCGGTCGACGCCGACGGGCACGAGCACGGTGACGATGTCGCCGACCTGAGGGAGCGTCACCGCTGCGGGGGTCGGGGTCGTCTCGGCGGCGAGCTGCTGTGCCGCGAGGTCGGCGGCCTCGGCGCGGGCACGCTCCAGACGCTGGCGGGCGGACAGGGTGGGGACGGTGGAGTCGGTCACGACGCAACCTCTTTCGTTTCGTGATGTGCGGCGGCGAGCGCCTTGATCTGGTCGGCCCAGGCGCTCTGGTTCCTGCGCTCCAGAACGTCGACCATCGCGTCGACTACCTCGGGGTGCTCTCGCACGAGGGTTGCGAAGATCGTCATGATGCCCTCGGCGTCATGGATCGAGCTGGCTATGTCGGCGGAGGTGATGCCCATCCGCACCAGCGCGTCGAGCGTGCGGGCCTCGCTCTGTCCCATGAGGGCGGCGAGCTTGTCATTGCCGTTCTCCTCGGCGGCGAGGCGTGCGTCGCGGGCAGAGTCGGCCACGTCGAGCAACCGGCTGGCGATGCTGAGAGCCGGGGTGCCCGCGACCTGAGTCATTGCCTGGCGTACCTCGGGGGCAACGTGTCCACGTACGTGGCGACGGACCGACTCAGGGATGAGGTCGAACTGTCGCGAAACGGCCCGCAATGAGTACTCGCCCGATGCCAGCGCTGACTCCAGCTCGGCACGCTGCGGGTGGCGGCACACCGTGCATGGGCGGCCCCTGCGTGCCGTCTCGATCGCGGTTGTCGTTCCCATACCTATATATGTCGGCACGGTCCCGAATTTGGGATCGGTCCAGGTCCGGGACCGGGATTCTCGGGCGTCAGCTCTGCTCGGCTGTGCGGGCGCGGAGGGCACGTCTCATGCGGTCGATCGTGGCCGGGCTGGTCGAGAGCGCATCGGCCTGCTGCCGGACCGTGAGGCCAGCGAGGTCGCCGGACAGCCGGTCCAGCTCGGGCTGGCCCCACGTCTTTGGCATGCGGCTGCGTCGGCCGCCCTCTGCCTTTCGGGCGCTGCGCCATGCCTCGGTCGTCGTGCTGCGGGTGTACGCCATGGGGTCTTTTCTTCCTCTATCGACGGTATTAGCGGACGTCACGCACTAACCCTTAGAGGGCATAGCGGTCCTTTGTTTCTCGATATTGCTTTTCCCCGAAGGGGGATCACGGTGGTGAACACCCCCCCTATGCGCAGAGATATGCACACGGGAGGGGTGATCTGGTTCACGTATGGAGCCAAAAGCACGGGCGCATGCGACGCCCAACGGTCGGGGTATTGAGTGCGCTCACGCGCTGGTTCGTCTCCGCCCGGACGTTCCTTGACCGGGGACTGAGCTGCACTCATCGGGGTGGCTATCTTGGTTCGCAGTCGCCCACTGCGTGTCTCAGGCGATCGTCCTGTCGCGGCGCGTGTTCTGTTGGCCAGCGCTTCCCCAGCGCGATGCTGGGGCTGGCCGCCCGGATTGGCCATGCATGAGAACAACCCCTGAAGGGGCGAAGGGCTGGGCCTCGGTTACGCGGTCGAGAGAGCCAAGAGCGACCGGAGGAGCTGTGCTCCACTCCGGTCTGCGGATTACCCCGGTCGCGCCCGGTCTGATCAAACCCGGTTCCTGGCTGGACTCTCGGCCATGGCGACACTCTCGCTGGCTTTCGTCTGTAATGACGTTACATGTTCCACGACGCTCTACATAGCGCGGAGTACGAATAGGCGAAGCCCTGCAATACATGTTGTGGGGTTCGTCAATATATGCACGTCACGCACTAACCGCTCGTTTCGTGAAACGAAGAAGCACCCCATCCAACTTGGAGACGAAGCCAGCGCGGATGGGGTGCTTCCATGAGCATAACGCACGTTTACTTTAGCCGAAGAGTGCAATTCAACGACCAGGTATCGTCGGCAAGGGCTTGGACGGTCATGGGCGACGGCGCGAAACGTCGTCAGCGAAAGGTCGATGAGGTCGCGCACCCGGCATGGCGGCATACGGCGTACGATCCCGACGGGCTGTTCATGGGCGAGCTGACGCCCAGCGCCCGCCGCGTCCTCTCCCAGCCAGCCTGAGGGCGCTTGGGCGGCGTCACAGGCCGGCACAACGGACAGCGCCAGTTCGGATCTATCGCGGCCCGAACGGTTCCGGACGGCGCGGGCAGACCGCGCAAGTCGATAACGCTGCCAGCACGTCCATGCCGGTCAGTGGAGACCCGTCGGTGCGCTTGCAGCGGGCGTTCTCCACAGGCCCGCCGTGAGGTGGTACTTTCAGCCGGGGGTCCGGTCGTCGTTCCCTCACTGAGGTGGGGGCAATGTATCCAAGCGCACTATGTGCGGCTGTCTTCGGGCGGCGAAGCTTCAACGTAAGCAGTGATGATCTGTGAGCGGTCGTTCCGACGGCTCGTCTCACTACGGCTCTGACCGGGACGACCGGGCCTCTCGCGAGACCAACAAGACCAGCGAGGACGCCCTCGACATACTCGCCCGCCGGACCTATCAGACCTACCTGATACGACTGAGGACTGCGAATCGAACTCGGCTGCGGGGGCAACTGTGGAACATTCCCCTCGTCACGTCGGCTGTCGTCACGCTGATTGTGGCGGTGGTGTCCCTCAATAGCCCGGGGGTCTACAACGACCGCACGGAGGTGCTACTCGTGGCGCTCTCCGTCCTCACCTTGGTCGCCTCCATCATCGTCCCAAGCGCGAACTACGCAGTGAACGCGGAGCGCCTATTCAGCGCCTATAGGGGCCTTCAACGACTGTCCGTCGATCTGGAGCGTGAGAGCATGCGGCTGCGGATGGCCTGGACGCGTAATCGGCTCGCAGCGCGTGCCTCGCACGAGTATCAAGAGATTCTCGACCGGACGCAGAACCATTCTGGGGCTGACTACTGGAGCGTCGTTCGCGCTCAGAATGCCCAACAGCGACCGAGGGGCGGTCCGTCTGTGACGATTCCGTTCAGTGGCCACGCGCAATTGATCGCGAGCTGGTGTCTAACGGCTCTACCCGTGGTGCTGGCGGTCGCGCTGTTTCCGCTGCTCTATCCCGCCGTCACATGGATGCTCGGTGGTTGACGCACTCGCGAAGCTTGCGTTTGATCTGTCTACGCAGGAATCGGAACTTGCCAAACTAATCGCCCGCCTCGGTCGTGTGTCGACCGCGAGAGGCCGCGATGGGCAGCTTCCAGAGGCCTACCTGAAGTCTGTCGACGAGGCACAGGTGCTGTCCCTTCGGGACAAGCTCCGAGCCGGAGATTGGTCGTTCATTGCGTATCGCGAACGGTTGGTGCCCAAGTCATTTGAAGTTCCGCCCCGGCAAATCTCGATCGCTGCCGCAAGGGACCGTGTGCCCCTTCAGGTGATGAACAACGCTCTGATGTTCAGCGCGCCGCACGCACGGCGGCAGTCGCCGCACCGGGTGATGCGGAGTCTCGTGAAGACTGCGCAAAGCGCCGGATTCGACCACGTCATCCGCCTCGACATCAGGAACTTCTACCCAAGCGTTCAGCACGCGGCCATCGAGGAACAACTGAACAACCATGTTGCGCTCGAAGCGGTGAAGCGAATCATCCTTCGGGCGCTACGAACGCCGACGCTCGCCGACCACGCACCTGCGGGCGGGGAGCCTGACACCCGCGGCATTCCGCAGGGACTTGCGATCTCCAACTCGCTGGCCGAGTTGGTCATGCACGACTTCGACGCGGAGTGGCGCGAGGACGATGCGGTTCGGTACTTTCGATACGCGGACGACATGCTCTTCCTCACGCGACGTGATAGGCACCAGCAGATCTATCGCGAGGTGCGAAGGCACCTTGCGCCGATAGGGATCGAACCGCATCCCTACACGGCAACTAGCAAGAGTCAATGGGGACGGCTGAGCGACGGCGTCGAGTTCCTGGGCTACCGCGTTTCCCCCACCGAGGTGAGCGTGAGGTCATCAGGTGTGCATCGACTGAAGCGCTCAATAGCGCTGTCCTTCGCTCGATACGCCACCGAACGTGCGTCGCCAGATATGCGAGTACAACTTCTCGCACCCGCGCGCCTCCTGTGGTTCCTAAACCTCCGAATCACAGGTTGCATTCTCGACAAGGAAAGTCGCGGATGGGTGCAGTATTACGCGCTGCTGACCGACATCGGCCTGCTGAAGGACCTCGACCACTTCGTGCAGGCACTCGCCCGCGCTCACGGCGTCAGCGATTGGCTTCGGCAGAGGTCGTTCATACGGACCTACCGCAAGTGGGCTAGACGCTCGGTTGACACCACTGGCTACATCCCTAACTTCGATGAGTACACAGAGAGCGACAAGCGGGCCGTGCTCGCAGAAGTGTTTGGCGTTACAGAACAACGCATGAATGCCAACGGGCCTGTATGGGTGGAACGACAGTTTGGTCGTCGAACCCGTCTCCATGTCCACAGCATGGAACGCGATCTCACGCCGAACTATTGATCGGTGTGACGCGACGCGTTCGAAGGCTCGCGGGGGGCTTAGGACGCCCGGCCCTCCAGTAAGTCAGCCACATCGGCCAGGGGCATCCCGACACCGTCTCGAAACGCCAGCGCCGCGCCCAGCTCCCCCCGCGGGTCGGTACCCTTCCCCGCGTTGTCGGGCTTCACGAGCGCGTAGAGGTCGTCGTCGGGCGCCTTGATTATGACCTGTCCGCGATCCGCGGCGAGGCGCTGGAGCTGGGTGAGATCGGGTTCGGAAGTCATGCCCCACACCGTAGCCCCAGATCGGAGGGGGCGCCTGCCGTGCCGGGCATAACTCCCGAAATTGCCGTAGCGGTTCGCCTGTCGGCGATCTGTTCGCGGAACCGGTACACCGTCCATCCGGCGCCCGTGCTCGCCGAGCCGTTCCAGGTGGCTGGAGATCGGCTCGACGTTCTCGCGCGGGAGTGGTCCGGTGCCGACTGGACCATTATTCCGATCCATCAACAGTCTTCGAAGGACAGTGCGTTCTGGCAGGAGTGCCCCACCGATAGCGCAAAGACGATCCGGGAGTGCTCACATGCGCGCGCTGGTCGACGAGGCGTGCCACGTCTTGCCCTCGGCCGTGGTGGCGCCCTCAGCACTCAGCGTTCAGGCTGTCGTCGTCGGCGCCAGCTCCAGCACGCGGCGACGAATCGGAGAAGCGCCTTCTAGACGGCAGCCCAGGTCCGCGGCGCTTCCTCGCCTGTGCACTGCCGACGTCACCGTCCTCTGGCGAGCTTGTCGCGTTCCTTCGTGAACGCGGTCATGGCTGCTTTGTCAATCTCGAAGCGGATGACCATACCGACGTTCAGGGAGTCAGTTTCGCCTTGCGCAATGCGATAGAGACCCCACTCGACCTGGGAGATGTAATCCTGGACAAATTTTCGGTAGGTCGTTACTGGCTGCCACACAAGTGCCGCGGCACGTGTGCCAAGGTCCGACCGGCGCTGGAACCGTAGTCCGAGGAACTCGTCCGCCCAATCCATGAGCATCACGTAGCTGAGCGTGAGTCGCTCCGCGAGATGCTCGATCATTTCAACGTCACCCGGCTCGCCCGGACGACCGAACGCCGCCTGCTGAGCAGGGATGCTGATTATCCTTTCGAGATTCGAGACGATACTCACAACGCGAGATAGTCGCTCTGAGGTCACGGAGTTGACGTCGCTTGCTCGCACGGTCGAACCGACTGTAACGGAGTAGCCGAGGCTGTAGTCGCGCCACTTCTGCTCCGCACCGCGGAGTCCCTCACGTAAGTGGTAGCCGAAGAGGAGATACTCCCAGGCGGCGGGTTCATCCGCGAGGAGCTGTAATCGCGCCGTGGCGTCCTTCGGGACGTGCCAAACCGTGGGTTTCATTCGCGGCCCGACCTCGACCGCACGAAAGTTGGGGGGAGGTCCAGCACGGGAGTGGACGCAGCAAATGCCCGGAATCTCATTCCATAATCACGCGTGACGATCACGGGACTCCGCTGCGTCAAGGATTCGATGACAAGCGCTTGGCGAATAATCTCGTCGTCAACTCTTGGCTGTCGAACGTGGCCGGGTGACTCGCCGAGCAACTGGATACTCACATGCGCGCGTACGTGTTGCCGCTCCGCATTGAGCTGGCCCCCGTAGATAGCGCCAAGATCCTTCAAGGCCGACCTAGCTGCGTGACTTGCGTCCTTCCCGAAGTCCTTGACGCGGTCAAGTTCATCCACAACCGCCAACGGGACCACGATCCGGCAGTCGCGCGTGTCAACGAGTTCGTCCCACCGCGCCTGCTTCACAGGCAAACCGTAGATGAACACGTTCGTGTCTAGGACGAGAATCGTTTCCTCCTCATCCAGGACCATTGAGGCCGCCGCCCGGCGCAGAAGGGTAAGAAGACCGTCTAGCCTCTCGATCTGAACGAGAACTTCGTTCTCGATCAGCCGGGAGACACGATGATTCCTCCCGTCCAGTTGCACTATCTGCCAATACCGATCCGATAGGAGTCGCTCGATCGCCTCCCTGCCGAAGTTGGCGCCCAAGCTGCGTTCCGCGCTCTCGACCCACACGAGGTACTTGTGAGCGAGCAACTCGGTGTCCCCGGGGAACGCTGCATCAATCTGCCTCGCTTCCCTAATAAGGGCCTCGACCTGCGCCAGGGCATGCGGGGCGCTGACTCCAGCGCGGGGTAGCCACCAATCCATGGGTGCCCCTCCGTCAGATCGTCCAAGTGCCGAGCGAGATGATCTTTGCAGAGCGTAGGACCGACCGACGACTAATCAAGCCAGCAGACCCGCCACAGCGTAGGAGCTGCTGCGCCCCAGGCGGGCACGCGGACGGTCGTGTCGTCCCTGAATCGCCCCTGTCTACTCGTGCGAAGTTGCTCTCTCGCTGAATCTATTTCGAGCGTCCGCGCTCTCAGGCGAAAAGATACAAGCAACGTGGCCGCAGCGACCGTGGCGGAGAACGCCGCAGTCAATAGCGTCAACACGGTTCGGCAGTCCATGCTGCACGACCGTCTAAGGACCTATGGCGCCATCGATGGCACTCTCGTGAGGGAGTATGTCGAATTGGTGCCACGGTGGCCATGGTCGCGATGGCGTACTCGGCGGTCGCCGCGCCCCGCTCGTCGAGGAACAGGGCGCCCGCGCGTGCGCTGGTCAAGGGCGGCAGATCGACGGGGCCGCGCTTCGAGACGGGTCGAGGGGATC